>ERZ857969.4346-NODE-4346-length-12583-cov-10.607679_pt1 | contig 12583 bp, 6 predicted proteins | sample MGYA00519864_ERZ857969 | MGnify/ENA primary metagenome ERZ857969 (study PRJEB31778, sample SAMEA3449382) | human gut metagenome | biome: human gut; feature: human-associated habitat; material: faeces | place: United Kingdom | collected 2010/2012 ... | reverse complement strand
CTGCCGCGTTGCCGCTCAGCAGGACAGCTCCGCCTGAAGCCTGGCTTCCTTCGCGGCGATCTGGGCCTGGTAGGCCTTGACGGCGGCGATATAATCGCTGTTGGCATCTGCAAAAACAGGTACAGCGAAGGCGGATACCATGCACAGGGAAATCAGGATAGCAAGCAGTTTCTTCATTGTCAGGACCTCCTCAAAAATGTAGCGTCAGAACTTGCATGGCCGGAACTGTTCCGGTTTTGTCTGTATCTTCATTATAGCAAAGCGGGGTACACAATGCAACAGAAATCGACTCGTCAAGTCCATGAATCTGGAGGCCTGTTTTTGTGCAAAATGTATATTTGTCTCTGATAAATAGACAAAACGCGCACGGACGGCAGCCGGCCGCGCGGCGGCGGGGGGAGACGGTCCGCTTCATTCTATGCGCGGACTTACCAAAATGCAACGCTGCCGCCCAAACCGGCGCAAGATTTGCACATTTTGCTTCAGAAATGAAAAATTCTCCGTATTGCACGATTTTTTCAAGATTTTTTTGGCAATACTCTTGACATTCCGGCCGGGATGCTGTAATATAATCATTGCGTGAGATGCGGGGTATAGTGCGGCCATCTGGCCGGACGACCCGCAAAAAGCGCGTGAATAAGTGAAGAAAGGAGAAAAGAAATGCCTACTTTTAACCAGCTCGTACGCAAAGGCCGTGAGGTCCTGGTAACCAAGAGCACTGCTCCTGCCCTTCAGAAGAGCTACAACTCCCAGAAGAAGCAGTACACCACCATGAACAGCCCCCAGAAGCGTGGTGTTTGCACCGCTGTTCGTACCATGACCCCCAAAAAGCCCAACTCTGCTCTGCGTAAAGTTGCCCGTGTCCGCCTGACGAATGGTATCGAGGTCACCTCCTACATTCCTGGTATCGGCCATAACCTGCAGGAGCACAGCGTTGTCCTGATCCGTGGCGGTCGTGTTAAGGACCTGCCCGGTGTCCGTTACCACATCATCCGTGGTACTCTGGATACTCAGGGTGTTGCAAACCGTAACCAGGCTCGCAGCAAATACGGCGCAAAGCGTCCCAAGGCCGGTGCCAAGAAGTAAGGAAACATCTTTTCGCCATAAAATGGTCAGCTGACCCTTTTGTGGCATAACGGGAGTTTTCTTTAACTTTCGAGTACCGATGATATCATTAATGTGAAGGAGGGAAGAAAGATGCCCAGAAGAGGTAAAATCGCAAAGCGCGAAGTTCTGGCTGATCCTATTTACAATTCCAAGCTCGTCACCCGTCTGGTCAACAGCATCATGCTGGATGGCAAGAAGGGCGTCGCTCAGAAGATCGTTTACGAAGCTTTTGAGACTGTCAAAGAGAAGACCGGCAACGATCCTCTCGAAATGTTCGAGAAGGCCATGGAAAACATCATGCCCAGCCTCGAAGTTAAGGCCCGCCGTGTCGGCGGCTCCACCTACCAGGTTCCCCTGGAGGTCAGCCCCGCCCGCCGCGAGACCCTCGGCCTGCGCTGGCTGACTCTGTACAGCCGCAGCCGTGGTGAAAAGACCATGTCCGCTCGCCTGGCCGCCGAGATCATCGACGCTACCAACAACGTTGGCGGCGCTGTCAAGAAGCGCGAAGATACCCACAAGATGGCAGAAGCCAACAAGGCTTTCGCGCATTACCGTTATTGATCTGCTTACTGAGGAGGTTTAAGCCATGGCAACGCCGAGAGACGTATCCCTGCAAATGACCCGAAATATCGGTATCATGGCCCACATCGACGCAGGCAAGACCACCACCACCGAGCGCATTCTGTACTACACCGGTATTAACCATAAGATCGGCGAAGTTCATGACGGCGCTGCCACGATGGACTGGATGGAGCAGGAACAGGAACGTGGTATTACCATCACTTCCGCTGCAACCACCTGCTACTGGAGCCACACCGAGACCCAGCACGATCCGGCTCTGTTCAAAAAGAACCGTCATCGTATCAACATCATCGACACCCCGGGCCACGTTGACTTTACTGTTGAAGTTCAGCGTTCTCTGCGTGTTCTGGACGGTTCTGTTACTGTTCTGGCCGCAAAGGGTGGCGTTGAGCCTCAGTCTGAAACCGTTTGGCGCCAGGCTGACGAGTACAAGGTTCCCCGCATGGTTTACGTCAACAAGATGGATACCATGGGTGCTGACTTCTTCCGCTGCGTACAGATGATGCATGATCGTCTGCATGCCAACGGTGTGCCTATCCAGCTGCCTGTCGGCCAGGAAGACACTTTCCGCGGCATCATCGATCTGATCGACATGAAAGCCGATATCTACTATGATGATATGGGCAATGATGTGCGCGTTGAGGAAATTCCTGAAGACCTGAAAGAACAGGCTCAGGAATATCATGACAAGCTGATCGAAGCTGTTGCTGAGACCGACGAAGAGCTGATGATGAAGTACCTGGAAGGCGAAGAGCTGACCAAGGGGGAAATCAAGGCTGCTCTGCGTAAGGCTACTATTTCCAACGAGATCGTTCCTGTTGTCTGCGGCTCTTCTTACAAGAACCGTGGCGTTCAGAAACTGTTGGATGCAATCGTTGATTATATGCCTGCTCCGACCGACGTTGCGGCCATCAAGGGCACCAACCCGGAGACTGGCGAGGAAGAAGATCGCACTTCTTCCGATGATCAGCCGTTCTCTGCACTGGCATTCAAGATTATGACTGACCCGTATGTTGGTAAGCTGTGCTTCTTCCGCGTGTACTCTGGTACCGTTGAGGCTGGCACCACTGTTTACAACTCTGTTAAGGATCAGGACGAGCGTATCGGCCGTATCCTGCAGATGCATGCAAACAACCGTAAGGATATCGACATCTGCTACGCTGGCGATATCGCCGCTGCTGTTGGTCTGAAGAACACCACCACTGGTGATACCCTGTGCGATGAGAAGCATCCCATCATCCTCGAGTCCATGAACTTCCCCGAGCCGGTTATCCGCGTTGCCATCGAGCCCAAGACCAAGGCTGGCAGCGAGAAGATGGGTATTGCCCTGTCTAAGCTGGCTGAAGAGGACCCGACTTTCCGTACCTGGACCGATGAAGAAACCGGTCAGACCATCATCGCCGGCATGGGCGAGCTCCACCTGGAAATCATCGTGGACCGTCTGCTCCGCGAGTTTAAGGTCGAAGCTAACGTTGGCGCACCTCAGGTTGCCTACCGTGAAACCATCCGCAAGGATGCTAACCAGGAAACCAAGTACGCACGTCAGTCCGGTGGTAAGGGCCAGTATGGTCACGTTAAGATCAAGATTGAGCCCAACCCGGGTAAGGGTTATGAGTTTGTCAACGGTATTGTTGGCGGCGCTATCCCGAAGGAATACATCCCCGCTGTTGACAACGGTATCCAGGGCGCGATGAAGTCCGGCATTCTGGCTGGCTATCCCGTCGTGGATGTCAAGGTCACTCTGTGGGATGGCTCCTATCATGAAGTTGACTCCTCTGAAATGGCGTTCTCCATCGCCGGCTCCATGGCATTCAAGGATGCTATGAAGAAGGCTGATCCCGTCATTATGGAGCCCATCATGAAGGTTGACGTTGTTGTTCCTGACGAGTATATGGGCAACGTCATTGGCGACTTGAACAGCCGCCGCGGCGCGATCCAGAACCAGGAATCCACCGATGGCACTGCCCGTGTCACCGCTATGGTTCCTCTGTCCGAGATGTTCGGTTACGCTACTGACCTGCGTTCCAAGACCCAGGGCCGTGGCCAGTACTCCATGGAGCCGGCTGATTACCAGCAGGTTCCCAAGAGTGTTGCAGATAAGATCATGACCGAGCGCAATAAGGGCTGATTCTGCACAAATTCGCGCAAAATACTTGATTTTTCTTGAAAAATCTAGTATGATAGCCTTACAACAGGCTATTTTATCTGTTTGAATTAAAGGAGGATACTTCCAATGGCTGAAAAGGAAAAATTTGACCGCTCTTTGGAGCATGTCAACATCGGTACCATCGGTCACGTTGACCACGGCAAGACCACTCTGACTGCCGCTATCACCAAGGTTCTGGCTCTGAAGGGCGACGCCGATTTCATGGATTACTCCAGCATCGATAAGGCTCCTGAAGAGAAGGCTCGTGGTATCACGATCAATACCGCTCACGTTGAGTACCACACCGCGAAGCGTCACTATGCCCACGTTGACTGCCCGGGCCATGCTGACTACATCAAGAACATGATCACCGGTGCTGCTCAGATGGACGGCGCTATCCTGGTTGTTGCTGCAACCGATGGCCCGATGCCGCAGACCCGTGAGCACATCCTGCTGGCTCGTCAGGTTGGCGTGCCCAAGATCGTTGTGTTCCTGAACAAGTGCGATATGGTTGACGACGAAGAGCTGCTCGACCTGGTCGAAATGGAAGTTCGCGAACTGCTGGACAGCCAGGATTTCGACGGCGACAACACCCCGATCATCCGTGGTTCCGCTCTGAAGGCTCTGGAGAGCACTTCCAAGGATCCCGATGCTCCGGAATACAAGTGCATTTGGGAGCTGATGGACGCTGTTGACAGCTACATCCCGACCCCGGACCGTGCTGCTGATAAGCCGTTCCTGATGCCCGTTGAGGACGTTATGACCATCTCCGGCCGTGGCACCGTTGCTACCGGTCGTGTTGAGCGTGGTACTGCTCATGTCGGCGATCAGATGGAAATCGTTGGTCTGAAGGAAGAGAAGCTGACCACCACCATCACTGGTCTGGAAATGTTCCGCAAGAGCCTCGAGTTCGCTCAGGCTGGCGACAACATCGGCGCTCTGCTGCGTGGTATTGACCGTGACCAGATCGAGCGTGGCCAGGTTCTGGCTGTTCCCGGCTCTGTTCATCCCCACACCACTTTCGATGGCCATGTTTACGTCCTGAAGAAGGAAGAAGGCGGCCGTCATACCCCGTTCTTCAACAACTATCGTCCTCAGTTCTACTTCCGTACCACCGACGTTACCGGCATCATCACCCTGCCCGAAGGCACTGAGATGTGCATGCCCGGCGACAACGTTGATATGCACGTTGAGCTGATCACCCCGGTTGCCATGGAAGAAGGCATGCGTTTCGCTATCCGCGAAGGCGGCCACACTGTTGGTTCCGGCGTTGTTTCCAAGATCGAGAAGTAATTTTCGGCTTGTGATATAGCTTTCAAGGCTCCTGCTGTTAAGGCAGGGGCCTTTTTGTTGTGTACGACTTATGGGGCGGGGAGGGGGCAAAGGCCGGGTGTGGAAGACCAAGGAAGGCATCATGAAAACATCAGAAATTGTAGATAGGGGAGAGGACACCATTCGGAACTTTGAAAAAGTGGAGCAGGAGGGGGCACTCACACCGCCCTACCTTGGGAAGGTGTATTTCAGGTCGCGGTTAAGGGGCAAGGGTTGATCTATCCCTAAGTTTTCGGAACGGTCAGGAACGCTCTCTACAGTACAATTTATAATGGGCAATTCTCAACCTCCAATTTTCCCTTCAAGTTTCCTCCAATCTCTGCCAAATCTCTCAACAACAAGCCAAACCGAAATGACAAAAAATGCGCGATCACAATACCGGATGATTGGATTAAGAGATTGCAAAGAACATTATCGGGGTAAATGTTCAATTATTTGATAAAAACAGAAATAAACCATTCAAAAATGTTAATAAATACCGTTAAAGAGCCACCGCACCGCAACGCAAATAATGTGCGAAAAACAGGTTTCAGTTGATTCAAGGACAAAAATTTACCTAGAAACCGCTCTAATTAACTATGCAAATTCTGGCAACTGTGATATAATGTATATACTTAGATGTGTCGGAATGGTTATCATTTGCGGGATCAAGGCATGCAGCCGGTACAACGTTTTGTCAGCCGCTGTGCCGGGACCAAAAGCCCCAAAAGCAGGCCGCAGCCCGGCAAGGGATCGCCAGACCGAGGGGAGCACAACCAGGCGTTTTGCAATCAACACCTGCAAAGTGCCGCACATCTGCCGTACCACTTTTCACACAAAAGGGGAAAGTAGTAACACTTAAGAGAGGATAAAACTATGAAGAAAAACCTTCAGCGTTTTGGCGCATCCGTGCTGGCAGCAGCCATGGTTGCCCAAAGCGTGGCGCTTCCCGCAGCAGCCGAAACTACCAAGATTGATTCTTCGGTAGCGCAGTCTGTTGCAGCTAGCGCAGCAAGCGCGGCCAGCGCTGTGCAGTCCCTGCCCAAGTTCACCAGCACCGCAGACCTGATCAAGCAGACAGCCCAAACGCTGGCTGCCCAGGGCGAAGTGCATGAACTGGAGCAGGACGATGCCAAGCTGGAAGCGACTGCACAGAGCAAGGCGGGCATGAGCCTTGCAGCGTTGGAAAATGCATTGGCCGATGCCATGTACGCCAACGCCGCAGCCGGCAAGATCAACACCGAAGCCTATGGCCTGAACAAGGACGAGATGGCATCGGTGATGGCTGCCACGATCAAAACGTATCATCTGTCCAGCGCCGTTACCGACCTGGGCTATGAGACGAACGCCGCAGGCGTTGTGACCGCCGTTACCTTTACCGGCAGCTCCGGCATGACCTCTGCGATGGAGTCCATGACCAACAGCGATGATGAAGTGATTGCGCAGCAGGCTGACAGCTACGCACAGGCTTACGTTGCTGAAAACTCCGATACCTTTGCTGCCAGCGCCGCTGCAGACGGCCATACCTATGGCGAGCCGAAATGGTACTGGAATGACACCAACCCGGAGGATGGCCACACCCATACCTGGAAGGAAACCCCCGACGGCTACTGGACCAAGACCGATGACGGCTGGGCTTACACCGCTGTGTATACCTGTAAAGAGGGCGATGCCTACCAGAAGGTAGAAGGCACCGTAACCAAGGATACCACCGAGGCAAAGCCCGGCGTTGCCGGCAAGACCGTTTACTCTGCCAGCGTGCCCGCTGACAAGAGCCCGGTTAAGAAGGAATACAAGGAACCCACCACCCGCACCGACGACATTGCCGCCCTGCCCTGCCAGAGCCATGTCGTGTCCAAGGATGCAGATGGCAACTTTGTTGCTACCTTCAACTGGGAAATGAAGAAGGTCGAGGGCAAGCTGGAAGCTGACTACAGCAACGCCCAGCTGTTCTATGACAGCGAAACCGGCAAAATTTCTGCCGGCGCTCCCGTTACCATTGACTGGGAATGCACCAGCGTCACCTTCAAGTGCGCTGTCTGCGGCGAAGAAATCAAAACCCAGCCGGTAATGACCATGCCGGTCAGCGTTGTGGTAGACCAGAATAACAATTCCGTCTACATCAATGTGGGCGGCACCCCGACCCTGGATACCACCTCCGGCGGCACCGGCGTTACCCTGGTGTCCGCAATGGATGGCGGCAACTGGTACGATATGCAGAACAACCCGGTTGACGCAAGCAAGGTGAACTTCACCTATCAGAGCGGCGACAACAAGGGCAAGAACAGCCTGCTGCTGTACGACAGCCAGAAGACTGCCGTGTATGTGGACGACCAGGGCAACCAGGTCACCAATACTTACGATGTCTCGACTGCGCAGATGAACTACTACTACTTCCAGCTGTCGCAGTTCAACCAGGACGAAGCAGAGTACTTCGGCGTGGTTGCCCCGTTCTGGACCTCCAAGGGCGTTCAGAAGCAGGGCGAGGATGGCAGCATCACCGGCACTATGGGCGCAATCAAGGTATTGTGCAGCATTGATCCGAACGATGATGTCCCGCCGACCACCATGGCATTCATGCTGAACATGCTGCCGCAGGCGTTCATGTCTTACGTCATGAACTATGGCGAAGCTCTGAAAGCCATCCGTGATGCAGGCTTGGCACAGGTTGCCAAGCTGGGTGACGCTGACTATGTCACCAAGCTGCTGATCCTGCACGACTGGATCTCCCAGGTTGCAGAATTCGATATGGGCTCCATGGGCGATATCACCGGCGGCGGCAACAACGACCCCATCCAGACGACTGCTTTCGGTGCCCTGCTGGGCGGCGAGATCGGCGCTAAGGGCGTTGAGTATGGCTGCATCTGCCTGGGCTATGCAGCTGCATTTAACTACATGGTCCAGAATTTGCCTGACAACAAGAGCATCTATAAAAATGATGACGGCAGCTGGAAGACCCCCGATGAAGTAGGCGATAACGCTGTTGTTGACTTTGCCCAGATCCTGTATTACTGCGATACTTCTGATACCAGTGTTGCCGGTAATGCGTTCGGCGGCGGCATGTTCAACAACGTCCACTACTTTAACGCAGTCAAGGTCAACAAGCTGCAGGGCGACAGCAACTCTGCTACGATGACCACCGGCGAAGCCAACAAGAACTGGTACTATGTTGACGTCTGCTATGACGATGTGAACACCGAGTGCATGGCCCAGACCCGCGTTGAGAACGCAGGCGACCTGCGCCATGTCAACTTCCTGGTTTCTCCCTCCGGTCTGGAAGGCCGTTACAGCAAGTACTATGATTACATTGACTCGCTGTACGATGGCTACACCTACACCAAGAACAAGAATCCCGATGTGGATGATGACGGCAATGTTGTGTTGAACAACGGCAAGCCGCATTACTCTTACACCAAGGCGGAGAACAAGAACGAGACCCGTTACACCGATACCTGCTACGAGGATACCTGGTTCACCTCTATCTGCAGCCCCATCTACTTCGACAATAATTACTTCTATTACGTTGATACCACGACCAACCAGAACCTGTACAACAACATGCGCCGCCAGCAGGCCGAGAACGGCAACAACGGCAACTCTGGTTCCGGCAGCTCTGGTAACAACTCCCAGATGCAGCAGTTCATGAAGAAGATGCAGAACCAGGGCCCCGATACTCTGGAAGCACGTCCGCGTACTGCGAACTACTATATCCGCAAAGAGAATTCCAGCAGCTCCGGCGGCTTCAGCATGAGCAGCTTTACCAAGACGGATGACCCGTTTGATATCATCCTGATGTACTACAACGATCTGAAGGAAACCAGCAGCAACTTCAATGATGACGACAGCAATGCCAAGGTCCTGGCCGAAGCTGGCACCATCTATAAGATCGATACCAGTGCAAAAGATAAGCATACCAAGGTTGAAAACAACCTGAACACCGAGTGCCTGGCAGACGCTGCTGCAAAGCGGATCTACCCCGCACTGGTACACTCTACCGCACTGTATGATGGCAAGCTGTACTTCAACGTCAACAACGCCATCTACCGTATGGACCCGACCACCGGCGCAGTGGAAGAAGTGAAGGAATACAACACCGTCTATGGCGGCATTAAGCTGACCAAGGATAAGGACGGCAACATGGTTCCCGATACCCACTTTCCCGGCATGAGCATGGTTATCATGGATAGCGCCCAGGATACCAGCAGTGTGAAGTATCTGGGCACCTTCAAGAACCATCCTCTGGCGGGCCTGACCCTGCGTGACAGCTACAGCTTTGCTACCACCACCCAGCAGGGCCAGACTGTGATCACCGGCATCAACACCACCAAGGATCAGCTGGTCGTTTCTGTCGGCACCAACCTGTCCAACACCTATAAGGAACTGGTGGACGGCAAGGCAGAAGTCAAGACCGATGCCTCCGGCACTTCTTATGCAAACCGTAAGAGCTACAAGACCGAGTCCTGGAACTACAACCCGAGTTACAACCAGAACATGGGCAGCTCTGACGAGAAGAACAAGAACGAAGAGTTCATGTGGTGCGCTAACCTGGTTGAAACCATGCCGATGTCCGACATGGTCAGCGACCTGAACAGCGGCGCAACCACCGATGTTTCCGTTGAAGCATGGTGCGATACCCCCGCTTACACCCAGGCCCGCACCAACAAGTACGGCCTGACCAAGGGTGAAAAGAAGTACGCTGACGGCGCACTGCCCAAGGGCCATACCTGGGCTCTGGACGAGCTGGAAACCAAGTCCGTTGGCAACAATGTGTACCTGTGCTCTGATTGCCATACCGCAACCGAAAGCACCCCCCACACCGTTACCCTGCCCGATGCAGTTGCAGGCGTTACCCTGACCCTGGGCACCACCAGCAACACCTACATCAAGGACGATACCGTTACCCTGACCGTAGAAAAGGAAGGCACCGATATCGTTACCGTTACCGCAAAGAACGGCAATACCGATGTTGCCCTGACTGAAGTTCAGGAAGCAGCGCAGGACGAAGCCGCAGCCCAGGCTACCACCGAAAAGGCGAAGACGGTTTACACCTTCACCATGCCGGACGGCGATGTGACCATCAGCGTTGCAAAGAACGCTAAGACTTATGCGGTTAATGTTGCTGCCCTGACCAATGGTGAGATCACTGCTTCCGCTAAAGAAGCAGCTGAGAAAGAAACCGTAACCCTGACTGCTAAGCCCGCGACCGGCTATGCCCTGAAGGCTGGCAGCGTGAAGGTTACCTACAAAGACGCTGACAACAACGAACAGACCGTAAAGGCAACCGTTGACGAAAAAGACGCCAATGTTTACACCTTTGCAATGCCTGCGTACCCTGTCAACGTCAGCGCAGAGTTTGCTAAGGAATACAAGGTTACTGTGGCAGACACTGCGAACAAGAACGGCGAAACCAAGGTGAGCGCAACCGCAGCTGTTGAGGGCACCGAAGTTACCGTTACCGTTAAGGCAGCTGATAACTACCAGCTCAAGGCTGACAGCCTGACCTACAGCTACAAGAGCGGCGAAGATACCAAGACCGAAAAGCTGACCCCGAACGCAGAAGGCAAGGCTACCTTTAAGATGCCCGCAGCTGATGTCAATGTCACTGCAGAGTATGTCGAAAAGAAACCGGAAGCCTACACTGTGACAGTGAACAAAGCTACCAACGGCACTGTAACCGCTGATAAGGAAACCGCCGCAGCAGGTGATACCGTTACCCTGACTGTTAAGGCAGACGAGACTATGTACTCTCAGGCTGTGCTGGCTGAGGACGGCCTGAAAGTTGCTGACAGCAAGGGTGCTGCAGTTGCATGCACCGCTGGTGCTGACGGCACTTACACCTTCACCATGCCTGCTGACAACGTAACTGTCACCGCAACGTCTGAAATCGTTGCATATGGTGTTGAGGTTGCACCGACTGAACATGGTTCTGTTACCTTTGAGGGCGGCAAGAAGTACTTCAAGGTTGGCGATAATGTTACTGCTACCTTTACCGCAGAGGCTGGATATGAGCTGGCTAGTGCTTCTTATCAGGAAGGCAACAAACCTACAGACATTACAGCCAAGGTTAAGGAAGCTAGCAACACTTACACCTTCACTATGCCTGAAAACTATGTGAAGATCGAAGCAACCTTCACTGCTGTTCAGCCTACTGAACCTACTGAGCCCACCGAACCCACCACTCCGGATGAGAACGGCGGCGACAACACCGAAACCGAGGCTCTTGAGGCCGAGGAGCGCACCGTTCATGGTGCTGCTGAAAAGACCACCATTACCGCAATGGCTGTCTTTACCTGCACCGATAAGAACTGCGCAAGTGCACAGTTCGTGGATGCAACTGTAAAGCAGACCAGCGGCGTTACCACCGCTGCTGTCACCTTCAACGGCAAGGACTACACCGCCAAGTACGGCGAGAAGAACGGCTGGGTTGAAGAAAACGGCAAGAAGTACTGGTACGAAAAGGGCGTGAAGCAGGGTACCACCGGCCGCGGCAAAGAGATCTATGATCCCAATTCCGACGCTTGGTACTGGCTGGATGCTGTCCAGGGCGGCGCAATGACCGTCAGCAAGGACGTTTACCAGGAATCCGCCGCCGGCCAGTGGGCTGATAAGCCCGATGGCACCGGCAAGTGGGTCCGTTACGATGAGAACGGCCACATGGTCAAGGGCTGGCAGACGACCGATAAGGGCACCTACTACTTTGACCTGATCACCGGCGCTATGGCTAAGGGCGCAGGCGATATTGACGGTGTACCTTGCGCATTTGACGAGTACACCGGCATCGCTCTGGACGGCCAGTGGCTGACCATCAAAGGCGCTGACTTCTGGTACGAAAAGGGCGTTCGCCAGGGCCTGGATGGCCGCGGCAAGGAAATCTACGACCCGGCTTCCGACGCTTGGTACTGGCTGGATGCCGTTGACCAGGGCAAGAAAGCCACCAGCAAGGATGTCTATCAGGAATCCGAAGCTGGCCAGTGGGCTGATAGGCCCGATGGCACCGGCAAGTGGGTCCGTTACGATGCACAGGGCCACATGATCAAGGGCTGGAGCGCTGACAAGCGTTACTATTTCGACCCGATCTATGGCACCATGGCTAAGGGCGATGCAGTCATCGATGGCCGCACTTATCATTTCGATAAGAACACCGGCATTCGGCAGTAATCCCACAGCCGGAACAATGAGCTGTAACCCAGCCCATTAACCCCTAAATAGAAATGCCGCAGCAGACGTAACAGTCTGCTGCGGCATTTTTGTATTTGTGGGCATAGGTTCGGTGAAATATTTGCCAGGCCAGTAGGGCGGGGGACCCCATGATTGTGGTGGCTCCCCTGGAGGGGAGCTGGACGCGAAGCGGCCTGAGGGGTGGTTCCTTGCCGCAAACCTAAGGCAATACCGCACAATTCCCGCCTTGCGGCTTAAGCACCGCTCCGGCAGCTGCGG
>ERZ857969.4334-NODE-4334-length-12611-cov-2.564909_pt1 | contig 12611 bp, 11 predicted proteins | sample MGYA00519864_ERZ857969 | MGnify/ENA primary metagenome ERZ857969 (study PRJEB31778, sample SAMEA3449382) | human gut metagenome | biome: human gut; feature: human-associated habitat; material: faeces | place: United Kingdom | collected 2010/2012 ... | reverse complement strand
AATGACCGAATCCGTACGGATATCATGAATCTCTTCCCACGGTTTTAGTTTTCCCGCCGTCAGCATCACGAGCGTCTCCGGGTCCATTTTCTTTTCCTCGTGGCACATGTAAACTTCGTCGAACTCATCGATATGATACATGTGATCCGGGTGCGCATGCGTGATAACCAGCAGCAGAGGCTTATCTGTCAGCTCCCTTATCACCGGCAGAATCTTTGCGCCTGCTGTGATGCCGGTATCAATCACAGCCGCTTTCTCTTCTCCTTCTACCACATAGAACGACGAATTTCCCGCGTCAAGAATACAGTAAATTTTTTCTCCGATTTCTGTTACCTGAAAACCCTCCATGATGTAAAACCTCCTTAAAATAATAATGTACCCTCGGAGTCTTTCTGTGCTTGCTTTTTTCCTTTCGGCAATTCAGTGCCCCGCATTCTCTTCCCCGATGATAATCGAAAGCAGCGTATGATCCAGCATGATCGTGCGGTTCCACGGATTGAAAATCACACCGCTGATCTCCTTTGTTTCGGATGCCATGTGGATCAGCTGTTCCAGACTCACGAGAAACGTAGATTTCACGCTGCTGCTCCCCTTTAATTCCTCATCAAAGCTCGTAAACGCGGCCCACCAGACTTTTCCGTCTGCGCTCTTTACCGTTCCGATCCGGATCTGATCGTCGCCGGATGGCGGTTCCACGGAAAGAATCGCCTGTCCGCCCTCTTTCATTCTGCGGCGGATCACCGTCAGCACGTGTGCCAGCAGTTCCGGCGTCGGCTCCTTTTGCAGTCCCAGAATTGCTTCCTCTATCGTTTCATTCCCCTGCAGCCCTTCGTCCTTTGGAGTTTCCATTTCTTTTGCCATTGCTCTTGTCCTTTCTTTTTCGCTTTTCTCACACAGAATCTGTGTGCCATCATCCCCGGCAGCTTCGGCACTTCCGCTGACATTTACTCTGCGCCTACCCAGATGCCGTCTTCCCCGCAGAATCTGTGCTCTTTTGATACATCCAAAACAGTTTCCATCTGCTTGAAGATCTGATCGTACTTTCCTTCCCGCATCAGTTCCAGCGTCACCTGATCCGTTCCGATCTGCAGATGGCGAAAGCCGCGTTTTCCTTCCTCCGTCCACGGCAGAGTCAGCTCCATTTCAAAGCCGCCGCTGCTTCCGTACAGCTCACCCGGCTGTTCGTCCGCAAACAGCTCGAAAAGCGGCTGATAATATGCTTTGAAATAATTCTCCTCCGGAAACCAAAGTGTCCCATCCCCGGTCTGCTCCGACTCTTTTACAACGGCATTCAGATAGCCTCTCTCGTAATACGTCATGCACGCCGCACTCTTCGCCAGAGGATTTTCATTGATCTTCTCGATCTCCGACGCCGCCCGGCATCCGTTTCCAAAGGCCGCCTGGCTGTTCTCGCTCCTGCCGACCGGCTCCCAGACGCTCCATGCGTTCTGCTTTCCGTATCCGATCAGATCCTGGCGGTATGCACCGTTGTATTTTACAAATTTTTTCTCCCCCGGCTGCTCGATCAGGTTCAGCGGTACCATACAGTCAATTCCGTACAGCTTCTGCGCAATCAGCCGCGTGTAGATGATGCCGAGATAATGACAGATTGCACTGCGCTCCGCCGTGTCGAGATACATAATCTGCTCCGCTTTTGCCAGCTGGTCGCCGCGTGTTTCGAGCACACTCTCCACCATCGCAATCCGTGACTGCAGCTCCGCCTTCCGTTTTCCGCGGTAGCGCGCCGACAGACGGCCGTACGGCATCGTGCTTGCAAGAACCGCGTGCAGCAGCTCCAGATTCGTGTATTCGATCATAATATCTTTCTTATTTAAACCGAGCTCTGCGTCGGTATCGACTTCCGTCACATTGATGATATATGTTTTTTCTTCGGTCAGTATCATTTGTTTTGCCTCTCTTTTTCAGTACTCTCTTCCATGCTCCTTCAGCCAGCTCTGCCACACTTTGTAATCGGGCATCTGCTGTGCCACCACCGCGTAAAACCGCGCGGAATGGTTCATCTCTTTCCGGTGCGCCAGCTCGTGGATAACGACGTAATCCATCACGCGCTCCGGCATCAGCACCAGTTTCCAGTTGTAGTTCAGATTTCCGGCGCTGCTGCAGCTGCCCCAGCGGGTTTTCTGCTCACGAATCGTGATTCTCCCATACGTTACGCCCATCTTTTTTGCAAAATGTGCCGTCTTTTCCGCCAGCATCTGCGCCGCACGTTTAACCGCCGCTTTTCGCTCTGCTTCCGTCAGACGGTTCGCTGCTTTCTGCTCTGCGGCCGCCAACGCTTTTTCCCGGTGTGTGTGAATCCAATCCTGTTTTTCTTTTAAGAATGCTTCGATTTTGTATTTTGCCATCCGTTTCGGTGCGCGCACCACCACGCTTCCATCCGCTTTGACCTGGACGGCGAGCGTTTTGCGGGCGGAATACACGATCTCATAGGGAATCTGTTTTAAAATCCGTTCTGCGCTGTCTTTCTGTTCCATTTATTTTTCCTCAAAAGCTGTCTGTTTTACCATTTTTTTGCCTGTTTTTTATTATACCTTTTTCCCGGCGGAAACGCAATCGGATTGCTCACAGAAAAAACGCGAGCAGAATCACCGTTTTTCTTCCGGCAATTCTGCTCACATTTTTCTTTCTCTTATTTCAGCTCAATTTTTTTCTGCTTTCTTCGGATGCACAGCTTCACAAATAAAATCGCCGCCTGCACACAGAGAATCATCACCAAAATTCCAATCATGGACAGCGCTGTTGCCCCCAGTCTGATCAGTTTTCCCATTCTTTTTTCCTCACTTTTCTTTCTATCGTGCCAGAACCGGATCGGCTGCCGCATCCCACAGCAGGCTGTCCGTCTCACTTTGTTCCAGGTATCCATATTTTACCATTGCCGCAAGCACCTGCTTTTCCCGCTGCAGCGCCAGATCCGCATGGCGCGACGGCGCGTAGGCGGACGGTGCATTCGGGATTCCGGCGAGGAGAACGGCTTCGCTGTCGGTCAGCTCCTGCGGTTCTTTCCCGAAGTAGCCAAGCGATGCTTCTTTCAGTCCATAGTAGCCATCCCCGAAATAGATGGTATTGATGTACAATTCCAGAATTTCTTCTTTCGAGAGCTGTCGTTCCACATAGAGTGCAGTCCACGCCTCTGCCGCTTTCCTGGCAAGTGTCTTATTCTGATCGTAATACATGTTTTTTACCAGCTGCTGTGTGATGGTACTGCCTCCCTGCTCCAGTTTCATCACGCGGATATCATGTACAACGGCCCGCGCCATGCTGATCCAGTCTATCCCGTGATGTGTGTAATACCGATGATCCTCAACAGCAAGCACCGCTTTTTTGTACAGATCCGGCACCTGTTCAAGAGAAGCCCACTGTGCTCCGCTTCTGGCTTCCTCTACTGCCTGCGCGAGCGGCTTTTCCTTCACTGCCTTCTGATAGGAAACATATCCCTGGATTGCCCAGAACATTCCGGCCGTCAGCAGGATCAGGCAGAAAAATGCCAGAAAACCTCCAACCATTTTTCCCGCTGTTCCCCGGTGTTTTCGTGTTCTTTTTCTCATGGTTTCAAACCCCTTTGTTGTTCTTTCCTGCTTTCTATCCTACCATATCTCCCTTAACGCCTTCTTGCCTCTTTCTTAGGAATTCATTAAAATTGTGAAACTGTATGAAATGCGTTTTGCACGTTTTTTCAAATAATCGCTGCTGCGGAATACTTTAACCGAATCAGGTACGTAGCGAAGCGGATTGCGAATATCCGCTTGACAAAACAGAAAAAGACAGACACCTGGCAGATTGTCAGGATGCCTGTCTCTTGTTTTTATCTTTTGGTTTTTCAGAAACGCTCTGTGATTATGCTGCGGTTCCGTAGTTCATTACATGAGCTGCTGACAGTGCTTTTCGAACGGCCACACCGAGAATTTCAGCTACTACAACGGAAATCACATCTTTTACGATGTACGGAACGGAAACTGCCAGGAAGGAAGCCGGGATCGTGTTTCCTGTTACAATAGAAAACTGTACCACACCGAATGCGTGACATACCGCAAGACCTGCGATTCCAAGAACGAATGGTTTGCCCTGGAAGCCTTTTTTAATTCCGGCACCGCAGAGCATTGCCATCGGAATAAATCCGAGAAGAGCGCCGAAGCCACCGCTCATGCCGGCATAAACCGGAACGCCGATCGCGCCGAGGATCAGATAAAGAGCGGACGATGCACCTCCCAATTTCCAGCCAAGCACGTAGCCGCAAAATGCCATTGCAAAGGTCTGCAGCGTCACCGGAACGCCGGTCGGAAGCGGAATCGTCACAATGGACAGTACCGCAAGCACTGCCGTCATCATGCCGGTCAGTACAATCTGTTTTGTGGTAAGTTTTGATTTTTTCATGAATGTAAGTCCTCCTCGCAGGTTCTTGTATCCAATTCTTTCTGCTTTTGAATTGTTAACCTTGTTTCAATATAGGTTAATATTTCATTTTTGTCAATCCCTTTTTTAAAAATGCAGAGAGTTCTGCTACGATTCTGTTACACTTCCTGAAAATAGCGGTCACCCTCTTGTTTTCTGTTTTCTTTCTATGGTATACTATATGGTCTCGGAGTTTTTCCGGGAATCTTCACCCGATACAAACGATGAACTTTTACCTCATTTGAAAGGAGATACCCTCTATGAAACCTTCCGAAAATCCTCTCGGCTCGGAACCGATCAGCACTCTTTTGCGGCGTTTTGCGGTTCCGAGCGTCATCGCGATGCTCGTCAGCGCCCTCTATAACATGGTAGACCAGCTCTTTATCGGTCACAGCATCGGCGTGCTCGGAAACGCAGCGACCAACGTAGCGTTCCCACTCAGCATGGTCTGCACATCCATCGGTCTGCTCTGCGGCATCGGCGGTGCTGCAAACTTCAATCTCTGCATGGGCAGAAAGGATCCGGAGCACGCGAAATCCTATGTTGGAAATGCCATCTCCATGCTGGCAATCCTCGGTGTGATCCTCTGCGTTGCCGTTCAGCTTTTTCTGCGCCCGATGATGCTTCTCTTTGGCGCAACACCGGACGTCATTGATTACGCCTGTACTTACACCAGAATTACCTCCATCGGCTTCCCGTTTCTGATTGTCACGATCGGCGGCTCCAACCTGATCCGCGCGGATGGCAGCCCGAAATTTTCCATGCTGTGCAACCTGGTCGGCGCGATCGTCAACACGATTCTCGACCCGCTGTTCATCTTCGTTTTCCACATGGGCATGGCAGGTGCAGCGCTCGCCACGATCACCGGACAGATTTTATCGTTCGCGCTTGTTGTCTTCTATCTGCGCAGTTTTAAAACGCTGCCGCTTTCTCTTTCCGATCTGAAGCCGAAAATAGCCTGCTGGGCACGGATCGCTGCGCTTGGTGCAACTCCGGCATTCAATCAGGTGGCAATGATGGTTGTTCAGATCGTTATGAACAACACACTGACCTACTACGGCTCCAATTCCGTCTATGGAAGCGACATTCCGCTTGCATGCGCCGGCATTATTTCAAAGGTGAATATGCTGTTCTTCTCCTTTGTCATCGGCATTTCGCAGGGACTTCAGCCGATTGTCAGCTTCAACTTCGGTGCACAGAAATATGACCGCGTAAAGGACGCTTACAAAAAAGCAGTTTTTGCGGCAACTGCCATTTCCATCGTCGCCTTCCTCTGCTTCCAGCTCTTTCCGCGCCAGATTATCGGCATTTTTGGTTCCGGTTCAGAAGAGTACCTGCATTTTGCAGAGCGCTACTTCCGCATTTTCCTGTTTTTCACATTCCTGAACGGTATCCAGCCGGTCAGCTCAAACTTCTTTACCTCCATCGGAGCGCCGAAGAAGGGGATTTTTCTTTCGCTGACGAGACAGATTATTTTCCTGCTTCCGCTGCTGCTGATTTTTCCGTATCTCTTCGGCATTGACGGCGTGATGTACACTGCACCGATTGCAGACCTTGCAGCCGCATCAGTCAGCATCGTTATGGTCGTGCGGGAATTTAAGATTATGGCAGAGCTACAGAAGGCTACTGCCTGAAAACAGGTTTCTTTCCCGGAGCGTTTCTGCAAAAGACTTTTCGTGAGCTGCGGTTGCCAGGGTCCTGTTAAAATACGGATCTTAGGTCATTGCCGTGTAAGTAAAAAAATCGTATGCTGTTGCTTTTTCCACAACAGCATACGATTTTTTTATGCGTTATCCACACTTTTCTTTATTTATTCACATGCATCCACATCAGTCCATGCGAAGAATCATGGTCAGGATTCGTTTTGCACAAAGAGCGATTTCGTCGCGGGTGATGTATCCCTTCTCAAATGCCTCCTGTACGCGCTCCTCGTATCCGTTTGCCATTTTGATATCATTTCCGGCTTTTGTCTCGCGGTAATGCTCGCCGTGTGTCCACCAGTCGGTCGTTACCATTCCCTTAAAGTCCCACTCACCGCGCAGAATACCGGTCAAAAGATCCTTGTTCTCAGATGCCTGAACGCCGTTGATCAGGTTGTAGGACGACATGATTGTGTATGGATCTGCCTCTTTTACGATGATTTCGAAGGCTTTCAGGTAAATCTCACGCAGCGCACGCTCGGAAACGCGGGAATCGCTGTCTTTTCGGTTTGTTTCTTTGTTGTTGCAGCAGAAGTGTTTCACACTTGCCCCGATATGCTCGGACTGCATACCGCGTACCATTGCCGCACCGGATTTTCCGGCCACAAGCGGATCCTCGGAATAATACTCGAAGTTTCTTCCGCAGAGCGGGCTTCTGTGAATGTTGACAGCCGGGGTCAGCCAGATGCCGATATTGTTTTCTTTGACTTCCTCTCCGCCGGCTTTACCGATCTCTTCGATCAGCTCCGGATCCCAGGTGCAGGCAAGCAATGTTGCACACGGCCATGCGGTCGTGTTGACACCGCACTGCGGCTGGATTCGAAGGCCTGCCGGTCCGTCTGCGGTCATGATATTCGGGATGCCGTACTCAGGCAGATTTCCCATGCCAAACGTGTTGGCAACTCCAGTGTTCGGCTGACCGCCGAGCAGATGAATGAGTGCTTCTGTCGGAAGCTTATCTACAAACTCGTCGAGCGTTTCTTTTCCTTCGACCACATTCATCAGGTTCGGATTCGTCTTTGCTGCTTCCATAAGCTCGCCAAAGCTCTTTCTCTCCTGTGCTTTGACTGCCGGGAGGAAACCTTCCAGAGTCAGCTTATCCTGACGCTCCAGTCCTTCTTCCTCGACAAGGCCGTTATCGGTCGGAAGCGCTTCGTAGGTTCCATCCGCAAGGAGACGTTTTTCCAGCTTATGCGGAGCGGCAAGGCTGGTGTACTGTGCAGTCACTTTTGCCTCTGCCAGATCGTAGGTGAAGTCCAGTTTCTTCGCATCTCTTACATTGTTTCCAACGTAGAAGACGTAGCTTCCTGCCTCAAGAACATAGGCAGATTTTGCAACCTTTCCAAGATCATCAAAAGATGCCATATCTTCCACTGTAAAGGAAAGAACGACTCTCTGTGTCTCGCCTGGCTGCAGCAGTCTTGTTTTCCGGTAAGCGCCGAGCTCTTTGGCCGGTTTGCCAAGCTTGCCCTGCGGTGCGCCATAGTAGAGCTGTACAACTTCTTTTCCGGCACGTTTTCCAGTGTTGGTAACAGATGCTTTTACAACAATCTTTCCATCCTTCTCTTCTGCACCCAGAACTTCTGTCTCAAAGCTGGTGTAGGAAAGGCCGAAGCCGAACGGATAATTGACCTTCTCCGCTGCGCCAGGAATCGTCTCGAAATAACGGTAGCCAACGTAGATATCCTCGTTGTAATCCACGTAATAAACGGATTTATGGAAGTTCTCGGTGGATGGATAATCCTCGAGGGTTGCTGCGTAGGTATCAACCAGTTTACCGGATGGGTTGACGTCGCCTGTTACAACGTCCGCTGCCGCGAGGCCGCCTTCCATGCCGCCCTGCCATGCCATCAGCACCGCCGGAATCTCTTTGCAGTCTTTGAACCAGCTGGTATCAACCATACCGCCGACGTTCATGACAACGATGACATTTTTAAAGTTTGCTTTTACTTTTTCTACCATGGCTGCTTCGCCGTTTGTCAGGCAGAAGTCGCCGTTTTCGAAGATGCTGGCGCTCAGCTCGATCTGTTTTTTCTCATCCTCAAACAGCTCATAGCCTTCATCGTTGATCTGGCATTTGCGGTCCCAGCCCTCGCCGGAGAAACGGCAGATGGTGATGATTGCGGTATCGGTATATGCTTTCGCTTTTGTTACCAGCTCGTCCGGTACTTCCGGCTCTCTTGTCATGCCCGGTACAGCGCCTGCAGCATACTGTTCTTTTACATTTTTCTCATAGAATTCCGGAAGTTCATGGAACAGAGAAACCTCCCCCTCGGCCTCTTTGATCTTCATGCCTTCGTAGAAGTTGCGGATATACTCAACCGTAACGTCACCGCTTCCGCCGCCGCCTTTTACGTAATCAATCGTTCCTTTTCCAAATAAAGCTACTTTTGTGCCTTTTGCGAGCGGCAATGTCTCGTTCTCGTTTTTCACCAGAACCATACCCTCGCCTGCTGCTTTTCTGGAAAGTGCGATATGTTCCGCGCTTCCTGTTACCCTTTTTCCGTCTTTTCCCAGTGGCAGAACCGGCTGGTAAAGACTTCTCTGCCATTTACCCATTTTAAGCTTACCTCCTGTATTTTCCGGTGCGCAGATTGCTTTCCGAACGCGCCCCATTCTGTCTTTATGATACGAAGTTTTGGAGTGGATGTCAATTGATTTTTCAGCATTTTATCCTGTTTTTCGTTTCTTTTTCTTTTGATTTTATTCTATTTTGCCAATTTTTCAGGCATCCGTCGTTTCTTTCCTTTCTCTCAATATCTTGATCCGTAGGTGGATGCTCCGTCTGCGTATCCCCGGTGTTTCTGCTGCCTGTCGCTTTTCTGTTATATCAGACACTTTTCTCATTTTGTGGATTGTCCGAAAAATAACAGCGTTCTATACTAAAGCGTGTCTGAAAACAAATCATCGGCATCCCCTTTTTCAGGTTCTCTTTGGGATACAACAAAAGAATGGAGTTTTCTTATGAAGGTACTGATTTTATCCTGCAATACTGGCGGTGGCCACAATGCTGCGGCCTCTGCATTAAAAGAAAGTCTGAATTTTTATCACCACGAAGCCGAGGTTCTGGATCTGATGAGCCTCGGGCGAAAGCATACCTCCGCACTGGTCGGCGGAGCTTATGTGAAGCTCGTCTCCGTTTTTCCGGCCGGCTTCGGCGCACTCTATCAGCTTGGTGAGCTGGTACGGAAATTTCCCTGGAAATCCCCCGTTTACTATGCAAATGCGCGGCTTGGAAATGCGCTTGCAGATTATATTGATCAAAACCATTTTAATGCCGTTGTCACCACACATCTTTATCCGGCGGAAACACTGACCTGGATGAAACAGAAAGGACGGCTGACGATTCCCTGCGTTGCCGTTGCCACCGATTACGCGTGCATTCCGTTCTGGGAAGAGACGAACTGCGATTACTATGTGGTTCCGCACAAGGATCTGATCCCGGAGTTTGCATCCTGCGGTATCCCGGAAGAAAAACTCCTTCCTCTCGGTATTCCGGTGCGGCCCGCATTTGCGCGCCCTGCATCCAAAGAGGATGTGCGCCGCCATCTCGGTCTTCCCGAGAATGCTCCGCTGTTTCTCGTCATGAGCGGCAGTATGGGATTCGGCAAAGTGCATCTGCTCGCACATGAACTCGTTTCCCGGCTGGAAAACGGCGAACAGGCTGTGATCATCTGCGGAAATAATAAAAAGCGGATGCGTTCGCTCCGGCTGCAGTTCCATAAGAACCCAAATGTACATATCATCGGTTTTACACGCCACGTTGCGGAATATATGGCCGCTGCCGATGTGCTGTTTACAAAGCCCGGGGGATTAAGCAGTACCGAGGCCGCTGTGCGGCGCGTTCCGCTCGTCCACACTGATCCGATTCCGGGTTGCGAAACAAAAAACCGTGCTTTTTTTGTCTCACGCGGAATGTCCGTGACCGGCGCACATCAGAAAGAGCTGGCAGAGGCCGGTATTTCGCTTGCCTGCGATGATGCACGTCAGATTGCGATGCGCGATGCCCAGCATCAAAACAGCCATCCGCAGGCGGGAACGTCAATTACACACCTTTTGGAAAAATTAGTTTCGGAGTAACTGCTTATGATGCTTACTGCTTATCTGTTTTATAGTTTCTTCGGGTACCTCTCGGGCAGCGTACTGTATTCGTACCTGATTCCAAAATACTTCTGCCACGTGGATGTCCGAACTGTGAATGAAGATCAGAATCCCGGTGCCTTCAACGCCTTTTCAGTGGCTGGACCGCGGATTGGACTGCTCTGCGTCCTGTGCGATATCGGGAAGGGATTTCTGCCGGTGTTTCTGGCGGCGCACAGTTCCGCTGTTTCGATGGGTTCCTGGATTTTCGCCCTGATTCTGCTCGCCCCGGTGGCCGGACACGCATGGCCATTTCTGCAGCCTGCGAAAGGCGGAAAGGCGATCTCTGTCTCGTTCGGCGTGCTGCTCGGCCTCCTGCCGGATCTGCGGCCGGCGCTTCTTCTTGCGGCGTTTTATCTGACGTTTTCGCTGATTCTCATTATCCAGCCACACAGTCTGCGCTCGATCGTTTCATTCTCCGGGTTTGCCGTCGCCGCACAAATTTCCCGCTTTCTTCCGTCCGTGCGGCTCGGCAGTCTGCTGGTATCGCTCGTGGTCTGCTTCCGCCATCTTTTCAGCCTGCGGGCGCATGAAGCCGAAAATGCTGCATTTACAATTCAGTCTTTGTCTGCTAAAATAAGGAAAAAGCAGAAAAAAGAATAATATTTACAGTTCATTTAAAACAGCGGCAAACAATTTACTTCAGGAGGATTGACACATGATTTCAGAAAAAATGGTAACTCTCGGCACAAAAAAATCGGTAATCCGCGAGATTTTCGAATACAGTAAAAAACGCGCTGCCGAGATCGGCTCCGAAAATGTCTTTGATTTCAGTATCGGAAATCCAAACGTCCCGGCTCCGGCCTCCGTTCATGAGACCATCAAGGAGCTGCTCGATTCCAAAGACGATTACTATCTCTTCGGCTACACCTCCGCGCAGGGCGATGCCGATACCCGCGCCGCCGTTGCAGCCGACCTGAACAAACGCTTTGGTACCGCGTTCCATGCCGACAACTTCTACATGACCTGCGGTGCAGCCGCTTCGCTCCGCATCGTCCTTGGCGCTTTAACCGTTCCGGGCGACGAGTATATCGTATTTACCCCGTACTTTCCGGAATACCGTGTTTTCATCGAATCTGCAGGCGCAGCCATGATCGAAACGCCGGCTGATTCTTCCACGTTCCAGATCGACTTTGACCGCCTCTCGGCCGCTGTCACAGCGCACACCAAAGGCGTTTTCGTCAATTCTCCGAACAATCCGTCCGGCGTTGTCTACACAGAAGAAAGCATTCAGAAGCTCGCTGCTTTTCTGGAAGCAAAATCTGCCGAATACGGCCATCCGATTTATCTGATCGTTGATGAACCGTACCGCGAGCTTGTCTACGGAGACGTGGAAGTTCCGTATCTGACAAAATATTACAAAAACACGCTGGTCTGCTACTCCTACAGCAAATCCCTCTCCCTGCCGGGCGAGCGTATCGGCTACGTTCTCGTTCCGGATGAGGTCGATGATGCAAGAACCATCTACGCAGCCGTCTGCGGTGCCGGACGCGCCCTCGGCTTCGTCTGCGCACCAAGCCTGATCCAACACGTCATCGCCAAATGCGCAGGACAGGTTTCTGATCTTTCGGTCTACAAGAAAAACCGCGATCTGCTGTATGATTCATTAACCGCCTACGGCTTCACCTGCGTTCACCCGGACGGCGCTTTCTATCTCTTCATGAAAACTCCGGAACCGGACGCGTATGCGTTCTGTGAGAAAGCGAAAAAGTACGAACTTCTTCTTGTACCCGGCGATGACTTCGGTGCACCGGGATTCGTGCGGATTGCTTATTGCGTTACCACCGCACAGATTGAGCGGGCACTGCCGGCGTTTAAGGAACTGGCAGGAGAGTATTTTGCATAATTTTTCAATCGTTCCTGAAGTCTGTTTTCATAATGAGCCTTATTCAGCTGTGTTATAAGGTTATGGCTATTGATATAGTATGTTGAATATCTATGCTGTGCCGCTATCATTCCAAGCGATACTGCAAGGTGTGTTTTACCAACTCCCGGAGTTCCTAAAAACACTACATTTTCTTTATTCTCCACAAAACGCATAGTGGCAAGTTCCATTATCTGCTCTTTATTTATGCTTGGCTGAAAATCAAAATCGAACTGTTCCAAAGTCTTTCTGTATGGAAATCCGGACATTTTAATCTGGTTCTCAACTGCTCTGTTTTTCTTCGTTTTTGCTTCCTCTGCCAGCAGATAATCAAGAACTTCAACGATATTTTTCTTATCATGAATCGCTTTCTCAAGATAGTTATCAAGTATGAGAGAAGTGTTTTTCATATTTAATATTTCAAGGTTTTTCTTTATCCGTTCGTATATAACTTCACTCATAAAATTACACCTCCTATCAGTTCATCGTATTTTTTC
>ERZ857969.4323-NODE-4323-length-12636-cov-3.275018_pt1 | contig 12636 bp, 9 predicted proteins | sample MGYA00519864_ERZ857969 | MGnify/ENA primary metagenome ERZ857969 (study PRJEB31778, sample SAMEA3449382) | human gut metagenome | biome: human gut; feature: human-associated habitat; material: faeces | place: United Kingdom | collected 2010/2012 ... | reverse complement strand
CCACCGCTTAGTGCTCTGCACACTTGAAGCGGGGGAATGCTTCTCTGCGTTCAAATCAAATATATGCGAGACTGAAATACCATTTGGCTTAATGCTTCTGGTATTTTGAAAAGAAATCGTCACCTGAGAGCAGGTGGCGATTTCTTTGTCGGATCAATGGTCAGTCAGGCTGATCAAGATTGAGTGCAGATCTTGCGTGCGTTTGACTTTAAACATTACCATAAGAAAATATTGACAAACTGATATTAAAATGATATCATTTTAATAAACCGAAAAGATGTTTTAAAACTAAATGATGCCTGCGAATTGCTCAGTTATAAAATAACTCCCGCAATTCTATAAACATTCGGAATCCGCAGATTTACTGCGTAAATAGCTACTTCCTCGTGTTTAGCGGGTTCCAAGTTCGAATGTCTTATCTTGCAAGCAAGAACGGTATTTTGACCTTTTAACCCTGGCATCACAAAAATAATTAAAGGAGGAAAGGATTATGGATATCAAGGAAAAAGTTTTGAACAACAGGAAAAATGGCATGGCAATGATGTTGCTGTTTATCATTTTTTATGCAGCAGCTGCAGGCATCATGCTTGTCAGTGCGATTACCGAGTTGATTCCGCTTATGCTACTGGCGATCATCTGGATTTCCATCGGCTGGATCCCGTTTCTGGGACTTAAAGTTCTGAAACCGCAGGAAGCTCTGGTGCTTACTCTGTTCGGTAAGTATGTCGGCACTTTGAAAGATGCAGGATTTTACTGGGTAAATCCATTCTGCAGCAGTGTGAACCCGGCAGCAAAGACCAAACTGAACCAGAGCGGGGATGTGGATGGCGGAAACAGTGCGAAATCCGTGCTGGTTGCGGCAACAGGTGCAAATGCTTCTGCAAATGCATCGGTTCCAAACAAAAAGATTTCCCTGAAGATCATGACACTCAACAATAACCGTCAGAAGATCAATGATTGCCTCGGTAATCCGGTGGAAATTGGGATCGCTGTGATGTGGCGTGTGACCGATACGGCAAAAGCTGTTTTCCATGTTGACAACTACAAGGAATATCTTTCCCTGCAGTGTGACAGTGCCCTGCGAAATATCGTGCGTATTTATCCTTACGATGTGGCACCGAATGTCGATACGACCGGTGACGGCATTGCCGATGAAGGCAGCCTGCGTGGTTCCAGCGAAATTGTTGCAGGACGCATCCGCGATGAGATCCAGAAGAAAGTAGCAGAAGCCGGTCTGGAGATCATAGAGGCACGTATCACCTATCTTGCCTATGCACCGGAAATCGCAGCCGTTATGCTTCAGAGACAGCAGGCATCAGCGATCATTGATGCGAGAAAGATGATCGTTGACGGAGCAGTCGGTATGGTTGAGATGGCACTGGAGCGTCTGAATGAGAATCAGGTAGTCGAATTAGATGAGGAGCGAAAAGCTGCCATGGTCTCCAATCTTCTTGTCGTGCTCTGTGGAAATCACGATGCACAGCCGGTTGTAAATTCAGGAAGTCTGTACTGATATGGCAGAGGGCAGACCGAAGAAACAGATCCCGCTCAGGCTCTCGGCAAAACTGTATGATCAGATCGCAGCCTGGGCAGAAGATGATTTTCGCTCCGTAAACGGGCAGATTGAATATCTGCTCACAGAATGTGTAAGGCAACGTAAAAAAAACGGCAAGTATGTATCCGAAACAATGGATGAACCGCTGGAATTAGACATCTGAGATGTAAAAAGAAAAAGTGTCGGAAGAATGAAAGGTTCTTCCGGCACTTTTGTGTCACTTTGTATTTAAAAATATTTTTGTAATCTTAACGTTTTTCAATCGGAACATAATCTTTAATCTCAGAAATGCCTTTGTATGCAGGACGAATAATTTTTCCGCTATTGGCAAGCTCTTCGAGGCGGTGGGCACTCCAGCCAACCACACGGGCGATCGCAAAGATCGGTGTGAAGAGCTGCGTAGGCAGATCCAGCATACTGTATACAAATCCGCTGTAGAAGTCCACGTTGGCACTGACACCTTTGTAGATCTTGCGTTCTTCGGCAATGATCTGTGGTGCAAGGCGTTCCACCATAGAATAAAGCTGGAACTCTTCTTCTCTGCCTTTTTCTTTGGAAAGTTTCTCTACGAAACCCTTGAAAATATTGGCACGCGGATCAGAAAGAGAGTAAACAGCATGTCCCATACCATAGATCAGACCGGCGTGATCGAAAGCGTCTTTGTTCAGCAGGGCACGCAGATAATCACCAACTTCTTTTTCGTTGTTCCAGTCTTTGACGGTTTTCTTCATATCTTCAAACATACGGACAACTTTGATGTTGGCACCGCCGTGTTTCGGACCTTTTAAAGAGCCAAGGGAAGATGCTATAGTAGAGTAGGTGTCTGTACCAGAAGAAGATACCACATGAGTGGTGAACGTAGAGTTGTTACCACCGCCGTGTTCCATATGCAGCACCAGTGCAATGTCAAGGATGCGGGCCTCGAGGTTGGTGTATTTACTGTCTGGACGGAGAATATGGAGCAGATTTTCTGCAGTGGAAAGTGATGGATCAGGCATATGGATATAAAGACTCTTTCCATCGTGATAATGGCTGTATGCCTGATAGCCATATACGGAAAGCATCGGAAACAGTGCAATCAGCTGCAAGCACTGACGCAGTACATTCGGAAGTGAGATGTCGTCTGCACGGTCATCGTAAGTATAGAGTGTCAGAACACTGCGGGCAAGCGTATTCATCATGTCCTTGCTGGGCGCCTTCATAATAATGTCACGCACAAAGCTGGTCGGCAGCGTCCGGTAACTGCTCAGCAGAGCCGAAAAATCGCGCAGCTCATGCTTCTTGGGAAGCTTGCCGAAAAGCAGCAGATAGGTACATTCCTCAAAGCCGAAGTGGCTGTCCTCGGGAAGTCCGGCAATCAGATCTTTGACATTGTAACCACGATAGAAGAGCTCGCCGTCTGCGGGAACAGATTCACCATTGACAATTTTTGTGGAACTGACTTCCGAGATCTCCGTCAGTCCGACCAGGACACCTTTTCCGTTCAGATCGCGCAGACCGCGTTTGACATCGTATCTTGTGTATAATTCCGGGTCTATTTTTGAACATTCGGCAGACTTTGCGGCCAGCCGACGCAGTTCGGGTGTAATTTCACAGAATTGATTCATTGTTAGCCCTCCTTAATGTTTTCGTCTTTTCATCATAGCATATGTACTTATTTTTATACAAGAAAATTGAATTATATTTAATGAAAATTTTAAAATTTAAAAGAAAACTGGTACCTTAAAAAGGGAAAGTACCAAAAAATGCTTTCTTTTTTCAGAAGAGTCTATTACAATAAAAAAGGATCATCAGATGTAAAAAGGGAGGATACAGGATGGATCTGAATATAGAGTTGCTGGCAAAAAAGGCAATCGAGGCAAAGGAACATGCGTATGTACCATATTCCCATTTCAGGGTAGGTGCGGCGCTTCTTACTGCAGATGGTAAGATTTATACGGGATGCAACATCGAAAATGCCGCGTACACACCGACGAACTGTGCGGAGCGGACGGCGTTTTTCAAGGCGGTATCCGAAGGGGAGCGTGATTTTACGGCAATCGCCATCAGCGGTGACGCGGACGATTATCTGTATCCGTGCGGCGTGTGCAGACAGGTAATGTCGGAGTTCTGCAAGGCGGATACGTTTCAGATCATCCTGGTAAAGGAGGACGGAACATATAAGATTTTTACCTTGGAGGAGCTTCTGCCGGGCGCTTTTACTGAGACAGAGCTGAAAAAAGGACAGCGGATGTAGGGCGTCCGCAACAGAGGAAGGAGAGCGTTATGAGATATTCGATTGAGGGAGAACCGCTTCCAGTTGTCATCTGCAATCTGGAGCAGGGAGAGGTAATGATTACGGAGAGTGGTGCCATGTCGTGGATGTCCCCGAATATGAAAATGGAGACGACTGGTGGCGGCATCGGCAAGATGTTTGGAAGAGCGCTTTCGGGGGAAAGTATTTTCTTAAACCGCTACACGGCAATGAACGGGAATGGGATGATCGCGTTTGCATCGTCGTTCCCAGGATCAATCCGGGCGTTTGATATTGTACCGGGACAGGATTTGATCGTGCAGAAATCGGCATTTCTTGCTGCTGTATCCAGCGTGGATCTGTCCGTGTTCTTTCAGCAGAGAATCGGGAGCGGACTTTTCGGAGGAGAGGGATTTATTATGCAGAAGCTTTCCGGAAGTGGAACCGCATTTCTGGAATTTGATGGTTATATTAAAGAATATGAACTTGCACCCGGACAGCAGATTGTTGTGGACACGGGATACCTTGCAGCCATGACAGGCTCCTGCAAGATCGAAGTGAAGACGGTGCCGGGAGTGAAGAATATGCTCTTCGGCGGCGAGGGTATTTTTAATACCGTGATTACGGGACCGGGAAGAGTGTGGCTGCAGAGCATGCCGATTGCACAGATGGCAAATACGCTGCGTCCGTATTTCCCGAGCAATAATCATTAAAGATGCGCGGCGCATTTTACATTCAGAAAAAAAATAGAAATGCGCACAGAAATTGGCACTAATTTTTGGTTGCAGATCGGGGCATATTAAAGTATAATAAAACCAGTAAGAAACAGCCTGGGATGTGCGACACCCTACATTTTTGAACCTACATTTACTTTTATGGGATTCTTATATTTGGAGGCAGATGTCAAGCCACCAGTACCGCAAGGTACGCGAGCAGTGGAAGACAGAAACTGACATGCGGTTACCCACCTAGCGGCAGCTAGGAGTCAAAAACGTAGGAAACGGCATTTTGGGTGATACAAAAGATTCTGAGGGATACAACAGAAGCTTACAATACGAGAGAGAACCTGTCAGGATACGAAGGATGACGGATACGAAAGATAGATCAGGTACTAAAGAGTAGAGAGCATACAGAAGAAAGAAGCTGCCTTTGTGTGAGGCAGCTTCTGTTTTTTTACTCTTTTGCAGAGAATTCTGGGGCAAGGCATAAAGTGTGATGGGAAGTGGAAAATGGGAAAGAGAACAAAAAAGCGAGGCGTAAAGGCACACATCGCCATCGTATGTCTGGTGCTTTTACTTGCGGCGGGTACGCTTGCGTCTGGATATCGGGACAGACAGTTAAGGGAGCAGGAAACATTGCCCGAAGACCGGGTGGAACTTGCGGAAATAAAAGAGGAACTCTCCTTTGGAGTATACGGGCAGGAAGATTGGAAAGCCTTTTTTGAGACATTTCCCGGAGACAGGCTGACCGGGGAAATACTGGAAGAACTGCTCGCAAAGCTGCAGCTGTCCGATTACATAGAGATTCCTGTCATGAGGGAACAGCAAAAAGTATCCCGGGAAGACTGGAATTATGTCTACGGTCAGATCCTGGATCTGCTCGATATGGAACATGCCGTGACAAAAACGGAGTTTCTGGTTGTGGATGTCATGGAGGCGGAGAACCAGAATGTGATTATAACAAATAAGGGAGACTTTTGCACCGTGCTTCCGGCAGGCTATTTTAAGCAGTGGAACGGATATGAAGGTTACTGCGTGGAAAACCGGTGCATCGGAGTCGTGGGAACGCTGAAGAAGGAATTTACGCTGGACAATGCATACCTTACGGACTGTTCCGAGGACGGCGTGGATTTTCTGTATGCGGGCGCGGCACATCACAAGGAGACGGCGGCTCTGACAGAGACCGTTTCCCCCTGTGTATGCGATATTGTGCTGGCGGACGGGGAACTTACGGCACTGCGTGTAAAGCAGGAGACCATCGAGGGAGAACTGTTGTCCTATGACGATGAGACCATCGAGATCAAAGGATACGGGAAGCTTTGCCATACCGGAAAACTGCCAGTGTACCAGACCTATGGGGAAGTGTCGGAAAAATCCATTTCCGATGTGACCCTCGGCAATATGAACGTGGAGTATGTGACGGGGGAGAAGCAGGTCTGCGCCATTTTAATCCGCGAGCCGGCTGTCATCCGCGAAATCCGTGTGCTGCTCCTGGGGGATGACGGAACAAAATGCCGGCAGTCCGTCTATCTGAAATGTACGTCAGACGCAGCGGTCACCTGGCAGGGAGAGACAACACATGTGGCAGCGCAGACGCTGATTGCTGCATCCGATCAGATGACAGGAGATACACAGGGAACATTTACGGTGACGCCGGAGCAGGAGGGCTGTGTGGTGATCTGCGATGCAGATGGCGCAGAGATTTCCAATGGCTACGGGGGCAGCATGGAAGTGCGGTGCATGGGAGACGGCTATACGCTGGTCAACAGTCTGCCGCTGGAACGGTATCTGCAGGACGTCGTTCCGAGTGAAATGCCGGCATCCTATGAACCGGAGGCATTGAAAGCACAGGCGGTCTGCGCGCGCAGCTATGCCTGTATCCAGCTGCTTCGGGGCGATCTGGCGGAATACGGCGCACATATTGATGACAGCACCGCGTATCAGGTATACAACCGGGTGACGGACGCGGACGCAGCCAGGGAGGCGGTAATCGCCACACAGGGGGAAGTGCTGTCCTATCAGGGAAACATCGTGGAGGCGTATTATTTTTCCACGTCGATGGGATACACCGCCGCAGCTGATGTGTGGAATGTGGAAGATCCGGCGGAATACGGCTATCTGACACCGGCGTGTCTCCTTACGGATGGAAAGATGCAGGATCTCTCCGGGGAGGAGGCGTTTCTTGCTTATATTCAGAGTCCCGCAGATGGATACGACAGTGACTGCCGGTATTTCCGCTGGAGAGCGGAGGCGGATTACCACGGGAAAACAGATGAAGTGAATTCCATACTGCTGGAACGGTGGAAGAGTTCACCAAAGAATATAAACTTTTATCCGACCGGTCAGACTACGGAAATACAGAATCCCGATGCGGCATCAGTGGCGGCACTGGGGGAGGTGACCGGCATGAGCGCGGCGGAGCGCGGCAGCTCCGGTGCACTGCTTGCCTTAAAGATCACGTATGAGAAGGGAAGCGCCCTTGTGCGGACGGAGTATAATATCCGAAAAGTTCTGGGGATCTGTACCGCAAAACTGACATGCGCAGACGGCGCGGAACAGACGGATGTGACGATGCTGCCGAGTGCGTTTTTTGCCATAACGAAACAGGAGGACGGCGGCATGGTTTTATACGGAGGCGGCTACGGGCATGGACTCGGCATGAGCCAGAATGCGGCGAATGGAATGGCGAAGGCAGGAATGAATTACGAAGAGATCTTGCAATATTTTTATAATGACGTTAAACTGGAAACCATGAAATAATGAATCCTGACGGATTCGCTTTTTGAAGGGGAGCAATATGATCTGGAAGCTTATTGGTAATGTCAAATCCTTTCTTGATAAATGCAAGAGGGATAAGATCAATGCCTATTCGGCGCAGTCGGCGTTTTTTATTATCTTATCCATCATTCCGTTTCTGATGGTGTTCTCGTCTCTGCTGCAATATACATCGGTGACAGAGTCCATGCTGCTTGAGATCATCCGTCATCTGATGCCGGAGTATGTCTCTCCGTTTCTGATATCGCTCGTGGATGAGGTGTACAGCAGATCCATGGGAATTATCTCAATCACGGCGATCATCGCGATCTGGTCAGCGGCCAAGGGCGTCCAGTACATGACGGACGGACTGAACTCGGTCAATGATCTGGAGGAGACGAGGAACTGGTTTGTGCTCAGATTCTGGGCGGTCGTCTATACGGTGGTTTTTCTGGTGGCGATTGTTTTTACCCTGCTGGTTCTGGTGTTCGGAAACCAGTTAAAGGTACTTGCCACACAGTACGTTCCGATTTTAGAGCATGCCTCGCGGGTGCTGGCACATTTCCGCGGGCTTGTGATGCTGGCGCTTTTGATTGCATTTTTCGATGTAATCTTTACGGCGCTGCCGAACCGGAAGCTTTCCTTCCGCGGGCAGCTGCCGGGGGCTGTGATCTGCGGGGTAGCGTGGTATGTCTTTTCCTTCGGACTGTCTGTCTACGTGGACTATTTTAACGGTTTTTCCATGTACGGCAGCCTGACGACTATTGCCTTGATTATGCTGTGGCTTTACTTCTGCATGTACATCATGATGATGTCCGCCGAGGTAAATGTGGTGTTCAACGCTTACTTCCGCAAATGGTGGAAGCGCTTTAAAACCAGCAGGAATAAAAAAGCTTGATGTTTTGCGCCTGCTGTGCTAAAATGCTATACAGAATTCAGAAAAATCAAAGGCTGTGAATGTGTACGGAAGCGATTCCGGGTATCGTAAGATATCAGTAGAGTGCAGGAGACTCTTTCAGAGAGAGCGGGTCATCGGCTGGAAGCCCGTTTAGGATAAGACCTGGACTTGAAGTTCGCACAGGAGCTGCATCTGTGAAGTGAAAGTAGTGGATGACGTCGGATACACGTTACGTATGAATTGAGAGCTTTTCTTTGGTGATATGAAGAGAAGAAACAGGGTGGTACCGCGGAATCATTCGTCCCTAGAGCAGGGATGGATGGTTCCTTTTTTGATGTCTGAAATAGTTTAAAGGAGAATTAGAAATGAAAGAAAAATTGCAGCAGATCAGAGAAAAAGCAATAGCAGAGATTGAAGGGTCTGATGGATTAGACCGCCTGAATGAAGTCCGCCAGGCAGTGCTTGGAAAAAAGGGTGAACTTACTGCGGTGTTAAAGGGAATGAAAGACGTAGCGCCGGAAGACCGCCCGAAGGTCGGACAGTGGGTCAACGACACCCGCACCGCCATTGAGACGATCATGGAAGAGAAGATGAAAAAACTGGAGGCTGAGGCGCTCCGGAAGAGATATGAGGCGGAGAAGATCGACGTCACAATGCCGGCAGTAAAACACGAAAAGGGCAATCTGCATCCGGTCACACAGGTGCGCAACCAGCTCATTGACATTTTTGCATCCATGGGATTTGAAGTGTACGAGGGAACCGAGATTGAGACCGACTACTATAACTTCACAGCGTTAAACACACCGCAGGATCATCCGGCGAGAGATATGCAGGATACATTTTACCTGTCACCGGAATTTTTACTCCGCACCCAGACGTCTGCCGGACAGATTCATGTGATGGAGGCGAAGAAACCGCCGATCAAGATCATCTCCCCGGGCAAGGTGTTCCGTTCCGATGACGACGCGACACATTCTCCGATGTTCACCCAGATGGAGGGTCTTGTGGTAGACAAGGGAATTACCCTCTGCGATTTAAAGGGAATGTTAGATGAGCTTGTGAAGAAGATTTTCGGAAAAGAGACGACAACGCGTCTACGCCCGTCCTACTTCCCGTTCACGGAGCCGTCCGTCGAGGTAGATGTAAGCTGCTTCCAGTGCGGCGGATGCGGCTGTAAGCTCTGCAAGGGAACCGGCTGGATCGAAGTGCTCGGAGCCGGCGTCGTCAACAATAAAGTTCTGGAAGGATGCGGCATTGATACGAATGAGTACAGCGGTTTTGCGTTCGGTATCGGTATTGAGCGAATTGCCATGTTAAAATACGGTATTAACAATATCAAGCTGCTGTTTGAGTCAGATCTTCGCGTATTAAAGCAGATTGACGATTAAAGACGAATAGAAAAGGAGAGTTATCATGTTAGCACCATTAAGCTGGTTAAAAGATTATGTAGATATTGATGTTACCCCGAAGGAACTGGAGGAAAAGTTGTTTTCCTGCGGCTTTGAGGTGGAGGAGCTGATTGAAGTCGGAAAAGACATCAGCAATGTTGTGGTCGGACTGGTGGAATCCTGCGAGCCGATCCCGGATACCCATTTAAGTCTCTGCCAGGTGAATGCCGGAGAGCACGGCACCTTCCAGATCTGCTGCGGGGCAGACAATGTCCGTACAGGCGGAAAATATCCGCTGGCGCTTGTGGGCGCAACAGTCTATGCGACCGCAAAGGATCATGTGACGATCGAGGGCGTCATGACGATCAAGAAGGGAAAGCTTCGCGGCTATGAATCCTACGGTATGCTGTGTTCCGGAACAGAACTCGGATTGAACGAAGATTTATATCCGGGGGCAGGATACAACGGTCTTTTAGTTCTTCCGGAAGATGCGGAAGTCGGAGCAGACGTAAAGCCGATCCTTGGAATGGATGACTGGATTTTTGATATTGCGATCACCGCAAACCGCCCGGACTGTCAGAGCATTTACGGAATTGTCAGGGAAGTGGCTGCAGTGCTCGGAAAAGAGTGCAGGGAGCCGGCGTTGGATTACACGGAGACGGCGGTACAGAAAGACTTTAAGGTGGAAGTATCCGCAAAAGATCTCTGCCCGCGCTATATCGCGCACTATGTCCATGACGTGACGATTGGGGAGTCCCCGGCGTGGATGCGCAGAAGACTGGCGTTAGTCGGAATCAACTCGATTTCCAACATGGTCGACATCACAAACTACGTGTTAAAAGAGCTCGGACAGCCGATGCATGCATTTGACTATGCTTATCTGGAGGGCGATCAGATCAATGTCAGACGTGCAAACGAGGGCGAGCGCATTGTGACGCTGGATGAAAAAGAATTTACGCTCAATTCTTCCAATCTTGTCATCTGCGACGGCGTAAAGCCGGTTGCACTGGCTGGTATCATGGGCGGTATGAACTCCGAGATCAAGGACACGACAACGGAAGTCATGTTTGAGTCCGCAAAGTTCGCGCGCGACAATATCCGGAAGAGTTCAAGAGCGCTCGGACAGTCCTCCGATTCCAGTGCGATGTACGCAAAGGGCGTCTATGAGTACACGACGGTCATGGCGATGAAGCGTGCCCTGCATCTTGTGGAAGAACTGGGATGCGGAAAAGTGTCGTCCACACAGCTTGAAGTCTCCACCGGCAATTCTATCGAGCCGAAAGAGATGAAGGTCAGCGTAAAGCGTGTCAACGGTGTGCTCGGCATTGAGGTTCCGGAGGAGGACATGCTGCGCATTTTATCGGCGCTTCAGTTCGCACCGTCCATCGACGGGGATGAACTTACCCTGCAGATTCCGGCATACCGCGAGGATATGGATTCCTACCCGGATGTGGCGGAGGAAGTGATCCGCATGTACGGTTATGAGCATGTGATTCCGACCTTTATGCCGACAGCAAAAGTGACCCTGGGAGGTCTTAACTTAAAGCAGAAGACGGAGCTTAAGATCAAGCGGGCACTCTGCGCAGCGGGCGCTTACGAGGGAGTCCATTACTCATTCTTCTCCCCGTCCGATCTGGATCTGTTAAGACTGCCGGAAGACGCGCCGGAGAGAAAGGCGATCAAGCTGATCAACCCGATCAACGTGGATTTATCCCTGATGAGAACCACGCTGGCATCCGAGATGCTGTACGCGATTTCCAGAAACCAGAAGAAGGGAATTCTGGAGGGACGCATTTTTGAGCTTGGAAATGTCTTTATTCCAAAGGCACTGCCGCTCACGGAATACCCGGATGAGAGAGAGACCCTCTGTGCGGGCGTTTTCGGAGAAAAGGAATCCTTCTATACACTCAAGGGTCTGGCGGAGACGGTTGCGGATGCATTAAACGTAAGCTTTACCTATGAGGCGGCGGAGAGAACCTTTTTGCACCCGTACCAGACGGCGGAGATCTTCTGTGAGGGAGAGCGCGTCGGTTATCTCGGAAAGCTTTCCTATGAGATTCAGGATGAACTTGACATGCGTGTGCCTGCCTATGTGATGGAGATTGACCTCGCGGCGCTTAAGAAATGGTATGGCAAAGAGCAGATTTTCACTCCGCTTCCGAAGTTTGCGGAGGAAAAGCGCGATTTTGCGTTTGTGGTAGATAAAAATATCACCTGTGCACAGATTGAGAACGGCATCCGGGAAGCCTGCAAATACGTGACAGATGTGAATCTGTTCGATGTGTATGAAGGCATCCAGCTTGGACCGGACAAAAAGAGCATGGCATTCTCTGTTGTATTTACCCCGCAGGAGGAAGAGCTCACGGGCGAGATGGTAGAAGGATTTGTGAAGAAGATTTTGAAACATCTCGAAGCAACACTGGATATCAGACTTCGTGCGTAAGAGGAGTAGTTATGGACGTAAAAGATTTTTATTATGACCTTCCGCAGGAACTGATCGCACAGGATCCGCTGGAGGACCGCTCAAGCTCCAGACTGATGGTGCTTGACAAGGCAACCGGAGAGGTGGAACACCGCCATTTTAAGGATATTGTGGACTATCTAAGACCGGGTGACTGCCTTGTCATCAACAATACAAAAGTAATTCCTGCCAGACTGTATGGCGTGAAGGAAGGCACTGAGGCAAAGATCGAGATTCTTCTGCTCAAGAGAAAAGAAAACGATGTCTGGGAGACCCTGGTCAAACCGGGAAAAAAATGCAAGATCGGAACCAGAATCAATTTCGGCGAGGGACTTCTGACCGGCGAGGTCATTGACATTGTGGAGGAGGGCAACCGCCTGATCCAGTTCCATTACGAAGGAATTTTTGAGGAGATTCTGGATCAGCTCGGACAGATGCCGCTGCCGCCGTACATCACACACCAGCTGAAGGACAAAAACCGTTACCAGACGGTGTATGCAAAATATGACGGTTCCGCAGCGGCGCCGACGGCGGGACTGCATTTTACACCGGAGCTTTTAGAGCAGGTGCGCGCCATGGGCGTGGAGATCGCGGAGGTGACGCTTCATGTGGGACTTGGCACCTTCCG
>ERZ857969.4295-NODE-4295-length-12707-cov-7.203525_pt1 | contig 12707 bp, 5 predicted proteins | sample MGYA00519864_ERZ857969 | MGnify/ENA primary metagenome ERZ857969 (study PRJEB31778, sample SAMEA3449382) | human gut metagenome | biome: human gut; feature: human-associated habitat; material: faeces | place: United Kingdom | collected 2010/2012 ... | reverse complement strand
CTACAAAAACTGTAAAAATCAACTACTATTCTGAAGAAGAAAAAAAACAGATTGCAGAAGTAGATTTCACTGTTGATAAAGATGCTACATCTGTAAATACCAGCAAACTTACAGCACCAGAAGGTTATGAATTGGTATTATCTGGTGATCTTGCAATCAATGATGGCTATGTATACGCTGCTGTTCGCAAAGTAGCTACTACAAAAACTGTAAAAATCAACTACTATTCTGAAGAAGAAAAAAAACAGATTGCAGAAGTAGATTTCACTGTTGATAAAGATGCTACATCTGTAAATACCAGCAAACTTACAGCACCAGAAGGTTATGAATTGGTATTATCTGGTGATCTTGCAATCAATGATGGCTATGTATACGCTGCTGTTCGCAAAGTAGCTACTACAAAAACTGTAAAAATTAACTTCTACTGCCCAGACGAAAAGAAACAGATCGCTGAGCCTAAACTTAAAGTTGCTAAAGATGCTACTTCTGTAAATACCAGCAAACTTACTGTTCCGGAAGGTTATGAACTTGTTGAAGTTGGTGATCTCCCAATCAGAGATGGCTATGTATACGCAGAAGTTCGTAAAGCAGTTACAACAAAAGGAATTACTGTTGTATATCAGGATAGAAAAGGAAATGTCATCAAAACAGCTCCTATGACTGTTGATAAAGATGCTACTTATATTAACACTGGCAAATTAACAGCACCAGATGGATATACAATTGGCATCGTTGGTGACATTAAAATTTCCCAAAATAACAAAGTTTATATTACTGTAGACCAGAATAAGAAATCTGTAACTGTTATTTTTAAAGAATCTGGTAATGTTGTCAGCAGTAAAAAACTTTCTGTAGTAGCTACTGCCCAATATGTTGATAAGAGCAGAATCACAGCACCAGCCGGATATCGGATTGCAACAACTGATTCCAAATTAAAAATTTCCGAAAATAATACAGTAACTGTTGAGGTTAAAAAATTAGGAAAAACAATTAAAGTTGTTTATAGATTAGCAAAAACAAACAGAATTGTTACTACTGGAAAAATCGTTGTCGATAAAAAAGCTACATCTATTAAAGCCAGTGAAGTTCCGGTACCAGCAGGATACAAAATGGTAACAACAGGTTCCTGCTCTGTCAGAACTAAAAAAATCGAAATCTATGTAAAGAAATAATTTATTAAGAGTCACACATATCGATAACTTTCAGGTATCGTTAATAAACAATTTATTTACATACTCACAGATTCCTAAAAAGAAAGGGTCTGTGAAATAAGTCCCTAAATCACAACCACCGGCTTAGCCGGTGGTTTGCTTTGACCCTATAAGGGTCTGTTACCGGCACTGGAGTCTAAAGACTCATCGAAATAGATCATTTCGACCGAGGTTCTTCTTTGTACAAAAAAGAGCCTTTGACCAATATGATCAAAGACTCTCCGTACTGGTTTACCAGTATTTTTTACATAGCTGACAGTTCCGATTCTGGCATAAAGAAACCACTGGCTAGATTTTAAACTCTTTATATAATTGTTCTCTGTATGTTTCATCTTCAGATGCTCTGGTAACTCAGTTACCGAGTAATTCACAATCTACTAATATTTCTTTACATAACCAGAGGCTTTTTCCTGTGATAAGGAAAATTCTTCCATGATATTTCTGATTATATCCTCCTCACTAATGTTGAATTTTTTGCAGGTTCTTATCGTTGCACGGATTCCCTCAAGTCGTCCCTCACGCTGACCTTCAAGCACCCCTTCGCGTCTTAATTCTTCCAATGCATTACACATACTCATCGGCCCTCCTTCCTGTTCTGATCTTAAAGCATGGTCAATAAGCTGCTGCGATTCTGTGACTGCACCTATCACAAGTCCAAGACTTGCAGAGGTCTCCTGATCCTGGTACATTTCCCTGATCTTCTCATAATTTTTTTGCATAAATGCTTCTGCTCACATCAAATACTATATTTACATCTGAATTACAGAAGCGCAGGGAATCACTTGTTCTCACCTGAATCAAGTTCATCCTATAGTCCAATACCAGTTGCTTTATCTTCTCTGGGATTTCCAGCATATCCTTTAACGAAAGTGGACCATCCCATTCGTTTTCTCCATAGTATACGCACTATAGTGGTTCAGTTGTCAAGACAAAAATTTAAGCATTTTATAATGAACTGATATATGTAACTGGGTAGGGGAGAAAATCCCCCCCTTAGGCTGTATGATTATCCAGTAACAGGATTGGATAATAGCAGGATGAGTAGGGTCTCCCGAGGTAAGACACTAATCTTTCGTTCCATAACCTCTTGATTTACAATTTCGGTTTACGTTTATCATTATCCATACCGTTACTGATACCGACTTGTGGTTCGCTACACTTGGCGGTAAATACCCGTGGCTGGACTTACCCCAGTAAGATTAGTGCCGAGCAGTTTATGTCTGGCAATTTCACGCACTAAATCAACACAATCTGTCATAGACGTTGCAAAAGTTGTGTGCTATATTGATTATATAAGAATAATTCTTTCGATGTATCAGACCACTGATTTGGTACAAGGCAACTCCAACACAAAACCACCATTATTTCCAAGGAGGATTTGAAAGATGAAAAAGAAATTGTTAGCTTTATTACTGGCTTCTTCTATGGCTCTAATGAATGTTGCTCCTGCATATGGTACAGACATTTTTACTGACCCGGATAATGCGGTAAACGAAGATATAATTTCTGTTCCTGAGGAGCTTGATAACAATGGAGAGTTCAATGACACTGAAGATGAGTTTACTTCGGAACAGACAGATGATGATTTCTTTTCGGATGAAAAGGAAATGCCTTCTGTTCAGGAGGGGGACACGTTGGTTGCAAATGCAGGTCAGGGAATAACAGCTGGTACTTCCACCTATTCCTCAAAGTCTTCCTTTGGTCGGAGAAAGGCTCTTTCCCAGCTTCAGGGTATGGGAATCAACAGCGGATCTTACAGCTGGAACTGGGCAAATCCTGAATATACTTCTTATTATACAGATGAGGCAGGAAATCTTCATATTGTTGCCTGGAAAGATCAGACTTTATATGATGCTGCCTGCAATTCCGATCTTAATGTTACCAATGTAACAACAGTAAAGCTTCCTCTTCCATTATGGGGAGGATTCTATGCTGCACCGGACGGGAACTTTTATGTTGCAGCAGGACAGAAAAATCTGAATGAAGACAACAGCATAACTGCTGTCCGAATCCTTAAATACAGCCGTGCCTGGAAACTGCTTGGTGCAACGGACATTGGTGGCGGATATACAAATATGTTTGAAGGAATCTACATTCCTTTTGACGCTGCTTCCCTGCGCATGACCCAGATCGGTTCTACCCTGATCGTACACACAGGACGGAAAATGTATTGGATGGAAGGGATACATCATCAGAGTAATATCACTTTTGTCATTAACACTCAGGATATGACACTTATTAATTCAGATATGCCCTATTGCAGCCATTCCTTTAATCAGTTTGTTGTAAATGACGGTTCTCATGTATATTTTCTGGATCACGGGGATGCTTATTACAGAGGTCTGATCCTGTCTTCCTTCTCCGCATATTCCGGTGGATATATTGCCCAGAATCATGCTGTAAATCTCTTTCCTTTTATGGGAGCTACAGGTGATAATTATACCGGATGTGAGGTAACCGGATTTTCTCTGGCAGGAAATAATCTGATCACAGTAGGCAAGTCTGTTCCCCATGGTTTTGCTGTGAATGGACAGACCGGATATGAGAATCTTAACAAAAATATCTTTATGATAATCACAGATAAGAACAGTATGGCTTCCAGATTTATTTGGCTTACTCAGTATTCACCGTCAGGTGCAGAAATAACCCTGACAGAACCAAAGCTCATCCCCGTAGGAAATAATCAGTACGCAGTCCTTTTCTCAGAGGAAACCTCCGACCAGAGCATTCTGCATTATCTTCTTATGGATATGTCCGGAAATGTGATATTATCCAAGTTATATAAGAATGTAACGATCCAGACGGATTCCCAGCCGATCTTATGGGGACGTAATATTGTATGGGTATCCGGAAATTATGATAACGGCAACTATGACAGTTCCCGCACATACCTGTATGAAATCCCCGTAGTGACAACTCCACTTAATGGAATTGCTCTGAACCAGACAAATCTGACAATTGACGAAGGAAATACACAAAAACTCACACCTTCCTTTACACCATCTAACTCTGATGATGTAAAAGATGTGGTCTGGACAAGCAGTAATCCTGGGGTTGCGTCTGTCTCAGAGGATGGAACCATTCAGGGGAACGGTTATGGTCAGGCAGTAATTACTGCTTCTGCCGGAGATTTTCAGGTCCAGTGTCAGGTGACGGTAAAGGTATCTGAGAACAACACACCACTGACAAAACCTGTGCTGAAACTTTCCCAGAAATCTGCAGATCAAATACATTTAACCTGGAAAAAGGTTCCGGGTGCCAAAGGATACCAGATTTACTGCAAGACAGATTCCCAGTCTTCTTATAAGCGGATAAAAACCCTGAAAACAGGAGCTGTCAGTTTCGATGCAGCTGTAGTACCGGGCGTAACCTATTCATTTAAAGTCCGTGCTTATGGAACCAACGCAAGTGGAAAAAACAAATATTCTAAATTTTCAGCGGTGAAATCAAGAAAAGCTGCTGTCCCGGCTCCATCTAAGGTTTCATGTAAAATGAGTAACAGTGGTACAGAGGTTTCCTGGAAAAAAGTAGCCGGTGCTTCCGGATATGTAATTTACCGCAATGGTTCCGCTGCCAAAACAGTGAAGTCCTCTGTCTCAACCTGGAAAGACACGAAAGCCTATGATTCCCAGACAGGCATGTACTGGGTTTATAACTATTATGTAAAAGCTTTTAAGACAGTAAACGGTAAGCGAATATACAGTAAGCCCACAAAAACAGTAAATCTTTACTCGTAAATTATAAAACTACAAAAAGCACTATCACTTGGGTAAATAAAGTATAAAACAGGGCAGTCTCATCGGCAAAATCTTTGCCGGGAGGCTGCCCTGAGTATTTGTCTTATTTCACTTCTACTAATTCAATCTTAAAGTTAAGTTCTTTTCCTGCCATTTCGTGGTTTGCATCAAATGTGATGTTTTTTTCATCCTTAGCTGTCACTTTAACAGGGAATGGCTGACCGAACTGGTTTGACAGGTATACCTGCTGGCCAACTGTCAGGTCTTCGGAACCTGGAAGCTGGGCGATTTCCATAGTGAAGATAGCGTTTGGATCTGCCATACCGTATGCTTCTTCAGGCATAAGGTGAACATCAATGATCTGACCAACTTCCATATCAGCTACAGCAGCATCAAATCCTCTGATCATCTGGCCTGCACCGCAGATGAATTCCAGCGGTTCGCCACGGTCGTAAGAAGAATCAAACTGTGTTCCGTCATTGAAAGTTCCTCTGTAATGTGTGCGGCAGGTTTTTCCTACATTGCGTCCTGTAAGCTGTGGCTGTGATCCGCCACATCCACCGCATCCGCCACCGCAGCTGTCTCCACAGGAGTGTCCCTCCTCATGGCTGCCACAGGAATGACCTTCTTCATGATGGTGATGGTCGCAGTTAGCTCCGGAAGACACTAATTCACCTTTTAAATAGCTTTCAACTGCCTGATCAGTATTTCCCTGGGCTCCGGCGCATAATTCGATTCCTGCCTCTGTGAGAGCTGTCTGAGCACCACCGCCGATGCCACCGCAGATCAGAACATTTACACCCTGCTCAGCAAGCAGACCTGCAAGTGCACCATGTCCTGTACCGTTAGAACCGATCACTTCACTGGAAACTACTTTGTTGTCTTCCACTTCATAAACTTTAAAAGACTCTGTTTTTCCAAAATGCTGAAAAATCTCTCCATTATCATATGTTACTGCAATTTTCATTTGAAAAATCCTCCAAATTATTTTTTATACCCATTCAGTCCAGTATAAACTGTCTGCGACACAAAAGCAAGGCTATTTGATCAGGTAATTCTCAATTCCATTTGCAATTCCCCGTACCATTTTTTTCTGATAAGAACTCTGTTGCATACGGCGGTCTTCGGAAGGATTACTCATATATCCCATCTCGATAATCGTTGTCGGAACTTTGCTCCAGTTATTTCCGGTCATAGAGTCTGTTTCCCAGACGTATTCTTTTCTGCATCCTGTAGCTGACACATATGCATTGAGCACAGCCTCAGAAAGAGCTTTGTTTTTTCTGTACATAGATGAAATATAAGGACTGTTTCTGGTTGTACAGATAGTCAGTGCTCCACTGATAGAGGAATTATCACTTCCATTGGCATGGATACGGATATACGCATCCGCGTTTGCCTTATTTGCCACTTTTGCGCGGTCAATACAGCTGAGAGCTACTTTACTGTTGGTTCGGGTCATTATTACCTTAAAACCTCTTTTCTGAAGAAGGGTTCTTAGCTGAAGACCAATGCTCAGGTTAAGCTTATATTCCTCCACACCTGTAGCAACACCCTGGGTTCCGGACGTATCTTTCTCTTTCATCTGGCTGGAACCAGGCCCAATAGGTTCATAACCACCGGCAACGACAGCAGAATGCCCCGGATCCAGTACAACAACAGGAGTCCAGACCCCTTTACTGTTGATCTTTCGTCCATTTACAGTCTGATTGATACGCATTCTTCCGGTCTGTTTGCCAAAATACCTGAAACGATTATGAATACGATGCCATCCTGTAAGCATGGTACCGTCTGCGGCAAAACAGTAATAATACTTGCCGATTTTGTGCAGGTCTATCAGCTTTTTGCCATTCTTATAATAGTATTTCTTTCCGCCGGAGGTTTTCCATCCGGTAAAAGTACTACTGACGGATGCTGCCTGGACCTCTGTAAAATCTACAGCAGGTAAAGCTGTGACCAGGAGAAGAATGCACAAGAGCCAGATAAAACATGATTTTCTTTTCTTCATACATGACTTCCTTTCATATAGGATATTTTAAGTGATGGTTCTGTATGTTGATTATATCATGTAATTGTCTGGGAGTGTGGAAAAAAGCACATAAAAAGAAAGACCCCGGCCACAATGACCGGAGCCTTCTTTTTTAGGAATCTGTATTAATTACCCAAATGGATTATTTAACTTTAGCAGTTTCCAGATTTGACCACTTACTGAATACTTTGTTATCGTTTTCAGAAGCTGTTCTGTTCCAGGAATGTACTCCTGCATAATATGTTCCTGCAGGAATGTTCTTAAATACAGCTTTGCATACACCTGGTTTAACATTTAATTTTTTGTATTTTCCATACTGATATGGACGTGTCTCGCCATGTTCTTTCTTGGAACCTTTTCCGAGAACTACGTCATATCCTGTAGAGTTAGCGGATTCTTTATATGTTACTGTGATTGTAGAACCTTTTGTCTTAACGCTGAGAATCTCTGGTGTATCCGGTGTGATTGCTGTTACAGAGAATGCATAGCTGTTAGACCATTCACCAAATACTTTCTTACCATTCTCATCACGTGTCCATGCATGGCAGTATGCATAGTAAGTTCCCTGTGGAACATATTTGAAGTTAGCTGTTGTCTGAACCTGATTCTTAACAACATCGATACGTGCATCTTTATCAGAAGGATCTTTGGATGTGGAGATTACATAATCATATCCAGATGCGCCTTCTGCTTCATCAGAAAGGATAACAGTTGCCTTGTTTCCAGTAACCTTAACACTACTAATTATTGGAGCACCAACTTTAGCAACTTCTGCTGCAAGTTCTTTAGAACCTGTGTAGTTCTTGCTATCAGCCTTAGCTGTTACTGTTACTTTCTTACCATCTTCACTGAATTTAACATCATATTCAGAAGATGGAACAACAACAGAACCGTTCATTACTGTTACATTGTTATTTTTGTCAATACTAATAGTTGTGTTGGCAAGATCTTTCTTGGTTACTTTCCATGTTAATCCAGCAGGAGCTGAGATATATGCATCCTTTTTGTATTTAGGAGTTACAATACCACCTAGTCCTATGAAACCTACTACATATGCACCCTTGCCCTTAATTGTTACCTTAGAACCTGATAAAAGTTCGTTTCCATCAATTTTACCGTTTTCATTAACATCAGCAGTAACATCTGTAATAGATGTTTCTACAGTATAATCAACGCCCTGAGTAAGTCTATTTCCTTTTGCATCGAGAATAACAACCTGTGGTTCTACAGGGAGACCGCCAGCATACTCAACATCGTTGACTTTCTTAATCATATCACTGGTAATTACATCTTTTGCTGCAATGTAATACTGTAAAGTAGCAAACGCTGTTTCTTTACCAGTTGCAGGATTAACATATTTGTGATTTCCAAGTCCAAATGCTTCAACTGTGGCAATACCTGCATTAACGTTATTTGTATATCTCAGTTCGTAATCTTTTCCTTCAGTAAGAACTTTATTATTATTGTCAACAACTACATATTTAGTTTTGAAGGAATCGATTGTAATTGCCTGTCCAGTATAATATGCACCAGTCACATCAACAGAAAGGATTGTACCTTTTGTAACTTTTGTATTATTTACTTTTGTTGCAAAGCTACCATTCTGTGCACTGGCAACAATTGTAAATGTTCCTTTGTATTCGCCTTCTACTCGGCTGTTTCCAGGAGCTGCCTTTATAGTAAAGTTATAGGTGCCAACATTTGTTGCATTATCATCCAGAGTAATTACATAATCGCCAGTTTTTGTTGCTGGATCATACTTTTTCAATTCTGTATTTCCAATTTTTACAGAACCGACAACTTTATCAACGTCAACTACTGGATATCCGTTATAAGAGATCTTGAAATCTTTCTTTTTGCCAGCATCAAGAACAGTTGCATTTGCAAGGTTTGCTTTTGCAATTGTATATTTTACATCGAGTGTTCCTTTGTACCAACCAGCACCTTTGATAGTTACAATAGCCTCGCCTGCATTAGCACCTGCTGTAGAGATGATTGTATAATCTGTTCCTTCTTTTAAAGTAACGTCGCCATCTTTTACAACTAATTTAGGACTGATTGCTTCGCCAGTGTATACATAAGAACCTTCTACTGTTGCTGTACACTTAGAAATATCTTTCTCTACAACGGAGGATTCGATTGTTGCATAATAGTAGTCATCACTAGTACCAATTGTACCATTTGTATCATCACTATCTTTAGCACTTACAATTTTGTAATTTTTATTTTCGAATCTTACAACACCTTTTGCAGTTTTGCTGTTTAATGTAGCTTTTTCAGTTGTAGTGATTGTGTAATCTTTCTCCGGAACTGCAACTTTTTTATTATTGCTGTCTAAAGTATATACTTCAGCGGCTGCATCATAGCTTGTTTTTCCAGCAGTATATTCAATTTTCTTAGCTGCAACATTTACTTCAGCCTGCTTAATGTAGAAATCATATTCAATCTTACCTGTATATTTTCCTTTGAAAGTAAGTGTAATAGTAGATTTCTTTCCACTTACACCATAGGAATCTGTGTTATCACTGTAGGTAATATCGTAATCTGTTCCCAAAGTAAGAGTTTCCGGAGTTACAGTAGGTGTCTGAACTGTAAGTTCAAGTTTAGAGAACACATCTTTTAATGGCTCAATTGCAGTACTGTTATACGGAACTGCAGGGTTCTGCGCTGTACCTAATACACCTGCGATCTGACCCTCAACAGTAGTATCATTTAAAGCTTTTTTCTCAGTTAATGGTTTATTAGTACCAATCTTAGTTTTTGCTGGAAGAGCAACTGCTGATTTAGTAATAACACCTGAAACTACTGAGAAATTAACAGAGTAGGAACCAATAACATTTCCTGCTGTTTTTGCAGCTGCTGTTGGCTCGATTGTTAATGTACCAGTACCAACCTTATCAGCCCCACTAACAGAATACTGAATATCGCTCTTACTAGAAGTAGCATTGTATGGAAGAACATCTGTATATACTACAGTTTTTCCTGTTTTCCTATCAACGAATTTAACGTCTGCTAATGTTGGAGCTCCGTCTGCTACAGTTCTTGCATCCATAGTAATCGTATAAGTATCGCCTAATTTAGATAAATCAAGAGCGTCAATTTTATAATCACCTGTTGCAAATGCTGCTACATTGATAATATTATTTTTTGCGTCAACTCTACTAAAATTATTTTTAGTAGCTTTTGTATCTGTTCCAATTACAGCTTCTTTATTTAAAGTAATTGTAAGATTATCTTTTGTATAACTGCCAACAGCTGTAGCATCATCATTTACTTTAACAGTATACAATTCTTCTGGAATGACAGTATTAGTTAATTTATCTGTGAGCACAACCTTTGGCTGAGCATTTTTACCATTATATGTAGCATTTCCGGAAATTACAACAGATAAATTCTCTTCTGAAGGTGTAACTGGATTAATTGTAAATGTTTTATCTGTAGCATCATCATGTGTAGTGCCAACAAATCCATCTGCCTCTACGCCTTCTGCATAGTATTTGTATTCTCCGACATTCTGAGCTTCAGTTACTTTTGCAAATTTGACAACAACACTTGCTGTAACATTACCTTTTTTTACAGTAATTTCTGGACTCTGTTTCTTTCCATTATAAGTTACTGTATCATTGCTGACAGTAATATTCCAAGTTTTATCGATAGATACCGGTTTTACTGTTGCTTCATTTGTTGTATAAACAGCTTCATTCTCACCAGCTACATAGAATTTAGCATAAAACTTTTTGCTTGTACTTGTTTTATAGATATCTACGTCGAGTACAGTTTTCCCCAATGTATCGGCAACTTTCTGTCCTGCACTTACAGTAACTGTTTTTACTAAACCAGCATCTGTATAAATTTCTACTTTATTAACATCTTTAGAAAGACCATCTTTGTCTTCAACTTTAAATTCAGCGTCTTCAGTAACACCGTCTTTTTTACCAAATTTAAGTCCTTCTGCCCAAGTAACATCTTTTAATTCCATGTTAGTGGTTACTTTGTAATCAGCAGCAGCCTGTGCTACGGAAACTTCTTCCGTTGTATCATCAGCTACAACTGGAGCATCTGCTGCATTATCAGAAAATTCATCTACTGTATCAACTACAGGAGCTTCTGCTTCAGATGTTACAGCAGCATCTGTACCATCGCTGAACTCAGCAGCCCATACCGGCACATTAGAAGTAGCAAGCATTGCAACAACAAGTGACATACTTAATGTCTTTTTTGCCATGCCCTTCTTTGTGTTTTTAATCTTTGTCATGATTATAGTTCCCCTTTGGGTGGTGGACAGGTTTATTTTGTGGAAAAAAATTGTTTTGAGTAGAGCAATGTAGAAATAAAAGTTAAAATGAAATGATTTATAACTGTATTATTTACGTATAATATTTATTATTTCACAATTATACAATTACGTTGGCTGTTGATCGGCGGAATTATATTTGATGATTATATAAATCGTTGTATTCTATATGAAACGAAAAAAGAAATCGTTGCATTTCGATTGGAACGATTTTATACTATATATTACAAATCAATATTGGGTTTCAAAGGATTGAAAATGTGGAGGAAAATGTATCATGAGGGAAAGCAGAACATTGGAATATAAGGAAAATCTGTCATCTAACACGTTTCTGAAAACGATCAGTGCCTATGCTAATTATGGCGAAGGAAAGATTATATTTGGAATCAATGATCAGGGGAACGTCATCGGCATAACAGATCCAGTGAACGGATGTCTGAATCTGGAGAATAAGATCAATGACAGTCTCAGTCCTGTGCCGGAGTTCCGGCTGGAGATACAGGAAAATACGATCGTGCTCACTGTTTATGAAGGCAGGTATAAGCCTTATCTCTATAAAGGTAAAGCTTATAAAAGAAATGATTCTTCTACAGTTGAAGTGGATCGTCTGGAATATAACCGGTTGATCCTGGAGGGCTGTAATCAGACTTTTGAGGAGATCGCTTCATTCAATCAGCAGCTTACTTTTGCTAAATTGGAAACAGAATTTATCCGGGTGATGGGCATTGAGAAGATCAATAAAGATATTTTAAAAACTCTTGAACTGTATTCTGATCAGAGTGGGTTCAATAATGCAGCTGCACTTCTTGCTGATGATAATCAGTTTACGGGAATAGATATCATACGTTTTGGTGATACCATAGATGAGATCATGGACAGGGAATCACTGGAAAATATTTCCATACTTTCTCAGTTGGAAAAAACACTTCAGATGTTCCGAAAGTATTATCAGTATGAAAAAATAGAGGGAGCCGAAAGGAAATGTATTGACAAAATCCCGGAAAAAGCCTTCAGGGAAGCAATAGCCAATGCTCTGATCCATCGAATGTGGGATATCCCGGCATCTATAAAAGTCAGTATGTATGCGGACAGGATTGAGATCAGTTCTCCGGGAGGGCTTCCTGCCGGAATCAGCGAAGAGGAATACCTGAATGGTCAGATATCCATACTCAGAAATCCTATTATCGGAAATGTGTTCTTCCGGCTGAAATATATTGAGAAATTTGGAACCGGAATCATGAGGATCAATCATGCTTACAGGAACGCACTGATAAAACCATCGTATCAGTGTTTTTCTAATTCTATCAAAGTAATTCTTCCTGTTATAAGGGAAAACTATGACCTGAACGAAGCCGAACAGATACTGGTCAACATCCTTAAGGGAAAAGAAAAAATGTCAAGATCAGAAATTGAGAAAGCAGCAGAAATGGAAAAGA
>ERZ857969.4292-NODE-4292-length-12726-cov-10.013890_pt1 | contig 12726 bp, 3 predicted proteins | sample MGYA00519864_ERZ857969 | MGnify/ENA primary metagenome ERZ857969 (study PRJEB31778, sample SAMEA3449382) | human gut metagenome | biome: human gut; feature: human-associated habitat; material: faeces | place: United Kingdom | collected 2010/2012 ... | reverse complement strand
CCTGCACATCTGTTACTTTTGTTATATCTCCTTTTACTGTCTTAATCAAATACATTGTTTAATATGTGAGTTCTCGAATGGTTTATAACAAAAAATACAGCATACATGAAATTTCTCTCACATATGCTGCATCTTAATTAACTGTTACTGATTATCTTTATCTTCTTTATCTTCTTTTTTCTTTATGATAAAGAATATTCCAAGTCCTGCCACAATCACGATGGCTCCGATGATGATAATCCAGAGTGGATTCCATGAATCCTCTTTTGACTCGGTAGTCACATTGTTGCTGCCAGTTCCTGTACTGTCGTCTGCCCCGTTTCCATCCATCGGTGCTTCATCAATCACGATGGTGTAATCAGAAGCATGAGTGAAAGTCAGGTCAGCAGTTCCATCCTCTGCAATCTCATCTGCACAGATAAACTCAAGCTCTCCTGTAGTTTCATTGTAGTAGAACAGGTTTGCATAAAGTCCTACGTTCTTTGCTTCCATGTTGATGGAAAGGACTGCTGTAAATCCGAACTCGCCGTCATAGGCAAGGCTGATCTGGATAGAATATCTCTCTCCAGTCACATTATTGATAACATCCACAGGAATGTTATTACCGGCTTCTTCTCCAACCTTTACGCTGAAGTCGATGTCGCTTACCTTGTCAGTAGTAATGCTATTTCCGTTTACACTCCATGTAATGCCATTACCCATGTCAAACACAATGGTTACATCTTTGCCTGCGATAGTGTCAAGAACATCTCCCGGTACTACGGTAGCACCGTTCATATCAACCTTTACCGCATCGCCATCTTTTGCATCTGATGTTTCGTTCTTGATAACATCCCAGCCTTCTTTACCTGTTTCGTCTTTGATGAACGGCTTTCCGGTATCCGGTATTTCCGCTGGCTTCTTATCGCCGCCTTCTCCCGGTTTGTTATCTCCCGGCTTATTATTTCCTGGTTTGTTATCTCCCGGCTTATTATCTCCTGGTCTATTATCATCCTTTAACTTAGCGATTGGTTTCGTATAGCTGTGTCCACACAATGAACAGGTATATGTCATCTCGCCTTCTTTTTCCTTAGTAGCTTCTACCGTTACACTGCTTGTATACTTATGGTTAAGCTTAGGAATTGTTTCTGTATAGCTGTCACCACACTTACATGTATATGTCTTAATTCCTGTCTGGGTACAGGTTGCTTCCCTTGTTATCGTACAAGTATAGTTATGCTCATGTTCTTCTTCAGGAAGCTTTGGAATCGTTTCTGTGTAAGTGTCATTGCAGTTTACACAGGTATAGGTTCTCTCGCCCTCCGCTGTAGTGGTAGGCTGCCTTGTAATCTCTGAATGATAATCGTGTCCGGTTGCGGCTATTGTCTTTCCTTTTTCAAGGACTGCATTACAACCACTGCAACACTTATCTCCGGTGTAACCGGAAGAAGTACAATCAGCATCCTTCTTACCCACCAGCTTTATGGCTTCGTGGTTATTCGGATTTAAAGTGCCATACTCTGCACCGCAGACTGAACATTTCGCCTTATGGGTACATGTTGCCGTTCCGCCGGAGTGTTCTTTTTTCTCTATGGCATGACCTGTACTGATACATTCTCCACAATCCTTACAATAGGTATCTCCTGAATATCCTTCCTCTTTACAGGTGGATTCCTTTTCACCTCTAACCTCAGTATTCTTATGTTCACAATCACTTCTGGTAATTGTGATTACCACTGATTCATTTTCATAATTGCCCTTGTCCGCACCATTGTAAACAGCAGTTGCGGTCACAGGCACACCTACTTCCAATGCAGTAGCCTTATCACTCTCCTGCCATGTCCAGTCTTTCGCTAAAGTAACTGTACCGACAGTTTTGTTACTGTATGGAACACTCATAGCCGATCCCGGCATATGCGGTGCGTCTTTTACCTTATTTACTGTGATGGTTACATCCGTTTCAACCGTGTTGTAATTTGCACGATCTGTCGGTGTGAATACCAATACATAAGTTGTCAGATTGCTGTCTGCACAATTCGGTGCAAGGCTTGCATCCTTCCAAGAAAATGTTCCGTCTACAAGAGTTGTGTCATTCTCACTGTACTGTACTTTTCCACCTGCTATTGTTGCATCTGATAAGGTCTGTCCGTAAGTAATAGCACTTACAGTAGGTTTTTCAGCCACATAAGCTGTTGCTGCTACAACCCTGACGGTAATATTCTTCGTTACCGGCACATAATTCGTGGTATCTGTCGGATTAAATACTGCTACATAGCTGTTCACATTTGTTGTAGGAACTGTGCCGTTTGTCTTCCAGCTCCAGCTACCTTCAACAGTCTTTTCCACGCCACCAACAGTCCAGCTTACGCTTCCACTAACAAGATCACTATCTGTTAATGCTGCAGTTGAATGATATACTCTGTCTGCCACTGTCGGAACAGTTGTCACATTCGGTGTCGCCTGACTTACGGTTACTGTGATTGTTCCGGTACATCCCTGATAAAGTGCTTCATTCTTCGGCACAAACTTCCATGTAACCTGATGACTTCCGGCATTCAGTACCTCATTCGGTGTTTCCCAGCTAAGTGTACCTGCTACCTCTGTTCCATTGGCTACAAATTTTGCTTCTGTGGTATTAAGCTTTAATGCACTTATCTTCTGTCCGTACACAAGGGATGTGCTGTCAGAAGAAACCTTTGCACCTGCCTTTTCCGTCACTACGAATTTATCAGTAATCTTTACAGTTAATGTATAAGTTACATCTTTATAATTCGCCATCGTTGCAGTGACTGCAATAGTTGCTGTAATTCCATCTGTATAGTTATCAAATGACTTCACATTGTAGGTAAGATTACCATTTTTATCTACCGATACATTTTCAAGTATCGTACCGGCATCTGCCGTTGACACAGAGTATGTTGTATTACCCTTATCTGCCGGAAGCATTCCTGCAACATCCACCGCCACATTACTTGCTCCCTGCTTATATGTATAAGCTGCCGTACCTGTTGACGGATTTAATACATAGTCTTTCTTTGCCACATTGACTTTAATCGTCTGCTCTGCCGCACCGGTATAACACTCTGTTTCCGAAAGAGATACTGTTACGGTGGCACTTCCTGCTCCCACAATCGTTACTTCTCCGGTATCGGAAACTTTAATGACCTTTTCATCGGAAACTTTATAGGAAATCGTTCCGTCTCCGGTTCTGCTACATCCAAGCTTAAATGCCTCATCCCCAAAGGTCGGGGTAAATTCAGTCTGTTTCAGTGTCAGCACTCCGTCTGCTTTTGCAACAGTATCCGAAGTATCATTAACTGTTCCTATGTATCCTTCCGCAGATACCTTAACTGTAATCTGTTTTCCAATTGCTTCGGCGGATACAATCTTATAAGTATTGCTGCTTCCCTGCTGAAGCACTGTATCGTCCGCGCAGAAAGTATAGGTTAATACAGCTCCCTGCTGTGCTCCGGTTACAGTTGCAGTTAAGGTTTCCCCATACTTTGCAGTTCCGGAAAGGCTTACGCTGCCTTCTAAGGTTGCGGTATAGGCAGATGTATTGGAAATAACATCACTTGCCTTATATCCATCTGTTTCCTTTGCCCGTACCTGTAAATCTCCTGTGTTGACTATCACGTTTCCAACTGTAACAGTACCAACACCGGTGCCGGAATCTACCGTAATATCCGTCCAACTTGCTCCACCATCGGTACTGTATTCGTAAGTAACTCCGCTTGTTCCGTTAAAGGTAAAGGTATTGTTTTCATCATCCACATTTCCATTCGTCGGTGGATTTGGATGTTCTGCCTTTGCTACCTCGGCGGTGGAATCCGTCAGTTCTCCGGAACAGTTTTCAGCGGTAACCTTAACTGTAATCACTTTTCCTACATCATCTGCTGTTAAAGTATATGTATCTCCGGTAGCAATCGCTGTAGTATCTTCTCCACGATACCATGAAACTGTAACTTCGCCGGCATCTGTCGCAAGTCCCTCATAGGATGCTGTCAATGTTTTTCCATATACTGCCTCTCCGGAAATGGATACAGTTCCCGTGATGGCTTCCTTTAATGTCTTAAATGTGCTATTTAAAAGATAACTTTCATTTCCTGCCTTATCCACTGCAAGAACTGCACAGTAATACTCGGTATTTGGTTTCAGGTCTGATAATGTAAAGGTTCCGGTTGCATTGTGATAATCAGATGCTTTCAAATTCTCTGTCGTAGCACTTGTTACCTCATTTATATCCGTACTATATAAGAAATAAACCTTCTCAAGACCGCTTCCATCTTCAAAAATATCAAATGTCACACTACCGGAGCGATCCTTCATGACCGGGGTTATATCAAAAATATACGGTTTCTCATCATCATGCAAAATGCCATCACTGGACAGATAGGTTACATTTCCGACATTGTCTGTGATTCTCGCATACACATAGTTGGTCCTGTTCGTCTTGATTTTAGGCTTATTGATATTATCATAATCTTTCCAGCCACTCAGATTCTGCATATCTGAAATTTGTGTATATGCCTTGTCAGATACCAGATATTCTGTAGAGGCTATACCGGAGCCGGTATCCTCTGATGTAATCGTAATTTTTTCTTTGGTGTTGGTATAGAAGCCAAAGGAAATTTTCTCTAAAAATTTATCCCATGTACTTTCTTTTACCTGAATGGTTCCGGTTGGAGCAGCTTTATCAATCTTAATCTCTTTGTTTATGCTATCTGTAATGTATCCGTTACTGTCTTTAAAATAAAGAGTATAAGAATGTGTTCCCTCTTCGGTAACCGAAATGCTGTCATTCCAACTGCTTCCATCCGTTGATACCTGCCAGTCTGCTACGCCGATTGTGACATCTGAAGTATACCAGTCATTCGCACCTTTCGTTCCTGTTATATAATTATCCGGAGCAGTAATGTAAGCAATGGTAAAGTTCTTTGTAATTTCTCCTGTATAATTACCCTTTCCGGTAATCTTCACATAAGGAGCGTTTTCAGCATTGCTGCCTGCCACATCTGTATTGTTTCCATAAGTAATGTTATAATCTTCACCAAGAGTTAATGATGTCTCGCCTTTTTTTATGGTAATATCCGGCTTAATCTCATTACCTGTATAGTAGTAAGGGGTATCCACACCGCTAATACTGATACCAGAATAGTTGATGTTCTTTATATTACAGTACGAACAGCTTTCGCCAGTCTTGTCGTCGCCAAAGTCATGTTCCTTTAAGCCTTCCGCATTATTTGTGTATCCAACCTTACAAGGAGAACTTTCTGAAGGTTTATAGACTTTCGCATTACTAAAAACAGGAAAAGATTGTTTCTCACCATCATTATCAATGTTCTGTCCCCAGACCTGTGGTATCGTGCCATCTTCTCCCACTTTCTGTCCATCCTGCAAAAGGTATGCAACCTCGCCGGATGCAAACTGTGCAGCGGTTTTTCCTTCAGCCTGCCCTTCGACATCTGCGCCGTTAATGCCACCCAAATCCGTGCCTTCCGCTTTCAGATAATAGCAATTGTTTATCGTACAATTTTCACCATATCCGAACACGCCTCCGACATCATCATTTCCACTTACACTACCTGTGTTATAGCTGTCAGTTATCGTAACACTGCTACCAGTTCCACACACGCCTCCGACACATCCTTCTCCACTTACCACTCCTGTGTTATAGCTGCCAGTTATCGTACCATCTACACCAAATGCGCACACGCCTCCGACATAATGTTCTCCGAAAAAATAAGAATCAACGACACCGACATTCCGAATTGTTGCCATATATATATTGTCAAACAAGCCAACATGACTTTTTTGGCTATCATTGAAAAAGAGTCCGCTGATGGTCTTTCCATTTCCATCAAAAGTCCCCTGATAGCCGTTATTAGCTGCTCCAATCGGTGTCCATGAAATGAAGTTCCCGCCGTTTGCTACTTCATTGGTCAGATTGCCGTCATCATCTGTTTTATATGTAATCCTGTCAAGCAGATTATTATTTACCGTGATATCATTCATCAGCTTCGCACAGGCTGAACTATTTTTAGTAACGTCTGTAAGAGTTCCGTTTACAAGTCCGGCGAACCAGTAAAGTTCTGCCGCCGAGGTAATCTGATACGGGTTTTCTGCTGTACCATTACCATTTTCCGGTTTTGTTGGTGTGATGGTGGTTGCTTCCAAAAGCTGTGCTCCACCCAGTTCTACATTTACTTTCAGTGCTGCTGCGTCCTCTGCGAGTTCATAGCCCTCCGGCAGATTCGCAGTAAAAGTATAGTTACCGCTGTACGCACCTTCCTCCGGGTAGTTTTCACATACCCAGCCTTCCAGAGTCACGGTTTCTTCCGCTCCATCCGTTTCTTCCGATTCGTTTGTTGCTTCTGTATCCTCTGTTTCGGTAACGGACGCAGATGTTGTAATCGTGGCTGTGATGGAAGCAGGAAGGAATGATACGATGTCATCAAAGGATACGATATAATCTTTGGATGCACCGGGAAGTGCCAGCACGTTTTCCTCCAAGTCCAGCATTTCCTCTTCATCATTCCATGTCCATGAGGTGATACGCTTTGCTGTCTCGGTTATTTCTTCCGATGTAGTCTGCTCCTCTTTTTCACAGGTCAGCACTTTTTCTTCCTCTGCTGCATTTACCGTAAGAGCAGATAAGTCCACGCTGCTTCCAACAAGGGCTGCCGTAAGCAACAATACTGCGATTCTCTTTCCTCTTTCTTTCCATTTTTTCATAATATCAATCCTCCTGTCCAAACTATGGTGCAGTTACACATTCTGTCCCCATAAAGATATTCTCTTATTTTCCAGTCATATTCAGATAGATAATATGAACAAAATCTATCATGAATTTCTATTTATCATTCTATACACTAACTCAGTTTTATTGTACTAAAAAAAGGCTGTTTCTTCAAGAATTTTTATTTGAAATTCAAATATATCTTTTTATAAACAAAAGAGCTTCCCTTGATTATCCTTGAAAGAGCACGATGCTCCATCCTTCTAATCTTAGAAAGCTCCTGATTTTTTTGTATATGAAACTTTAACCATCCCATAATGGCTGACTGAAAAAGAGTACAATAATTTTTTACTTTTATTGCAGCCTCTGAATATATCCTTCACTTACCATCCGCCTTAACGGTTTTGCTCCATACAGCAGACCTGATTCCTGATTTTCTTCTTCATCTTCCTCGGACAGTTCTACATAAGCACATCCTGCTTGTTTTCTTGCGTTATTTAATGCCTGATAGAATACTTCTTCATCCGTGATGTTGAAATATCCATGTCCGGAACCATGCGGAAAATACTTCTCTACCACAGACTGGAGCTCTCCATAGAACTTGTCATAGTCCCTGTTGTTCATAAGCTCAGTTCCATTCTCTGCATCAGCGTTCTTATAAGAACTACGCATTCTTTTTGTCGTTCTTTCAGTATCTATGCTGTCTACGCATTCCTTCACACGCATACTTGATTCTTCTATTGTCGTGGCGGACGGGCGGATGATATTCAGATAATCATCTATACATGACTCGGCAAGCTTGATTTCTTCAGGACTTATCTGTCCGTCCTCCTTTGCTTCCTCTATCTGCGTAATCAGTTCGTCCATACCATCTATGTATACGTTATCCGATGCTTTTTCCAGAGAGTAGCTTACCATCTGTGCTGCCGCCTTAAATTCTGTATCCATATCCTCAATCTCGGAATCCAGCTCCTGAAGCTCGTCAATGTACAGGTCTTGAAGTTCTTCTACCATTCCCTTTGCCTGCTCGATTCGTTTTGCACCATAGGCAACCATTTCTGACAGTTCCACTGGATCTTCCGGAAATTCCATATATGGATATGGCGTTGCCTCTATCCTCTCGTATTCCGGTGTCTGTCCCAATGACAGCATATCTATCAGGTCCTTGATCTGATTGATGGTCAGTTCCTCCAACAGAATGATTGGCTTTTCAATCAGTTTGTTCATATCCACTTCTTCTTTTACGGATATCTGTTTTCCAATAACGGTAAGCTCCATATTGACTTTTACAAATATCTGGCTTCCATTTACGATTATGCCAAGAAGTGCCTTGCTGATATAGAATACATTAAGCACACCCTGAATCACTTTGTTAATTGTGTTAAGGAAACCGCTACCCAGTTTGTTTGCAAGCGACAGTACCTTATTGGCTGCATCAAGAGCTGCCTCTGCCGTTTTCATCGCAAGATATATGCCGCCGATGGCAACCTCATAGCCTACGATTTTGGCTGTTTCCTTAGCCATCTTCGCCCACTGATACCATTTTGCTTTCCTAATTACCCTCCTGCACTCTTCGATTTTACTTTTGTATGAGTTTATCTCATTTTGCAGGGAGGATACTTTGTTCTTTGCATCATTGATTTTTTTCTGTGCATCATGTATCTTTTTGTCATATTTGGTTACTGCTTCATCCAGCAGGTACGTCAGTTGTTTCAGGTTATTCTGTAATCCTGTGCTGTCGAGAGAGACTTCAAATTCAAAGAACAGATTTTTCATTTTCTGATAATCTGCATTCAGATACAATGAAGCCCGAAACAGGTTGAAATAGCTTGTTTCAACAGCAATCCTTATGTTTTTGTTGGCAAAATATACCAGTGCATCAAAAGAAAATATTTTGCACAGTTCTATATGCCCATCTATATAAAAATTGCAGGCGTTTTTGGATACATCCATGTATAAAGTGACCGGTCTGTCTGTCACTTCATTTCTGTAAAAATCCTGTGTCAGCAGTTCCAATGTACTGTTTGATGTACTGCCAAGCACCGGGTTTATCCTGTTTTTCTCAGAACGGGAACCGCTGATAATAAACACACTGTTATGTATTGGTGATACTTCCGCATATCCAAGAATGCCTTTATCATTTACTGACGAAAACATGACTTTGATTTTCTGTCCGAAAATCTCCAACTGTCCTGCAAAGAATACTCCCATATCAAAATTGTATCTGCCTATGGTCAGATGCTTAGATGCATAATATGCCTGCGGTGGAAAGGATAATTCTCCCTTACTGTTCAGCCAGTAATGGAACATGGTCTTTGTGTTCAGAACGTCACAGGCACTATCGCCCGGAAGTCTTGTCACACTTACATTGTCCTGACTCAGCAGATACTCCTGCTTCATTCCCGCTAATGCATTATTTACAGCCTGTATGATTTCCGCATCTGTAAGTGTCTTAAAATCAATCGTTTTACCGCCACCTGAACTATTGATGTCAAAGGCTGTGACGGTAAATATATCCAGTTCTTTTACTGACTGCGAATCAATTCCTGCAAGGTTTGATACCAGAGAGGATACCGACACTTCACTCATGGCTATGTTGATCATATCAAGCATTGGAACCGTACCATTATAGGATATGCTCAATGCTCCATACCACATAAGATTGCGGATATTTATCTGTGACATTGCCCCGATATTGATACCGGATTTGCCAAAGCCAAGCTCCAGCCCACAGTTGCAGATTGATATTTTTGTATTAGGTATCTGATAAACGCTTGTCGGCATGGTACTTGCCGATATTGATACATTTGTAAGTGTGAATTCTGCATTCACATAAAATTTTAATCCCGGAAAGCAGCTTAGTCCGATAGCTCCCGCCATCTGGAATTTCACATTATTGCTGCCAAACTGTGTATAGATTACTATGTTCTGACAGCTTAACAGTGCATTTTCAATATCCGGCACAAGCAGTGCACAGCTTACCTGTTTTCCACCCAGCCCCACGAATATATCCATCTGGTTTATTCCGAAGATTGTTCTCATGGCATCTGTAAATGGATATTTTGCCACTTCATCAAATCGAAAGGCTGTGCTTAATAGAAGGCTTCCTTCTATTATGGGCGGAACTTCCGGCAGGTACGAATATGCTTTGTACAATTCGCTACAGTTTATGTTCGTATTACGGTAAAGGAAGGTGAAGCTGTGTATTCCAAACACATACATCACTTTCTTTACTACCTGTGCCAGCGAATCGTTTTCCCCATTGATAATTTCCTGCGGAAGAAGGGCAAAGGCAACCAGTTTTCCCTGTTTTCCATCATAAGCCAAAAATTTTAGTGCTTCTGTACGCACCTCCAGCATGGTCTGCTGATTGCTATGTGCAAACAGGGCTTTTACCTCAAAATCGTTCAGCAGTTCCACGTAATCCCCTACTTTTTCTTTCGTAACGCTGCCAAACAGTTTTAGAAGTTCTTTCAGGCTGTCTTTGGTTATTTCCACTTCCGCAGAAAACAACAGCTCATCTTCGATGCAACCTGCCAAAAGAGTGGTTTTGACACCGCATAATTCACCTTCCATATTCAAGGAACTGTTCATATATTCTTTTGACATCAAAACCACCTCGCTTCTTAGATTTCTTTTAACAAATCTTCCGGTTTGTAAAGATTCATCTGGCTGATAATCTTACTTCTCTCTGTGTTCCAGACTGCTACACCGACTCTCTGAATATTGAAAATCTTGAGGCTTTCCGGGAGTGCTTTTGAAGTATCAATTTCAAGCTGGAATGCGTATTCTGTATTGTTTACCGGTGCCGCATTTTCCCCTGTACTGTTCGTACTGTCCACAACCGAATAAAAATATGCCATTTTTAATACAACTTTGATATCTTTAAAGCTTAACCCCAACGATTCAATACAATCAGTTAATTCCTTAACCTGTAATTTTGCTGTATCATCCAAGCCAATCAGATAACAAATATCGTTTATCATGTCATTAATGGTAATTCCTCTGGCATCTGCCTGATCTGTAGGCATCAGCAGATAATATTCCTTATCATTTGACTTGTAGTACTCTGCCACAAGCTTTGTTCCAAGAAGTTCAAAGTCTACTTTAATCAAAGCCTGCATAATGTCTGGTTGCTTTACTACTACCGTTGGGGTAACATCTGCGCTGGTTGGTGTTACAACTTTTGTGTCTGCCATAATTTTGTCCTCCTTTTTATTTCATAAAATTGTTTAACTTTATTGCCAAAACCGCCTGTTCTAATTTCATATAAGTACGTATAGTGCCTGCCTTATTGTGACGACTACACAATGAAACCAGATAAAAATTATTAGGGTCAATTTGTCCGCCAACCATTTCATATACATGTGCACCTGCTGGGTATACAGAATGTGCACATGGAATAGCAATTTCATCACCATTTTCATCACGTTCATATATATAGTTATCTACTGAGCATCCACCTACAAGACCATTTTCTAATCCTATTTTCTGATACGCAGCTCTCATAAAATCTATCCAACTATTATAACCATGTTTTGGATCTTTACTTGTACCTTGCATATTCACTATCTCAGTTCCAGCTTGCATCAACTTAAATCCTCCTAATGTCGATGAAACATTTGTAATAATACAACTTGAAGGATATTCTTTATCTGGATTCCATACTTCTAAAAACTCTGCTGGTTTATCCTTTTCTTTCCGTTGATATACCATTTTCAAGTTGTTACCCAACTCTTTAGGTAATCCTAACTTCTTCCATTCTTCTGTTTCTGGCAACTCCAAAAAAATTGCTCCGTCGTTCTTCTTTCCCATAAAAAATACCTCCTTTTAATGATTAGATGATTGTAACTATTACAAATTCATTCTTTGCACTTTTATATTAACATCACGCAAGGTTTCTGCTTGCGTTGCAAACAGAAACCTTGCGTGATAACATCTCGCAAGGTTTCTGTCAATATATTCTTCATTATTTTTTTAATAAAAAATCTCCTTGAATCGAACTTCTGTCCAATCCAAATGCAAATAAAAACCAACACCACGTTTCTAAAAAGTCACAAACTTCGATAATAATTCTTTCTTTAATTGATAGTTTATCCATGGAACTCGAAGGAATCGGTAAAAACTCTTGAAATTGAAAATTATATTCACCCTCAATATTCTCCATCCTTTTCATACACTAAAAAAGGACGCAGAATCTCTCCCACGTCCTCGCATTTATCTGGCTTTATCTTCTCTTACCTTCGGTGCTTCCTTATGTGCTGCTTCCTGCTTCACCTCATCCACACCTCTTGCCTCAAATGCATCTGCATTATACTGATACTCCTGTGGCTCAGCGACCATTGGGGAGTATACAACCTCTGCTTCTACTCGCTCAGCTTCTGCCCTCTCCGGCTCTGTCTGTTCCTTTGTTTTCGCATTCTCCATATGCTTTTCCTTATCAAGCTGCACATTCATAGCCAGATTATCCAGTTTATCAATCGATGCATCAAGATGAAGTTCCATTGATACAAGCATCTTTTTCACTGCTTTCATAGGTGCAAGCACCGCCTTTGTAATGGGATGTTTCTGCTCTTTCTGTGAATAATCCACCTCTGGCTTGTCAGCAAAAGTACGAAATGCATTGGTTACTGTCTGACCGGCTTCACGAAATCCTTTTGCAAGAAGTTCTGTCTTTGCTATATCCTTATCCGTTGTCTTGATTGCACCTCTTACATTCTCTCTGATATCAAGAAGTCTTTTCTTAATTCCTAAGAACTCAGACACTCTGTATAATGCAGATCTTCCCTTTTCTTTTGCCTCATCGACTATGCTCTTAGCTGTAGATTTGACCTGTGCTTTCACTTCAGATACCTGTGACTTTATCTGCTCACATCTGGCATTAAGTCGCTCCTGTGCTTCTGACAATGCCTTTTTAGCATTATTGACAAACGTATCCTCCTGCATTTCTTTTATCTGGTTCTGCATATTGGTGAGTTCTTCCGTCATGGAATCAATCTTTTTCTCCA
>ERZ857969.4287-NODE-4287-length-12736-cov-9.487186_pt1 | contig 12736 bp, 10 predicted proteins | sample MGYA00519864_ERZ857969 | MGnify/ENA primary metagenome ERZ857969 (study PRJEB31778, sample SAMEA3449382) | human gut metagenome | biome: human gut; feature: human-associated habitat; material: faeces | place: United Kingdom | collected 2010/2012 ... | reverse complement strand
AATAACTGCCTTTGTGTAGGTCGAGCCTACGTCACAACCGCCAAAATATTTCATTTTATAATTTCCTCCAATTAATTAATCATTCTCGGCGCTTTGAACGCCGTCCGGGGACGGCATTTATTCTCCTGCCAGCCCCGGAGTAAATTTTATGCAATTACATGCAGACCTCGTCCTCGAACTCGACGAGAGACGGATCTATGGGCTCTGCGTTCTTAACGGTGCGCATGAACTCGTTAACCTTGTCGCGCATGGTGCGGCGGGAAACGGTACGCGGGTCCATAAGGTCGTGCTCGATCCAGATAAGATCGTAGCCACGCTCACGGCCCTGATCGTCAAGCAGACCCTGAACGGTTGCCATGTTCTTACATGCAACGTTCTGATACATGAGGATGAGCTTTGCATCCCATGCTTCGCACTGACGCCACAGCTCGGTTACGACGTTGTGGTAACCGCCGTTGGTGTGACGGCGCATAACCATACGCTCGTACAGGCGAGCCAGGTCGCGGAGTGCTTCTTCCTTGTCCTCGGTCTCGAGAGGCTTGGTGAAGTTGAGGGATTCCATCTCGACCAGGACATCGATGCCCCAGCAGTTGGCAGCCCAGTTGGAGAAGTTTGCGTAGTAGTGAGCAGGGCAAGACCATACGATTGCACGGTACTTCATCTTGCCGGGCCATGCTTCGTCGCGATTCTCATATGCCTCGCGGATCAGCTTGCTGACCTTCTCACAGGTCTTAATAACACGGGGATCAATACCGCCGTCCATCTCGTAGTTCCACTTACGGAACAGCTCGTAGCAAGGTCCGAGCAGCTGCGGATACTTGGTCTTGTTAATCTCCCACTTCTCCAGCTCGTAAGAAGTCTCCTTATTAAAGCGCTTCATAGCGGTGAAGTAAGCGTCCCAGTTCCATTTTGCACCGGTCTGATCCTCGATGAACTTTATGCAGGCCTTGATATCCTCGGCGGCAGACTGCAGGACGGACTCGTCCTCGTAACGAACGGGGAAGCAGAGATGGAATACGGGTGTGTTCGGGAAGCGGCGTGCAAAGTAAGAGGATGCCATGGTGGAGCCGTCGCAGGGCATGGAGCTGGAGATAAAGCCGCAGCCCATGTCGGGCAGAGCATCGATTACCAGAGCGCCGCACTCGGAAGACGGAACCGGGCAGGTATCGGAGGGCAGACCGAAGGACTCGACTGCATCGATGTAAGGTACGCAGGTGAGCTGGTCGATCTCGGAGACGAGGAAGACGGGCAGCAGCTGGTGAGGAATACCGCACAAATCGGGGAAGCCTGCCATGATCTGACCCATGGTCATCTCGTCAAAGGTCATGAGCATCTTGTTAAGCTCCTCGCTGTTACCGTTCTTGCGGTCAGCCTTGGACAAAAGAACGAGGTTCTCTGCAACGTAGCGGAATATATCGTAGATAAGCAGATGGCTCATGCGGAGAGCGCGGCCGCGCTGACCCATGATGTTCTTATCCATAAAGCCGTGGCAGCAGAAGTAGGAGATCATCCAGCGGTAGTGCAGAGCACTGTTGAGTGCGGGAATGAGATCCTTGGAGAAGGTCATAAGGAGCATGCCCCACATACGAGCCCACTCATAGAAGTCGTATGCAGTGTCCTTAACGCCGCGCCACTCACGACGTACGGTTGCCATTGCGCCCTTGGCATACAGTCTGCCAAGTCTCTTTTCGCCGTAAAGGATAGCATCGAGCTTGCCCTGCTGGTCGAGTGCCATGAATGCATTGTACTCTTCCTTGATGCGCTCTGCATCCATCTTCAGGGTGTTCTTCCAGCCGTTTTTGAAAGCTTCCCAGTCGGTCTCTTTGAACATCTCGTAGAAAATGCCGCCACAAACCTTCAGGTTTTCCCACTGCTTCTTCCAGTCGATGTTATCTTTTGCCTTAAAAAACTTAGGATTGGGATATTTAGGAGTCTTAGCCATTACTTATTGCCCTCCTCTTTATGAATACGCTTGATCTCCAGAGACTCAACAAAGGCCTGGCAGCGGGTACGCAGCTGACCGGAGTTGCCGTTGTTGTACAGTCTGTCGATAGACAGGACGGGCCAGCCGTATTCCTCAGCCATGATGTGGCTGACGAGTGCGCGCTCAAAGCCCCAGTAGTCGCAGTACTTCATCTGCTCATAGATGATGCCTTCTGCGTGATACTCTCTTGCGAGGCGGTCTGCGGTCTCACGACGCTGCAGGACCTTCTCATCGGATATGTAACGTGCGCACTCGGAGTACTCCATTACATGGCGGCAAAGCTGTCTGAGGGCGGGCTCTTCATCATTGAGCTCAATGACCTCGCGGCCCGGAGTCGAGCCGTAGCAGTGACGGTCGGAGCATACAAATGCGCCGCAGCCTTCGATAAGCTTGGTGAGGTTGGGATCGTCGATCTCGCTTCCGACGATCGCGACTCTGGCGCGGAACCAGGGCTTAGGATCGGGCTTACGGGTCTTGAGTTCCTTGAGAGTCTCCTTCAGGTACGGGAGAATGAGTCTCTTCGGGCAGGTGAAGGAAACGAGGTTCAGTACATGATACTCATAGCCGGTGATAACGGGGTTTTCAGCCTTACGCATATCGCCGATCTCGGTGAGGATCTTGCACACTTCGTTGTGCTCCTTGACTGCCTTGCGGATAGCCTTATCGGAGGTATCGATGCCGAACTTCTCGTGCAGGTTATCCAGAACATGCTTCTGCATCTGGATTTCATATGCGTCGAGGGTATAGTCAACTACCTTGAAGGGAATGTCCATGTGAGTTACAAAGAACTTCTCCTTCGTGTTGACCTTCAGAACCTCAAAATGCTCCATTGCGCGGTTCATCATGGAGCAGGCGTCTACGCCGATCATTGCATCGAGGAACTGATAACCGCCCTCGATTGCACGCTCTACGAGTGCGCGTGCGTACTCGCAGGTGTAGTTGGACATGTAGTAGGTCGCGATGTCGATCGAGCCTGTTTTCGGTGCGCGCAGACGCACGGAGAAACAGTTGCCTATGTTGAGAAGTGCTTCGGGAACGTGATAGCAAGTGTAGCCAAGGCAGATATCGCCCTCAGCCTGAGCCTGCTTTACCAGCTCGTTGTCGGCATTCTCAAGAAGACTTTCGAAGTAGATCAGATGCTTAAGATCTTTCAAATGTTACACCTCTTCTTCAAAGAATTTCTATTTTTTGGAGTGCTTCCTTTACTCCGTTGAGCATAAGAGAATCTTCGGGCAGGCTAAGCACGCTCTGACCCTTTATGTCGTTTGCGGCAAAAGCATTGTCCGCAGGGATGCGCGCCACGATGTCAACACCGGGCACAGTGATGAGCTCTGCAAGCTCGGGATTTGTCATACGGTTTACTATGGCGCCTATCTTATCGTAAACTATCAGCTCGTCGGCAACGTTTTTGATCGTCGATACGACCTGGCAGCCTTTCTTGCTCTGGTCGGTAACAAGCAGCAGATGCGTTACCTTATCCATAACGCGGCGCTGGATCTGCTCAATGCCGGCCTCTCCGTCGATGACGACATAGTCGAAGCTGTTTGCCAGAATGCCGATAACTTCCTTCAGGTAGGAATTGACCTTGCAGTAGCAGCCTGAGCTTTCAGGTCTGCCGATGCCGAGAAATGCAAAGCCGGGCATTTCGACCAGTGCGTCAAAGATCTTGAATCTCGCTTCGCTCAAAAGCTCGAGCGCCTCTCTCGTTTCGCCGTTTTCGACGCTGTCAACAATGCTCATGCGGATATCGTCAAGCGTGAGCTTGACATCAACGCCCAGAGCGACCGACAGGCCGACAGCAGGGTCTGCATCTATCGCGAGGATCTTCTTATCCGGGAAATTTTCCACCAGAAGCCTTACGATCGACGCCGAAATCGACGTCTTGCCGACACCGCCTTTACCGGCGACCGCGATGATCTTTGCTTTATTTTCCAATAATACGTCCCCCCTTCAATTGCGCATTGACATACCTTACGCATTTTGATAACAGTTTAACACAAATGCCTCTGATTTGCAAGAGAATATGCTGCTATTTATATGAAAAATTCAGGTTTTTTTGAGCGAAAAATGCACAACACTATACACTTTCAACAAAATTGTCAATTAGTTTGTTCATAAAAAAGACTCCCAGTAACAGGGAGTCTTTTTGCTATGTGTTATGCGGATATCGGATCATACGATTCTGCGGTCGCGGACCTGAGAGTCGTAGTGCTTATTCAGCAGCGGGCGAATGACATAGTATATAAGCTTGTTTTCGCCATTGGTCATATACAGGGTAAAGGTTCCGACAAAAGCGAGGAATGCGAACATAGCGACCTTGCCGCCTATCTTTGCAACAGTTTTCATTATTACCTTATCCTCCTATTAATATGCGGCGCTGTCGTCAAACTCAACGAGCGTGGGGTCAAGAGGCTCCTCGCCCAGAACGACGGACATGTAGCCGTTTACGCAGTTACGCATATCCTGACGGGAAACGGTACGGCAGTCTTCAAGGTCATGCTCGATGAAGATGAAGTGGAAGCCGAGGTCCCTTGCCTGCTCTTCCATGAGAGCGTGAACGCCGAGCATGCCCTTGCAGGCGATGTTGTCGTTCATAAGAACCATATCGCAGTTGAAGTTCTTTGCCCACTCCCAGATGGCGTTGACATTGTCCCAGCCGCCGACGGCGTGGTGACGCATGGTTGCCTTCTCGGAGAACAGAGCAAGATCCTTGATTGCCTCGTCGGGATCTTCGGTGTTGATCATGTTGTGACCCATGGTGGAGTCCATGTTCAGGACGATATTGATGCCCCAGCAGTTCTGGATCCAGGTCGGGAAATCGGTGTAGTAAACAGCGGAGGGTCCCCACAGGAATGCGCGGTGACGGGTTCTGCCGCCGAACGGCTCCTTCTTCTCTTCATACGCCTTGCGCATGATCTTGATGACCTGGCGGTCGACCTTGTTGAAGTAAGGATCGGTTCCGTTTACGGATGCCCATGCATACAGACGATAAAGCGTCTCGGCAATGCCGCACAGAGCCGAATACGGGGTCTTGAAGTAGTCCCACTTTTCAAGCTCTATAGTGTTCTGCTCATTCATGAGCTTTGCGTACTTAAAGAGATTATCCCAGTCGTACTTCACGCCGTACTCTTTTTCGACGAAAGCGATGGCGTCCTTGAGCATCTGAGTGGAATACGGATGTGCGCCCGGCTCGTTGTGGATCATGGCCAGGGTTACGGGGAAGTCCGGCATGCCTATGCGGCGGCGCTGGAACATGGAGGTCGCCTCGGATGCGTTGCAAGGCATGTTGGTCGAGATCATTGCCTTACCGATGAGGGGGAATGCGTCGTCGAGTGCAACACCGGTCTCGGCCGCGCAGCGCGAGCAGACGTCGGCAGGAAGTCCGAAGGACTCGGCAACGTCGATGTAATAAGGCTCGATGTGCTGGTCAACGTCGCAGATGATGAACTCGGGCAGAGTCTGGAGGGGGAACGGAACGAGCTCTTTGAAGCCCATCATGAACAGCGGAGGCAGAACCTCGTCCATGGGAACGATGCGGTCGGTATCCTTGCCGCCTCCGAGACGACGGTCGTTGGACAGACAGAACGCAATCTTCTTGGTCAGGCTGCGGACGATAGCGTGCATGCACTTGTGTGCCGTGACCAGCTCGTAGCCGCGGAAGCCTTCAAACAGGCGGTCAATAAACATGAATGTGCCGAGGTAAGAGCCCATCCAGCGATACTCCCAAAAGCCCTTAAGGCAGGGGATCGGAGCGGATGCGACCATCATTGCCATGGAAGCGAGGTTCTTCAGCCATGCGCCGTAGTCGACCATGGTGTCCTTAACGCCGCGCCACTCACGCCATTTTGCAACGCCGGTCTTGTCGTAGTAACGGTCTCTCTGGCCGCCTACGCCGTTCTCGGCCTGCCATATGGGATCAAAGCGTTCAAGCTTTTTATCAACAGCTGCTATTACTTTATCGAACATCATTACTTACCTCCCTGAATGGACTTGATCTCCAGGGATTCGATGAACGCCTGGAAACGTGTACGAAGCTGTCCGACTGCGCCGAGGGAATACTCCTTCTCGATGGTGCAGCAAGGAATGTGCTTTTCGTTCGTGAAGATGTGGTTTGCAAGAACCTTCTCATAGCTCCAGAACTCGCAGAACTTCATGTTTTCGTAGATGATGCCGTCAGCCTTGAAATCTTCAACGAGCTGGGCCGCGATAGCGTGACGCTGGTCGATCTTGAAGCCATCCATAAAGCGTGCGCACTGGTTCCAGTACAGGTAGTGGCGGCAGATGGCGTCGAACGCGGTCTCGCCTTCCTTGATCTCAATCTGCTCTCTGCTGGGGAACGAGCCGAAGCAGTAGCGGTCGGCAACGACCATTGCACCGCACATTTCGATAAGCTTTGTGAACTCGGGATCATCGACCTCGCTTCCGACAAGTGCAACGCGGGCGCGGAACGGGAACTTCTCTTCCGGCTCGCGGGTCTTGAGCTCTTCAAGAGTCTCCTTGAGGTAAGGCAGGATCAGCTTATGGGGGCAGACCTGACTTACGAGCTGGATGACATGGAACTCATAGCCGGTGATGGGCGGATTATCGAGCTTGCGGAAGTTGCCGATCTCGGTGATGATGCGGCTGAGCTCGTTGTGCTGCTCGATAGCCTTGCGCATAGCCTCATCGGAGACATCAACGCCAAGACGGTTCTTCATCTCGTCAACGACCTTGAGCTTAAGCTGAGCTTTGTAGTAATCAAGGTTGGTCTGATCGCCCTTCATGGGAGGATCGATCTGGGTGACGAAAAATCCGTCGTGCTTAACGGGATTGATGAGGAAGAAGTGCTCTTCCATACGCTCCATGGTTGCGCAGCTTTCCGCGCCGAACAGGCAGCTGAGGTAGTTGTATCCGCCTTCGATGGCGCGCTCGAGAATGGAGCGTGCATAGGGGCAGGTACGGTTTGTCATGTAGTAGTTTGCAATATCGCTGGACGTACAATTGGGAGCGCGAAGTCTTGAAGAGAAGCAGCCTTCAAGATTGAGAAGGACTTCGGGTATGTAATAGCAGTTGTAACCGAGTGCTATCTGCCCATCCTCCACTGCCTTGGTGACAAGCTCGTTCTGAGCGTCCTGCAGCAGGTTTTCAAAATAGATCAGATGTTTTAGGTCTTTCATTTGCAACCCCTTCCGCTTATTTAAAATTTTTGCTTACCAGTTTCCAGTATGGTTTCCCATACCCCTTCACGCAATTATACTTTAGGTTTAGTCGATATGTCAAGTTTATGTCAAAAGTATTTCAAAATTTATTTTGCCAATTCTCAGTTCCCGAACACTTGGTCAAGGCACTGTTCGACTACTCGAACAGCCTGCTGCAAATTTTTATATATTCTGGCAGGACGCCTTCGAAATCGAGCCCGTAATGGCGAGGCGTATTTCGCTTTGCGGTGCGTTCTATCGCGGCGGTGACAAATTTCTCTGCGGCATTGAGCGCATCCTCAAGAGCCGCTCCGCGAGTCAAAAGTGCCGCAAAGGCCGAGGCAAAGACATCTCCCGAGCCGTGGAAGGTGCCGTCGAGAGCCTCGTTCATGACTGAACACAGCCGGCCGCTTTTGTTATCGCGCGCAACTATGCCTACCTTCCCCGGCTCTGCGCTGACACCCGTCACGGCAACAAAATTCGGCCCCATCTCGGAGAGCCTGTCGATAAGCTCAGTGACATACGCCATGCTGTGAGTACCGGGTCTGTATTCCATACCGGTCAGGAAGCATGCCTCGGTTATATTCGGCGTTATGATATCGGCCTTTTTTATAAGGCGGCGGAAGCATTCGGTCATTTTATCGCCGAGATTTGCATAGTATTTGCCGTTATCGGCCATAGCAGGATCGACAATGACGAGCGTCTCGTCGTTTTTCAGAAGCTCGATCGCGCGCTCGAGCAGCTCTCCCTGCGCCTCGGAGGCGAGATAGCCGGAATATATTGCATCGAACCTTAGTCCCAGGCTGTGCCAATGCTCGGCGATCGGGACTATATCCTCGCTCAGGTCGGTAAACGTCCAGTCAGTGAAGCCGCCGGTATGGGTGGATAAAAGCGCCGTCGGTATGCAGCAGCACTCAACTCCCGTTGCGCTAACTATAGGAAGAGCAACTGTAAGCGAGCATTTTCCCATTCCGGACAGATCATGAACAGCCGCCATTCTCGGCAGCTTAGGCAGTTTTTCCATTGTGTCTCCTACCTTATTATTAATTGAAATATCGCATTGATTTTAACACAGACCCGGCGCTTGTGCAACTCTATACAAAATCTGCCCAATGTATATATCTTTCAAAATTTTTAACCAAATTTTTATAGCTTTTTGCTTATAAAAAGCTATTTTTACTATAATATGTCTTGAATTTTCGGTTACAATATAGTATCATTAGGTACAATATTAATTAATAGCCGCCGGGCTGCTTCCGTGAGCAACGGCTGACTGCTTCCCTGCCGAAAGGCAGAGATAATCGATGCCGCATGGATAACGCTCGCCGGTATAGGTATTAGTATGGATCTTTGGGGGAAAGGAGGACAAAACTGAATAGCATGGTAAAATTAGAAAAGTTCAGCAAGCCTGCGCTTACCGTACTGTTTGTACTTGCTGTTTTTCTGTTTGCTGTTTTTGTGCTGAGCACCAACGCAAGTGCTGATGGAGTCGATGCCACCGCTGCGGTCGAGACAGAATCTGCTACGTCCGTCATGTCGGTATTCGAGGGTATCGGTCTTAAAAACACCGAGTATCCCGACGCAAACTTCATCAACTTCCTGCTTTGCCTGCATGGCTATGAAAAGCTCCCTGCCAATGCTACCGTGACCGTTACGGCATATCTGCCTGTTACCAACACCGTTTTCTGGCGCTCTACCTTTGACAAGGCTTATCTCACTTTCAAAGATGTGATTAACCCTGTGGGACACGGTACTCTGCTCAGGCTTCCTGCCGACTGCGTAATCAAGATCGAAGTCAACGGAGCCGACATTGACGGTTGGGATCTTATCTACGGCAGCACCGTTGAAGAGGCCATCATATGGCATCCCAGCAGCGGCATGTCCGGTCCGGCTGCCGACTATGTTCCCGGCAACGCTACATACATGTTTATGAGCAATCTGGGAGGCCACGTCGTTCACCTGAACATAGATGGTGTACACGGCGGCGATTCCGACGCGGATGCAGATGCTGACGATGATGCGGATGCCGACGCCGATGCTGATGCGGACGCCGATGCTGATGCGGACGCCGATGCGGACGCCGATGCTGATGCGGACGCCGATGCTGATGCGGACGCCGATGCGGATGCTGATGCGGATGCCGATGCGGATGCTGATGCTGATGCGGATGCCGATGCGGACGCCGATGCGGACGCCGACGCTGATGCTGATGCCGATGCGGACGCCGATGCCGATGCGGACGCCGATGCCGATGCTGACGCCGATGCGGATGCGGACGCCGATGCTGACGCTGACGCCGATGCTGATGCCGATGCCGATGCGGACGCCGATGCGGATGCTGATGCTGATGCCGATGCGGACGCCGATGCTGATGCTGACGCCGATGCTGACGCTGACGCGGATTCAGATTCGGACGACGATGACGATCATCACGATCCTAAAATGGGGGACGAGCGGAACATTGTGCTGATCTCAGCTATTGCAGTTGTCAGCCTGGCAGCATTCACTGCCACTTATCGCAAGAAGGAAAATAACTGATCATATGTGGGCGATTAGTTGACTTATTGCTTAAGTGCATATAAAATAGGAGTGGTTGTAAACCATTCCTATTTTTATTTGCTTGAGGTGCATAATGAGCAGACGCAGCAGACGAAAAAAGCACATTGACCACGCAAAAAAGCCTACCGCCGAGCAGCTTGCAGCGCGGACCAAAAAAGCCGTTATCATCGGTTCGGCAGTTGTTTTGGCCATAGTCGCCGCGGTGGTGATCCTGTATCTCGTTTCCGCCGGCAAAAAGGACGATGCGCTTGCTTCGTTTGAAAAGAAGGCCGAGCTTCTGCGCGAGCAGGTGCTCTCGGACGCGCGCCTCGACGAGATATCGGGCGATATCGAAGTGGGGCTTCCGGACAACGTTGTGTTTCTTTCCGTTTGCAGCGGCGAGGAGCGCGCAAAGGTCTTCACCGGAACGGGTGTTGACCGCAAGGCCGCATGGCTGAGCGCATACGATCAGGCAAAGAGCTTCATCGAGGAGGAAAACTACAACGCCGTTTGGCTCAAGGCCGACCTCATGAGCGAGGCTAAAACATACGACCCGGTCGAATTTTCAACCGAGCTGCACCACTACAGGCCCGAGTTTTTCAGATACGGCATAGCCTTTGACAAGAACTTTGAAACGGCACTTCTGGAAGCTGAGCTAAATGGCGCCAAAATACTCGACTATGAAAACGAGTGCGTTGACGAAAGTTATCTGAACACATACCTGAAAAAAGCCGGCCGCAGCACACTCTCTTCCCTGCCGGACAGCTATGTTGTTTTCAAATGCGTAGGCTGGATGTGCGACGAAAACGACGCGGTGTATGACCTCATAAGCGACATTGACGATTACGGCAGACGCAAGGTCGACACCGTGGACAAGGAATATGCAGCCGAGCTTGTGAAAAACGCATCCGGCTTCCTTATCGACCAGGTCAAGGACGACGGCAGCTTTGTTTACGGCTATTATCCGAGATTTGATAAAACAATAGATAATTACAACATCGTCCGCCACGCAAGCACACTTTGGAGTCTTGTTTGCCAATACAGAATGACCGGCAACGAGGCGCTTGTTCCCGTGATCGACAAGGCGGTTGACTACATGGTCGAAAACGCAATAGTCGAGCGAAACGACGAGATATCGTATCTGTACGAGGAAAAGTCCGACGAGATAAAGCTCGGCGGCTGCGGCGTTGCCGTCGTTGCGCTGACCGAATACATGGACGCGTTCGGCTCGGACAAATACAAGGATCTTGCCGTTAAGCTCGGTAACGGCATACTCACGATGCTCGATCAGGACAGCGGCGAATACTATCACGTTTTGGACGGCGAGTTTATAAAAAAAGAGCAGTTCCGAACCGTTTATTACGACGGCGAAGCGACCTTTGCATTGTGCAGACTGTATTCCCTCACCTCGGACGAGAAGTGGCTCAATGCTGCAAAAAGCGCCGTTGAGCATTTTATCTCGGCCGACTATGTTCAGTACAAGGACCACTGGGTGGCTTATTCGATGAACGAGATAGCAAAGTATGTCGATGACGAGCGCTACTACACCTTTGCACTCAGAAACGCGCAGGAAAACCTTGACACGATATATAACCGCGACACAACGTATCACACATATTTTGAGCTTCTGATGAGCACATTTGAGATCTATGACCGCATGATCGAGCGCGGAATACACGTTGATTACCTCGACAACGGATTTGACCTTGAGTACTTTCTCAGAACGATATATAAGCGCGCAGATCACATGCTCTGCGGATATTTCTACCCGGAATACGCAATGTATATGGCAAATCCCAACTCCATTCTCGACACGTTCATGGTGCGCCACGACGGCTACCGCGTCAGGATCGACGACGTTCAGCACAATGTAGGCGGATATTATCTTTACTACATGAACTATGACAAGCTTGTCGATTACGGCATGCTCGAATACAGGGACAAGGCATGAAGATAAGTCTGCAAAAAGTAATAAGGATAGTTTCTCTTATCGTATTTATCGCCTGCACTGCCGTGCTGGCAGTTTACATAATCGGAGATATTTGTGACTCCGAGTCTAACAAAAACGTTGATAAGCTCAAAGACGCCGAAGTTACCGTGCCCGACGTTCTCGATGAATACGCCGGGCTTTATGCCGAAAATCCCGATACCATAGGCTGGCTGAAGATCGACGGAACAGAGCTTGACAACGTCGTCATGTTCTCACGGCACGATAACGAGAAGTATCTGCACACCGATTTTTACGGCAACTCCTCTTACCGCGGCTGTCTGTTCGTTGACGGCTGGTGTGATGTGCTCACATCGGATAACATCATAGTTTACGGACATCACATGAAGGACGGCTCAATGTTCGGCGTGATCGTCGATTACCAGAGCGATGAGTTTTATAAGCAGCACAAATACATAAGCTTTGACACGATATACGAAAAACATACCTACGAGGTCGTCGCCGCAATACAGACCGAACTGCCGTCCGATGGCGAGGAGGGCTTCAGGTACAACGAATACACCGGCAGCGACGAAAAGTCCTTTGCCGAATATGCTAAGTTTATTGACAAAAACAAGCTATACGACACCGGAGTTCGGATAAGCCCCGGAGATAAGCTGCTCACCCTCTCTACCTGCGCATATCACACGGAGAACGGGCGATTCATCGTCATTGCAAAGAAGGTATAAAAAAAGTCCATTGATTCCCGATAGATTATGCAAAACGAAACAGCCCACCTAAAGGTGAGCTGTTTCGTTTTGGTGACCCGTACGGGAATCCTCGCCTGCGGGCGAGCCGGGTCGCGGCTCTTACATGCCCCCGGCATGTCATTCACTACCGCTCCCTTCGATTCCCGATAGATTATGCAAAACGAAACAGCCCACCTAAAGGTGAGCTGTTTCGTTTTGGTGACCCGTACGGGAATCCTCGCCTGCGGGCGAGCCGGGTCGCGGCTCTTACATGCCCCCGGCATGTCATTCACTACCGCTCCCTTCGATTCCCGATAGATTATGCAAAACGAAACAGCCCACCTAAAGGTGAGCTGTTTCG
>ERZ857969.4283-NODE-4283-length-12741-cov-2.584030_pt1 | contig 12741 bp, 10 predicted proteins | sample MGYA00519864_ERZ857969 | MGnify/ENA primary metagenome ERZ857969 (study PRJEB31778, sample SAMEA3449382) | human gut metagenome | biome: human gut; feature: human-associated habitat; material: faeces | place: United Kingdom | collected 2010/2012 ... | reverse complement strand
CTTGCATCGATAGCGAGTCGGAAGTCAATCCCACGATGAGGATTTCTCCGAGTATCGACGATTGCGGGCCGAGAATCGGTTGGCCTGCGGTTTTGGGTAGTTGCTCGCCTACGGTGGCCAGTTTTTCCGATACGATTTGACGGGCGACGTAGATGTCTGTATCCCAGTCGAATTCTACCCATACGACCGAAAATCCGTTGGTCGACGACGACCGCACCCGGCGCACATCGGTAGCCCCGTTGAGTGCGGTTTCGATAACGAAAGTAACGGTACGTTCCACCTCTTCGGTTGCCATTCCCGGGGCTTCGGTCATGACGACGACAGTAGGGGCGTTCAGGTCGGGAAACACGTCGACCTCCATGCGGGAGGCAGTGTATATGCCGGTTGCCGAGAGCAGTACCGCAATGACGATAATCAGCAGCCGGTTATGAAGCGAAAAATTGATGATTTTGTTGAGCATGGCGGTAACGGATTAATGGTTGTGGGAATGTCCGTGCGGAATCGTTCCCGATGCCGCAGCCATTTTTACTTGTACGGCGCCACGTGTAACAACCCGTTCGCCGGCTTGTAAACCTTTGATAATCGCAACTTCGCGACCGTTGCAGTCGCCTATTTTTACCTCCCGGCGTTGATAACCTTCTTCGTCGAGTTGCACATACACGTAATATACGCCTTGTGCTTCTGTCAATGCCGATAGCGGGAGTACGATTGTTTTTTCATTGTCTTTGCCGATCAGTGCGATTTCGGTGTAGAGGCCCGCTACCAGTTCTCCGGGATTATCGAATTCGAATATTACCGGTATGAGGCTCGTCCCCGTAGACGTGGAGCGGCCGATGGAGAGTCGTTTGCCGTGTAGCTCCGATATGGAATATGTCGTATCTGTTCCTCCGGTCGAGAAATAGGCGTTTGTTATATCGTTCAAGTCGGAGAAATGTCGTTGCGGGACTTCTGCCGTAAGGCGCAGTCTCCGATTTTCCGATACAGCGGCCAAAGGTGCTCCGGCATCGACGTACTGTCCTGCGGTGACCGTCAGTCCCGTAAGAAATCCCGTTTGCGGGGCTTTTACCGGAACTCCGTTTTCATTTTCAGCGGCAAGGGGTTGATATTCGGCCTCTGCGCGTAAAAATTCGGCACGTGCGGCATCGACATCTTTTTGAGAAACGATACGGTCGGCTTGCAGGATTTGAGCCCGTTCGTAGTCGGCACGGGCTTTTTCATAAGCGGCACGGGCTTTTACGACTGCGTCTCCCGTAGCCAATCCCCGGGTCGAGATGTAGAACAATGTTTCTCCGGCTTTGACGGGCATACCTTCGGCCGGGTTTTTCCCGCTGAAAACAACGATACCGCTGACGGGTGAGGATAAAAATTTTTGATCGTCGGGACTTGCCGTGATTTCTCCGCTGCAATGAATGACGGAGGTGAAGTTTGATTCTTTTACGGCCTGTACTTCAAAGTCGGTACGTGCGGCTTGTTCGGCAGGAAAAATGATTTCATCTTGGTGGTCGGCTTCTTCTTCATGTGGGTCGGTTGCATGCAGATCGCAATTTTCGCCGGGTTGATGATTGTGGTTGTTTGCAGATTCGTGTTGATGGTCGTGGTTATGGGCACAACCGAAAAGTGTTGCTGTACTTACAGCAAATGAAAATATAAGATATTTCATAAGGCTTAATGTTAAAATAATAATGTTGTTGCGTTGTCGACGCGTGTGGGTTGATGAAGCAATCGTTTCGGGAACGATTGTCTATGGTACATTAAGCGATATGAGTTCCGGCTCTCGAAGGTAGGGCTTTGATCGAATATTTGAGATAAGTATCAGTTTTTTCCGGACATTCTTGGATAAGAAGCGTTACCCGGCATTCGTCATATTGTTGCTGGCATTCCCGGCATGAGACCAATATATGCAGAACGGCGTCGGTTGTATGCAATATGATTTGATCGGGTACCGGCAGAAGATCGGGGCGTGATGGAACAGTCAGGGAACTTTGATGGCTGCAAGGAATTTGTGCATTGCGGTGGTTGTGGTCGCAGCAACCGTCGTTCTCGCTATGGAAAGGAATATTGCTAAGGTTGTGATGATGTTGTCCCGTGCAATGCCATGTGTTGAAACAGGCCGCAGTCGTCCCGCTGTGATGATGATGTGGAAACAATAGCAATCCCTGTACCAGAAGGCACATGATAAAAAATAATTTTACCCAGTGGCTGCGACGCAATTTTTCCATGCCGCAAAAATAGTTTTTTTGTTTTGTATGGGCAAATGTCGTTTTATGGAAATCAAAAAAAGTATGAGCCGCGAAATATCGGAATGATTGGAAAGTGTATTGGGAAAGGCATTGAACGAAAGAGACTGTTTTTCCGTTAAATAGACAAAAGAAATAATAATTTCTATACCACGTTTTTGTAAGAAAGGTATTATCTTTGTTTCCAAAATTTGCAAATAGACGAAAATGGCGAATGCAATAAAATTGAAAAAAGGGCTGGATATACCTGTCGAAGGGCATGCCGAGGCTCGGATTGTCGATGCTCGGGCGTGTGAATATTATGCTCTTGTCCCCGACGATTTTCACGGTATTGTACCGAAAGTACTCGTCAAACCCGGTGATAAAGTAAAGATTGGGTCGCCGCTGATGTGCGACAAAAATAATCCCGTGCTGCAATTCGTTTCTCCTGTGAGCGGAGAAGTGGCAGCGGTAAACCGGGGCGAGCGACGGAAAGTGCTGAATGTTACTGTTAAGTCCGACGGCAAGATGGAGTCCGTAGAGGTTTCCGTGCCGGAGATCGCTTCCCTTACGGGCGAACAGATCAAGGAAATGATGCTTTCCTATGGTTTGTTTATGTTTGTCAAGCAGCGTCCTTATGATACGATTGCCGATCCCGGTATCGCCCCGCGCGATATTATTGTTACGGCGTGGGATTCGGCTCCGTTGGCTCCCGACTTCGATTTCGTCCTCAAAGGAAACGAGGCCGATTTGCAGGCTGGCGTCGATGTGTTGCGTAAACTTACGGGTGGAAATGTGTATATGGGTGTTCGTGCCGGCAGTGCGGTAAATGTCAAAGGGGCACATACCGTCGTTTTTGAAGGGCCTCACCCGGCAGGGAATGTCGGAATACAGATACACCATATTGCTCCGCTATCCAAAGGTGAAACCGTGTGGACGCTCAATGCCTTTGATCTCCTTGTTATCGGTCGTTTTTTCGGGCGGGGAAAGCTCGATTTCACCCGCCTTGTCGCTCTTACCGGTTCCGAAGTGAAATCGCCGCATTATGTGAGGACGATTTTGGGGGCGGAGATAGATTCGATCGTAGCCGATAATCTTATACCGGCCACGTATCACCGCCGTTATATCAGCGGAAACGTTTTGACCGGAACACGTCTCGGAGAGGCTGATTATTTGCGGGCTCCGCATTGCCAGATAACCGTTATACCCGAGGGCGATGATTGCCATGAACTTCTCGGCTGGGCGATGCCGGGATTTGGAAAGTACAGTGTCTCGCACTCCTATTTTTCATGGTTGTCGCCCCGTCGCCGTTATATGCCCGGTTGCACGGAGGCGAGCGGGCCATTATCATGCAGGGCGAGTACGATAAGGTATTGCCTATGGATATTCTTCCCGAGTTTCTTGTGAAAGCGGTCATAGCGTTCGACATCGATAAGATGGAGAATCTCGGTATCTATGAAATTGCGCCCGAGGATTTTGCGCTGTGCGAGTTTGTCGATACCTCGAAACTTCCTTTGCAGGCGATCCTTCGTGAGGGGCTCGACAGGTTGCGGAAAGAGATGAATTGATTCTAATATAAAATGATAGAGCATTGAAAACGCTAAGAAATTATCTCGATAAGATAAAACCCAACTTTATGCCCGGCGGCAGGTTGGCGATGTTCCGTTCGGTATTCGAGGGGTTTGAAACTTTCTTGTATGTACCGTCGACGACTTCCCGTTCGGGGGTACATATCCATGACAGTATCGATACGAAAAGAACCATGTCGGTTGTGATATTGGCTCTGATGCCGGCGCTGTTGTTCGGTATGTACAATGTCGGTTACCAGCACTATCTGGCGATAGGGCAACTCTCTGCCGTCGGTTTTTGGACGGTTTTCTTCTTCGGTTTCTTGGCCGTGCTGCCCAAGATTATCGTCTCTTATGTCGTCGGTCTCGGTATCGAGTTTGTCGTGGCGCAATGGCGCGGGCATGAAATACAGGAAGGGTTCCTCGTGTCGGGTATGCTGATACCCATGATCGTGCCGGTCGATACCCCGTTGTGGATGATTGCCGTAGCTACGGCGTTTGCCGTTATTTTCGCCAAAGAGGTATTTGGCGGTACGGGAATGAATATTTTCAACGTTGCTCTCGTTACCCGGGCATTTCTCTTTTTCGCGTATCCGTCGAAAATGTCGGGCGATGAGGTCTTTGTGCGCACGTCCGATACGTTCGGTCTCGGTGCAGGACAGGTTGTCGACACTTTCTCGGGAGCTACCCCGTTGGGGCAGGTTGCTACCCACACGGGTGGAGAACTTGTTCTGCAAAATGCTGTCGGCGAGCCGCTTTCGACTCTTGATTATTTCCTCGGGCTTATTCCCGGTTCGATAGGAGAAACTTCGGTACTGGCCATTCTTATCGGAGCTGTTATTCTTTTGTGGACGGGTATTGCCAGTTGGCGGGTTATCCTCTCCGTGTTTATCGGAGGATTGGTAATGGGCGGCATCGCTTATCTTTTTCCATCGCCCGTTTATCCCGGCTCGTCGATTTCTCCCGTCGACCAGCTATGTCTCGGCGGATTTGCTTTTGCAGCCGTCTTTATGGCGACCGATCCTGTAACCGGGGCGCGTACGCGGCTGGGGCAATATATCTACGGTTTCCTTATCGGCGTGATCGCTATCCTTATACGCATCTATAACACCGGTTATCCCGAAGGGGCTATGCTGGCCGTGTTGTTGATGAATGTGTTCGCTCCGCTTATCGACTATTTTGTCGTCGAGGGAAATATCAAACGCCGTTTAAAACGAGCCTCTAAGGCATAAAGAGTCAAGTCTATGAACAAGCAAAGCAATACATATACCATCGTTTACGCCTCGGTCATGGTTATACTGGTCGCTGCCGTACTGGCCGTTACCTCTCTGAGCCTGAAAGACAAGCAGACGCGTAATATCGAAATCGACAAGATGAAACAGATACTCAGTTCGGTGCATATCGCTGCTACGGCCGATGATGCGCAGACGTTGTATAAGAAATATATCGTCGACAGTTTTGTCCTCGATGACCGGGGCGGGCACGTCGACGGTGTCGATGCGTTCGCTGTCGATGTCGCTGTGCAGGTGAAATTGCCGGCCGACTGGCGGCAGTTACCCGTTTTTGTGTGCCGCCTCGACAACGGGCAGCAGAAATATATCGTGCCCATGTACGGGGCTGGTTTGTGGGGCCCTATATGGGGGTATCTCGCAGTCGATGCCGATGGCAATACCGTCTACGGGGCCTATTTTGCTCATCAGGGAGAGACGCCCGGATTGGGGGCTGAAATCGAGACCGAAGCCTTTTCGGGACAGTTCGTCGGGAAACATCTCTTCATAGCAGGCGATTTCAAGTCGGTTGCCGTGGAGAAAAAAGGGCAGAAGCCGCTCGACGGGGCCGAGTATGTCGATGCCATTTCGGGCGGGACGATAACCAGTAAGGGCGTGCAGGCCATGTTGCTCAACAGCCTTGAACCTTACCGTCAGTTTTTTAAATCGTTGCAATAAAAATAAGTAAGAGATATGTTGTTATCAAAGAAAAACCGACAGACGCTTTTGGGGCCGCTTTCGCGTAACAATCCCGTCATCGTGCAGGTATTGGGAATCTGTTCGGCGCTGGCTGTTACCGCCAAGCTCGAACCGGCTTTTGTCATGGCTGTTTCGGTAACCGCCGTACTTGCCTTTTCCAATGTCATCATTTCGTTGTTACGCAACACGATACCCGGCAGCATACGCATCATTGTGCAGTTGGTGGTTGTTGCCTCGCTGGTGATTATTGTCGATCAGGTGCTCAAAGCCTATGCTTACGACGTGAGCAAGCAGCTTTCGGTATTTGTGGGACTTATCATTACCAACTGCATTCTCATGGGGCGTCTCGAAGCCTTTGCGCTCGGTCATGGCCCGTGGGAATCGTTCCTCGACGGCGTAGGCAACGGCGTGGGATACGGTATTATATTGGTTATTGTCGCCTTTTTTCGCGAGTTGCTCGGTTCGGGAACATTGTTCGGCTATCCGGTTATCCCGCAGGTGTTTTACGACTGGGGGTATCAGAACAACGGTCTTATGATTTTGCCGCCGATGGCCCTTATCACGGTGGCGTGCATCATCTGGGTACACCGCCTGCGTAACAAAGATTTACAAGAAAAATAGTATCATCTCCCGAAAGTCAGCATAATGGAAAATCTCAATCTCTTTATCCGGTCGATTTTTATCGACAACATGATATTCGCCTACTTTTTGGGAATGTGCTCTTACCTCGCCGTTTCCAAGAACGTGAAGACCGCCATGGGGCTGGGCGTGGCCGTAACCTTTGTCTTGGTCATCACCCTGCCGGTCAATTACCTGCTCGAAAATTACATACTCAAAGCCGGAGCGCTTTCGTGGCTGGGCGACTCGTTCGAGGAGGTCGACCTCAGTTTTTTGAGCCTAATCTTTTTCATCGCTGTGGTTGCCGCTATGGTGCAGCTGGTAGAGATGATCGTCGAGAAATATGCGCCGGCGCTGTACAATACGTTGGGAATATTTCTCCCGTTGATAGCCGTGAATTGCGCCATACTGGGCGGTTCTCTCTTTATGCAGCAGCGGGCTTTCCCCGATGCGTGGTCGGCCACGGTCTATGGTCTCGGCTCGGGAATCGGCTGGTTGCTGGCTATCGTAGGCATTGCCGCCATACGGGAAAAAATGGCCTATTCCAATGTGCCCGCACCCCTCAAAGGCATAGGTATAACTTTTATCGTAACGGGGCTTATGGGGATTGCCTTCATGAGTTTCCTCGGTATCAAACTGTAAATACACTTCTGTTATGACCGCTATAATACTCTCGCTCAGCAACCTCACCGTCGTGGCGGCGGTTGTCATATTTTTGGCGCTCACATTGCTGTTGGTTGTCATCTTGCTGGTGGCCAAAGCTCGCCTTATGCCGGCCGGTAACCGCCGTATCACGATCAACGGCGAGCGTACGGTCGAGACGCCGGCCGGGGCCACGTTGCTCGCATCGTTGGCTTCCAACAAGATATTCCTGCCCTCGGCTTGCGGGGGCGGAGGCAGCTGCGGTATGTGCCGTTGCCGGGTCTTGTCGGGAGGAGGGGAGATACTGCCCACCGAGACCGGATTTTTTACCCGCAAGCAACAGCAGGAGCATTACCGGTTGGCTTGTCAGGTAAAGGTGAAAAACGACTTGCAGATACAAGTGCCGCAGACGATACTCGGCATCAAGAAGATGGAGTGCGAGGTCGTTTCCAACCGCAATGTTGCCTCGTTCATCAAAGAATTTGTCGTGCGCGTGCCCGAAGGCGAGAAGTTCGATTTCCTGCCCGGCAGCTATGTGCAGATCGATGTCCCCCGTTACGACATCAAGTTTACCGATATGGAGGTCGACGACAAGTTCCGCGACGAGTGGGATAAGTACAAGATGTGGGGATTGACGTGCCGCAACGATGAGGAGACCTTCCGGGCTTATTCTATGGCCAATTATCCCGCCGAGGGAAATATCATCATGCTCAATATCCGTATCGCTACGCCGCCGTTCGATCGTTCGACGGGTACATGGGCGGCCGGTATCAAGCCCGGTATATGTTCGTCCTATATCTTTACGCGCAAGCCCGGCGACAAAGTAACCCTCTCGGGGCCTTATGGAGATTTCCATATACAGGATACGGGGCGCGAAATGATATATATCGGCGGTGGAGCGGGTATGGCGCCGCTACGTTCGCATCTCATGCACCTTTTCCGCACCCTGCATACGACCGATCGTAAAATCTCTTATTGGTACGGGGCACGTTCCCGTCGGGAGATATTTTACGAAGAAGATTTCAGGGCTATCGAGCGCGATTTCCCCAATTTCAAGTTCAATATTGCCCTTTCCGATCCGCAGCCCGAAGACAACTGGACAGGTTATACCGGATTTATCCATCAGGTGCTTTACGACCATTACCTCAAAGACCACGAGGCGCCCGAAGACATCGAATATTATATGTGCGGTCCCGGCCCCATGTCGAGTGCCGTGAAGAAAATGCTTTGGGATCTCGGTGTTCCCTCCGAGATGCTTATGTACGACGACTTCGGCGCATGATGCCGCCCGTCTCTCTCGCCACACCTGTCATTCAGAACTGCGCATGTCATTCTGAATGCAGCGTAAGCGTAGTGAAGAATCTCAAACAAATAGCACGGGATTCCTCGCGTGCGCTCGGAATGACAAAGGGTTGTCGCCCTCGGGAACGCTGTCATTCTGAGGGGTAAAACCCCGAAGAATCTCACCCCCCAAGCGTATGTCATGCTGAGCAATAGCGAAGCATCTCCTGCCAAGCGAGAGAACAATCGCCACCGTTTCGAGTAAGAAAGAGGAGATCCCTCACACTGCTTATGGCGGGTTCGGGATGACATAGAGATTCCTTACGCTCGACCATAGGTCTCGGTTCGGAATGATAAGTGGCCTATCAGCCTTGCTTGGAATGGTAGGTTTTGTCCCGGAGCAACATAAATTATCTTAATAAATGGATAAGTCAAAGAAATATATTGTATCAATTTGCGTAGTTTTTAAATCAATACATAAAGTGTTGTTGCGTTTCAAAAAATCTAATTTTGTAAACACATACATTTCTAAAAATGTATCTGTTGAAATATCTATGATTTATTAACTAAAATTTTCTATCATGAAAAGAAAAATTACTCAGATTGGTAGACTGTTTGCAGCGGCCGCCCTGTTCTTCGGCGCATCGTCGTGGGCCTCGGCGCAAGAAACTGTAACAGCTACGTGGGCATTGACAGAAGGTGGTGTGCAAGCCGCTACTTTCTCTGCCGAAAACGTATTGGAAGGTACGATGTCCGCCGTATCTCCTTTTGACTTTGTCGGAACTGAGAATTGGCGTGATGCAGAGAATGCCTATCTTGATCCGGAGGTTCTCTTTACACAAGTTTCTCCGTCGGAGAAAGCCTCTGCTCCCCAAGCGGCAATTTCGTTTACATTGACTCCGGTAGAGGGGGTTACTTTCACCCCGACAAAATTGACTGTAAATGCTGGTCGTTTTGGTTCTGATAGCGGGAATCAACTCGATGTATATGTGAAAACATCGGCAGGGTCGGTAAAATTGAATGACGCGGTAATCGAACCGCTCCGTTCGCAGAAAGCCATGTATACCGAAGTTGCTTTGGATATAAAAGACATTGCAGTTAAAGGTGAACCTGTAATTATCGAATTTTGGTTTAAATGCGACGCTACTAAGAAAGTCGGTCTCAATAACCTCGTGATTACTGGTACTTATACCCAAGAGGCTCCTGCGGCTGCTCCCAAAGTGGCTTATCTCTGCGGTGCTACCGAGACGACCGAAGGTGTGTACAATGCACTTGTAGCTGCCGGTATGGACGTAATAGCTCTCAATTACGACGATAAAACGCTGACCGGAGAGCTTGAAGCCGACGGTCTCGCCGGCTATGACCTCGTTGTATTGGCGGGTAAAACCGGTTCTTCTTCGGCCCTGGCAGCATCGTTCGATAAGATCGTAGGTAAAGTACCTGTTCTTTCGACCAAAGCATTCTGGTATGCCAAAACCTCTCCCGCAGGAACGAATGGCGGTAACCCCGGAACAGCCGAAACTCCATCGCTTTCGATAGATCGCGTAGATCTTTATGCCGAACATGATATTTTTGCCGGTATCGATGGGAATAATATCGGGGTCTTCAACGTAAGTGGTGCTATAACCACTGGTCGTTATATGCAATCGAACGGGCAATTCGCCGATAATACACCTGCACAGACCACTATCGCAACTGTCGGCGGGCAAGATGCCATTGCCGAGGCTTGGGTCGATGGTAAAGGCTTTGTGATGATTCCGTTTGATGCCAATGATGCTACTTGTGCTGCCGACGGTCTTACCGAGGCCGGTGCTAAATTGTTTGTAAACGCAGCCAACTACCTGATTGCCGGTAAGCAATACGAAGTTCCCTATGTAGGTACTTGTCCTAAACCGGTGATTACGACTACTCGTATTGATCAAACCGTCAAATATACCCTCTCTATTACGGCCACTGCCGAGCCTGCTATCGATGGTCTGAAAATCTATTATACGATCGACGGTAGCGAGCCTACTGCCGAAACCGGTACATTGTATGATGCCGAAACACCGGTGGAACTTGTCAACGATTGCACGGTGAAAGCCATCGCTTGCGCCGATAAATATCGCAATTCCGAAGTGGCCGAATACGTTTTCGTAAATGAGGCTATGACCAAGTTGGCAACCCCGGTTATCACAACCGCTCAAAATGAGAAAGATGTAACCGTTACGATTACCTCGACCAACGAAGGTGTTGAGCCTACGGCTTACGCTATCTATTATACGATCGACGGTACCGAACCTACCGCCAATAGCAAGGTGTATACCGAACCGTTTGCCTTTGCCGGCGGCTCTGCTACCGTTAAAGCCATTGCCATAGGCGAAGGGTATAAAAACTCTGATGTAGCTACGCAACAAATTACCAATACCGGTTATGTAGCTCGTGAGAAGACACTCTATCAGAGCGATTTCAATATGTTGCCCACCAGTTGGGGATATTATGATCCCGAAAGTTGCGACGAACAATATTCGGGCAAAGGCATTGCAGCAGATCCGAATGCTTCATGGGACAAAAATATTACTTTCATAGATAAAGGTAAAAGCGGTAGCGGCAAATGGCACGATTGGGCGTTCGAATCGTCGAAATGTCGTGTATTCCTTCCCATACAACAGGCTCTTGGCGGCGTAGGAAGTGCTTACGGTCCTGCAACCGAAGCCGATGCCGGTGCAACGCAAGGCGCATTGGCATATACGGCCGAGAGAGGTACGTCTGTGACATTCACTTATACCAAGCAACTCGAGGCTCCTTTTGACATCATCATGTACCTCGGTACCGGAAGTACAAGCGATACGTTGAAGTGTGCCGTGCAAGTGAGTGATGATATGACGGAGTGGGAAACCATAGAGAATATTTCCCAGCCGGTAGATAAGATGATTCACAAACAAGTGCTTTCGTATGATGGAACCGGTAAAAAATACATTCGTCTCGACTTTGCCGGTAGCAGTAAAAACTCGAATGGTATGTTGTTCGACTTCATCGTAAAAGGTATCGGTCAAGACGAATTGACTTTGTTGTCGATGAGCCCGACCGCCGGTACGAAAGAAGAACCCAAAGAGATCGATAAAGCTCAAACTGTTTTCACGGCTACGTTCAACCTCAATGCTGTAATCGGAGATGCTGTGGCTTATTTCGGTGCTCCTGTTGAGGGTGAAGCTTACACCAAAAATTGCGAAATCGCAGTAGAAGGCAATAAGGTAACCATCACCCGTCCCGAAGCCGATAAAGAATTGGCTGCCGGTAATTATGTCCTCTACCTGAGTGGTGTGAAAGACGAGCAAGGTGCAGCTTTGAAAACTCCTATTACCGCTTATTATTATGTAAAAGCCCAGTTGCCTACTCCTACGCTGGCCGAGCCCAAACAAGAAGATACTTATGTGTCGGTTGTCGTTAATCCGTTGGCCGAAGAGTATACCGATTACAACTTCTACTATACGACCGACGGCAGCACACCTACGACGAGCAGCTTCCTCTATGACGGAACCTCGATCAAGTTCTACGGTGAGAGCGCAACCATCAAAGTGATTGCTGCTGGCGAGAAATATATCGCTTCGGGTGTTGCCGAAACCGCTGTTGTGAATGAGAACTATATGGCACGCGAAAAAGTCGTATATACCAACGACTTCCATACTCCCCATTCGGAATGGTTCTATCTCGTAGACTTCACGTATGACGAAGCCGACACGACAAAGGCAGTCAATGCAGTTGTAAAAGACGGCGCCGTATGGCCCGAGGGTATCACTTACTCTGAATGGTCGGAAAAAGATCACTTCCGTGTGCATATCTTCCCGAAAGGAAATGAATACACAGGTTACCGTCAATATGCCGGCTGGTCGTTCTATGGAGAGAGCGGTCGTCGCATGTTCCTTCAAGATAATAAAGGATTGGCATTGCTCGGTTCGTCCGGTAAAGCCAGTGTAGCGCCCGATTCGATGTTTGTGGGCCCGTTCGATATCGACATCCAAGTATCAGGAGCCAAGAGCGCGGCAAAAGTACAGATATTCGTCGGCGATGAACTCGAAGGCAATTCTTGGGAACTCATCGGTGAAGCTACTGCTCCCGCCGGAGAAAAAGCTACGATAACAGGTTCGTACAACGGTACCGATAAGAAATATGTTCGTGTAGAGACTACTACATCCGAAATATATTTCGATAAGTTTATCGTGAAAGCTCCGGGTTATGGCGAACTCAAACTGCAATCGGTATCACCTGCCGGTGGAGCATACGATGCACCTGCCGTATTGGAAGAAACGGCCGATACGTTCGTTCTGACGTTCAACAACCCGTTGGCTACCGAGCAAGATGCAGACTTGGTTGTATTCTTTGCTGCTCCGGCTCTCCCGGTTCATAATTGTACTTACACGATAGAGGGCAATACGATGACGGTAACCCGTCCCGATGCCGCTACCCCGC
>ERZ857969.4277-NODE-4277-length-12769-cov-26.778826_pt1 | contig 12769 bp, 10 predicted proteins | sample MGYA00519864_ERZ857969 | MGnify/ENA primary metagenome ERZ857969 (study PRJEB31778, sample SAMEA3449382) | human gut metagenome | biome: human gut; feature: human-associated habitat; material: faeces | place: United Kingdom | collected 2010/2012 ... | reverse complement strand
TTCTTCCATGTGTGTGAAAGGCTTCCTTGTCCTAAATTCCCGTTGCCTCCCCGGTAATAGTTGTCTTCCAATTGGTTCAAGTACTTTTGGCGTACAATGAACATTTCAGAAAGATCATATTCCCCTTTGCCCATACGGAGCAGTTCGGATTCCATGAACGAAGTGGTGGCAAAGCACCAGCAAGTTCCGGTAGAGGCCTGATTTTTGACTGGAGTTGCTTTCTGTGATGCAACAGTCGTGAATTTGTAACCACTTTCTTGTGCATACATGGCTGATGCACAGCATAGCAGTGCGGCTAGTGTGAATACTTTTGTCTTCATAAGTTTGTTTTTAATATGATAAGGTTAACAATTAAAAGCCGAAGCGTGACTCAATCCAATATTGGTTTGCCATTTCGTCCCAGCGAAGGATGGTGGCGCCTATAAAGTCTGCCGTGTAGTCTGTGAGATAAGCACGGGCTGCTTCTTCCCCTTTAGATTGAAGGATACTTTGGTATTGTGCTTCCACAAATGGAAGTTCCCGTTGTCCTTTTTCCTCGAAATGACGAATATTTTTTTCCATTACTTTGCGGGCAGTTCCCCATCTTACAGCAGCCAGTTTGTTGGCGCGGCGATAGTGCCATAAGGCGGCGTCGTCGCGATAGCGGTGGTTACCGCAGATTTTATACATAGCAGGGAAATCAGTAATGCCACAGAATACCGGAACGCGCGGGCTTTGTCCGGGGTTGTCCATAGAGAACCATACCACACCGCCTACTGCATCGGGCAGCCAGTTGCGCAATTGGATAACTGTAGAATAAGCACATTGCGGAACTGCGATATTGCGTACTGATTTCACAACTCCCTTTTTAATACCGTTCAGCATATTCAGTTCATCGCCACGCATCCACGGATTGGCTTTCGGGCTGATAATGGTGTCTACTTTTCCGGTTTTTCTATCTTTTACCGTAACTTTCAGATTCTGTGTCATATCCAGCGGCGTTCCTTCGTATGTTTCCCGGAGCAATGCCATAACATCGGTTACAGATACTTGCTTGTCGGGTTTTACACTGATAGGCAGTTCTTCTGCTTCATAATCAAGCTTTAATGACGGTGCCAGTGCATTCAGGATAAAGTGCTCGCGGGTGCTGAAGGATTTCAGTTGGCCGGAGTAATTCTTTCCGCTATAAGCTTTCCAAAATTTAAAAGGCTCTTTTCCATCCCAATATCCTAATTTTTTAGCCACGTCAAATACATTTTCGGAAGCCATATAGTGGTCGGGATCTTTCAGATTGAGGGTGCTGATTCGCGAGATGTTGGCAGATACGCCTACATGATCATCCGGAATACGGACTGCCGCCCATACTCCGCCAATGTTATCTTTTCCTTCTCCGAAGACTTCGAAGTGCCATACTTCATCAGGATCGGCAATGGTCAGACATTCGCCGCTGTCGCCATAACCGTATTGTTTTATGAGATCTCCCATCAGGCGGATAGCCTCACGGGCTGTTGTACAGCGTTGCAATGCCACACGTTGCAATTCTTCAATCATAAACATACCTTTGGGATTTTCCAGATCCCTGCGTCCGCTTACGGTAGTTTCACCTATCCCCAGCTGCTTTTCGTTGATGCAAGGGTAGGAGGTGTCCATGAAGGCATATGTTTTTCTAGCTTGTGGTATTTGCCCCTTGATTTTTACATTAGTCTGGTCGGCTACAAACTCGGTATGCATACGGCCATCGTAAATATTCATTACAGTATCCCTTTCATAACTTTCTGCCGGAACCATGTTTACCCAGGTTCGGTACCAGCTGTCGCATGTATGACTGGTTATAACTGATCCATCGGTAGTTGCTTTCTTTCCTACCATAATGCTAGTGCAGCTTTCCGGATCCTTTGTGTAATTCGTTTGGGCTGTGACACTTTGTGCCATGACTAAACCCAGGATTGTTAAAGAGGCTAGTAGTTTCATAAAGGTCGTTTTATTACTATTGCGTTTCAAAAGTATATAAAAAAAACTATTATTCAGAACTTTATCGGTTTAATTTTGTAATTTATGTCTAATAATCCAGCCTTTTTTGTATTTTTGCAGCAAATACAAAAATTGGGAGCACATGACAACTAGTATAGACATAGCTAGAAGGATAGCAGAAGTTAACCATCCTCTCAGTAGAGAAAGTGTTCACGTATTAGCCGAAATCTTAGTTTGTAGAAAATATCGTAAAGGGGAGATTGTTTTGCAGGCCGGTGAGGTTTGTAAATCGATGTTGTTTATAGAAAAAGGAATGCTCAGACAATTTTATTATAAATATGATAAAGATCTGACTGAGCATATCGGTTATGAGAACGGAATGATTATTTGCATAGAGAGTTATTTTAAACAGGAGCCCACCCGCTTGATGGTGGAAACTTTGGAAGCATCCGTGGTATGGGAGTTACCCCGTGTGGAAGTGGAGAAATTGATAGATCAATATCACGATATCGAACGTCTTTATCGCGGTTTTATCGAACATTCTTTGATAGAGTCACAGGTGAAGGCGGACACGCTTCGTTTTGAACCGGCTCATGAACGTTATAACAGATTGTTGCAGCTTCATCCCGAAATATTGAAGCGTGCGCCTCTTGTGTACATCGCTTCCTTATTACAGATGACTCCCGAAACCTTGAGCCGTGTCCGTTCTTCCTTGCTTTAGAATTGATAAATCAATCCTAGCCGGGTTTCAAAGGTCTTATATTTTATGTCCTCATGGTAGGAATAATGTGTGTGGCGGTAGTAATAGGACACTTCCATATTGGCTTTGAAGTGGGAGCTTAGATTCAGCTCGATAATCGGATTCACTACAGCGAGCATTACATTTCCTTTGTCTCCCTGCGCATTCAGATAGAGCGGATCTATTGTTTCCAAATCCTTGTGTTCGTATCCTTTCCAGGTAAAAATCTGGTAAAGATGCATATTCAGTGCGAACATGCCGTAACGGCCGAAGTCCAGAATGGTGTTGTTCTTTATGCTGTATCCGCTTCCCATATTGTAATTGCGGTCTATTACGTTGTAATAGTCGGTAAGGCTTCCACCCAGCAGGATGGCACTCAGGAACACACGCTGTTCCAAATTTACCAGGCTGTTCATTCGGGGGAATTTATAAATCATACCCGGTCCCACACTGGCAGCTTCCGAAATCTTGTAAGGGATACGCCCCGATCCGTCAATCACTTCCTCGGAATCAAAATAGTTGAAGTGCTGGAAGATACCGAACATCATTTCCATGCCGGTAGTGGTTTTCAGGGGAACACCCCATAGTTTGCCCATCAGGTTGATCTGGCTGATAAGAGGCTGGTTCCCGGAAAGACCGAAGGTGGCCCGCGCGGTGAAGTAATCGTATGGGCCGTCATTCACTTTATCGAAGGCATCTCCGTATTGTACCCGGAATTCAAGGTAGGGATTGTGCTCTCCACGGAACAGGTAATTGTCATCGGCCAGATAACGGTCACCGGCACCTATGGAAAAGTGTACCGGAATGCGGTCGTAATCGTGGTATTTGTAATGAGAGCGTTTTACTTTCCACATCTCGCCGGTTATCATTCGGTTCAATCCCCGCATGGGGCAGATCAAGGTTCCCAAAAACTCGCGGGTGAAACGTGAGAAACCACGCTTGGAGTCGTCCAGTACCAAAGAAGACATACGGTGCGTTACTTCTCCCAGGGCGATGCCGCCTAGGGTGGTTGCCATCAGGTCATTGATGGCGGGCGGCTCCACTTCTGCGGCTATTTCCCACATCAAACTACCAGCAAAGGCGTATGGAGCCGATTCCCAAAAGGTAAGTCCGTTGCTGCGTGCTGCATTGAAATAAAGATTTCCGTGATAGGGGTGGGCGAACAGGTTGGTGGAGAATTGGTCGTTATCCCATACAAAACCATGCTTGATATTGCGTCGTATGCTGCCGATACTGATTTTGGCAAAGTCTTCGTTCATTACATAACGGTCGAATGCCCATACTCCGACATTCATTCCGAAAGTTTCGGCAGCGGCACGCCAAGGGTGTTTTTTTTGCAGGCGAGGATCGGTGAATGTATACATGGAATCGGGGCGGTGGAGCATCTGGGCTGTGACGTTCCCGGCACTACTTAATGCCAGCAGGCAGACTAATGCGATATGCTGTAGTTTCATACTGTATGGATTAGTTTATACTAGGGTGACGGGGCTGCTTAAAACAAGATAACACCTGCTTCGAAAATAGTTTTTTTTTCGTAGAACTTATTTTTATCATAGTAGCGCGTCATGCCGTAACCACCCGATGCAAAGAAACTGATTCTGGATTTGAATTTATATTCCAGATTGATACGGGCTTGCAATGAATACATGCGTTCCGGTGTTTCCGCATCTTCATTTTCAAAGTTTTCTATATGGAAATAACCTAAGTCGCCACTTAGTTCCAGTTTGGAGGCGATGGGATAGTAAAGACCGGCACGATAGAACACGCAGCCCGAAAATTTGTCATTCAAATCCAGATAGTGTGTACCGATACCCAGCATGGTATAACTCCGGCGGTTTTTAAAACGCACGGCAGCATTCAGTTTGCTGGTGTTACCTGCAAACAGCATCATCTGGATACGGGTTTTGGGAGTGATATTCACCAAACCTAGTTTATGGGCGGTAGTATCCTTGCTATGGTTGATGATTCCTATTTGTATTCCTTTTACATTCCCGCCACACAGGTTGAGTAAACCGATTTGCGCGCCGCTTACTTCTCCGGCGTAGTTGCCGGGAGCGAACTGCACACCGCGTAACTTGCCTTGGCAAACATTGGTCAGTCCTGAGAATTGCAGGGCATTTTCCGTCTTGACGGCGATATTTACCGCACCGCAAAGCTGCAAGCCTCTGATTTCTCCGGCAGCGATATTGCTGATGGCGGAGAATTGCATACCATTCACGTTTACACCTACATTACCAATGGCTGAGACTTGAGCGCCTTTGGCTTCTCCGCCACTGATATTGAGCAGGGTGGAAACTTGTGCTCCGTTCAGTTTCTCGGCAGATACGTTCATCAGTCCGCCGATAGCGACGCCATTTTGTGATTTTCCGGCAATGTTGGCCAAGCCGGCTATCTGAACTCCTTGGGCTTTGTTGCCGGCCAGATTCATCAGACCGCCGATGATAACTCCTCTTGATATGTTTCCGGCAATGTTGCCTAATCCGGAAATTTGGATACCGTTGGCTTTCCCTCCGGCAACATTCATCAGTCCGCTGAGCATGATGCCATTGGCATTGCCTCCGGCTACATTGGCAATACCTCCCAGTTGGAAACCGGAGGCGTGGCGTCCGGTAATGCTGGCAAGGCCGGAGATTTGGAAACCCGTCATATCGTTTTGTACAACACTGGATACAGCGTTGATACCGATTCCTTTCAGTTGATAGATATTTGTAAGCAGACCGATATTCAGATAAGTGGTTTTGACACTGTCTTTCTTCGCGGAAATGTTCAAGGAGATGTTGGGGCCTTTTTTAAGCTTGTCCTTTTTCTGGGCAAAAGCAGGAGTTGACATACCTGCACAATATCCTAAAAGGAGTATTGCTGCTATACGCATATTCATTTTCATACATTTTTAGTTTCTTGGGTGCAAATGTAATAAAAATGTAGATATAAGGGGGAATTATGGGGAGAATTGATCGGGGTGCAAGAGTAAAATTATGTTTTGTATTGTCTCCTTTCACGCATCATGATCCAGGTGTCCATATATGCGGATGTATAACCTGTAACATCTATAATGTATAGCCTGCAACATCTATAATCTTCAGACTTATACATTATATATGTTGCAGGCAGGTTCTTTTTCTGTCAGGTGTTATTTTACTTCCTGATATAAGAAACGTTTGATACTCTTTTTAGGAGTTTTCTCGAATTCTTCCGGATAGATTTTTACACGGGCTATTTGTGAATATGCAGGAAGTTCTGTATTCAAGTTGATACGGTTCTCTTCCATAGCCTGTGCTATCGCGTCATTATCCAGCCCATGAGCAAAGGCATCGTCGAAATCGGGATAAACCAAAGCCGCCAGTTTGCTGTCTGCCTGCTGTATGATAATGCTTTCTGAAACGAACGGCATGTTATTCAATTTATCTTCAATCTCTTCCGGATAAATATTCTGTCCCGATGGACCCAACAGCATGTTTTTGCTGCGTCCCTTGATGGTAACGTTGCCTTCCGCATCCATAACACCCAGGTCACCGGTATGCAACCAGCCGTCCTTGTCTATCACCTCGGCGGTAGCTTCGGGATTCTTGTAATAGCCTAACATTACATTAGGTCCTTTGCATACTATCTCACCTACTATATTCTCAGGGTCGGGGCTCAATATTTTGACTTCCATACGAGGAGCCGCCTTTCCGCAGGAACCCGGCTTGAAATATTTCCAATCTTCATAACAGATAATCGGAGCACACTCAGTCATGCCATATCCCACGGTATAGGGGAAATCTATACTTTTCAGGAACTGCTCTATTTCTTGATTGAAGGCGGCACCTCCTACAATAATTTCGTAGAAATTACCTCCGAAGGCATTTATCATCTGTTCGCGGACTGTGGCTTTGATTTTATCATTGATGATAGGAACTTTCAGTAAAATCTTCATAGCCGGGGTTTCCAGTTTGGGCAGTACATTCTTCTTGATGATTTTTTCGATAATCAATGGAACGGCTACTACCAGATTGGGTTTCACTTCGGAAAAGGCTTGGAAGATGATTTTCGGACTGGGGGTACGGGTCAGGAAATAAATATGGCATCCCACACAGAATTCATAAAGGAACTCGAAAGCCAGTCCGTACATGTGTGCCATAGGGAGCATGGAAACCAGCTTGTCACCCGGATTCATTTTCAAGACATCAAAAGCGAACTGGGTATTCGACCACAATGCGCGGTAAGGAATCATCACTCCTTTGGAATAACTGGTCGTGCCGGAAGTATAGTTGATCACAGCCAGTTCTTCCGGTGTATCCCGGCGGTAGCTGACATGTTCCCGGCGGAAATTGCGCGGATATTTCTTTCCGAACAGTTCGTTCAGATGATCGCGTGCATAGTCCAATTTGGAACTGCGGGAAACTAGCAGGGTATAGTCATTCATCAGGATAACCCCTTCTAACAACGGCATGGCATTTTCATTCAGATTCTCCCATACCATATCGCCCACCATCAGCAGGCGTGCTTCCGAGTGATTGACTATATTATGAATGTTGTCCGATTTGAATTCGTGAAGAATGGGAACAATCACTGCCCCGTATGTAACGGCAGCCAGGAAAGTAACTCCCCAATGAGAACTGTTGCGGCCACAGACAGCTATCTTGTCTCCTTGCTTGATGCCGCTTAATTCGAAGATGATGTGTAGCTTTTCTATTTTGCGGGCTACATCTTTATATTGTAATGTGGCACCTTTATAATCTGTAAGGGCATCCAAGTCCCAGTTTTTCTTTATACTGTCTTCCAGGAAGGCAATAAAACTCTGCTCCATTGTATATACTCTTTTGTTTATATTTTGCACAAACTTTAATCAAATGTGCAAATATAAGACTTTCTTTGGAGCATACAAATTAAACAGAAGGAAAAATAGTGATTAGTGGTTAGTGGTTAATGAGCTGCGCTGTGATGTCGCATGGATATGAACCACTAATCACTAACCACTGATTTTTATTCTTTGCTGCTGAAATACTTCATGAACTGTGTACGTTCAAACGGATTGCTGGCTCCGGTAGACAGTGCGTTCATCGAGCTCTTGAATTCGCTGATGTCCTTGTAGCCTTGCCGGTTCATCCATTGGGTCATTTCATTTGTCATATCTGCAATGGCCTGATTGCCTCTTTGGTAGATGACACTGCACAGTTCTACAGCCGAAGCGCCTGCCAGAATTGCTTTGACTATCGCTTTTCCATCGTGCACACCGCCCGAGATGGCATAGTCTGTCTGAGGAACTTGTGCCGAAGCGATAGCAGTCCAGCGCAGTCCGTTGGACAAGTCGGCAGGAGTACTGAATACATCGCCTGCAGAATATGTCATGGTGTCGATATTGATATCCGGCTGGTAGAATCGGTTGAACAATACCACAGCATTGGCTCCGTTGGCATAAAGCTGGTTGATCAGTGCGATGGGGTTGGTCAGATTGCTGCCCAGTTTCACAATGACGGGGATGGAAATCTGTTTCTTGATACTGCTTACGATATCGATATGACGCTGTTCGAAAGAACCGTATTGATATTCTTTTTCGGTCTGCAAGGAAAGGATGTTGATTTCCAGTGCGTCGGCTTCTGCTGCTTCCACGGTACGGGCAAAGTCTGTCCATTCTGAGTTGCTGAAGCAGTTGATGCTGGCAATGACAGGAATGGTGCAAAGCTTTTTAGTCTGTTCAATCAATGAAATATATTCGTTCAATGCATGAGAGCGTACATATGTGCTCAAGTAGTCATCTCCTTCGGGAGAGCCATAAGTAGCCATGTGATGTGCTTCCATCATGATCTGCTCTTCGAAAACTGATTTCAAAACAATGGCTCCGGCGCCTGCCAGCTCCAGTTTCTTGTTCTTTTCAGCGCTGTTTGTAAGGCTGGAACTGCTGATGATTATAGGATTGCGCAGTGACAACCCGGCAAAAGTGGTTTTTAATTGAGTCATATAAATAGTAGTTTTAATAGTTTCGTTCTCCAAAGATTTTGCTTCCTACCCTGACTAGTGTACTTCCGGCTTCCACTGCCAGCGGATAATCGTGTGACATACCCATGGAAATTTCTTTAAAGTATTCTGAATCAGAAAAATAGTTCTGCTTTATTTCTTTGAAGAATGTATTTAAGGAACAAAATTCTCTTTTGATTTGTTCGTCGTCATCCACATTGGTCGCCATACCCATCACTCCTGATAAGCGGACATTTTTCAAATCCTTCCATCCGCCTGTATCCAGCATTTCCCTGCATTCGTCAAAAGAGAAACCGAACTTCGTTTCCTCTTGGGCGATATGTATCTGCAATAAACAAGGGATGACGCGATGGACTTTGGAAGCTTGTTTATTGACTTCAACCAACAATTTATACGAGTCTATGGCATGTATCATAGCTACATAAGGGGCCATGTATTTGACTTTGTTTGTTTGCAGGTGGCCGATGAAATGCCATTCAATGTCTTTGGGCAGGGTTTCATATTTCTGAGTCATTTCCTGCACGTGGCTCTCACCGAAAATACGCTGGCCGGCAGCATACGCTTCTTCCAACGCCTCGTTGGGATGGAATTTGGATACGGCTACCAGGCGGACACCCGCAGGCAGTTCGGAAAGAACTTCTTTTAAATTTGCTTGAATGCTCATTATCTGTTATACTTTCTATTTTTTTATCAGGCTTTATTCGGTTTTTCCGGCATCCGGAAATTCAGGTTTCACATCCGGTTCGGCTTCGTATGGGTAAACATCCATGATGGCGGTTTCGGCTACGGACGCAATCACGTAGTCTGCCATTGTACCTTTCATTCCTTCGTCCAGTTTCTTTACAGCGTCGCGAAGGTCGGAAGCTTGTACCAGTACGGTAGTGGAGGTCTTTTTCTCTGCTCCGCTTTTTTCGTCCAGCGTAATGAAGAACAGCTTGCACTTAAACCAGCGGTCGGCTGCATCTTCTTCAGAGGGGAACAGTTCGCTGTAGTTGGCGCGTTTGATGTCCGAAACAGTGAACTCGCCGCTGATATACGGAGTGATTTCTTCAATAATACGGGCTTCTGCTTCAGTAAAGCTCAGCGCGTCAACCAAATAGGGTTCCGTTACTTTCTTGTTCATGCCGTTTTCCATGACTTTTTCGTAACGTATCTTACATTCAAACCAAGTATGCATCATAAAAGTTTATTGTTTTATTGAATATTAAATTGGATACAAAGATACAATTTATTTAATCTTCGTCTCCCATTTTACTTAATTTCTTCATGCTTTCCTTATTCCACTAGTTTGCAGCTGTTCAATTGCATGAATTCGTGAATCACTTTTTCATGATCGCCCATTAATATGATGTGATGGTTACCCAAAGGATTACGCATAAAATAGTCTACGGGTTTGTCCAGTTTGATTCTTGCCTGGGTGCGGCAGGCATTGATGTAGTTGGTATTTTCTATCAGTTGGCCTGTGGAAACGAAATACTCGTCCAGACACTCTCCCGCGCATTTTATCATCGTGATGCCTCCCGGATGCAGAATACCCTGTATGGCTATCCCGGTCTCCGTTTCAAAATGATTCCGGATGATAAACTGATCCACCATTTTGGTGGCAATCGTACAGTGAGCCATCACTATTTCGTTCTGGTCATCGTTGATGAATGCCGGATTCGCCATGAATCCTGCCTGGCCGGTCAGTGTCTTGGCGATGAGCAGAGTAAAGATGGATTGCAAGTCTCCTTCACATCCGGCCGGGATGCCTTCATCATTCAGCAGGGCAAGTGCCAGACATCCGGTAGTTCCTAATTTCTCAATCAACGAGAAGCAGGAGAGGGTTACCGCATCCAGCTTTTTCTTTTCGCAGATTATTTTCACGGCCTGATAAAGACGCATGGCTTTCAGCAAATCTTCCGGAGTTCCTTCCCGGCAGGCAATGGCACGGTTGGCAAATACGGACGCCTCATATCCTATATCATCATCCTTTATCTGATAAAACAGACAATACACTTCCTCCATGGGGATATCAATGAACTCTATTCCCCAGCGGCGTTTGGCAAGCAGGTAATCTACATTGCTGGCCACCAGCCACGGAGAAGAATATCCAACAACTCCTATTCGTTTTCCTCTTACCTCGCGCTGGGCGGCGAAAGCCTTGTGATGATCTATCAGTTGTTTCACCATATTGGGGATAGTGCCATGAATAATATGTACTTTCATTCCTTTGCTGCGTATCCATGTAGCTATTTCCAGGGAAGCAGCCAGTGAGTTCTGTTGTCCGTCGGTCAGCAGATGGATAGGATAGGGAAGTAGTTCGAAGTGTTGGGTGACCATTTTTTCTACCCCGCCCGAAGCGATGAAAGCCATCCGGTAGGCATCTGCCGGAATACTTGCAGCCTCTGTATATGGTACCAGATGAAGCGTGAAAAACTTCTCGATTTCCACAAATAAATCTTTATGGCAATCATATACAGATTCAATTCTGTTCAAGGAGGACTGGAAGGTTATCAGGTATAGATTCATTTGATATTTTGCTTTGTTTTACTGGAACAAACTTACATGTTTTTTTTTAATAACCCTAAAAAATGCGCATTAAGATAACAAAGATTTAAATTCTTAATTAATTGTTTGCTCGGTTGGTTGCGAAAGTCTATCTTTGCACTTCGATTAAATAATTTTTATAACATTATGCCAATAATATCCATCAGAGGAAACGAGATGCCCGCATCGCCAATTCGCAAATTGGCACCGCTGGCCGATGCTGCAAAACAGAGAGGAATTCATGTGTATCACCTGAATATCGGTCAGCCCGACCTGCCTACTCCGCGAGCGGCCCTTGATGCGATTCGTAATATTGACCGTACCGTTTTGGAATATAGTCCCAGCCAGGGATACCGCAGCTATCGCGAGAAACTGGTGGGTTATTATAAGAAATATGACATCAACTTGTCTGCCGATGATATCATCATCACTACCGGAGGTTCGGAAGCGGTGCTGTTTGCTTTTCTGAGTTGCTTGAATCCGGGAGATGAGATCATTGTGCCGGAACCTGCCTATGCCAACTATATGGCGTTCGCCATTTCGGCCGGAGCCGTGATCCGCACGGTGACGACTACCATCGAGGAAGGGTTCTCCCTGCCGAAAGTGGAGAAGTTCGAGGAGTTGATAAACGAACGCACAAAAGCTATTCTGATCTGTAACCCGAATAATCCGACCGGCTATTTGTATACCCGCCGCGAGATGAACCAGATTCGTGACATGGTGAAGAAGTATGATCTTTACCTGTTCTCGGATGAAGTGTACCGCGAGTTTATCTATACCGGTTCTCCTTATATCTCTGCCTGTCACTTGGAAGGCATTGAAGAAAATGTGGTACTGATAGACTCGGTGTCCAAGCGTTATTCCGAATGCGGTATCCGTATCGGTGCGTTGATTACCAAGAATAAGGAAGTGAGAAATGCTGTCATGAAGTTCTGCCAGGCACGTCTGAGCCCTCCTTTGATCGGTCAGATTGCTGCCGAGGCTTCATTGGATGCCCCCGAAGAGTACACACGCGAGACGTATGACGAATACGTGGAGCGCCGTAAGTGCCTGATTGACGGGCTGAACCGTATTCCGGGTGTTTATTCGCCCATACCGATGGGTGCATTCTATACGGTTGCCAAATTACCGGTGGACGACAGCGAGAAGTTCTGTGCATGGTGTCTGTCGGAATTCAACTATGAAGGCGAGACGGTCATGATGGCTCCGGCTGCCGGATTCTATACCACTCCCGGTGCAGGCCGTAATGAGGTGCGTATTGCCTACGTGTTGAAGAAAGAGGATTTGGTCCGTGCGTTGTTCGTACTGCGTAAGGCATTGGAAGCATATCCCGGAAGGGTAGAAGACTGATATGGACTGGAAGCTCTTTATTGCCAGACGCATCTATCGCAGCAATGAGGGTGGAAAAGAGGTGTCCAAGCCTGCCGTCCGCATTGCTATGCTGGGCATAGCCATCGGGCTGGCCGTCATGATTGTGTCGGTAGCGGTGGTGATCGGTTTCAAACATGAGGTACGCGACAAGGTGGTAGGCTTGGGGTCCGATATCGTAATAACTAACTTCGACTCCCAGCAATCTTATCAGACGGTTCCCAT
>ERZ857969.4276-NODE-4276-length-12772-cov-3.084847_pt1 | contig 12772 bp, 10 predicted proteins | sample MGYA00519864_ERZ857969 | MGnify/ENA primary metagenome ERZ857969 (study PRJEB31778, sample SAMEA3449382) | human gut metagenome | biome: human gut; feature: human-associated habitat; material: faeces | place: United Kingdom | collected 2010/2012 ... | reverse complement strand
GCTGGTGCCGTTTTATGAGCAGGGTCTGGATGCCGTGATCGTGCAGGATTTCGGGGCATTTGCTTTTTTGAAAAGAGAATTTCCCAATCTGGATCTTCATGCCAGCACACAGATGTCGGTCCATTCCGTGCAAAGTGCAGCTTTATTGGAAAAACTGGGAGCATCCAGAGTTGTTCCGGCAAGAGAGATCAGCCTGGAGGAGATCGCAGCGATCCGGCAGAATACTTCTCTGGAAATCGAATGTTTTGTGCACGGGGCACTTTGTTACTGTTATTCCGGTCAGTGTCTGATGAGCAGTATGATCGGAGGACGCAGCGGGAACCGTGGACGCTGTGCACAGCCGTGCAGACTTCCTTATGTATATGAAGGAAAAGAGCAGTTCTGGCTAAGTCCGAAAGACATCTGTACTTTGCAGATTTTGCCGGAGGTTCTGGAAGCGGGTGTGGATTCTCTGAAGATCGAAGGCAGGATGAAGCGAACGGAGTATGCAGCAGGTGTGGCAGCCATGTACCGCAAATATGTGGATCTTTACCGTAAAAAAGGAAAAGAAGGATATCATGTGGAGAAAAAAGATATCCAGGATTTGATGGATCTGTATAACCGGGGCGGTTTTTCCACAGGATATTATCAGAGATACCATGGTGTGTCGATGATGTCCATGAAGCGGCAGAATCACTACGGGACAGAAGGTGCCATGCTTCTGGAACAGAGAAAAGGCGGACAGCTTACTTTTAAAGCACTGGAAAATCTGCAAAAAGGTGATATGCTGGAGTCCGCAACGGTAGCGGAAGATGTGAAAAAAGGTAGGATCTTTTCCATGAAAGTCCGCGATGCGGGCAGACTGCAGAAGGGAGGCATCTGGAATCGCACGTACAATGCAAAACTGATGGAAGGACTGAAAGAGAAGTATATCGGGAAGATCCTCTATGAAAAAATTAAGGGCAAGTTAATGATTTTTAAAGGGAAACCTGCTATACTGACGGTGACATATGACGGGCCGGAAGGCAGGATCACTGTCTCCCAGAGCGGAGCGATTGTACAGGCGGCACAGAAACAGCCGATTGCGGAGGAACGTGTAAGAAAACAGATGATGCGTACCGGAAATTCGCCGTATCTGTTTGAACATCTTCAGGTTGTGATGGATGAGGGCTGTTTTCTTCCGATGCAGAGTTTCAATGAACTTCGACGGGGGGCTCTGGAAGCATTACAGGAAAAACAGCTGCAGGCTTATCAGAGAAAATCTGATAAATCCGGGAAAACAGGAGAAAACAGCCCGGAGATGGAAAAAGTGGAAGCAGAAAAATCTGCCAATGACGGGAAGCAAGAAAAGAAAGCAAAGCTTTCTGTATCGATCGAACGGGCAGACCTGTTTGAAGAAATGCTGCAAATAGAAGGCGTCAAAAGGATTTATCTTGACAGCAAATGCTTTCTGGATTTTCGGATGTGTGAACAGATTCCGTCGATGGCACAGAGATGCCAGGGGCAGAAAAAGGAGCTCTGGTACATTTTTCCGTCTCTGTTCCGGACAAAAGATCAGGAACTGTGGGATCAGCAGATGAAGCAGTATATGACCTGTTTTGACGGAATGATGGTCAAAAATCCGGAGCAGATCGCATATCTGGAGCAGATCGGATATGACGGAACCTGGGCAGCAGATTACAATGTTTATGCTTATAATAAAGAAGCGAAAGCGTTTTTAAGAAATCTGGGCTGCAGTTTTTTTGTCTGCCCTGCAGAGCTTACGTTCAAAGAATTGAAAGAGCGTGACTGCGATGGCGATGAAATGCTGGTATACGGAAGGATTCCGGTCATGACAAGCACACAGTGTCTGAAAAAAAGTGCAGGACACTGTCAGAAAACGCCGGAGCTTTTTAAGGTACGTGATCGCAAGGGAAAAGAATTTCCAGTGAAAAACTGCTGCAGTTACTGTTATAATGTGATTTACAATTCTGTTCCGGTTTCGCTGCACGGATGGAGCGAAGAGGTGCGAAAATGCAGCCCGGCATCTGTACGGCTGGCGTTTACGACAGAAAGCAACAAAGAAGCGGCGGCAGTCGCAAAGCGATTTGTAAAAGAATATCTTTGGGGAGAAGAACTGGGAGAGCCGGGATATGAATTTACAAGAGGACACTACAAACGAGGAGTGGAGTAGGTGAAACGGTGGATAAACTGATCATAGAATTTTCAAAATATGTTCTGATCACTTTGATGGTGATCTATACGCTGCAAAGTATTCTGATCTTTGCTAAGCGGAGCGAGGAAGCGAGAGAATTCCTCTTTATCAGACAGAATGTGGTGATGTTCTGTCTCCATTTTGTGGCTTTTATGGTACTGTACCTTCAGATGAACCAGTCCCAGATCCTGTTTTTTTACGGGGAACAGGCATTGTATCTGGCAGCGACACTGATCTTTTTCAGGCATCTGTATCCGAAAGCTTCCAAACTTGCGATCAATAATATGTGTATGCTGATCACGATCGGTTTTATTATGGTTGCAAGACTGTCTTATGATCAGTCGGTCAAACAGTTTCAGATCTGTGTGATCGGAACGGTGATCGCTCTGATCGTGCCGTGGCTGATCAGCAAGCTGAAATTTATCACGAAATTTGCTGTGGTCTATGCTATCCTTGGCATCGGACTTCTGGTAGCGGTTGCGGTCATGGCAACGGTGACAAATGGTGCAAAGCTGTCACTGACGATTGCCGGCATTACCCTGCAGCCATCGGAGTTTGTCAAGATTATTTATGTATTCTGCATTGCCGGAATGTTATCAAAATCGACCGAATTTTCGCAGATTGTCAAAACTACCATTCTGGCGGCTGTCCATGTGCTGATCCTTGTGATCTCCACAGACCTTGGAAGTGCACTGATCTATTTTATGACCTATCTGATCATGCTTTATGTGGCAACGCGTGACTGGAAATGGCTGGCTCTTGGATTCGGAGCGTTTGTGGTGGCAGCCGTGGCAGCGTATTTCCTGTTTGCCCATGTCCGTGTCCGCGTGGAGATCTGGAAAGATCCATTCAGTGTTTACGAAGGAAGCGGCTATCAGGTGGCACAGGCACTGTTTGCGATCGCGGCCGGCGGTTGGTTCGGTACCGGTCTGTATCAGGGATCACCGACCGAGATCCCTTATGTGGATCAGGACTTTATGTTTGCGGCGATCGCCGAAGAGATGGGAAGTATTTTCTGCATTTGCACGATTCTGATCTGTATGAGCTGCTTTATCATGTTTGTTAATATCGCAATGAAAATGACGAAGAATTTTTACCGTTATGTGGCACTTGGACTTGCCTGCACGTATGCGATCCAGGTATTTTTAACGATCGGCGGTTCCATGAAGATGATCCCGATGACCGGTGTCACGCTTCCGTTTGTCAGCTCCGGAGGAAGTTCCATGCTCAGTACACTGATCATGTTCTCTGTGATCCAGGGACTCTATATACTAAGAAAAGACGAGGATGATTCATTTGAAGATGAAGAATATTATGAAGAGCCGCAAAACTATCGATAGTACTAGGCGAAAAGGAAGAGATGCACAGGCTGATCCGGATGAGGATTATCTGGATCAGGATTATGATGACTATGATAACGAGGAAGAAGAACGCATCCGCCGTATCAAGAACAAGGTGCTGGTTCGTGTCAGTTATCTGATGGTGGCGTTGTTTCTCTCAATGGCAGGTTATCTGATCTATTTTAATGTGGTGCTGCGGGATGATATTAATAATAACCAGTACAATACAAAACAGTCTGCTTACCAGGAACAGATCATCCGAGGCAATATTTATTCTGCGGACGGCAACGTCCTAGCACAGACAGACATTGCAGAAGACGGGACAGAGAGCAGAAGCTATCCGTACAGCAATCTGTTTGCACATATTGTCGGTTATGCAACAAATGGTAAGTCCGGTATCGAGTCGGTCCATAATTATGATCTGCTGAGCAGTCATGCCTCCATCCTGGATCAGATCCGGGAAGAAAAGCTGGATACCAAAGTACAGGGGGACAGCCTTGTGCTGACACTGAACACACAGCTGCAGCAGGTATGTTATGATGCACTTGGTGACAACAAAGGTGCGATCGTGGTGCTGGAGCCGTCCACCGGAAAGGTACTGGCGATGGTTTCCAAACCGGATTTTAATCCGAATACGATCGAGCAGGACTGGGATGCACTGATCAATGACGACAGCAACAGTTCCCTTTTTAACCGTGCACTGCAGGGGCAGTATCCGCCGGGATCTACCTTTAAGATCCTCACAACGCTGGAATATATCCGGGAACATCCGGATGATTACCAGAATTTCAACTATACCTGTAACGGAAGCATTTCCAAAGAAGATGTGCGGATCACCTGCTACGAAGGAGAAGTCCATGGATATGAAAATCTGGAGCAGGCATTTGTCCACTCCTGCAACGGTGCCTTTGCACAGATCGGTATGGAAGTGAACAATGATTCGTACCGGAAACTCTGCGAGTCGTTCCTCTTTAACAAAGATCTGCCGATCGATCTTCCGTCCAGCCAGAGCCTTTTCCGTCTGTCATCCAATGCCTCCTACGGAGAAGAGATGATGACTGCGATTGGACAGGGAGAGACGGTCGTGTCACCGTTTGAGATGGCACTCGTGGCTGCAACCGTGGCAAACGGCGGCACTATGATGAATCCATACTACATCGATCACATCGAAACGTATGACGGAGACATTGTAAAGCAGTATGCACCGGTCAAATACAAAGAACTGATGTCAGAAGAAGAAGTCGATATCCTGTCCGGATTTATGAAGGAAGTAGTCACCGACGGAACGGCAAGAAAGATTTCCGGGGAAGAATATACGGCGGCAGGGAAGACCGGATCTGCAGAATACGGCAGCGAAGGAGGAGCAGAAGGAACTCACTCCTGGTTTGTAGGTTATCTGGATGCGGAAAATCCAAAACTGGCGATCAGTGTGATCATCGAAGACGGCGGTTCCGGAAGTTCTTCCGCAGTCCCGGCAGCCAAGATGGTATTTGACAAATGGTGGTACGAACTGCAGTATCAGCAGTAATGCAAAAGAGAATATTTTTATAGCTTGCGTTCAGCTGAAAAAAGGGGTATACTAAAAACAGTTTTAGACACAACGCATACAGGAGGAATTGCAATGATTGAGGCAACGAGCTGTGGCGGTGTGGTAATCTTTCGCGGGAAGATCCTGCTGTTATACAAAAGCTATAAGAACAAGTATGAGGGCTGGGTCTTGCCGAAAGGAACTGTAGAAGCTGGCGAAGAGTATAAAGATACCGCTGCCAGGGAAGTGTTGGAGGAAACGGGTGTCGATTATCAAGTATGTCGGAAAAAGTCAGTATACATTTAATGTCCCGGAGGACATCGTTTCCAAGGATGTACACTGGTATCTGATGATGGCGGACAGTTATTACAGCAAGCCACAGAGAGAAGAATATTTCGTGGATTCCGGATATTATAAGTACCATGAGGCATATCATCTGCTGAAGTTTTCAAATGAAAAAGCGATTTTGGAAAAAGCGTATAATGAATATCTGGAATTAAAGAGGCGGAATCTCTGGGGTAACAAAAAATATTTTTGACAAATTACTGCACCAGAAGGAGTGAAAGCTGGAGTCTCGGTTCGCCGCAGACTCCATTTTCATATCATGGACTTTGCAGATATTTTTATAGAAATGGGAGTCTTCTCCGACTAAGATAAAAATGCGTGTGGGTAGATCAAATAGGAGGTCTGGATATGCATACAAGAGAACATTTATTAGAACATCTGGATATTGAATATTCTTACAAACTGGCAAGACGCATGGAGCAGTTTCGCTCCAACGAGGTACTGGGATACCGCCCGGCAGGTTCGCAGGCAGAATTTAAGACCGGTGAGATGCTGAAAAAAGAAATGGAAAGCATCGGGCTTTCACAGGTTACAAAAGATGCCGTCACCGTGGATGGCTGGGAATTTAAAAAGGCAGTCCTTGCGGTGGAGACAAAAGGCAAACGCCGAGAATTTCAGCTTGGAGCATATCAGACAGACTTTAAGACTGATGGCTTTGAACCTTTTTCCCTGACTTATGTGGGAAAAGGAACGGAAAAGGATTATGAGGGCCGGGAAGTGCAGGGGAAACTGGTACTTGTCGATATCAACCAGAGAGATGAATGGTGGATCAATTACCCGGTTTATCAGGCACATTTAAAAGGGGCAAAAGCCCTGATTGCTGTCCAGGACGGCGGATATGGTGAGATTGACAACGAAGCCTTAAATGCACAGGATATTGCAGGACCTTCCGATGCGGCAGCTTTTTCAATCTCCAGAAAAGATGCAGAAGTGCTTAAAGAGCTGTTGAAAGAAAAAGAAGAGATCCAGGTCTTTTTTGACGCGGACAGCCAGGTGATGCCGTCGTGCACCACTTACAATATCTGCGGAAGGATTCCTGGAAAGCATCCGGAGCGTATGATCCTGCTCTCCGCACATTATGATTCTTATTTCAGCGGCTTTCAGGATGACAATACTGCGGTTGCCCTGATGTTCGGCATCGCAAAGTCTTTGCTGGAGAGAGGTTATCAGCCAAACAATACAATCGTATTCTGTGCAATGGCGGCAGAGGAATGGGGCGTGATCGATTCTGATTTTGACTGGTCAGCGGGTGCTTACGAGCAAATTTTTACAGCACATCCGGAGTGGGTCGGCAAAGTGATCGCAGATCTTAATTTTGAACTTCCTGCACTGGCACATGGAACAAGGGCTAGGATCCGCAGCTGTTATGAATATGTGCGTTATCTGGAAGAATTTCTTTCTAATCTGCCGCTTCTGACACAGGCCTATCCGGAGGAGACGAAGATTACGGCACCGATCGAGACCTGGTCTGATGACTTTTCCATGGCGATCGCCGGCATTCCGTCCATGGTCAATGATTTTACCGGTGGAAGTTTTATGGAGACGCACTACCATTCACAGTTTGATAACGATGATTATTACGATGAGCAGGTATACCGCCTGCATCACGAACTGTTTCTGCTGCTGATCTGTGAACTGGATCAGACGGCGGTCGTTCCGTTGTGTTTTGCCCCGGTTATGAGCCGGGCAGGGAAGTTTCCCGGAGCGGAAGCTGCAAAAGGTGTACTTTCAAAGAAACTGGATGTTATGAAGCAATATCTGAAAGAAGCAGAAAAAAAAGCAGAGCAGGATTATCAGAAGGTACAGGAACAGAACCGTGCTTACCGCCGCCTTCTTAAGGAGGAACGCTTTGAAGAAGCAGAAGAGCTGTTTGAAAGCCTGCGTCCTCTGGAACAGAAACAGCTTGCAAACTTCAAAAAAGAACAGGATACGTTTGTACGCATCGACTGGTACGGAAACGTACTTTATCCACATGAGATCCTTCTGAAAAATATCAGGCTTTTAGAAGATGCGATAGAAGATCTTGAAAAAGCAGAAGTATCAAAGGCACTTGGACGGCTCTATCAGGTTGACAACAATGCTTATGCGTTTATGTTTGATGAAGATGTATACAATCATTTCACGGACTATGTTTTCCATCAGCCAAGGGAACGGCTGAAATGGGGCTATGGAAGGATCATGGAGCATGAAAAGCTTTATACTCTGGTGAGAAGCCTGCTGGAAAAAGAAAAAACTGCGGGATCTGATTTTGAAAGTGAGATTCTCCGACTGAAAAAAGTATGTGAAAAACAGTATACATTACTGGAAAAATATACTGACAAGATAACAGAAGTTCTGAAAGAAACGTATCTGAATTGAGCATACAGAAAGGGACAAAATCAGAAATTTATGGACAGCGAAAATTTATACCGCGTGCAGAGAGAGGATCTGCCAAAACTGGAAAAACTTCTGAATCTGTGCTTTGCACATGATCCACTTTATGAGACACTGATACCAAATGCGGAAATCCGAAAGAAACTGATGCCGGAATTGTTTCACTGTGATATGGATGAATTTTATGAGACATGTGAGATTTTTTCAGACAGCGAAGAGCTGAACAGCGTTCTTGTGGTATCTGATGAAACAAAATCCTGCAATATTTTCCGTTTTCTTTATACAGAAGCAAAAGCAGTATTACATACGGATGGGTTTCTGATAAAAGAAGATCCGTCTCTGCATACGTTTTACAATTTTATCAAGGGCGTAGACTATCTGAATTCGAACTGGACAGACCAGCTTCATCAGAATCGCAGGCTCCACGTGATCTATCTGGCAGTTAATCCGCAGATGCAGCATCATGGGATTGCGGCAGGACTTCTGGAGGAAACCATACGCTACGCAGATCAGCACCGGATGATGATCTCGCTGGAGACACACAATCAGAATAATGTGGAGTTTTATCAGAAATTTGGATTTAAGGTATATGGTGTGCTTGAAAAAAATTTCTCCCTGAAACAGTACTGCATGATAAGAGAAGTTCGTTAGTCGTTGCATTATGTTTCTGTGTCTGGTAAAATAGAACAAGAATTCGATGGCAGGAGAAAGGAAAAAATATGAAGTGGTATCCATATCTCTATGTGGGGGAAGGTGCATCAAAAAAGAAAAACAAGATCATCCGGAAACTGAAGATCGGTGCGGGAATGATCGATGTGTGGGTGATCACCGAGGCAGCAAACGGCGAGGATCAGTTTGATATCCTTTCTTCTGCGTGGCTGAAACAAAGAGCAGTGAGAAAAAAGCTGCCGATGATCTACGGCATTGCCAAAGGCTATGAGGAAGCCGTGGATCTGGTGGTCCAGATGGCGAAAGAGACGTACAGAGAAACCGGAAACGGAGATATCCTCCGTTATCTGAAAAGCAGATGCAGTGAAAGACAGGGCAGGCTTATGTGAGGTCTGGCAGGTGATTCTGGCAGGCGTTGCAGAATCATAATCAGGAAAGAAATTAACGGGTGTTTGTATATGATACATATCATACTGGCTATACTGAAAATAGTGGGGATTCTTCTGGCCGTTCTTCTGGGACTGGTCCTGCTGATCCTTCTGACCGTTTTGTTTTTGCCTCTGCGGTATCGCATATGTGCAGAAAAACACGGGGAACTGAAAAAAAGTACTGCAAACGTCAGGGTGAGCTGGCTGTTTGGCATCCTGAAGGTAAAAGCAGGCTACCGGAATGGGCAGATATCCTTTGTATCGCAGATTTTCGGAAAAAAGATCGATTTCGCTAAAAAAAATACTGGGCAGACGGAGGATTCTTCGGAAGAGGCAGAAAACAATGAAACAAAGAACTGCGAGACAGAAAAAACAGAGGATGTTTCGGAAGAGAAAAAGCCACTGCCTGTGTTAGAAGAGAAAACGAAACCGGACCCAGAACCGTCTCCGAAAACCGAAACACAGGAAAACAAGGCTTCGAAATCAGAAACACAGGATGGTGAAATGTCAGAATTGCAGGCAGAAGATGCGGCTGAACCGGAAAAGCGACATCGTTTTTTCAATATAATCGAAAAGGTACGCATGCAGATCGAAAAGATCAGAAATCGTATTCTCACCGCAAAAGAGCAGGCGAAAAAAACGATCCGTTCTATTACAAAATCAAAAGAGACACTGAAGCGATATCTTGATTTTCTGCGTTCAGATCTTTCACGGGAAGTTTATCAGATCTTGAAGAATCATCTCTTTTATCTTCTGAGACATATCCGCCCGCATAAGATCAAAGGCTATGTACATTATGGTTTCGGAGATCCGGCACTCACCGGAGAGTTTACTGGGATTCTCTATCTGATCCTTCCGGCGAAGTGCGAGGAACTGGATCTTGAGCCTGATTTTGAAGATCAGGTCTGCGAAGGAGAAGTTTTGGCTTTGGGACATATCCGCATCTGCCATCTTGCACTGACAGGAGCGAAGATATTTTTTGATAAAAAATTAAAAATATACTGGAAACGATTCAGACGATTAAGGAGGGCTTAATATGGCATCAGAAAACAACAACTTTCAGAGTACAGTAAATTCTCTTTTCAAAGGCATGGACAGTTTTATCACGACCAAAACCGTTGTGGGAGATGCGATCACAGTGGGTGACACGATCATCCTGCCACTTGTAGATGTCACGTTTGGTGTTGCTGCGACAGCAAAAAATGAAGACAAGAAACAGAACGGCGGCGGTGGCATGGGCGGAAAGATGAGTCCGAGTGCCGTGCTTGTGATCCAGAACGGGACGACCAAACTGGTCAATGTCAAAAATCAGGACGGTCTGACCAAGATCCTGGATATGGTTCCGGATTTTGTTAATAAATTTACCGATGGAAAATTTTTCTCATCAAAAGATGACGACGAGATCATTTCAGAGGCAAAAGAAGAAAAAGAATAAAGAAAAAGATAACAAAAGGTCATGGGGATCGGACAGTTCCGTAAAATCCATGACCTTTTGTGCTACGATGCCTTTGCAGATGCATATTCTGGTAATAAAGAGATTCGGAGAAATCCAATGAAAAGGATCATAGGCTATACCGTGTTCTGGATCGCATTTGGTATGACGATCGCATTTTTTATGCCGAATGTCTTTGTGTCGGTTCTCTTTATCTTCGGGCTGCTGCTTCTTGGCTATTTTATGTTCTGCTGCTGAGAAAAAGAGCGGCTATATTTCACCGAATTTTTCCAGGATATTTTCCCGGTAAGGATCGGCAATCGCAAGTTCTGTTCCGTTATCAAGCATAATTTTTCCGTTTTTGATCCGGAAAACATAGTCGCAGTTGACCAGCTCCAGAGGATGGATGCGGACAAAATCACAAGGCTCCAGCTCTTTTTCCAGGTCATTTATGTTATAGCGGATCCGCTTGGCAGTGCCGTCGTTTTTCAAAAGCTCAATAAAACCATCTCGGATATCCCGGATGTAGAGGATCTGTCTGAGATTTAACTTGTGCAGGGCATCCGGTGTGCGGAGAATATAAAGAAACGAGTCTTCCCGTTTATGGTATTCCAGCATGAATGCTTTCAGTGTGGAACTCAAATCTTCATGAAAATGATCTTTGCGGACGAAACTGTAAGGATGTGCTTTGAAAGAATCAAAAACATATTCTTCTCTTGCAGATACAAAGATGATGACCGGATTCTTCTGATGCCTGCGGATCTGCAGAGCAAGTGTGATGCCATCGAGCTTTGGCATTTCAATATTTAAAATGTACAGGTCAAAAAACATTCCTTCCGATACACGGCACATGACATCTTCGCCGGAAGAAAAGGAAGCAACATCTGCCTGGACATTCATGTTCATAATCTGCTTGGTGATCTCACTGGTGATAAAAGTCAGGGAAGAAACATGATTATCACAAACAGCAATATGTAAAGTATCCATAAATAAAACCTCCTTCCACGTATACTATAAGCAGACGGATAAACAGAGAAAGATACAAGTTATCCCATCTGTCCGCTGACTTATGCTATGTTGGTAACAGTGTATCTCTTCTTCTGACAAATGTCTATAAAAAATAAGAAGTTTTTTCGGTTTTGAGGACAGGATTTGTCGTATTGTGGAATTTGAAAATAAGTATTTGTAAGTTTATAGAAAGTATGCTATAATTTAAAAAGTTCGATTAAGCCGTTTCAAATGCGGTATGGGAGGTTATTATGTCAATTATACAGGCGATCATATTGGGAATTGTACAGGGCATTACGGAGTTCTTGCCGGTCAGCAGTTCCGGACATCTGGCGATCATCCAGAATATATTTCATATCCAGACAGACGGGGGATTATTTTTTGATGTTATGCTGCATCTTGGTACCCTGGTGGCGATTTTCGTGGTTTACCGCAAGGACATTCTGCGTATGATCGTTGAGACGGTCAATATGTGTGGTGATATTATTTACAATCTGAAAAGTTATATTCAGAATCAGCGTTCCTACAGTGCACTGCGTTACCGCAAGATCGTAAAAAACAACTATCGCAAGTTTGTGGTACTGGTGCTGGTATCTACCATACCGACAGGTATCATTGGTTATATCGGAAAGGGAATGGTGGAAAAAGCGAGTGCGACACTGATCGTTCCGGGGATCTGCCTGATCCTGACTTCCATTTTGCTGGTGGTATCCGAGAAAACACCGAACGGCAAAAAGATACCAAAGGATATCAGTTACAGAAGCGGATTTTTGATCGGTGCAGCACAGGGCTGTGCCACACTTCCGGGACTTTCCCGCTCCGGTACGACGATCGCGGCGTGCCTGATGAGCGGATATGACAGACGTTTTGCAGTTCGCTATTCTTTCATTATGTCGATCCCGGCGATTCTGGGAGCGGCTGTTCTCGAGATCAAGGATCTGGGAAGTGAAGCGATCACCGGGGGCATCGTACTCAACGGACTGATCGGAGCGATCGTTGCAGGATGCGTTGGTTATGTATGCATTAAAACGATGCTCACAGTCGTGCGTAAGAAAAAATTTATGGGATTTGCGATTTACTGTTTTGCAGTAGGAGTGATTGCAATCATTGCAAACTTCCTGGTATAACAGAATCGATTTTACAAAGGAATGTTTTATATGCAAAAAGACTGTTACGGTATGAATTCTGTAACAGTTTTTTGTTATGGAGACCGCTGATCAGCTGATAAAATCCACAAAGCGTGTTTTATCTTTGCTATAGCGACGAAAAATGTGATATGACGAGGAAAACAGATAAAGGGGAGCAACATTTTATGGCAGAAAGAAAAAAAACGGTGCAAAGTACAAGAAGAAGCAATTCTGCACCAAAGAAGGGAAACAACAGCAGGAAAACGACAGCAATGCCGAAGAAAGAGACTGCGGTACCGAAAAAGGGAAAGGTCGGCAGACCAAGAAAAACGGATTATCAGAAACCGGA
>ERZ857969.4275-NODE-4275-length-12776-cov-3.143306_pt1 | contig 12776 bp, 13 predicted proteins | sample MGYA00519864_ERZ857969 | MGnify/ENA primary metagenome ERZ857969 (study PRJEB31778, sample SAMEA3449382) | human gut metagenome | biome: human gut; feature: human-associated habitat; material: faeces | place: United Kingdom | collected 2010/2012 ... | reverse complement strand
CTTTCGTGCGCCGAGGTAAAACGACGAGGAAACAGCTTCTCTTTGTATGTAATTTTACTCCGGTGAAAAGAGAGGATTTCCGGGTAGGTGTTCCATGCAGCGGAGAGTATTCGCTGATCCTGACATCGGATGATAAAGCATATGGTGGAACCGGAGTGCGCAATGCGAAGAAGGTGACAGCGGACAAGATTACTTTTGATGGAAGAGACTATTCGATCAAAATGACACTGCCTCCATTATCTGTTACAGTATATCAATTTGATTATAAGTAAGAAGTGTGCTATGATAACACAGTATGCGTAGCTGTCAGTGGCTGGTATATAGAATGAACAGATGGAGGAATTAAGATGGATTACACATGGAATGTAATGCCGGTATACGGTGTATCAACATGGGTCATAGTAATGCTCGTTGTTATTGTGCTGTTGATTGCGGCGTTGGTTGCGTTAAGTATTTATGGTAAGAAACTGCAGGACAGACAGGAAGATTCACAGAGACAGTTGCAGGAGGCTGCACAAAGTGCCAAGCTTCTGGTCATTGATAAGAAAAAGATGAAGTTCAAAGATTCGGGACTGCCGCCAATGGTGCTTGAACAGGTGCCGAAGTATATGCGCGGACGCAAGGTGCCGATCGTCAAAGCAAAGATTGGTCCGAGAATCATGTCTCTTATCTGCGAGGACAAGATCTTTGATCTGATTCCGGTTAAGAAAGAGATTCGTGCGACGATCAGCGGAATTTACATTATGGATGTAAAGGGACTTCACAACAATTTAGAGCATGCACCTAAGGGCAAGAAAAAGCTTGGTGAGCGTATGCGTGAACGTGCTGAGAAGAAGTCAAAAGAACTGAATCAGAAACGTGCAGAACTTGAAAAAGACACCAAAAAGAAACATAAATAAGATTTCAAACATGGAACCTGCAAGGTATGTAATATACTTTGCAGGTTTTTTTGTTTTATAAGAAACTTTTCGTTTCCTATAAAGTAAAAAACGCTCTGCGAGGAAGCGATCACCGCACAGAGGAACACCATAGGTAACACCTTAGGTGGGGAAAAAGAAGTGATCAATGTAGACGATGTGATTGAAACGGCAAATCATTTCCAGTGTATTGATATAATTATTGATCAAGCAAAAGCAGCATTGATGGAAAGGTTTATCAAGGAGTTACATTTGATCCTGAAAAATGGAACCAGTGATTTCAGAAAAGATTGGTTTGCGGTTGGTGATTACAAGAAATTGCCAAACGAAGTCGGTGGTATGGAGACTGTTCATCCAGAAGAGGTTGCAAGTGGGATGAAGGAATTGCTGGCAGAGTACAATAACAAGAAAGAAAAAAACTTGGAAGAAATTTTGGATTTCCATGAGAGGTTTGAATATAGTCATCCATTTCAAGACGGCTATGGTCGTGTGGGAAGATTTGCGTATTTAACCGGACGGAGTTTATTGCAAAACTTTAAGTATGCGGGAGTATAAAAAGGTTTATGCTTATAATGGAGAACGTGGAATTACTTTGTTAAATGGCTGAGTAAAAGTTCAGAAGATAGTTGTGCATTATGACGATAATATAGTGGATAAGCAGAAAATCAAAAAATGGTAACAAGATGTCTGTTTGATTTAGATAAATTGAAAATGGCTAGGGAGAGAATAATATAGCTGTCAGAGGTTTGTTTTTGTATGAGACATGATGCGAGATTTTTCTATGGAAAAAAATTGCTTATTTGATATAATATAAACTAGGTTATTTTATTTGAAATGGAGTGTTGGTGATGAAGCGTATAACGGAAATTACAAAAAGAGATGTGTATGAATTGTTTCGCGATGGTTATATAGAAGAGGGGTTTGTTATAGAGGAGAGAGTAGCATATCCCTATTATGGAAGATTAAAAGAAATAGAATTTTTGGAACGATTGTATGATTTGGAAAAAATGGGAAGTAAAGATCCAAGGTATAGTAATGCGAAGGAAGACATTATTCAAAATACAATAAATAATAACGGTTACCCATATTGCTGGGTTTTTCAAGATAATAGATTTGGACTGAATAAGGGCCCGGATGAAATATTTTTAAGATTTATATGTGAAATTTTTCATCCGTTAGTTAGGAATGAGAAAAAGCAATGGAAATCATTCTTGAATAAAGTCAACAATTTGATAAAAGAAGATAGTTATGAATTGTATATAAAGGAATACATATCGGGTAGAGAAGTGTATGATTATAGACTTTATGGAGTGGATGTGGCAGATAAAATGGATAAAAATGCAATAAGAGATTTGATTGATGAATTTAAAAGCGACTTAATCGCAAAAGCAACAAATGGGGATATGTTAGAGAAGGATTATAAGCGTTGTAGGGACATTTTGATGCAAATTCCAGAACTAAAAACACATATACCAACATTTATTAAAAGTAATCATTCTGCAAACGATTTTCGACGTTACATGCAAGCATATAATCAGCATTATGCAGATAGACGTTCACTGATAAATACCGAAATGGATAATTTGGCTTCTTATCTAAATGAAGATAGCGATCAGTTCATGCAGATGAAAGAATATACAAAGCAAGAAGAATTGGGAAGTGGTGGTTTTGGAACTGTCTTCAAATATTATAATACTTGTTTAGATATGGATTTTGCCGTTAAGATATATGATCCGGTGTTTGTTTCCGCAGAAGAGCAATCTGAAGGAGAAAAGAGATTTTTTAGAGAAGCTAAAATGTTGTTTTCACTAAATAACACTCATATTGCTAGAATTTATGATGCAGGCCGTATGGAGGGAAAACCATATATAAAAATGGAATATATTAAAGGATATACAGTAGAGGAACTTAGAAATCGGGAAGGAAATATGTCTTTTCCTAGAAGTGCAATTGTAATTTCAGATATTTTAGTTGGATTAAAGCATGCACATGAACGTGGTGTGATTCATAGAGACTTAAAGCCAAGCAATGTAATTTTTTCAGAAAGTGAAAAGATGTTTAAGATTATCGATTTTGGTGTAAGTGCATTTTTAGATACAGAAAATCATACTCAATTGACAAAAACAGGTGAGCACATCGCAGGTGGAGGTTTTATTGATCCAATATTACAACAAAATCCCAAAATTCGAGATGTGAGATGTGATATATATTCAGTTGGTGCAATTTGGTATTTTTTGTTATGCGGGCGAGTTCCAAGTGGGAGTGATATGAGGGAGTATTTGGAAAAGTCAAACTCACAAATTACACCAACAGATATTGATATAGTAATGAAATGTTTATCAAGTAGCATTGAAAATAGATATCATTCTTGTGAAGAGTTATTGCCAATAGTAAAGAATGCGATGGGATAGGAGGCTGATGTTATGGGTTTTGCAGAAAGAAACGGTTTTGTACAAGAGAAGAGCATTCAGGTAGATGAAATAGATAGAAGTTTGAAAAATCGCTTGATTAATATGGTACATAAATTTGGGGATTGTTCTATAATGACACGCAAAGAATTAGAATATGTTGTTGATAGGCTTGGATATCAAGTGGAATCAGCTACATACCAAAATTGGTATGTTATTAATAAAGTTTTAGATGGGGAAAATTTATCTATTCCTTGGTATATGCCGTATGAAGTAATTGAGTTATTTTTTGAAGCAGAAAGGCTTCATTGTGAAGAATGTGAATATAAAAGTGATGATAGTTGTGAGGGTTGTGCTTACAAAGATTGGTTTAGAAATGTAACAACTGATATTAATATTGTGTTAGAACAAGAAAAATCTGGATATAGATTATTAAATGATAAATTTGTTAACATAATTAGTGATGAGGAACTACAGGAAATAAGTAAAATAATAGACTCCCCATATCAATCAGTTAAAATTCATATTAATAAAGCTCTCGCTTTTTATTCAGATAGAAAGAAACCAGATTATGAAAATTCAATTAAAGAATCAATTAGTGCTGTAGAGTCATTATGTTGCATTATTACAGGATCTACAGGTTCGCAAGCGACTTTAGGGAGCACATTGAAGAAATTGGAAAAAGATGGTGGAATAGTGATACATGGAGCTCTGAAAACTGCGTTTGAAAAATTATATGGATATACTTCAGATTCGGATGGAATTCGACATGGTGGAATAGATTTTACAAATGCGCCTGCCGAGGACGCAAAGTATATGTTAGTTTCATGTTCAGCTTTTATAAATTATCTTATCGAAAAACAAAGCAAGATAAATCACTAAAAATCCTTAGTAGTAACCTTTTCTATTTTACTACTAACACGCATTATCAACTTGCAGAGTTCTGCTCTGATTTGCCACATTTACACATTTCAGAGCAAAATCAATAACACCAAGAGAATGCCCCGATCCCCCTTGCAAAACATTCCAGGGCAAAATAAGGAGAAACAAAACAATGATAAAAGTACTTTTCATCTGTCATGGTACTCCAGTTTTATGATAATGCATACCTTCGCAGACTGGGGCAACACAAGAAAGAATATAGCGGAAATCCTTGGAATTACTACGGTTTAGACTACTAAAGCTCATGGACAGAATCGGGATGAAGGCAAAGGCATTGGAAGAATTCCTTAGTAGTAATAGATTATTTAGAGATGATATTTGAATGATAAAAGGTCAATCGTTGGTAGGGGAACTACCTGAATTGTGATTTATTCCTAATTGAATTTATTCCGAACTTGGAATATAATAATATGATGTGTGGAGGAATAAATTTGGAGTACTTAACATCAAATGAAATAGCAGAAAAATGGAATGTTTCTAGTCGCCAAGTTAGAAAGCTATGTGGTGAAGGAAGAGTTGAAGATGCAATTCAAAAAGATATTCTTTGACTTATTCCAGAAAATGCTCCAAAACCACAAGAACTCCCTAGAGGAAGAAAAAAGTAGAGCGATACTTAAGAAGTGTTGTTAGAATATGGAGGTTACTATTATGGCGATTCATAATAAATCTCACAATAATCACGCGCTGATGTCATTGAACAAAATGCGTAAAGAGGACAGCTTAAAGTATAAAACCAGTGCCGATTTTGAGATGCCTACAGAGATCCGTCTACTTCATAGTATTTCGGACTGTGGAGATTTCTTGAAACAATTACCTGATAGATCTATTCAGTTAATCTGTATAGATCCCCCATATAACTTACAACTTGCAGGATGGGATATATATGATAACTATATTGAATGGGCATCGAAATGGATTGATGAGGCATATAGGGTTTTATCAGATAATGGAAGTATGGTTATTTTTGGTGGCATACAATTCAGAGATGATAAATCAGGAGATTTATTAGATATAATACAGTATATACGAAAGCATACAAAGCTTAAATTGGTAAATACCATAATTTGGCATTATAAGAATGGTATGTCTGCGCATCGATTCTTTGCTAATAGGCATGAAGAAGCGATTTGGTTGGTAAAATCGAAAGATTATTATTTTGATTTGGATTCAGTCAGAGTGCCTTATTCTAAAGATGATTTAGAGGTGGCATTAAGAGACAAGAGATTGAACCCTGAGAATACAAGAAAAGGGAAGAATCCAACGAATGTTTGGGAAATTGGAAGATTAAATGGAAATAGTAAAGAACGAGTAGGTCATCCAACACAGAAGCCAGTTGCTATTGTTGAACGTTTTGTAAAGGCATTATCGTATCCTGGTTCTACAGTTCTTGATTTCTTTGCGGGTAGCGGAACTGTTGGAAGAGTATGTATAAAAGAAGGAAGAAACTGTTTAATGTGTGACAGTGATAAAACCTCTCTCGAGTACTTTGAAAAACACCTTTCGCAAATGAAGGAGTTAGGACAAACTACAAATTATATAAGAGTTAAGACTCTTGGTGAATTTTTCGAATAAAATACAAAAGGAGAAATGATAAATGAAAAAGGGACAATCAAACAGATTATCAGCACAGCAAATAGAAGGTCAGGGACCTGTCTCAATCTTTCACGAAGACGCACAAGTACATGATAAGGAAGTATTTAATACTTCCGTAGAGGTTATGAAAAAACTTGCGGAAGAGTTTCCTATGTTAACTTTTCGATATAGAAAAGATTTATCTAAAAAGGAGATAAACGAGGCTCTTAAGAAGGTTGATGATTGCTTAGGACAAACTTTATTTGTTGAAAATGCAAGAATTATTCCAGATGGAGGATTGATAGAAGTAAAGGATGACAATGGAAAGTGGAGAGTGGTTGTGGTTTCCGAAGCAAAACATCAAGGAAAAGATATTGAGAATATTCAAATGGGGATTCTTGTCGGGAAAAATAAAGATCAGGATACTATGGTTGCAGGAAATGCTATTGAAAGAGCACATAAAAATATTAGCGAGATTGCTAATTTCATGCTGGCAGAGAATTATTTTCCATATATTCTGTTTCTTGAAGGGTCAAATTTTCTTACACAAAATGTAAAAGTGACTCGACCAGACGGAAGAAAGGTAATATTGGTTTATAATGCAGGTGATTTAAATAGGCTTGATAGATTAACTGCTTCAAATTATGGAATGCCTATAAACACAAATCTATGTGAAAATAAATTTGTAAAATGTAATGGCTCGACGATTATGCTTCAGGCTGCTTCGATTTATACTAAAGGAGAAGGTGGTCATTGGAAGAAACAAGACATGATTGAAATAATGTTAGATGTTGCAAAAACATCGTTAAAAATGTTGGGAAAGGATTTGTTTGTTCAGCTTACAAAGAAGTAGGTGATAGTCATGAAAAAAAGGGAAGTTGATCATTCACTTTTAGATAAAGCAAAGGTTAATAAGAAGGATGAATTTTATACTCAACTTATTGATATTGAAAAAGAAATGATTCATTACACAAAACATTTTAGAGATAAAGTAGTGTACTGTAATTGTGATAATCCGGAGCACTCAAACTTTTGGAAATTCTTTTATGATCATTTTGAAGAATTAGGATTGAGAAGATTGAATGCGACATATTATGGAGAGAACGCAAGTTTTTATAGTTATGATGGAGACAATGTGACTATTACGCAACTGCAAGGAAATGGAGATTTTCGAGGTGAAGAGTGTATTCAAATATTGGAGCAGAGTGATATTGTTGTAACGAATCCTCCATTTTCTTTGTTCCGTGAGTATATTAGTCAGTTAGATAGGTATGATAAAGATTTTTTGATTATTAGTAATATCAATGCAATCACATATAAGGAAGTCTTTCCTCTGATTCAAGCAAATAAAGCTTGGTTAGGAGTTTGTTTTGGAAGAGGAATATCCGGATTTGTTGTTCCGGAAGATTATGAATTGTATGGTACAGAAACGATGGTAGATGAAATTGGTAATAGAATAATTTCTCCTAATAATTGTATGTGGCTAACCTCTTTAGACAATGAAAAGAGGCACCAACCAATTGAACTGGTAAAAAAATATAAAGGTAATGAAGAGGCATATCCACCTTACGATAATTACTGTGGAATAAATGTTAATAGAACGAAGGATATTCCAAGTGATTATATGGGGGTGATGGGAGTACCTATTACTTTTTTAAATAAGTATGATCCGGAACAATTTGAGATTATCAAATTTAGAAAAGGTGATGATGATAAAGATTTGCGAGTGAGCGGAAAATCTCCATATTTTCGTATTCTTATTAAGAGAAAAACAACATAAAATATGCAGTGAAGGTGGCGCTGGATTATATAAGATGCCATAATCATTTTTAAATAGCAGTCTACATATATTAGAAGTTTGCAGACTGCTATTTTAGTATATAGACAATCTTTCTAATGAAGCTTTCACATATTTTTCATTTATATGAGACATTCGGATATATCGGTCACAATAAATGTGTACACGCATATCGGATTCGATGCAGAGGAAACATCAAAACGGATGGAAGCGTTTAGGAAGGCATAGGCGGAGGTTGAGCCGAAGAAAGAGAAACCGATGTCACAGAAAATGTTTAAAGTTGTATAATATGGAAATGGGATGACGCTCTGGTATAGACTGGGGCGTTATTTTTGTGTGGAAAAAATTGCTTATACAGATATAATGAAATTGGTTGGTTTTCTGCGATTTTAGGAAAATTACATAATATAAAAGATTGGAGTGAAAAGCTTGGTATATAACGAATTTATTAGGTGTGAAGTCTGCGGATCCGATCGATATTTTCCATAGTGGAATGACGAGGATGAGCTGTATATTTAATTTCTTCATAATGGTCCAGGATAATGTTTTGTAAAATGTTCATAAGACTATTATGCAGAAAAAAGAGAGAAAAGAAAACCCCTTACCCCTCATGAATGAGGGGCAGGGGAGTTGAGGTGTCGAAGACATTTTTTTACATAGATTACACATTTATTTTACGGGAGTATGATATGAAGAATCTCTAACATGCGTTACGCTGAATATGTATCGAAGGAAAATGTTAGAGAGGAATGGCAACGATGAAAGAGAATTTAGAAGTTGTATTTGGTTTGTTAGGAGGACTGGCGCTGTTCTTATATGGAATGAACAGCATGAGTGATGCGCTGCAGAAAGCTGCAGGCGAAAAGATGAAACGTATTTTGGAAGTGTTGACGAAGAACCCGATCATGGGTGCGTTAGCAGGCGCCCTAGTGACGGCGGTATTACAGAGCAGCTCGGCAACAACCGTTATGGTTATTGGATTTGTCAGCGCAGGACTGATGAGCCTGCCGCAGGGTATATCTGTTATATTTGGTGCGAATATCGGAACGACGATGACAGCACAATTAATGGCATTCAAGATTAGCGACTACATTTATCCGATTATTTTTATTGGATTTATGGTATCGTTTTTGAGTAAGCGTGAAAAGGTAACAGAGATTGGTAAAGTTATTTTCTCCTTTGGTTTGTTGTTTGAAGGAATCGAGATCATGGGAAGCGTTATGAAACCACTTGCAAGCAGCCCGGTATTCATTGATCTGATGGGTAAAGTATCGGATATTCCGGTACTCGGTGTTGTGTTAGGTGCAGTCATGACACTTGTTGTACAGAGTAGTTCCGCAACGATTGCGGTACTGCAGAATTTTGCGTCACAGCCGGCAGCGGACGGAGTGACAAGTGTGATCGGTCTTAGTGGAGCAATTCCGATTCTGTTAGGAGATAACATTGGAACGACGATCACAGCATTGCTGGCTTCGATCGGACAGTCTAAAAACGCTAAGAGAACAGCGGTAGCACATAGCGTATTCAATATTACGGGTAGTGCAGTGTTTTTGCTCGTTATCCCGGTGTTCAGTAAATTAGTGCAATATATTTCACCAAAAGGTAATGAAGTTGATGTGATCTCGCGACAGATCGCTAACGCACATACGACATTTAATGTGACCTGCACATTGATCTGGCTGCCGTTGATCCCGGTAATGGTTAAGATCGTGTCGGCCATTGTAAGAGGTAACGAGGATGAGAAAGTCAGTGCGTTTGCGCCACAGTATTTAGACGACAAACTGATCATGCAGCCGGCAGCCGCTATGTATCTTGTATCAGAAGAGATCAAGCGTTCTGCATCTTATGCCAAGAAGACGTTACAGTTGCTTAATGAGTTGTTTTCCGGCAAAAAAGCAAAGGCGGCAGAAGGCAGATTTGCAGAATGTTCAGACAATGTCAAGGAACTGCAGGTGTGCATTTCAAATTATATTTCGAAGATGTTTGCAAGTGGTAATCTGACAGAGTTGCAGTCAGAGCAGACGGCGGGGTTATTATGCGTATCTAATAATATTGAGAGAATTGCTGACCGTTGTGATGAGATTGAGCAGTCCTATCTGCTGATGAAGAAACATGGAAATAAATTATCGGAAAAGGCTGTCGAAGAGCTGCGAGAGTGTATGCAGCTTTCCACCAAGCTCTTTGAGGAGGCAATTGCGGCGGTGGAAGATGGCGATCAAAATATCGTCGATAAGATGACAAAAGATAAAAACCGCATCCGTAAGATCAATCGACAGTTTAGCAAGGCACATTTTGGGCGTGTCAAGAAGAAACAGTGTGACACCGCACTATCTACCGGTTATACGGAGATTTTGCAAAATATAGGGCGTATTACGGATAACTGTGTGGGCATTGCAGAAGAGGCAATGGCAGAAGTCAGCTTTATCACGCTTAATGAGGAGGAATTGAAGCGCATGGATTTTGCACCAAAAACAAAAGCCATTGCAAAATAGAGTCGCTATTTTGAGGACACGGAAGCCATTGTAAAACAGAGTTGTTATTTTGAGGACGCGGAAGCCATTGCAAAATAGAGTTGTTATTTTGAGGACAATGTGCTGCAGGCAGAAAAGAGGTTTGTAATGACAAGGATAACTAAAATCACAGCATGTTTGATCTGTATCTGTGCTGTTTTTGGGACAGCATCTTGTGGCAAGAAGGCATCATTGCCGGATGTTCGTGATTTGGGACAGATATTAACGGTATCGCGAGAAGAGGGATCGGGAACCAGAACAGAATTTGACACGAATCTGAAAGTTACGGAACAGAATGCAGATCAAGTAGTATCATCGACAAAGGATATGCTGAAGACGGTTGCTTCTACCAAAAATGCAATCGGTTATGTGGCATACAGTGCCATTACCGCCGATGACAAGACCGATAAATTGTCGCTGTCAAGGCAGACGGCAGATTATAAGATGATCAAAGTGGATGGGGTAGAAGTGTCCGACAAGACGATCCGTAGTGGGAAATATGCGTTATGTCGTGATTATTATGTTGCCTATAAAGGAAAGTTAAATAGTGTCGAACAGGATTTCCTTCGATATATTATGTCGGCAGGACAAAAAGAGGTTGATAAAATCTGTGTTGGCAAGAAGAAAGCGGCTACATTTTTGTCGGATAGATCCGAGGGAACGATCTCGATAGAGGGTTCTTCATCGGTTGCTCCGATCATGGAGAAGCTGATCGCTGGATATGCGTCGTATAATCCGAAAGCAACGATCACGCTGAAAGCAACCGATTCTTCGGATGGATTGAATGCGGCAATTCGTGGGGACTGCGATCTGGCAATGTCTTCACGTGCCTTAAAAGATTATGAGAAAGAGCTTTTATCCTATGAGGTGATTGGATCGGATGCGATTGCAATCGTGCTGCAAAAGAACAATCCAATCACAGACTTATCGACCAAACAAATCCGAGATATTTACAATGAGAAATATCCAAAATGGTCTGCTATCAATTAAGCGATCGGCTTGTTATTGATCAATATTTCCATAGCATATTTGCCGAGACTATTTCCGCCCATCTGAAGTTCATACTCAATGGCAGTATAGAGATCCGGTTCACCTTCCAGTTCTAGTTCCTTTATGGTGTCCGGATCGTTTGTCATCTGTACCAGACCGGTGTTGAGCACCATTTGCAAAGCTCCGTAAGGTGTGTCATAAAAACCGCGGAAAACGTCATCATTGCGAAATTCCATGGTAGAATTGATGGTACCTTTCTTGATCAAGATTACTTCTTCGTCTCTTATCTTAAGAAGGTTTTTGGTGCGGTCTCCAGGGTCTGAGGAGACGGTCTCTTCGTAGGAAAATACATGCCAGTCACCGACTTTACGGTATTTTGCCGGATATGTATTTATAATTCCATCACCATCTTCGCTGTCTAATTGTTCCATTCGTAATGTCAATACTACGTTATTATCCAAAAAAGTATCCTCCTTGTTTTTCTCTGAGGCTTATTATAGCATAAATTCGCAACGTAAGGGAGTTTGTTTCAACACCTATTTGACTAGTGAGAGGTAATCCAGTCATAGATGCCGGAGTGAAACGAGACCTTGGGAGAAGGCGATGGCGTTTTTTTCTTTGGCGCCGGAGAGGAAGTGGCTGTAAGGCGGTTATATTCTTCTGTGGTTATATGCTGCTTCAACTTTTGTTTGGAGTCCTCTGGGACTACAGCCGTAGTCTCATCAACGAAACAAAGACATGGAAATAGCACACACCACCAGTTACGGCCTTCGGATTTGCCAATTTCCACACAAAGTGCACGATACGTTCCCGGTGGAAAGGTCAAATCGCCATATTGTTTGGTTGGAAAATAGCGATCTTCCAGTGACACAGATACCGGGTAGGAAAAACCGTGTGAGCGAATCACTTGTTCAGCAGTATTCATAATATAATCTTTTTCGGCGCAGATTCGCTGTTCTGCTTCTTGTGGATCTGCTGCATTTGCCAAATCTTGCTGCAGCTCGTTAATAATGGCATCTCGTACTTGATATTTCAATGTTTGATCGGCAGTCGAATTGCTATTGGCAATGACGTGCAGTCGAATCATACTATCGACGAGATCAGTCGATGGGAAATTTATCTGATGAGCCTTGGCCTTTGCTTGTTGAGAATGGGTGAAGCTGGTATGTACAGCGTTTGCATTTACTGCACGCAGTCCGGTCAACAATGTAGCGAAAGACACTGTAAAAAGCAACAGTAATGCAACAGCTTTGCTATAGCGTTTCCTGTGGTCAGTGTTTTGAGGCTGTTGCAGCCGAGCGGAAACGCGTGTAAGAATGGTGTCTGTATCAGATAAGTTATGGTAAAACATAGTAATCCTCCTGTCTTTTTTGATCCTGTAAATCTAGGGGAGCCCTAGCATCATATTGCAGGTATCATGTTGGTGTCGCGAAATTCGTTCGCTTTGTGCAAGGTGATCAATCTTGCTTTCAATGACAGCATTCCCATATTTTTCCGTGTTATACAGAAAAAGTCAACTCAAATTCTCAATGCCAGAAGATTTTACAAGTCCATATAATAGGAAATATATGGCAGATATAGATAACAGTAGCATTTGGTATGGAAAATGCAAGATAATATGATATTCATTTACTATGTT
>ERZ857969.4271-NODE-4271-length-12796-cov-25.324857_pt1 | contig 12796 bp, 6 predicted proteins | sample MGYA00519864_ERZ857969 | MGnify/ENA primary metagenome ERZ857969 (study PRJEB31778, sample SAMEA3449382) | human gut metagenome | biome: human gut; feature: human-associated habitat; material: faeces | place: United Kingdom | collected 2010/2012 ... | reverse complement strand
CTACCTCGACAACATCAAAGTATCCATCGTCAACGAATAACCGCCATGAGAAAACTGCTTTACCTGCTTGCATCGGCGGCTGTCATGGCCGGAGGATGCTCCGAAAAGAAAGAGACCCCGGCCGGAGAGGGCTGCGGAACCATCCGCATCGCCTGCGAGGCCGACGCCACGATTGATGCCGCTGCGGCGATGGCCGCGGTTCAGGGCGCTACCCGCGCTGCGGCAAAACCCGACGGCAAAGATTTCACGCTCCGCATCCGGGGTGAAAATTTCGACAAAAGCTGGGCGACGGTCGCGGCGTATAACGCCGAGGAGACCGCCTACACCTTCCCCGAAGGCCGCTACGCGATCACGGTCACCTACGGCGATCCCGAAGCCGAAGGCGCGGACAAACCCTACTACGCAGGCGCGACCGAAGTGGAGGTCGCGGCGCGCCGCACCAGCACCGCGCAGATCACGGCGACGATCGGCAATGCGCAGACCCTCGTGCGCGCCACCGAGTCGTTCAAAAAATACTACAACAACGCGGAGTTCACCGTGACGACCGGAGCGGGCAACATCTTCACGTTCCGTCCCTGCGACGCGGCCGAAGCGGAAGCCGTCTGGGTGCAGGCCGGAAAGCCGCTCACCTTGAAGGGTACGGCCCGGGGCCAAAGCCAGGACGGCACGTCGGAGGGTCCGCTCTACACCTTCACCCCCGAGCCGCTCGAAGCGGCACGCCCAGCCACGCGCCACATCTTCACGCTCGACGCCAAGAAGGCCGGCAGCGCGACGCTGACCGTCACCCTCGGCGAAGGATACACCGAGACCGTGGAACTCGACGTGGAACTCAACGACGAGGCCACCGAATAACGCAAATAAAAATACCGAGATATGAAAACCTTTACCAAGATTCTGACGGCTGCGGCAGCGACGGCGCTGCTCGCGACCGGCTGTGTGAACGAAGATCCCGCCTATAAGAACAACGAGCCGGGCACTCCGCCCGATCCCAATGCCAAAGGCTACCTGACGCTGGCGGACATGAGCATGCGCGTCGTGGTCGACACCGATACCGAAACCCGCCCCGACGACACGTCAGACGAGACGGCGAAGCCCCAGACGCGCACCGACGAGGCGCAGCCCGACGTCGACACATTCATCATCGAAATTCGCGACGCAACGGGCAAGCTGGCGCTCCAGGAGACTTACGGCGATCTGAAGGCCTCGATCGGCGAGGCAGGCAGGCTGGAGCTTCCGGTGGGCGGCTACACGATGGAGGTCCGTTCGGAAGAGGCCGCCACGACGCCGGCAGCCGAATGGGAACACCCCGTCTATTTCGGTTCGCAGGAGTTCGTCATCGAGAAGAACCAAACCACGCCCATCAACGAGGTCGTCTGCACGCTGAACAACATCAAGGTGACGCTGATGTGTTCGAAAGACCTCGCCGACCAGCTCACCGCCGACACCAAGTCGACCGTCACGCTGGGCGAAACGACGATGCCCTTCCTGAAGGATGAAACCCGCGCGGCCTACTTCATGCCGCAGGGCGAGACCAACACGCTCAAATTGCACCTCGAAGGGGCTTTCGCCGATACGCCCGACGCACCCGTCCGGATCAACAAGAGCATCTCGGGCGTCAAGGCCGGACAATGGCGCAAGCTCTCGATCGTGATCACCTACTCGGACAAGGGAGACATCAAACTGGACATCGACGTCAACGACTTCATGGAGGACGACGAAATCCCGGTCAACGATCCCGACAACCCCGGCGAACCCGGACTTCCCGTCGCCCCGACCCTCGAATGTCCGGGCTACGACCTCACGAAACCCTTCCAGCTTCTGGCCTCGATGTTCGACGCCCAGGGCAACTACACCCGGCCGTTCGCATTCAATCTCGCCTCGTCCAACGGCATCGGGTCGTTCGCGGTGAAAATCACGTCGGACAACTCCCGGCTGACCGGCATGGTGTCCGGAATCGGCGGTCCGGAATTCGACCTCTGCACAATCGGGGCGTCGGACCCCGCCTACACGGTTCTCGCAGGCCTCGGCTTCCCGCTGGGCGACGATCTCAAGGGGGCGACTTCGAAGAGTTTCGACATCGCAGGAGCCATGAAACTGCTCTATCCCGCATACGAGGGCACGCACGCATTCGCCTTCGAGATAACCGACGCCAAAGGGCTTTCGGCCCGGGCGTCGCTGACGCTCACGGTCGATCCGGCCAACGAAGGCCCTTCGATTGTCGGCGTAGATTTCAATATCGACGAAACGCAAACGCCGTCCGCAGACCGCGACACGGAGATCGACATCACGGCGCAAACAGGCATCAAATCGCTCGACGTGACCATCGACTGCGACAACCTCGACGCCAGGGAACTCGGCACGATGGGCATCCCGGCCCGGTTCGATCTCTGCAATATCGAAGGCTTCGAAGATACGAACGGAACCATGCATCCGGCCGAAGATGTCCGGGAGAAGATTTCGGCCCTCGGATTCCCCATCGAGGACGCAGTCAAGGACAAATCGTCCATTCGGCTCAAGATCGACAAGATGTTCACCGGATTGCTGACAGGCTTCCCCGGCAACAACAATTTCATACTCACGGTGACGGAGAACAACGGTCTCAGCACGACCAAGACCCTGAAGTATTACGTACCGGCGAATTAAGGCTGACGAATTATGAAAAAATACATTACCGCCGCCCTGCTGTTCTGCGCCGCGCTGACGGCCGCCTGCTCGAAAGAGACGGCCGGGAGCGCCGACACGGGCGACACGGGCGCGCTCGAAATGCGGGTTTCGGCCACGCGGGCCGAAGCCGACGGGGAATACGACCCCTTGCAACGCCTTGCCGTACGCATCTACCGCGCGAGCGGCGAGCTGCTGCGCCAATACACCGCAGAGACGCTCCCCTCACGGCTGGAGCTGCTCGCGGGCGAATACCGCGTGGAGGTCGATGCGGGAGAAGCCGTCCCCGCGTCGTTCACCAAACGTTTCTACAAAGGCGAGAAGACCTTTACGGTGGCAGCCGGGCAGACGACCGTCGCCGAAGTGGAGTGCAAACGGCAGAACGTCGTCGCCGAAGTGAAATTCGACGCCACGGTTTCCGCCGCTTTCGGCGAGAATTTCCATGCGTGGGTAGTCGCCGCCGACGCGTTCGACGAAGGGCAGGTTCAGCAGGGCGGCGTCCCGGCGCTGAACTACACGGCCGACGGCACGGGCTACTTCACCATGCCCGAGGGTGTGACCACGCTCACAACCCGCTTCGAGGGCACGCACCCCGACCGCGGCGTCATCGTCAGGGAGGCCAGATTCGAAGGCGTGCAGACCGGCGGCAAATACAGCGTCTCCTTCCGGTTCTCGAAGGACCTGCCGGGCTTCATCGAATGCTTCGTCGTCAAGGTGGACACCTCGACCGACGACTACGACGACACGTTCCCGTTCAGCCCCGAGCCGAGCATCGAAAGCGACGGTTTCGACATGGACCAGCCGCAGGATTTCATCCCCGGGACAACCGCCCCGAAACGTTACATGATAACCACGATGGCCGCCGTAAAGAGCGTCGTGATAGGCATCGGCGACGACAGCTACGAAGCGCTGAACGGCACGACCGAGGGCGTCGAGGTGACCAGGGAGAGCGATTTGAGCCTGACGGTCACCCTTTCCGACGCCTTCTTCGCAGGGCGTCCGGGCGGCAGCCATCCGGTGAGCATCCGCGTCACGGATTCGGCCGGCGCCGAAGCCACCGCCATCTCGGAATACCGTCTGCAAGGTCTTCTGCCCATTGAAAAGACGGATTACGACCTCTGGACGAACAGCCTCACGCTGCGCGCGCTGGTCCTCGATCCGAACGTCACGACGGCGACCTTCGGACTGCGCGTCAAAGACGGCGAGTGGTCCGACGCCGAGGGCGTAAGCGCCGGCGAGGGCATCTATACGGCCACGTTCACGGCCCAATGGAAGGAATCGGTCAATGCCGCGGGCCTGACCGTCCACACCCCCGTCGCAGGCACCGGCGTCTTCGCCGGCAACAGCTACGAGGCGCGGGCGGCGCTCGATGGCGAAACCGTCTCCTCGGCAGAGTTTCAGGCCGCAGCCGGGCAGGTCATCCCCGACGGGGATATGGAAAGCGGATCGCTCCCCTGTTTCGGCAAAAGCACGTCGGAATCCACGACGTTCTGGGGCAGCGGCAATGCCGCAACTTCGGGACTGTGTGCGCAGTCAACCAAACCCGGCATGGGCGGCAGCTACTGCGCCAAGCTCGAATCGCAGCCGGCGTTCGGCCTGCTCGCCGCGGGCAATCTCTTCTCGGCAACGTTCCGTTTTGCGAGTCTCTCGGGAACGGCCAGTTTCGGAATGCCCTACCAGTGGACAGCGCGTCCGACGGCCTTGCGGCTCAAATACCACGCCACCGTGGGCGCCGTCAATAAGGGAACCGTCACCGAAGAGCACGAATACATCCAGGACGGCCAAGACCGTTCGCGCATCTTCGCCGTTATCGTCAATTGGAACAGCCGTCACGCGACTGTCGCCGGCATGGGGTCGCCGACAGGCGTGTGGGACCCCGCCAAAACCGCCGAAACCGCCGAAGGCCCCGTCATCGCCTACGGATCGCTGCTGATCGGCGAAACCACACCAGGCGACGCGATGACGACCGTGGAGATTCCGATCGAATATTACGACAGAACGACCAAACCTACGGGTGCATATACACTCGTCATCTCCTGTACGACGAGCGCCTACGGCGACTTCAAGGTCGGTTGTCTGGGCAATGTCATGTACGTAGACGATTTCGAATGGGTATACTAATCACTAAACGCAAGCAGATGCGCAAGCTATTCATCCGCACGCTCGCCCTCGCGCTGTGCCTCACGGGCACGGCGCAGGCGTTGCGCGCACAGGAAACAACCGCCGCCCAAACTGCGGCGGCAGCCGACCAGCGTCCGAAAACAATCAACGAAATGCGCCAGGAGCGCGGACTTACCGACACGCACAACCTGTTCGTGCCGAAAGGACAGTGGATTTTCGGCGGTACGGCCTCCTACTCGACCCATACCAACAAAGGCTATCAGTTCCTCGTCATCGAGGGAATCAACTCGAAAGGCTACACCTTCCGCGTCAGCCCGATGATCGCCTACGCCTTCCGGGACAACATGGCCCTCGGAGGACGCTTCATCTATTCGCGCACGCTGCTCAAGCTGGACAACGCCGAACTGCATTTCGGCAACGAGGAGACGGGCACGAACATCGTGGCCAGGGATTTCTACTCGCTCAAGCAGACCTATTCGGCGGCGGCGATCTGGCGGCAGTACATCCCGCTGGGACGCAACAAACGCTTCGCGCTGTTCAACGAGATGTCGCTCGCGGCCGGAGGCACGCAGGCGCGCTTCGCCAACGACTCGCCCGTGAAGGGAACCTACGAAACCGGCTACACCCTTTCGCTGGGCATTTCGCCGGGCATCGTAGCCTTCGCCACCAACAACATGGCCGTCGAAGTGAACGTGGGCGTGATGGGCATCAGCTATACCCATACCAAACAGGTTCACAATCAGGTCACCGTGGGCAAACGCAACACGAGCATGATGAACTTCAAGGTCAATATCTTCTCGATCGGCCTCGGCATGGCCTTCTATCTCTAAAAACGGCACACTATGACACGAAGCATACTCTGCACCCTGCTGATCATAATTATCTCGTGCGGCAACGCGCTGGCGCGGCAAACCGCCGCAACCGGGAATCCGAAGGAAACAGCCGCTCCGGCAGCCGCAATCGCACCCGCCGCAGCCGGAACGATCTCCACCGAAGAAGAAGCCCCGGCAACCGGAAATGCGCCGGCCGCCGAAGCGCCGGCCTCGGAAGCGGCAGTCCCGGCCGACGGACAGAAGCAATTGCAGGCACTCAAGGCCGCGGAAGTTCAGTCGCCGATCCGCGGCAAAAAACAGTTCCTGCCCACACGCCGGCGTATCGACCGCGAAATCAACAAGCTCAAATTCGCCTACAAGGGCGAGGTGATCATGGGTCTGACGGCCTCCTACGGCACGATGTCGAGCGACGACACGGACATCATGCTCATCCTCGACGGCATCGACGCCGACGGCACGGTGGCCACCGTCAAACCCTTCATCGGCTATTTCTACCGCGACAACAACTGTCTGGGCGTGCGTTTCGGCTACCGCCACATGGACGGCAACCTCGATGCCGCACGCTACGACCTGGGCGAAAGCAACGACGCCTCGGGCAGCATTCCGAAGGTCAATTTCAACAGCGACAACTACTCGTTCGGCATTTTCCACCGCTCCTACGCGGGACTCGACCCGAAGGGCCGTTTCGGACTGTTCGCCGAGTTCGAACTCTCGCTGTCGACCGGAACGTCGAAACTCTCCTACCAGCCCGACACCGCCAGCGACAACATGAAAACCACGTTCAGCGACAATACGCAGCTCAAATTGGCGTTTAATCCGGGAGCTGCCGTCTATATCTTCCCCAACGTCTGCGCCACGCTGTCGTTCGGGCTGGGCGGCATCCAGTACACCTCCGTCACGCAGAAGGACGACGCCGGCAACAAGATCGGAACGCGCAAGGCTTCGAACATGCGTTTCAGGCTCAACGTCGCCGCCATCAACTTCGGCATGACGGTACACCTGTGGGACAAGAAAAAGAAATAAATTATGACCAGATACCTGAAAACAGCACTCCTTGCAGCCGCGGCGCTCCTCGCGTCGTGCATCCACAACGACATCCCCTATCCGGTCGTCGAACTCCGCATCGCGAGCGTCGAAGGCCAGGGCTTCTCGGTCTCGGAAAACAACGTCACGTCGCGGACAGTCACCCTCTCGCTCGACGAAGCGACCGACATCCGCAACGTGCGGATCGACGCCGTGGGTTACGACGCCGTCATCCACAGCATCCAGCTCGACAAGGAGGAGGTCCTGCAACAGATCCGCAGCTCCCGGGAGCTGACCGGCACGTTCGACCTGCGTTCGCCGATCTACACCACGCTTTCGCTCTACCAGGATTACGAATGGACGATCCGCGCCACACAGACCATCGAGCGCCGTTTCAGCGTGACGGGGCAGATCGGCGCCACGGAGATCGAGGAGAAAAACCGCATCGCCCGGGTCCTCGTCCCCAGCGACACCGATCTGGCACATATCGAGGTCACGGAACTCAAACTCGGCCCCGCCGACATCACGACCTATTCGCCCTCGCTCGAAGAGCTTTCGGGCAGCAGCTTCGAATCGGTGCGTTTCGTAGACGTCACCTGCCACGGAATCACCGAACGGTGGCTGCTTTACGTGGAGCCTACCAATGTGAAGGTCGCCCTCCGGGCAACCGATCTGTGGAACAATACGGCCACGGCCACCGCACTCGTCTCCGCCGAGGAGTATGCGGCCGGCGCCGCGCTGGAATACCGGATCAAGGGCGCCACGGAGTGGCAGAGAATGGCGGAGAGCAGCTACGAGGCCGGCATCCTGACGGCAACGCTCGCGCCCGAATGGAGCTCGTCGACCAACCCCTACGGGCTTGCCGTCTACAACTTCGTGCCGGACAAGGGTCTCTTCGCAGGGCACACCTACGAATTCCGCCTGACAGTCGGGGGCGAGCAGACCCAGCTGATGGAATATGCGGCCCCCGCGGGCAACACGATTCCCAACGGCGACCTGGAGGACAGCTCGCTGAGCTGCTGGACCCAGAACAACAAGACCGCAGAGTTCTGGGGCAGCGGCAACAACACCTTCACCAGGGGACTCTGCACGCAGGCCTCCTTCGACGGAGGCACGCGCGCCAAACTCCAGGCTACGTCCGCCGTGGGAGTCCTCGCTTCGGGCAACCTCTTCTCGGGGCTGTTCCAGAAGGACGTCCTGACCCGGGGCGTCGTGTCGTTCGGCCAGCCTTACGCCTGGAAAGCCCGTCCCAAGGCGCTGAAACTGCAATACTATGCAGAACATATCGGCATCGTCGACATCGAAAAGAATTTCGGCGCCCCGATTCACGAAGGGGACCGGGACAAGGCCCGCATCATGGTCGCCATCGTGGACTGGAACACCCGCCGCGAGGTCGGATCGGGCACGGAAGCCCCCACCGGGACCTGGGATCCGGAAGAGACCACTTCGGTCGACGAGGGACCGATCATCGCCTACGGCTCGCTTTTCATCGACCAAAGTTCGACCGGCGGCAAGATGATCGACGTACAGCTTCCGCTCAACTATTACGACACGAAGGCCAAACCCTCCGGATTGTACCAGATCGTGATCTCCTGCTCGACGAGCGCCTACGGCGACTTCATGGCAGGCTGCAAGTCGAACATACTCTACGTCGACAATTTCGAGTGGGTCTATTGACAATGCCTATTTTCGCAACCCGCAAAAAGCAGAGCCTCACCGGTTCTGCTTTTTGTTTACTCCGGCGGTCCGAAAAAAAACACCGGAGGAGGTAGGGTTTCAGCGCTTTCATCCGTGATATAGATAGAATGAAGAGACCCGAACATATCATCGAAGATCTGATAACCCGCCAACTGGACGGCACACCCCTCACCGACACGGAACGCCGGGAACTGCAGGAGTGGCTCGAAGCATCCGAAGCCAACCGCGACGCCTTTCTCCGGGCTTACAAAGCCTGGGGAAACGCCCGCCTTGCGGAAACCCGGTTCAACACCGGGCAAGCCCTCGAAAACGTCATGGCCCGGATTGCCGAAGCATCCAGACCCCGGTCTTTCCTGCGGCCGCAACTGCGCCGTCTGGGCATCGGCATCGCAGCGGCAGCCTGCGTCATGCTGGCCGTTGTCGGTTACTACCGACTGCAACCGTCGACCGTCCCGGACATCGAAATGTTTATCCGGCAGGCCGACACCCCCGTATTCACCCAGAAAGAGGTGCAACTGGTGCTGTCCGAGCAGAAAACCCTCCTGCTCGAAACCCAAAAATCGACAATCCGTTACGATTCGACCGCCATCCGGATCAACAACGCCGAAAAAACCATTCCCAAAAAAGAGGCTGCGACGTTCAACCAGCTGGTCGTTCCCTACGGCAAGCAGACGACGCTGACGCTCGCCGACGGAACCCGCGTCTGGATCAACGCCGGATCACGGCTGGTCTACCCCGTCGTATTCGAAAAGCAGAAGCGCGAAATATACGTCGAAGGCGAAATCTACATGGAAGTGGCGCACGATGCCGAACGGCCTTTCTCGGTACACACAGGCAAAATGGATGTCTGCGTTTTGGGAACCAAATTCTACATATCCTCCTACGGCCGCGATCGCACGCAGGAGGTCGTCCTGCTCTCCGGCTCCGTCAGCGTAGCCCCTGCCGGACGATCCGACCGCGGAATTCGCATCGTTCCCGGCCAACAAGCCATCCTCGACACCTCGGAATCGCTGGAGGTCCGCGAAGTGGAAGCCGAAAGCTACATCAGTTGGATTCACGGATACCTGCCCTTCGACAACGACCCGCTGTCGAACATCCTCGAACGCCTTTCCCGCTACTACAATTGTCGGATCGAGTGTACGCCCGAAGCCGAAGCGCTGACGCTCTCGGGCAAACTCGAACTCAAAGACGATCCGGCCGAAGTGCTGAAAATCTTGAGCGCAACAGCCCCTATCAACCTGCAAATCACCGAATCCGGGAATTTCCGAATCGACTATAACCCGACTACCAACAACCCAAACTGACCTGCCTATGTAACAGCCCGTATCCCTCCAAAAAAAGACCGGATGTCGTCCCTCAACGACATCCGGAGCGATTGAAAATCTAAAATAGCCTTTTAAACTTCAAATCTTTACAAATGTACAACAAAAATGGTAAAATCGGTCTTTTTAAGGCCGATAATGGGGGATTATTCCACCTATTCCGGATAACATTCCTGTTTTTGCTGGCAACAATCGGGTTCATCCGGCCCGTCAGTGCACAAACGGCAGAGGCGGCGAAAACCATCACGCTCAACGTACAGAACCGCCCCATCAAGGAGGTCCTCACACTGATCGAACGCCAAAGCGACTACATCTTCGTTTACTACGACAACATCTTGGACATCCACCGCAAAGTCACCCTGAAAGTAACGAATCAGCCCATTTCGGCTGTCCTGAAACAGTTGTTCGCCGGAACCGACAACACCTGGAAACTCTCGGGAAGGCAGATCGTCATCGGACGCTCCGTAGCTGCGGCCGCAGCTACACCCCGGAAGATCACACGCATCACAGGCGTCGTCAGGGACCAGAACAACGATCCGCTCATCGGCGTCACGATCCGCATCAAGGCCCGTCCGAACATCGGTACAGCCACCGACATCAACGGCAAATACCTGCTCGACGTTTATCCCGACGAAGTACTGGAATTCAGCTATGTAGGTTACAAATCGCAGGACGTTTCGGTCGCAGGGCAGGAAATCGTCGACGTGGTTATGCTGCAAAACGACGCCATCCTCGACGCCGTGGAGGTGGTGGGCTACGGCGTGCAGAAAAAGATCAGCGTCATCGGCTCGCAGCAGACCATAGCGACCAAGGAACTGAAAGTTCCCGTCGCCAACCTCACACAAGGCCTTGCGGGCCGCGTATCGGGTCTGGTCTCGGTACAGCGAACCAGTGAACCGGGCTTCGACGACGCGAACATCTACATCCGCGGCATCTCAACGCTGACAGCCAGCATGAGCGCCCCTCTGACGCTCGTCGACGGCGTTCCCCGCTCGTTCTCCAACGTCGACCCCGAAGACATCGAGAGTTTCTCGATCCTGAAGGACGCCTCTGCAACTGCTGTTTACGGCGTTCGCGGCGCCAACGGCGTCATTATCATCAATACCAAAAGCGGTCTGAAAGGACGCCCCAAATTCAGCGTACGCTATACCGAAGGCCTCACCAAACCGACCAAGATCACCGATTTCGCCGACGGCGCGACTTACATGGAGATGTCGAACGAAGCGTCGCTCACCCGCGGCGGCGGCAAACTATACAGCCAGGAGATCATTGATAAGACCCGCCGCGGGGAAGACCCCTATCTCTATCCCGACGTAGACTGGATGAAACAGATCCTGCGTAACTTCAGCCGCAACCGCTCGGCCAACGTCAACGTGCAGGGCGGTTCCGATAAGGCGGTCTACTACATCGGCCTGGCCTACTACGACGAGAACGGCATGTACAAGGACACGAAACTGGCCGACTACAACTCGAACACCTTCTACCGCCGTTACAACGTCACCTCGAACCTCACGCTCAACCCGTTCCGCACCACCGAAATCAAACTGGGCATCCAGGGCTACCTGGCCAACGCCAACTATCCGGCATCTTCGCAGGCAAGCATCTTCGAATCGGCCTATTTCACACCTCCGACCTATATCGCGCCGCTCTACCCCGACGGCAAGCTCGGCGCCTTCTCGGGCGGCGATATAAACCCCGTGGCACAGCTCGGCGCAACGGGCTATGCCAACCAGTGGCGCAGCCAGGTTTATTCGAACCTGCGCATCACGCAGCAGATTTACAAAGGGCTCTCGGTTTCAGGCATGTTCTCGTTCGACACCTACAACTACACGAGCAACCGTTTCACCAAAACCCCGAACACCTACCACGCCACAGGACGCGACGCCAACGGCAACCTGCTCTACGAGCAAACCCGCCAGGGAACCGAAAACCTGGCCTACAGCCTCAGTGCAAAGGGTAACCGCGCCATCTATCTGGAAGCCGCAGTCAACTACCGCAACACTTTCGGCAGGCACACCGTATCGGGCATGATGCTCTTTAACCAGAGCGACGAAATCAATACCAAAGCCACCAACGTCGAAGAGGCGCTGCCCTACCGTTTCCGCGGCCTGGCAGGACGTTTCACCTACTCGTTCGACGACCGTTATTTCGGGGAGTTCAACTTCGGATACAACGGTTCGGAGAACTTCGCCCCGAAAAACCGTTACGGCTTCTTTCCGTCGGTCGGACTTGGCTGGGTAATCAGCAACGAACCCTTCTTCAGAGGCGCCACAGAGGTGATCCAGTACCTCAAACTGCGCGGCACATGGGGTCGTGTCGGCAACAGCCAGATCAGCGGACGCCGTTTCGCCTACCTGGCTACGGTCAAGGACACCAACGACACCAGTTACCAGTTCGGAAAGAACATGGACCAGACCTACGGGACTACGGCCATCGACGAATATGCCGTCGACGTAACGTGGGAGATCGCCGACAAAACCAACATCGGACTGGACATGCGCCTGCTGAACAACAAGTTCAACCTGCAATTCGACGCCTTCAAAGAGTCGCGCAAAGGCATTTACCTGCGCCGCACAAGCATTCCGTCCTATTTCGGTATGATCAACAACCCCTACGGCAACATCGGCAAAGTCGAGAACAAAGGTATCGAAATGTCGGTCAGCTATGCCAATTCGTGGCGGGACTGGTCGTTGAGCGTCATGGGTAACTACTCGTTCAACCGAAACAAGGTCCTCGAAGACGACAGCACCGTGGCCTATCCCTGGCAAAAAACCATCGGCAACAAGGTCGACCAGCGGTTCGGGCTCATCGCACTGGGACTCTTCGAAAGTCCGGAGGAGATCGCCGCAGCGCCTGTACAGGTCGGCGACACGCGCCCGGGCGACATCCGCTACAAGGACATCAACGGCGACGGCAAAATCGACGAATATGACAAAGTGCCCATCGGCTGGGGAAGTGTCCCCGAAATCGTCTACGGCTTCGGATTCTCCGTAGGCTGGAAAGGCCTCTCGCTGTCAGCCATGTTCCAGGGCGCCGCACACGTCGACGCGATCCTCAGCGGCGAAGGCGTACTGCCTTTCGCACAGGGATCGAGCCGCGGCAACCTGCTGAGCAACATCACCGACCGTTGGACCGAGG
>ERZ857969.4264-NODE-4264-length-12809-cov-3.465031_pt1 | contig 12809 bp, 8 predicted proteins | sample MGYA00519864_ERZ857969 | MGnify/ENA primary metagenome ERZ857969 (study PRJEB31778, sample SAMEA3449382) | human gut metagenome | biome: human gut; feature: human-associated habitat; material: faeces | place: United Kingdom | collected 2010/2012 ... | reverse complement strand
TAACGTGCTTTTTGTTGTGAAACTGTATAATCTATTACTCTATTTATTTCATCATCCGAAACAAATGCTCCTTGTATTCTAACTGGAGAATTTTCTCCCATTGGCAAGAATAACATATCACCTTTACCAAGTAATTTTTCTGCACCAGTCATATCAAGTATTGTTCTTGAATCAATTGATGAAGATACTGCAAAAGATATACGAGATGGTATATTTGCTTTTACTATACCAGTAATTACATCAGTAGATGGTCTTTGTGTTGCTACAATTAAATGTATGCCAGCAGCACGTGCCATTTGAGTAATTCTTAAAATAGAATCCTCAACTTCTTTTGCAGCAACAAGCATCAAATCAGCAAGTTCATCAATTATAACTACTATATAAGGAAGTTTTTCAGCATGACCATTTAAATTTCTCTTTCTATCTTCAACATATTTATTATAATCTGTTATATTTTTAGTTCTAGATTCTTCAAATAAATCATATCTTCTTTCCATTTCAGATACCATTTTCATAAGTGCAATAGAAGCCTTTTTAGGATCTGTTACAACAGGCATAAGTAAATGTGGTACTCCATTATACATACTCATTTCTACCTTTTTAGGGTCAACTAATACCATTTTTACCTCATCAGGTCTAGTACGTAATAAAAGAGTTACTATAATACTATTTATACATACAGATTTACCACTACCAGTCGCACCTGCAACAAGCAAGTGTGGTGTTTTATTTATTTCCATAAACATTGTTTTACCCATGATATTTTTACCTAAGGCAACAGCAAGTTTACTATTATCCATACTCTTTGGAATATCTTCCATAATCTCTCTTAAAGATACAGATGTATTTACTCTATTAGGTAGTTCAATACCAATAGTACTTTTTCCAGGAATTGGAGCTTGTATTCTTACATCCTTAGCAGCAAGCGCTAAAGCTATTTCACGTTGTATACTTAATACTTTATTAACCTTTGTACCACTTCTAAGTTCTATTTCATATTGAGTTACAGAAGGTCCTACATTAATTGCAACAACTTTACCAACTATATCAAAATCTGCCAAAACTTTCTCCATCTTTATTACATTTTCTTTTATATCATTTTTATTTTGACTAGCATTTGACTTAGAAGGCTTATTTAAAAGAGTTCTAAAATCCGGAATAACATAAGAATCAGTTTTAATATCATCATAATTAATTACTTCACTAGGTGTATCACTAACTTCTTCAGTCTCTATAGCCTCTTCATCTAGTTCATCTAAACTTGTAATAATTTTCTTATTAGTAACATCTTCACTATCACCAGGTTCATCTACATGAATATCAATTCCCTCTTTCTTAAATTCCCTTTTAAATGATAAGTTTTTAATTTTACTAAATAAGTTTTTAAGAAAGTTAATTATTGATACATTAAACATTATAATTAAACCAAAGAATATAAGTGCGAAAGAAACTATTTTAGCGCCAGTTATTGCAAACAATTTTTCAAACAATAATGAAAATATTGCACCAATTATACCACCACCATTAGCCTCTATACTTCCTTTAAATGCTAGAATTAATTGATCAAGAGTATCTTTAAGTGTTGCAATAACCTCTAAATTATTATTAGTTACATATTTAATATGAGATAAAACAAGAACCCCAATTATTATCAAATAAGAACCCACTAATTTAGATGAGAATATATTTACATGTTCTCTTTTAATAGTCATATAAGCACCAGATAAAAATAATAAAATTAATCCAACTACCCACCAACTACCAGCGAGAAATATAGAAAAACCACTTATTATTTCACCAACAATTCCAAATCTACCAAATCCAATTATAGATACTAATATTAATAAAAGACCAGATAATTCTGAACTATAATTTTTTTCTTCATTCTCACTATCTTTTCTTTTTTTCTTTTTTGACATAATATCACCCCAATACGATATACATTAATTATAACATGCAAAAAATAATATTTCAATTTGTAGAAATAAAAACAACTAAAATTATTTTAGTTGTTTTAATAAACACTATTCGCTTTTATATTCATAATTATATGAATTAGTATTACTATCATAAGTTACTAAAACATAACCATTCATTACTGAGTCATCTCTTACATCTAGTATTGGACATTCTAAATATTTCTTATTACATAAAAGGTCTAAAGAAATTCTAAACTCATCTTCACTCATAACATCAGGATTAGAAGCAACATATTCTCTTGCAACCTTTTCAATTTGTTTTAAATTTGTTTCATAAACCATATCTTTATTAGTTTTTGATGTACCAACCATTTTAGGTATAGCAATAATTGCTATAATTCCAATCACAGCAATTACCGCAAGTAATTCTACTAAAGTAAAACCCTTATTATTCATTATCATCACCCAATTTAAGTATATAGTAATATTTATCATTTATCAATCATTTAGAATTAATTTGATTATAAAAATCAGTTTTAGTCATAAGTTTATAACGCATTTCCCATTTACCATAATTTTTATATGGTATATATAATTCAACACTATTATCTTTAAATATATAAGTAGTTTTATATATATAACCATTTTTTGAAGTCTTTGTATCAATAAGTTTAGGTTCATTAAAATTAACGCCATCAATTGATTCTGTATAATATAAATAATTATTTCTAGTAATAAATATCATTTTATAAATTCCATCATGATATTGTATCTCACTATGCCATACTCCCCCATTAAAATTCTTAATCTTTACATCAAGTGGTTTAGTATAACTAGATAAATCAGTTGATTCCATATATTTCATTTTACAATCATAATTTGTATACCAAATTTTATAATTTCTTAAAGTTTTTATAACAGATGGACTCATATATCTTTCTTTAAAATTATTATCAACTATTAATTTTGGAGTAGTCCAATTAATACCATCAGCTGACTCAGTATAATATAAGTAATTATATCCATTTTTTATATATTTGCCGTCATGAACTGATTTAGTTTTTCTATAAAATAACTCAAAATGATCTTTATTAAATAACATAAATGGATCTGAGTAATAAATATCACTTCTATATTCGCTTGGATAACCTGATATAGGATTTTTAATACCCTCGGGTTCAGTAAAATTAATTCCATCATTAGATACAATTATAGATGGATTTTCAAGAAAGATATCATTACCAGGGTATGGAGTATTTACCATCCAATACTTATATCCATTAAATCCATTTTCAAAATAAAGTACTTTAGGATGAGTTACTTCATTAGATCCATCATAAGTAGGTGTATCTATCCATTTATCTATAGGTATAACCTCTTTACTCGGTTTATTATTTTTCCCCTTATCAACATAACTACATTTCTTATTTTTATCATAAATAATCTTTTTATTATTAATGTTAAAAACATATATACAAAAGATTAAAACAATACACACAAAAACAACTAATGATATTATTTTTTCATTTTTCAACTTCATTGCACTCACCTAAAATATTATACCATACTTTTAAATAGAAAAAATGCAAAATAATTTGCATTTTAATCTCTACTATATAAATCTCTTGTATAAACTTTACTCTTTACATTTTCAATTTCATGTTCTAATCTATTTGCTAAAATTACATCTGTTACTTGACTAAATTCATCAAAATCATGAATTACTTTACATCCACTAAATTCATCAGCACTTAAAGTTGGTTCATATATAACAACAGTTATATTTTTATCTTTTAATCTATCAATAACCCCTTGTATTGCACTAGATCTAAAGTTATCAGAATCAGCCTTCATAGTAAGACGATATATTCCAACTATTTTAGGTTCTTTCTTACTTACAATATCAGCAATATAATCTTTTCTTGTATCATTTGATTTTACTATTGCTTCAATCATATTTTGAGGAACATCTTTATAATTTGCAAGTAATTGTTTTGTATCTTTTGGTAAACAATAACCACCATATCCAAAAGATGGATTATTATAATGAGTACCAATTCTAGGATCAAGACAAACACCTTCAATTATTTCTTTTGTATTTAATCCTTTAGATTCTGCATAAGTATCAAGTTCATTAAAATATGCTACTCTAAGAGCTAAATAAGTATTAGAAAATAACTTAACAGCTTCAGCTTCAGTATTTCCCATAAACTTTATATCAATATTCTCTTTTATTGCTCCTTCTTCTAATAACTTAGCAAATTTTAAAGCACGTTCACTCTTTTCACCCACTATTATTCTAGATGGGTACAAATTATCATAAAGTGCCTTACCTTCTCTTAAAAATTCTGGTGAGAATATAATATTATCTACACCATATTTCTTTCTTACAGACTCAGTATAACCAACTGGAATAGTTGATTTAATTATTATAGTCGCATCCTTATTTACCTTAAGTACTTTTTCAATAATATCTTCTACACTTGATGTATCAAATCTATTAGTTACATCATCATAATTTGTAGGAGTACTAATAATTACATAACTAGCACCCTTAAAAGCATCTTCATAATCTAAAGTTGCTCTTAAATTTAACTTCTTTTCTTTTAGAAATGTTTCAATTTCATTATCTTTTATTGGAGAAATATGATTATTAATCATATCAACCTTTTCTTTAATTATATCTAGTGCAACAACCTCATTATGTTGACTAAGTAATACAGATAGTGATAAACCCACATATCCTGTTCCTGCTACTGCTATTTTCATCTTTACCTCCATTTGCTTACTTATAATATAACACTTAACAAGTATTAAAGCAAGAAAAACCGCTTAGTTAAGCGTTAATTTCGTTTGTTAATTTCTTTATAAAGTTTTTAGTATTACTTTTAAACTCTTTTGTTTTAAATGTTTTAATTTTTTTTATTAGATCATCTAAATCGGTACTTTCATCTAATTTAAGAATATATCCCTCATCAGAAAATACATCTACTATTTCAGTCTGATGATCATCAACATGTTCACCATATTTTGCTAATCTAGCACATGCGATTACTTTTTTTCCTTCTTTTAAAGGTCCAGTAATTGATCCAGTTCCTCCATGTGTAATAATTAAATCAGCATCTTTAACATACTCAGCCATTTTATCATAATCTATAAAATCAAACATCTTCATTTTTTTTGATTTATATTTTGTATAACCTGCTTGTACTATAATTTTATCTTTAATTTTACTCTTTTCTATATAATCTAAAAGTCTAGTAAATTCTTGATGTTGTGTTCCTAAAGTAACTAATATCATTAATAAATCCACCCCCAACATTCTGCTTTTGGATAATACTTAAGCATATTTTCCCACTGAACTACAAAAGTTGTATAAGCATGTAATTTATATATCATTTTACCTGTTACAGTTGGAGAATTATTTTTAGCAAATGACTCAATATAAATTACTTTTTTTCTAAATATTTTACCTAAACAACACATAGCAGCTGCAGTGTTCGCACCAGTTGTGACAATTACATCTGGGTTATACTTAATTAAGTAAAATAAAGACATAAAACAGTTTGCAAGTAAAATAAATGGATATAATAATTTTTGATTCCTAGATCCATACGGAAAAAAAGACATATTATATTTACTTTTCATGTCCTTGGTAACATCTGTTTTTTCAGTTATTAAAATATATTTATATTCTCTAAATAATTCTTTTAATTGAAGTAACTGTGTTAAATGACCACCTGTACTTGATATAAACATTACTTTTTTCATAATCATTCCTCTTACAAATAATATCAATGTAGTATAATGCTACTCTTCTTCATATATCTTTTTTATTTCCTTTTCTATTGAATTATTGAATTCTACATAATTGAATTTCTTCTTAATTTTATAACCACTATTCAAAAACTTTTTCATTCCTTTATAAATAGATTCATCATCATTTTTTACGACTATACCAAATTTGCCATCAATATCTTCCTTAGCATCAGAAACATCAGTAGTAATTATAGGTATATTTAACATCATCGCTTCAATAAATACAACAGGATATCCTTCCCTTACAGAAGATAAAACAAAAGCAGAAGATTTTTTTAGGTATTTATATGGATTACTTTTCTTACCTAAGAAATGAATGTTTTTAATCCCTTTTTCATTAACCAAATCTAAATACATTTTATGATCCTCACCATCACCAATAAGTATTACCTCAAAATCATAGCCTTCACTATTTAATTTATTAACAGCAGTAATTAGTCTAGTTAATTTTTTATATAAATCGGAATGCCTGCATATATTTATAAAATATATTTTATCCTTCTTAAATTTAAAATCCTCTATTTCTTCTTTTGATTTTGCAATTATTTGATCTCCATCAATCATATTATTGATAGCATATACTTTTTCATCTCTATTAATTAGTTTACAAAGTGTATTTTTAGCATCCTTAGACACGCATATAATTTTATTAAATTTTTCATACTTGCATCCTCTTAATTGCTTTTTTAAATGTTTTTCTGTAACTCCTTGAGCTAAATTTCCGTGAATATAAACAATACTATTTTTACTAGCAAATCTAGTTAAAGAACATAGTACTGGATGTTGATAAGAATAAGAAATAGAAATATCATATTTATTAAATATATGATAAATATATCTAAATATTAATTTTATGGCCGCAATTAATTTACCAAAAATATTAAATTGTCCAGGACATGCAATTATAAGTTTAATATTACTAGGAAGTAAGCTTATATAATTCATTTCACCTCTATATACCAAATATAACGTTAAATCATATTTATCATTAAGTTTTGAATAATTAATTAAATTAACTAAAGCCTTCTCCATTCCACCAAAAGACAACTTTGGCATATAAATTATCATTTTTTCTTTTCTTTTAACTAAGTTATTTAATGACTCAAAATAATGACTTTTGTTTCCATCAAATAATTCTAATTCTTCTTTATATTTATTAGTAATATTTTTATTCATTGCTTTTAGCATTCCATCTATTAATCCCTCAGTTGAGTTTTCTGTTAATATTCCTAGTCTTCCATTGTCTAGTGCTTCATCCATACCAGTAACTCTTGGACCAACACATATCTTTCTTAAAGCAAGTGCTTCATTTATAACTCTAGGATATCCTTCATAATATGAACTACTTATAAGTACATCACACTCATTCATATATGGATATGGATTTTGTATAATACCTTCTAATTTAATATATTTTTCTAATTTTTTTACCTTTATCTTTTTCTTAATATCTCTACCTACATCCGTATTATTATTACCAATAATATATAACATAGTGTTTTTATTTATATTATGAACTACCTCAAAAGCATCGATTAATCTATCATAACCTTTTTGTTCACTAAATCTACCAACAGCTAAAAAATTAAATCTATTTTTATTAAATATCTTTTTATGTTTTTCCATGCTCTTTTCTTTTATATAGTCAACATTAAAATATGTATATATTGTAGTTGTCTTTTCTTTACATGATGGATATTTCTCAATAAATTCACTCGTTGTTTGATTTGAAACTGTATATATTTTATCCATTTTATCATAAGCCTTTTTTAAATTAAACATTCCAAATGGTACATTAGAAGCACTTAATTTATGGTTTTTAAGTCCAACTCTAATAGATGCAATTTTAACTGATTCACTATTTGTACTTGATGCAATAAATACAGCTGGAAATCCTTCTAAATAAGCTATTTCTACATCATATTTTGTATTTATTGTATTACTATAAACATATCTAGTAAAAATACCACCCATAAAATAAAGAATATAATAAATCTTATTTTTCAATTTAGAATAATTATCATTCAATATGCTATATGCATTGACTTTAGAATCCAATCTTTTTAATAGTTCCCCTTCTTTTCTAAGCAAAACAACATCAACTGTATCTGTTTTAGATAATTCATTAACCACATCAATTAAACCTACTTCCGCACCACCAATATGTAAATCATTTATCATAAACAAATATTTTCTTTTATTTTTGTATTCTTCTTCTTTAAATACATTATTTGAAATAACAAGAAGCATAATAAAATAAAATACTGTTTGAGAAAAATGTATTGTATATCCTACAAACGTTATTAAGCCTACTGCAATACATGTAGAAAAGCCTAAAATTAATTTATTAAGATTTAATTTTTTGTAATTAATAAGTGTTAATAATCCCTCAATTACAAATAACATTAATGGTATAAATAAAATTAGCAAAAATCCAACTATTCCAAATGAGAAAAATATTGCAAATGTATCAGTTTCAACCCAAGTACAGTTTATCATTGTATAATATCCATATCCCAACAATCTATCCTTAATAGGACTTAATTTAAACAACTCTTTGTTAATTTTCAATTGAACAGTTCTATTATCAAACGATGCAAAATCTGGAGTTTTATACTTTTTAATCGCTTTTGATAATATTATTTCAAAATCATTTTTATATATACGCTCACTATTATATTTATCATCTGTTATCTTGTTTATATTTTCTTCTCTTATGTAATCTTCTAATGCGGGTTTATCTGCCTTTATATCTTTATCATACATTTTTTTCTGATTATAAAAATTCTCATAACCATAAGTTGATGTAAATGTAAATATAACTAAAAATGTAGTTAAAACTATTAATACATTTATAAAATTTAACTTCTCTTTTCTTAAAATTAATCTTATCAACAATAATAAAGATGTAAATACTAATATTGCAAGCACACCAAACAATGGTGATTTAGTACCAACTAAATAAACACAAGGTATAATTGGTAATAAAAATACTATCGCTTTTATAAGATTATTTTTTATTAAATTGTTATAAATTGCATAAATAACAATGGGAAACATTAATAGTAGTGAATGTCCTATATAATGTGCAGAGATTGACCAGCCTTTATATCCATGTTTAACTAAAGAGCCTTTGTACGTTAAAAGAGAAGTTCCACTTATAACAGACATTAGGTATAATGATGCCATTAATGCACTTGCACAAACTAAAGACAAAATGATTTTTTTCTTTTCATCTTTTGTTGCAATACTAAATATCAAATATACATTAATTAGCTGTAAAAGAAAGTATCCATAATTTACAAGTTGTCTCATTTCATCAAATAAATCGCCATATGACAATTCAAAAAAATTATTTTTTACATTAATTAAATGTAAAACACAGTACAAAGAAAATATAAAAAGATATAAAAAACTCCATATTTTCTTTCTTTTGCCCACATTATTAGAAATAAGTAGTCCAAAATAAATTATAGTCGCTAAAAAAGGTCTTATTAAAGAAATTAAATTAGAATTAACTTGTGCAACTTCCCTTAATAAATATATTAAAACATCAAAAATCGGTTGTATAATTACAAATATACAAAAGAAATTAATTAAATTATTAGTTTTTTTCTTCACTTTAATCACTGCCTTCCGTATAATTATATCATACTACAAATAAATTAACGACAAAATATATAAAATATATCTTTTAATAGAAAAATATTTAATCGACAATATAAATGCCTTACCTCTAAATTGACTTCTCATCTTCTTCAAATCTTTTTTTATCATTAAAACTTCATTTTTTGACCATTTTTTTCTATTCTTGTATAAATTTTTAAACTGATAGCAATACATATCAAAATATTTATATTCTTTTAATAGCTTGAATTTTTCACTTTTACTTAGTAAGTTTAACACTTCAATTACTTGCATAATTTTTTCAGAATTTATAGATTTAGTCAAAGAATTGGGATTGAGAACTTCATTATTTATATAAAAATATTTTTTTGTATAATAAAAATTTTCACATTTATCTAAATAACTAAGCAGTGTATATGCATCTTCAAAGTTTTTACCATTATAAAACATAGAATCTTCAAGGATTTTGCTTTTAAAAACTTTTGTACATAAATTCGTTAGAAATAAGTGTTTTTCTAATAAAGCAATATCATATAAACCTTCATCTTGATTGAAATTCTTTATGTTGTCTATAATATATTTTTTGCTACCGTCATTTACAACTAAGTCATAAAACACTATATCAGGATTATTCTTATCAAATATCTTTACAATATTTTTAAGAGTATTCTCATCATATAAAGAATCATCAGAATCATAAAAAAGTATTATATCACCGGTAGATTTTTGAAAACCCAATTTTCTTGCAAGTCCCGGTCCTGTATTTTTTTGTGAATATACTTTTACTTTACTATTGCTTTTTTCAATACTTTTTAATATTTTTAATGTATTATCTGTTGAACCATCATCTATACAAATAACTTCATAATTCGGATATGTCTGTTTAAATATCATATCAAATATTTTTTCACAAAAATTTTCACCATTGTAAAAAGGTATTATAATACTAACTTTCATTTTTCAACTTTCTCCTTATCATTTTTTTTATTCTATCTATCCATAAATTCATTTTTAAAACTTTAAATATCAAATATACTACTATTAAATTTATAACAAATAATCCTAAGCATACTATAAACCATGAAAGCAAATTAGAAACATTAATTTTAATAAATGAATTAATTGTACATGAAATTATAAATATTATCGTTGTAATTAGTAAATTTAAATAGAATTTCTTAGTACTTTCCCCTTTAAATACATTTTTATATAAAATTTTAGGTTTTATAATATAATCCGCAACTATATACGAAATTGAAGTTGCTAGAAGTATACCTGGTATTCCAAACAAAATCATACCTATTATTGATAACAATAAATTTGTGATTGCCTCAACAATTGTACATATTTTAGTTTCTTTAAATAATCCTGTTGAATTAGTATAAACATACATAGTAGAACTATTTATGCTTAAATACAACATTAATATAAAGCAAAGTGCTAAAACATTGCTAGTTACTATCTCACCTTCATAAAATATATTTATAAATGGATTTATTGCAAATGAAAGTGATCCACAAATTACTATAGAAACAAAAGACATAAGCGTATTTAATTCCATAAATGTTTTATAATTATCTTCTTCAGAGTCACCAAGCATCTTTATACCTACAAGTGAATATAGTGATGAACTAAATTTACTTAACATTATTTTAATTGCATTTATTACATACATGTATGAAGAGTACAAAACAACTTTTGTAAGACCCACAAATGTAGAAATAACTAGCATATCCACATTATTTGCAACAACACCACTTAATTTATGTACAATTAAATGTTTTGTCCCTTTCCAAGCAGAATAATCTTTCTCTCCTCTAAAATCAATGTCTGGATATTGTTTTTTCATAGTAAACCTAACTATTAGATTAGTACTCAAAACAATTACCAATGACACCATTAAAATTTTTATTAAATCAAACCCTACAAATAGCAATACAATTTCAATAATTGTCTTTACAAGTAGTCCAATTTGATATATTAAATTTGGTATATATCTTTTTTCTCTAGCATCAAAGTATATACTATAAGGCTTAAAAAAGTAGCCCATTACATTTATAAGTAAAAATATAATAAACGAAAAAATTATATAATTATTATCTATTACATTGCCTTTTATGAAATATTTAATAAAAAAAGAAAATATAACTCCTATTAGAATCATACCAAAGCCAATAATTTTAAATATTCTGTTAGTTCCACTCAAAATACTATTGATTTTTTTGGTATCATTTTCACTTATTGGCTTATATAATGCATATAAAGCCGCAGTTGAAAATCCGGCCTCAGTTAAATTGATATACGCAAAAAACTGTCCATACATTTGATAAAGCCCAAGCATATCTGAACCAAGATACTTCAAAAAGAACTTTATTCTAAAAAAGCCAAGAATCATTATCAATATTTCTGGAATAGTTTCAGTAATATAATTTATTATTGCTTTTCTTGTTCGCATTATATATCCTTTCTATTTGTTTAAATTTTCTTTTATTTTTTCTATATTAATAGAATCAGCCAATTCTTTATCGAATGCTTTAGGAGAAATGTTTGGATTAAAGCCACCCCTATGGAAAAATGTAATTTCACCAAAAATTATTTTGTCAGATATATTATATAAATCTACTCTAGCATGTGGAAATGGTTTAGAAAGTTTTTCTGCAATTTCAACCATTTTATCATAATTTTTTGGTTTTTTAATTCTTTGACTTTCAAAGTTTGGAATATTAAATTTATAATTTTTCAATAAATTTAAATCTCTATCATAAACATTAATTTTTGAATTTTCTGCATGAGTGCCATCTTCCGCGCATACATCTACATCTAATAAAACATATTTTAATTTTCCATCAAAACATAGCATTCTATAGTCTACTAATCCACTTTTTTCACTAGTTGTTAAAACTTTTTCGCAAATAATTAAAGGCCTCACATTTTTATATGGCCATTCTCTATACAAGTTATAATAATTACTATTTAAATATTTTCTAAAATCTTTTTTAAACCTGTTTATATCAAAAGGTTTATTTTTGTCATAAATCATGTTAGCCCCCGACCTATGATTACACTTAAAAAAAACTTTTTCTTCTTCAATTTTTGAAAAATCTATTTTTTCAACATCGTCGTATACTCCGTATATTTCATTTAATATTTCTTCATATCCACAGATTTTAACATATTCTCTAACCCAATATTTGTCAACACACATAGTCATTAGTGGATTATGATAATTAATTTTTAACCACCACAATTTTTCATCATAAGTTTGTGGATTTTCTAGATTTAATGGTTTTGCAATTTTTTTGTAATAAATATTTTTAGCATATTTTTCATCATTCATAAATTTATATTTAGAATTATATATCTTACTAACCACTTTATATAAGTTTTTGGTTACTTTATTTTCTTTTAGAAATTTTTTAAATTTACTCATTTTTACTTCTCCTT
>ERZ857969.4260-NODE-4260-length-12819-cov-3.297477_pt1 | contig 12819 bp, 10 predicted proteins | sample MGYA00519864_ERZ857969 | MGnify/ENA primary metagenome ERZ857969 (study PRJEB31778, sample SAMEA3449382) | human gut metagenome | biome: human gut; feature: human-associated habitat; material: faeces | place: United Kingdom | collected 2010/2012 ... | reverse complement strand
AGCTGCTGCGAAAGACTCATGACCTGCCAGGAAGCAGAAGCACTCAGTCTCCTCTTCCAGAAGCATCTTGCCAAGGTTTCCGTGTCCAAGACCTACCTTACGGGTATCTGCAACAGATCCCGGGATACAGAAGGACTGAAGACCCTCACCGATAGCAGCTGCAGCGTCAGCAGCCTTACGGCAGCCCTTCTTGATTGCGATTGCTGCACCAACGGTGTAAGCCCAGCAAGCATTCTCAAAACAGATCGGCTGGATACCCTTGATCTGAGCATATACATCCAGTCCTGCATCCTTTGTAATCTTCTCTGCCTCTTCGATAGAAGCGATACCATAGCTATTCAGAACCGCATTGATCTGGTCAATACGTCTCTCATAGGACTCAAATAAAGCCATTTTCGTTACCTCCTGTATTATTCTTTTCTTGGGTCAATGATCTTAACTGCATCAGCAACACGGCCGTACTGACCCTTTGCCTTCTCCCATGCAGTATTCGGATCGTCGCCCTTCTTAATGAAATCAGTCATCTTTCCAAGGCTTACGAACTGATAACCAATAATCTGATCCTCTGCATCCAGAGCGATACCGGTTACATAGCCCTCTGCCATCTCAAGGTAACGAGGTCCCTTCTGAAGAGTACCGTACATTGTACCAACCTGAGAACGAAGACCCTTTCCAAGATCCTCAAGACCTGCACCTACAGCCAGTCCATCCTCAGAGAATGCACTCTGGGAACGACCATAAACGATCTGTAAGAACAGCTCTCTCATAGCGGTATTGATTGCATCACAAACAAGGTCTGTATTCAGTGCTTCCATAACAGTCAGACCCGGAAGAACCTCAGCTGCCATAGCTGCGGAATGGGTCATACCGGAACATCCGATGGTCTCAACGAGAGCCTCCTGAATGATACCCTCCTTAACATTGAGGGACAGCTTACATGCGCCCTGCTGAGGAGCACACCAGCCAACTCCGTGTGTGAAACCGGAAATGTCTTTCACTTCCTTTGCCTGCACCCACTTTGCTTCCTCCGGAATCGGAGCAGCACCATGATGAACGCCCTGCTTTACAACGCACATCTCTTCAACTTCACGTGAAATAACCATTGCAAAAACTCCTTTCAGTTCTGTATGTTGCACCTAAAAAGGTGCTGATTATGGCTTTGCCGACTGCTGATCAACAATTACAGCCATATCTTCAATATGTGTCTTCGGCATACCAGGCTGCAAAACGCAGTATACCTCATACACTTCTATTTTCTCACAAAATGCGCTGTTCGTCTAGTCCTTTTTTTTTATTTCTCGCAAAATGTTGCAGTTTTTACTATTATTTTCAGTATTGTTTTTTATTTTTTTCTTTCAAGCGTCCGAATCCTCTGGATTAGCTGCCACGCAGTCTCATGCAATGCCTCATTTTGAAGCTGCAGTCTGGCATTCTCCTGTTCATAATAATCAAGACGCTTTTGAAGTGCGGCTGCCTGCTCTCTCCAGTCTTGTTCTTTTTGCTCATGATATACCATCTAAGTTCCTCCCTTTCTGCTGCCTTGCCTATTATGTCAATTTTGGTCTCCTGCCATTTTATGGAAACTTTATGGTTACATCATACTCCATATATGGTGCTTTTTCACGCAAATTTTCTCGCATATTTCGACTTTTATGTTACAGTTCATGGATAAGCCAATATTGTAGCAAAAAAAGCCGCACACGGAATTTCTTCCGCATGCGGCAGTCTATTGTACCGGTCAGGCCGGCTTTGTCTCATATTTTAGTTCAGTGCAAAACGATTTAACGCTACTTCGAACTGGTCATCTTTCAGTGGGTATCTGACAGTTAAGCTTCTGGTCAAATCAAGGCTGAAAACACCCATAATTGATTTTGCATCTACAACAATACGGTTATAACCTAAGTCTACGTCAAAGTCACATTTGCTTGCCTCTGACACAAAGTCCTGGACTGTTTCCCGAGATAAATGAATTTCTCTTGTAAACACTGCTTTCACTCCCTTCAATATCGGTGATGTCTTTGTCTTTTTGTTACCCTCTGCAGCGTACCGGTTCACTGCATTGACATACTTATAGCACATTGTCTTTATTTTGTCAAATCAACCGGTTAACCTATTTTTTTGCATTATTTGCACTTTTTATTCAAAAAAGGCTCATTTCTTTTTTCTTTTTTATGCACTTTGATATTTTTCTTTTCATCATCATTTAATCATTGATTCCGTATTGAATTATTTTCATGCTCGTTTGCACTCGATTCTCTGCATTTTTGCAGAATTTTCGATTGTTTTTCTTATTTCTCAGTCATAATCATTCAAACTTCGTCAAACTCTGCTTTATTCTCTGTTGTACTGTCTCCACCAATGTACACTTCAAACTTTCCTGGCTCGCTGCCATACGTCATATCGATCCGCCAAAAGCGAAGCATAGGCTCGATGATCTCAAACGACACCTCACGGCTCTCGCCTGGCTTTAGCGTAATCTTCTCAAAGCCTTTTAATTCACGTACTGGGCGCACCACACTGCCGCTCACATCACGTATGTAAAGCTGAACAGTTTCCGTTCCCTCACGGTCGCCTGTATTAGTTACCATAACTGATGCCACCCATGCTGCTTCTGCCTCATTTGCTTTCGTATTTGTTTCCCGCTTAATGACAGTTACCGGTGAATAAGAAAATGTGGTGTATGACAATCCATAGCCAAATGAATGCAGCGGACGGTACTCTGTATCAATATAGCCTATGCAAAATGCCTTAGGATCACCCGGATTTCGCGGTCGGCCCCCTTGAAACCGATTATAATACAGAGGCTCCTGCGAGGAGACATTTGGAAAGCTCATAGCAAGACGACCTGTTGGTTCTTTTACTCCAAATAATACGTCAGTAATCGCTACAGCTCCTTCTGTTCCTGGCATCCACACATACAAAACAGCCTTTGCAAGCGATTCAATCAAAGCGACTTCGATTGGACGTCCGGCAAACAAAACAACGATTACATTATTGTTAACTGCCGAAACCCTTTTTAGAAGTTCCATCTGAATCTCTGGCAATGTGATACAAGTTCTGCTTGCGCCCTCTCCAGTCTGACGGAACGATTCGCCCAAAAATAATACCACCTTTGATGCAGATTTTGCAGCCTGTACAGTCTGCTCAATTGACGCTTCTGCTTCATCTGGCGTCATGCCTTCCTCCACATAATCACGAATTACTTCCTTATCATAGAACATGCTGCAGCCCTTCATAAAATGACAAGCATTCCCTATATGCTCCTGTATGCATTCCTGTACTGTTTTTATATTGTCGTAAGTTGCAGGGAACGACCACGCACCGCAAAGCGCTCTGGTGTCCACATATGGACCTGCGAACAAAACACCCGTAGCTTCCTGTTCAGAAAGCGGCAATGTTTTATTTTCATTTTTCAAAAGGACAAATGTTTTTGCTGCTGCCTCACGCGCTGCTGCACGATGTGCATCGCATAAAATCAGATTTTTCTCGTCATCCTCACTTGCATCCTTATATGGATTCTCAAAAAGGCCAAGATCATTTTTTAGTTTAAGAATACGAAGCACTGCCTCATCCACAAGCGTTTCATCTACCTCTCCAGATGTTACAAGCTCTTTTAAATAATGAAGATATACATCCGACATCATATCGATATCCACGCCTGCCTCAATGGCAAGCCTTGCTGCTTCTCTCTTATCCTCTGCGATACCATGTGGAATCAATTCTTCTACTGCTGAATAGTCAGAGATCAAAACACCATCAAAACCTAAATCTTCTCTTAATACCTTTCGCATCAGCCACTTATTTGCAGTTGACGGCACACGATTCAACGTATTAAATGAAGTCATTGCCATACGGCAGCCGCCATCCACAGCACCCTGATAGCCGCTCAAATAATCTTGACGTAAAGTGCGCTCTGACAGCTCCACATTGTCATACTCACGACCACCCTCTGGATAGCCGTAGCAAGCAAAATGCTTCAAACAAGCTGAAATGTTTCCCTTTTCTTTTAAATTCTCTGGCATTTCACCCTGAAAGCCCTCTGTCATCGCCTTTGCAAAACAATAGTTCAGATATGGATCCTCCCCAGGTGACTCCATAACTCTTCCCCAGCGTGCATCTCGCACCAGATCTGCCATTGGCGCAAATGTCACATGAAGACCCGATGCCGCTGCCTCCTTTGCCGCTATCTGCGCGCCCTTTCTAGCAATCTCTGGTTCAAAGCTGCAGCCTTGAGCCAGTGGAATTGGGAAAATTGTCTGGAATCCATTGATTACATCAAGCATAAACAGCATTGGAATGTGATGTGGCTGCGTGGCCATTGCATTGTCCTGAATCTCCTTTAACTTTGCTGCACCACTTGTTCCGAGAATTGTTCCGCAAAGCTTCATATCCTCTGGCTCGATTTTTGCGCTTCCCATCGGACCTGTAATGAGCATATCCGTTCCATAAAAATTTGCCGTCAGCTGCACCATCTGACCAATTTTCTCCTCCAGACTCATGTCTGCCAGAAGATCTTTTAACTGTTGTTCTGTCATCGCACTTCTCCTTATTTTTCATTTTCAAGATAACTTGCACGCTCGCCGCCAATAAACTTTAATCTCGTGCGTGCACAAACCACATGTGCCTCTCCAATTTGCTTTGTGCTAATACGCACTGGAACAGCAACTGGACGAAGATGCATGCCAATTAGTGTATCGCCAATATCAATTCCAGCGTGAGCCTGAATTGCCTCTACTGCCACAGGTGCCTGCAGTGCAGCATAAACAGCCGTCGCAAACGAACCGCCTGCTTTTAACTTTGGCACTACATTTACCATTGGAAGGCGATATTCTTTCGCTGCCGTCTTCTCAATGATGATCGCGCGGTTTAAATGCTCACAGCACTGAGCTGCCAAATAAATCTTCTTTTCCTTGCAGCAGTTAAGAAATGTCTGTGCCACTGCTTCTCCAATCTCTGCACTTGAATATGAGCCAATTCTATGACTTGCGATCTCACTTGAAGAGCATCCAACTACTAAGATATCGCCCTCTTCCAATTTTGCCTGTTCCATCAGTTCATCAAATACTGCTTTTGTCTGCTCCTTAATCTCATCAATATGTGTGTATTTTTCTTCGGATATTCCATTCATAGTTATTGCCTGCCTTTCATCAGTGTCATTCCATATTTTTTCAAATCAATTTTTCCATCTTCGCTCATCACGCCTTCCGCTGCCAGACGTGATGCCTGAACACCTGGGCCGCCAAACACAAATTCACCTGCCAACTCACCTTTTGAATTGACAACACGATGACACGGTATGGTAGATGGATCTGGATTTTTGTGGAGTGCATTTCCAACGGCTCTTGCCATACGCGGATTTCCTGCCATTTGGGCAACCTGTCCGTATGTCGCCACCTTGCCTTTTGGAATCTTCTTTACAGCCTCGTAGATACGCTTTGTCGGGCTGTCTGTCACCATACGGTAGCTCTCGTCAATCATATTTTTAATGGCATCATCTGGCACTGTTCCATCTAAAATAATCGTACTCCAATGCTCCTTATTTAAATGATATCCTGCTGTTACGGACGCAAAGGCAGACCTCCAGTAGTCACGCCACTCGGGGTCTGCCTTTACATTTAAATTTATATAGCCATCTTTCTCATAAGTCCACAAGAAAACTTTTTTGCTGCTCTTAATCCGCACTAACTGCCAATTAGGATCATGAAACGGTGCATCCTGACAAGTATCTGGATAAGACAGGCCAAACGCCAAAGCTTCTTCTCTCGTTGTCATATTCTCCACTCCAATCTTTCGCAAATCAAATCGCTTTGCTATTATTGGAATGATAACACACTTATGTTTACAAATCAAGCGCCCACTTCACTGCATAATACAATGCCCAATCTTGATCATTTGCCCATGGATCATAGTAATGTGCCTTTTTGCCATTTACTGTATCTGGATAGACCATCGCGCAGGATGCCATGCCATCTATAAAGAACAGATTCAGACAACCTCGAAGTGAAGCCTTTGCCTTATGCTCATATGATTTGTCTCCCGTAATCTGTGCGTAACTTGCAAATACATCACCGCTGAGTGTACTCCAATAATGTGGAAACGTATCGCCATAGCACTCATATTTTCCAAACCAATAACCGTCCCAATGACGAATCGCATTCTCAAACAAGTGATAATCGGCCTGTTTTCCATTAAACAGCTCCAAAAGTTTTAATTGTTTTCTTGCTTCTTCAAGATATTTTTGCTCCCCGCTTATCTGGTAGGCCTGCAGCAGACAACTTACCGCTGGTGCAACAATGCTCTGCTCATATTTTACCTCTGAAGTTGGATAATTGACGCTAGTCTGCGTAAGCTGATCAGCATGATTTAAAAATGCTTGTGTAAATGCTTCTGACTGTGCTTCAAATCCCGCCTCGTCAAGAAGTGTCTTTAATTCATACGCTTCAATTCCAATGGCATAGAAATGTTCACCACCTGAGCGATAATATCCCATCATTGTCTTATAGGCATTTAACAGATAACGCACGTCCTTCTTTAAACGATACAATGCAATCTGGAAATTTGCCACCCACGGATAATTATAGAGACGATGCCAGTCATTATTTCGATTGATATCGTTATATACCACACCAGTATTCTCATCATACAATTCGCGGTATACATATCTTTCGTACGCATTCAAGCTTTCCATACACTTCGCATCTTCAGGATGACGCTTAAGATATTGTGCCATTATTATGCCCATTGCCAAACGCTCACGTCCTCCATTATGATCAGCTTTGTGACTATAATAAAGTGCATCCTCCTCGCTGTCATATATCAGATACGCACCGTCTAATGCACTGCCTTCTTTTTTATACTGCTGCTTTGTTGCAAGGAATTGACTTCTGCGCGTCAAAAGTATATCTACTGATGCACTGCAGTAAAAGAGAGCATGTGTATGCTTTTCTCCTGACCAAATATCAAAGCGATACTCTCCTTCTTTTTCTGCTGGATACTGATACCAGACAGAATAAGCATGTTGTGAATATTTATCATTCGTCTCATCAATGCGAACATGTTTAATTTCTTTTTCATTGAATTTTACAAAAAGCTTCTGCGCCATTTCTTTATTTTTTGTCTGAACACAAAATTCAAAGTTTTCTCCCTGAATGCATGTCATCTGCTCTGCCTTCACAAGCAAGAATTCATCCTCATTTAAAAGTCTGTTGTAAAAATCATCCTTGCCCTGATGCCAAAAAAGCTTCCAACGAATCTCCTTCTTCTCACCTGGCTCAAATACACCAAGTTTTGGATAAAAGAGAAAATCACCGCGATCTTCGCTTCTAGCTGAAAAATCACGTTCCACACCATAGCCTATGATGCTTCCCTTTGTTAATACAAGTCCCAGATGTGGCGCTCTTCCTCCCTGGCGAAGTGCCATCACATAAGTAGCATTTTCGCCGATAAACAGATGTGCATTACAGCGCTTCTCAAGACCAACCTCTGCCTTTTCATAGCTGTCATTAAATGGCACATAGATATATGCATCCTTCTCCTTGATAAAAAGAGGTTCCCCTGATACATTTTCAAATGTGTAGCATTCCTCTAATTCTCCATTTTCCAAAACAGACAATGTTCTTGTAACATTCAATCCCATTGGAACTTTTACACTTCCCCAGCACTTTTCACCTTCAACCCAGTTCATCTGCGATGGGTCATCCTTATGGCTTAAAAACCATAAGCCTCGCTCATCATTTCCAATAATCGATTCACCTACACATCCAACTGTTGGCATATTCATTTTGTCTCTCCTCCATTCTCATCTTCTTACTTTTATTATTTCTCGCACGCTTCAATGATGGTCTGTGCCTGACGCAGTCCATCTCCGAACGCATGCACACTTACTCTTCCTGGCTTGCAATAAAGTTCAAGCATTACGCTTGCACAGCCATGATACAGATGAACACTGTCTTCCTGATATGGCTCATTGCTGCAAATATCACCATTATCAACACCAACTATCTTCGCTGCTCCCTCTACTGCAAAGTGAACCTTGCCGCTCTCACGGAAACACGAATTACCATTTTCATCCACAGCACGAACTGTCAGCAATAAGTGCTGTTTCTTCTCTGGTATACCCAAATTTACAGTACTTACGCATTCCTTATGATCACACTCCTGGTCAAATGCCAGTGCGACTGCCATACCTGGTGTCACCACTTCATGGCGGCAAGCCTCTTTGCCATTTTGATAACCAACGACCGTAACCGTTCCCGGTTGCCATGGCAAAAATCCTGTAATGATACCGTTTTTGCACTCAGATGGACGTGGAATGAAAAATTGCTTTCCATTTAAGAACAAATGAACTTCATCACAATTGGATGCGATCATATACGGAATCAACGTCTTTCTGAATTGTGGAAAATGCCAGTGATCTGCATAGATTGGACTGTCCCAATGTTCCTTTACACCCTCATCAAAAAGTGAATAATCCATAACAGAAAAATGAACAACTGGTTCTTTGCTCCAGAGACTCTTCAAAATATAAGCAATTGGCCGATACTCATTGTTTGTATGAATCAGCGCTCCGCTCCATCCCTTTGCAGGATACCCCATGGATTCACCCAGATAATCATATCCTGTCCAGATAAAGCTTCCTATGCAATATTCGTACTTAAACGGAACTGATGATGGAATCTGTTCTGTAAAGTTTTGCATTTGATCATAATGACCGCAAAAATACTCATATACCTCAGTTCCCAAAATTAATTTATCGGGAATCTGTTCATGAATCAGCTCATACCACTGCTCCTGATAATTACATGAAATGATATCGACAATTTCTGCGATCTTTGCAATGCGGCTGACACGCTCCTTAGCATCGTAAATCTCTGTGTCGCTGACTTCGTCAACAAACTGCTGAATATCTTTGATCTTACTCAAATCAACATTGCTCTCCCTCTTAAAATGAGGATTCATTGCATATGTGATTGGACGCGATGAGTCGAGGCTGCGAACCTTATCGGACAGCTGTTTTAAAATCGCAAGCATAGAATCCTGTCCCTGATTTTCAACTTCATTTCCAACCCCCCATATCACGATGCAGGCGCGGTTACGGTCACGCTTTACCATTGCTTCAACATCTGATTCCCAGTTTTTGTCAAAGTAGCGTCCATACAGTCCGCCCTTCCATTTATCAAAACATTCCTCATATACATAAAAGCCCATCTCATCGCACAAATCAAGAAATTCCTCTGAGTAGGTGTGATGTGCTGCACGTATTGCATTGCAGCCAAGCTTCTTTAAATGAGTAAGACGCTCTCTCCAAATTTCTTTTGTCACAGCTGTTCCAAGGCAGCCTGCCTCTTGATGAAGACATACACCCTTTAACTTAGTCGAAACACCATTTACAAGTAATCCTTTCTTTGTATCAAATATCACCTCTCTAAGACCTATTACAAGTGATACACTATCGCTTTCTGTAGAAACAGTCAAACGATAAAGATTCGGATTTTCTGCTGACCAAAGCTTTGCATCTTTAATATAGAAGGTAAGCATTCCATTGGCTCCATCTGCAATGAAAACTGATTGTTTTGAGTCTTGTGTAATTGGACACATAATTCCCTGAACAGCACTGCTCTGTCCAGTCTCGACCTGAATGGCGGCAGTGAATTTTGCAGCACTCTCTGTTTCTTTTGAATCCTTTGCACATTCTGTTTCTGCGATTTTTTCTATTTTGCTATGTACTTGAATATTCCACAAATCAAGATGATTTTCTGGAACAATACGAAGTGTCACGTCGCGGTAAATTCCGCATCCGCTGTACCAGCGGTCTGCCGGTGAAACAGAATTATCCACACGCATCAACAGTTCATTGTCACCACTCTGCACAGCATCTGTAATATCCATCTTAAATGAACTGTAGCCATATTTGTGACTGCCAATTTTCATACCATTTACCCAAAGCACTGCGTTTTCATACACACCGCCAAAGTAAAGAAGATAACGTTTGCCCTTCTTCTTTTCCTCGATATTCAGAGTCTTCTTATACCAACCAATTCCCCAGCGGTCACGAAAGCCCTGTGACATTCCATCTTCCATTACTTTATTAAATGGCCTGCTTACTGCCCAGTCGTGTGGAAGATCAACTTCTGCAAATTGCAAGTTTTCCAACTCTGTGCGAACATCTTCCCCTGACTGTTTTCTTTGTAATTCTTTTTTCTTTGCTGTCTTTGCATCAATTGGTGTGCATGGCAAAAGTGCAAACTGCCATCCACGATTGATTAGCTTTTCTTCTCTCATTATCCTTCATCTTCCCTTCTGTTTTTAATTTTTGCTAGCATCATTATATAGGAATTTTTATAATATTTCTATAGCCTAAAATTTTGATATTGTGCACTTTTGACTATTTTTTCTTATCTGCAAAAATAGGTGCACAGCCAGATTTTTTCTGACTATACACCTATTAAACAATTTTATTTATTTTTGATTTTTACTCAAACTCCGCAGTATCCTGATAAATCATTTCAAGTCCATCTTCTGTTTCCTTTAATGGGTAAACAACATAGCCAGACTCAAAATATTTGTCACCGCCACCGCCCCAGCGGTCTCCTACATACAGAAGCTTTCCGTTTACATTTAAAAGGAATGCGGACTGACTGTCATATGTTGTCTCGTCACCGATCTCCTTTAATGAACTCCAGCGTCCCTCGATTGAATCAGCCCATGCATATTTGCCCTGGTTTGGCGCCCATCCGGTACAGAAAGATGAAATCATATAATAATGATATTTTCCCTTAATTACAGCTGGTGCCTCACGATACTCGCCCTGCCACAAACTATGAACAAGACAATCTACATTCATATAATCATCTGATAAACGATACACATGAAGATCGGCATTATCTCTCGATGCAGAAATAAAATATGCAGTTCCATCCTCTTCCTGATAAAGTGTGCAGTCTCTTGACATATAACCATATGGATTGAAATGACCATGATAAGTAAAATCACCATCTGGTGTATCACATGTTGCAATAGCAACTGCTGCATCAAGATAATTTTTTCCATTTTCAAAATGAGCCCACATAACAAATTTGTTTGTCTTCTTATTATATAGTACCTTTGGACGCTCCAGATTTACCTTTTTTCCATCCTCGTTGATCAACTTTAGCGTAGTACGCACGCGATAGCCTTCCATCTTCGAATTTGTCGTCAGAATATGATTCCTAAACTCCCAATCTGTCAAATTCTGTGATCGATAGCAGCTAACATAGAAATTATCTCTTCTATCCTCACCGTACCAATAATAATAGCCCTCATGGAAAATCATATATCCTCCATGCGCGTGAAGCGGATTTCCCTGTGTATCCTTCCATACAATTCCATTCTTTAACATCTTTTTCCCCTCTTTTCTCTTAATTATAAATTAGAATACAAAATTTCCGTGATCAAATACAGTTACTGTATTTCCATCCTGGCAAATACCTTCGATATGCATCTGTCTTGATCCAAACATGAAATCTACATGAGTCATAGATTTATTTGCACCTGCTGCAGCTAATTCCTCATCTGTCATCTCAGTTCCGCCCTTTACATTCATAGGATAAGCATCCCCTAATGCCAGGTGACAAGATGCATTCTCATCAAATAAGGTATTGTAGAATAAAATTCCAGTATTTTTGATTGGAGAGTCATAGCTGATCAATGCAACCTCGCCTAAATAGCAGCTTCCTTCATCAAATTCAACAAGACTCTTTAATACATCCTGTTCCTTCTTTGCACCGTAATTAATAACCTTGCCATCCTTAAACTCCAGCCAAAAATCTTCAATTAATTTTCCCTGATAGCTAAGAGGCATTGATGCATATACCTTTCCATTTACGCCTGTCTTAAGCGGCATACAGAAGTTTTCCTCAGTCGGCATATTCGGGTTGAATAACACACCCTTTGTGGAATACTCACAGCCGCCGCCCCAGATATGATTTTTAACAAGCTCTACTGTCAAATCAGTTCCAAGCTCATTTGTAAAATGAAGTGCCTTGAAATTATAATCATTTAACATCTTTGAATGACCAAGAATCTCTGCATTATGTTTATTCCACTCTTCTACTGGATCATTCTCCTCATTTACACGCACACTCATTAAAATAGCATCCATGAGTGCTTCAACTGCTTCGTCTTCTTTTTTGTCTGGAAATACCTTATTAGCCCAACCTGCAGATGGCAATGCCACGATACTCCACTGACCGTCATTGTTCATCGTGTATTTCTTTAACGGTGCATTCTTTTTGCTATATGCAGCCTGAACTCGCTGAATCTTAGTTGGATCAATATCCTTCATTAGCCCCGGCGTATCAGAAATGACATGAAGATAGCAGCATCCTTTTTTATGCTCCCAATCTGTCATATCGTACTTCCACTGTGGAGTCTCCTCTAACGTCTCTGTGCTTGCATACTGATAATTCATCAGATTATCCTGCTCATCATGCCAGTTTATTTTAACATATCCGGCACCAGCCTCATATGCTGCCTTTACGCACATTCTTACAAACTCATAATCAGTTACGGATGCACTGATTACAAGCATCTGTCCTGGCTGAACATTTACGCCGCTCACTACTGCCAGCTTTGCGTACTTTTCCATTACTGCCTTACTAGCCATTTTTTCTAACCTCCCTATTTTGCCTCGTAAAGAGACATTCGCAATCCATTTTCAGTATACCAGATATAGAAAGAATTTGGAAGATTACAGAAAAATTTTGGAGGAAATTTGTAAACTATGTTACAGTTCATGGATAAGCCAATATTGCGGCAAAGTCCGAAGGTGAATGGATTTCA
>ERZ857969.4245-NODE-4245-length-12900-cov-3.984663_pt1 | contig 12900 bp, 10 predicted proteins | sample MGYA00519864_ERZ857969 | MGnify/ENA primary metagenome ERZ857969 (study PRJEB31778, sample SAMEA3449382) | human gut metagenome | biome: human gut; feature: human-associated habitat; material: faeces | place: United Kingdom | collected 2010/2012 ... | reverse complement strand
TTTGAAAGCAGAAATGTTGAGATACACTCCTTGGATTTGCATGGCAAATATTCTTTTCAATATACAAAAGAGGTCGAAATTGAGGCATCGGTGCTGGATACCAAGGACGCATTCTGGCACAGCAAAAATGTAACGGTAAGGAACAGCACGGTAAAGGGCGAATACTTAGGATGGTATTCCGAAGGATTAACCTTGGAAAATTGCCGGATCATCGGTACACAGCCTTTATGCTACTGCAAAAAACTGAAGCTGATCAACTGCACTATGGAACAAACAGATCTTGCGTTTGAATATTCTGAAGTAGAGGCCGAGATCAACGGAGAGATTCTTTCGGTAAAAAATCCGCGGTCAGGGTTTATTACTGCGGATAGAATCGGTGAAATCATAACTGAAAATTCACTGGTCAAATCCGATTGCAAAATTATACAGAGAAAAATATAGAATTTTGCGTATATTTGAAAGCAAGGAGGAAAAATGTATAGGCGGATAAGAAGCGTAAAAGAAATTGTAACTGCAGTAATTTTAATGATTAGCGTATTGCTTTTAGCGGCGTGCACAAAGCCGCATGACGATATAGAACTTTTAACCACTGAAGCTTCTGGATCGACGGTTGCACCTGCAGCACCGGGAGAAGCACTTAGCTTACATGTTGCTACGTATAATATTCAGCATGGCGCAATGGTGAATTATGATTATTCCCTGATAGGCAAAAAAATTGCAGAACTTGGTATTGACGTTATAGGTTTGCAGGAGGTGGATCAAAAAACGGAGCGTATCGGATATCAGGATGCGCTGCAGAAAATTGCGGAGGCGGCGGGCTGTCCGTATTATGCGTTTGCCAAAGCTTTGGATTTTCAAGGCGGCGAATACGGCGTTGCAGTTTTAAGCCGCTATGAAATCATAAGTTTTGAAACAGTTTTGCTCTATTCCCAAGGGACAGAGCAGCGTGTTCTTGGCCATGCGGTTCTTCGCATTGGTACGGAGTTTATTGATTTTTTTGTAACACATTTAACTTTTGGAAGGAATACAAATATTCGGCAAAAGCAATTGGAGGAGATTGCGCAGGAACTCGCAAAAACACAGGAATACGTAATTACCGGAGATTTTAATACGTCGGATTACCAGGAATTTGAAATATTTCCCGACGCAACGCCTTTGAACAGTTTTGAACAATACTTTGAAACGTTTTATCCTTATCACCTGGGACCGGATAATATTATTCTATCCTCGGGCTGGAGCGGACATTCTGTTACAATGGAACCGTTTGCATATTCGGATCATTATATGCTGCATGCCGTAGTTGCCCGCAAATAGGCTGTCTTTATTGTTTTAACAGCAAAAAGTTTTAAAGTAAAAAAAGGGAGCCGTACTGCCGGCTCCCTTTTTCAAGAATGCAACTGTTTTTATTATTTTCCGCTTTCACCGTAGTTAGAAAGGACTCTGGCAGAAGGATCGTTTACATCGCAGCCCTCCCAGTCCTTGTTCGGCATCCAGAAGTCCTTGACCATCTCGGCCTGCCCGGGGTAATACTTCTCGAACAGCTCGCGGTAGAGCAGGCTTTCCTTCGTGAACGGCGTCGCAAAGGAATACTGCTTCCGCTTTTCCTCGTACTCCTCGTCGGTGTACAGGCTCTCGGCGTAGGCCTTCAGGTCGTCCACCATGGAGTGGCCCACGGCGTCGGAGAAGGCGGCCTTCTGCCGCCAGAGGATGTCCTCGGGCAGGATGCGGTCGGCGGCGAACGCCTCGCGCAGCAGGTACTTGCCCATGTGGTAGCTGTTGACCTTGAGCTTGGGATCAATGCTCATCACATATTTGACAAAATCGAGGTCGCCGAACGGCACGCGCGCCTCGATGGAGTTGACCGCGATGCAGCGGTCGGCGCGGAGCACGTCGTACATGTACAGCTCCCGGATGCGCTTCTGGCTCTCCTGCTGGAAGGCGTCGGCGGTGGGGGCGTAGTCGGTGTATTTGTAGCCGAACAGCTCGTCCGAGATCTCGCCGGTCAGCAGCACCCGCACGTCGGTCTGCTCGTGGATGGCCTTGCACAGCAGGTACATGCCCATGCTGGCGCGGATGGTGGTGATATCCCATGTGCCCAGCAGCCGGATGACCTCTTCCAGGCTGCTGAGCACCATCTCACGGTTGATGATGATCTCGTGGTGCTCGCTGCCAAGATAGTCCGCAGTCTGCCGGGCATATTTCAGGTCGATGGCATCGGTGTCCATGCCGATGGCAAAGGTGCGGATGGGCTTGCCCAGCTTCTTGGCGGCAATGGAGCACACCAAGGAGGAGTCGAGCCCGCCGGAAAGCAGAAAGCCCACGGGCGCATCGGCGTCCAGCCGCTTTTCCACACCGGCGATCAGCTTCTCGCGGATGTTCTGCAGGATGGTGGGCATATCGTCCTGCATGGGGGCGGGCACATCGGCAATGTCCTCGTAGCGCACAAAGCGGCCGTCGCAGTAGTAGCTGCCAATGGGGAAGGGACGGATATCATCGCACCAGCCGATGAGGTTGCGCATCTCGGAGGAAAAGGCAATCTTGTGGCTGGACTTGGAGTAGCCGTAGAACAGCGGACGGATGCCGATGGGGTCGCGGGCGGCGATGAGCCGATCCTTGCGGGAATCGTACAGGATCAGCGCAAACTCCGCGTCCATGTGGCGGAACATATCCAGCCCGTACTCGTAGTACAGCGGCAGCAGGATCTCGCAGTCGCAGTCGGAGCAGAACTTATAGCCCCGGCGCTTTAAGATCTCTTTTTCGAACCGAAAGCCGTACAACTCGCCGTTGCACACCACGCAGTCAGCGCCCCGGTAAAAGGGCTGCATCCCCTCCGGGGTCAGTCCCATGATGGCAAGCCGCCCAAAGCCCATCAGGCCGTAGGGACCCTCCACCACCCGCTGGTCGTCCGGCCCGCGGTCCACGGTGCGCAGCAGATACTCTTTGAATTTTTCGGCACTCAGGTCGTGCCCCGTATAACCCATAACACAACACATACTTCTTACCCCTCTTAAAATAAAAAAATACGGCAGCCATTCATCCCATAGTCCTAGGACGAATATGCTGCCGTATCCGTGGTGCCACCTAAATTACCGGCATACGCAATACGCCGGTCACTTTTGTGCGCTCTCCCCGTTGAAAGCACTGCCGCGATAACGAGCGGCGCACGTCTGCCCCTACTGCTGCACACGCAGGTTCAGGGAGCGGCTCACGGGTGTTCTTCGGGCTTCGTTTTCTGCGCGGTTTCCAGCATCCCGCACTCTCTGTAAGAAAAGGGTGAAACCTTACTTTTCCCGGTCAACGCTTTTATTGTCTGCATTGTATCACGGGTTTTTGTCCGTGTCAACACAGCAGGCGCATTTTTTTGCAGGCTGTTCTTCCGCTGCGGACGGTGCCGCGTTCTGCGCGCAATGACGGCACAGCCCGTACAGCACACTGCCCTCGCATTGCAGGGTAAAGCCGTGCTCTGCCATCAGGTGAGCGCGCACCTCATCCATAAAATGGCAGTCCAAGTGATAGATGCGCCCGCACTGCACGCACTTGAGGTGCAGGTGCTCCCGGCAATGGCGCCCCTCGTCCACATACTGGAACACCGCCCGCTCGCCTTTATCGGCTACATATTTCATAATGCGCTGCTCGCCGGCAAGCTTGTCCAGATAACGGTATACAGTGGTGGGGTTGGGGCTTGCGCCCTGTGCCTCCAGATGCTCCAGAATGTTGGAGGCACTTACTGCGTGCTGGCAGTTGTTGATGAGGTAATCTAAGATGAGTTGCCGGGTGCGGGTGTTGTAGCCATCGCTTCGTGCCATGAGAGTTTCGGTCCTTTCCGGTGTAGATGTGTTGTTTTTTACCCCTATTATAGCACAGTTTGCGCTTGGATGCAAAAGAAGCGGGCGGAAAGTCGGCCTGTTTGGCGACAAGCACAAAAAACATTGTAAAAAGTAGCAAAATCGAGGCGTAATCTTTGTATAAAACGGAAAACACTCCAAAGTTAAGCAAAAAGTCTTGTAAAAAATGCCCTGATGTGAAATAATGTATTAGATAAAGTGGTTGGATTGCAGCCGGGATACAAGCTGGCTGAACATGAAGAAGAAACCGGCAGCGGTGGGTTTGCGCTGCCGGTTCGGACGTTTTGGAACGTTTTTTGGAGAAGAAGAATAGGAGAGTGTGCTTATGAAAGAGCAGGACGCACAGGCAAAGCTCAGCCTGAAGCTGCAGGCGTACCAGTACCTCAAGACCAAGATTTTGAACTGTGAGTACCGCCCCAACGAGTTTCTGAACGAGCAGAAGCTCTGCGCCGAGATGGGCAACATCAGCCGCACCCCCATGCGGGATGCGCTGGGGCGTCTGGAGCAGGAGGGGCTGATCACCATTCTGCCCAAAAAGGGTCTGATGGTCTCCGGCATCACCGAAGAGGACGTGCACAGCATGTTTGAGATGCGTCTGCTGGTGGAGCCCTACGCCCTGCGTACTTACGGCAATGCCATCCCCCGGGAGCAGCTGGAGGCCTACGCCGAGCTGATGCACCACAGCGAGCGCATTGAAGATTTCTGCAAGTCGGACGACGACTTCCACGAGCTGCTGATGAGCACCCTGCCCAACAAGTATCTGCGCTCTGCCTACGACCGCATCACCGGCCTGAACACCCGTTTCCGCATCATGACCGGCAAGGTGAGCATGATCAATCAGGAGCAGACCTGTGAGGAGCACCTGCAGATCCTGGATGCTGCGCTGGCAGGGGACTGGGACGGCGCAGCCATGGCGCTGCAGCACCATCTGGAACTGGCCCGCGATAAGGCCGAGGGCGTCATCAAGGTCATCCGCCTGTGGTAAAAGAATAAAAGTGAAAAGGTCTGCTGCACCGCACGGTGCAGCAGACCTTTTGCCTTTTGTCAGCAGAACGATTCAGAATGGCCGCCGCGTGCGCTTTGGCCATAATCAGCGGAATTGTTATTTATAATATACGAACAGCCAAGCCTGCGGGCTTGGCTGTTCGACTTTTCACAAGAGGAGAAAAACGGCAGGCTTATTTCTCCACCTTGCTCAGCAAGATGCGGTCATTATCCAGATTTTTGCCCGCGTTCTCGCGGAACTTTTCCAGCAGATCGTCCACGGTCATCTTGCTGCGTGCTGCGCCCTTTACGTCAAACACGATGCGCCCGGCGTCCATCATCAGGGTGCGGTTGCCCAGCTCCAGCGCCTGATGCATATTGTGGGTGACCATCAGGCAGGTGATCTTTTTCTCGGCCACGATGCTCTTGGTCAGCGCCAGCACCTTTTCGGCGGTGGCGGGGTCCAGCGCGGCGGTGTGCTCGTCCAGCAGCAGCAGCTTCGGGGTGACAAGGGTAGCCATGAGCAGGGTAAGCGCCTGCCGCTGCCCGCCGGAGAGCAGCCCCACCGGCTGCTTCATGCGGTCCTCCAGCCCCATGTCCAGCAACGCCAGCTTTTCGCGGAAGAGCGCCTTATCCTTGCGGGAGATGCGGGAGAAGATGGCGTTGGGCGCAGTGCCTGCCCGCAGGTAGGCCAGCGCCAGATTTTCCTCAATGGTCATGTTGGGCGCGGTGCCCTTGAGCGGGTCCTGGAACAGATGTCCGATCACCTTGCTGCGCTGGTGCTCCGGCGCAAAGGTGATGTCCTGCCCGCCCAGCAGAATGCTGCCCTCATCGGCAATAAAGCCGCCGGTGATGGCATTGAACAGGGTGGATTTGCCCGCGCCGTTGGAGCCCACGATGGTGGCAAAATCTCCGGCTTCCATCTGCAGGCTCACCCCATTCAGCGCCACTTTTTCGTTGACGGTGCCGGGGTTAAAGGTTTTGTGCAGGTCGTTCAGCTGCAGCATTTCCATGTTACTGTCCCTCCCTGTTGGTCACGGTGCGGCGGGCACGGGCAGCGTGCCGCCGCTTTTCAAAGGCGAAGTGCTCCCGGATGGCGGGCATGGAGATGGCCACTGCCACAATGATGGCAGAAACCAGCTTCATGGCGGCGGCGGGCACGTTGAACCGCAGCGCCACCGCCACGATAAAGCGGTACAGGCAGCTGCCGAATACCACGCCCAGAATGCGGCGCAGCATGGTGCGCTTGCCCACCAGCGTCTCGCCGATGATGAGGGAAGCCAGTGCAATGGTCACCATGCCGGTGCCCACGTTGATATCACAGCTTTTCTGGTACTGTGCCAGCAGCCCGCCGGACAGCGCACACAACGCACCGGATACGCACAGACCCACCGTGATGGTAAAGGCGGGGTTGATGCTGGAAGCACGCACCATGGCGGCGTTATCGCCGGTGGCGCGGATGGAAAGCCCCAGCCGCGTGCCCAGAAAGCCCAGCATCGCCGCGCAGGCGATGGCAATGATGACCGCCGCCAGCGCCAGCTTGTACCAGCTGCCCAGAAAGCCCAGCGAAGTTTTTGCCATGGAGAAGATGGTAGGGGTCTTGACCAGTGACATGGTGGAGGAAAAGCCCATCACCGCCAGATTGATGGTGTACAGGCCGGTGTTGACGATGATACCGGCCATGATGCTTTCCACCCCGAGCCTTGTCTGCAGAAAGGCGGTGACAAAGCCGGAGCACACCCCCGCAGCCATGGCTGCCGCCAGCGCAAGGATGGGGTGGCCGGTCAGTGCTACCTGACAGGCCACGGCGCAGCCCAGCGTAAAGCAGCCGTCGGTGGAAAGGTCGGCAATATTCAGGATGGAGTAGCTCAGAAACAGTGCCAACGCCACCAGTCCGTAGATGCAGCCCAGCTCCAGCGCTGTTTGCAAAACGTTGAGGGAAAAGATACTCGCCAGCATGGTGTATGCTCCTTTTATGTTATTTTGAATGCGCACCGCATTGCTCTGCGGAGTGCGACAAACGCATTTTCACGGGAGAGGGAAACCACTTTCCCCAGAACCGCCAAAGGCTCTCCCGCAAGGGAGAGCCGGCAAAACCGTCAGGTTTTGACGGAGCGGGGCGCTCAGGAGAAGCTCTCGGCGGTGGTCACCTCGGTGATCTCGGTGCAGTAGGGCTTGAAAGCTTCCTTCAGGGCGGCAAGGTCCAGACCCAGCGCCTCGGCGGTCTCGGTATTGATGGTGACGATGCCGTTATCAAAGGTCTGGTAGGGCAGGTCTGCGGGGGTCTTGCCGTCGCACAGCAGCTGGCTGACCATATCGGCGGTAGCTTCGCCCAGCTGGACGTAGTCCACGCCGTAGCCCACCAGTGCACCGTTCAGCGCAAAGCTGTCGGCACCGGTGTAGTGCTGCACACCGGCCTCGATGAAGCTTTCGTAGATGGACAGCTCGGCGGTCATGATGGTGTTATCGGTGGGAGTGAACACGGCCTTGACCCCGGCGGCTACCAGTGCCTCGGCAGCCATCTGCACTTCGGCGGTGGTGGTGCCGTTCTTTTCCACCACCTTGATGCCGTTCTTCTCGCAGAAGGCCTTGGCGTCCGCAATGGCCTGGGTGGAGGCATCCTGACTCAGGTCATACAGCAGACCGATGGTATCAATGCCGGGGTTTGCCGCCACGATCAGGTTCATAATGGCGTCGGTGTTCAGGGCATCGGAGGTGCCGGTGATGTTCTCCTCGCCGTCAAAGCCTGCGGCGGCGGGATCGGTCACAGCGGAGTAGACCACCGGGATGTCGGTATCCTCCACGGCAGCCAGCATGGTAGCGGCGGTGGGGGTGGCCACGGCCACGATCACGTCCACGCCGTCGGCCACAAGGTCTGCGCCGATCTGGTTCAGGTTGGACTGGTCGGCCTGTGCGTTGGCGTAGTAATCGGCGTAGTCAAAGGTGACGCCCTTCTCCTTGCCGATGGCGTCCAAACGGCTCTCCACAGATTCCACGATCTGGTTGAGGGAGGCGTGGTCCACATAGTTGACGATGCCCACCTTGAAAGTCTCGCCAGCGGCGGCAGTACTGCCGGAAGCCGCTGCGGAGGAGGAGACTGCTGCACTGGAGGCAGAGCCGGAAGCAGCGCCGCCGCAGCCGGTCAGTGTCATGGCAGAAACAGCGGAAGCGGCCAGAGCGGCCTTCAGGAAGCTGCGGCGGGAGATCATGTTCAGGATTTTCATAGTGGTAACTCCTTTCCCGGAGCGGGCGGCAAATCAAAAGACCCGCTCCCTTTGCGGGACGGGTCTTAAAACAAAACGACCCTGTCCCTGTGTGTTATCCACAAGGACAGGATCGGTAAATACGATTCTGCGGTGCCACCTTGCTTGCTCTGCATCCAATACAGCAGAGCCACTCACGGAGAGCCAACACTCCCCTGTCCTGTAACGGAGACTTCCGTCCAAAGCTACTAAGGCTTGCTGCCCGTTTGCCCGGCCCTCGGCGGCCCACGAAGCTCTGCCCCGCTCTCGCCCGTTTTCACTGTCCGGGCTCACTGAAGATGCGCTGTGCAGGTTCTCTTCCGCCTCATCGGTTTGATTGCATTATACACTTTATCTTCGTAAAGTCAAGAGGGAATTTTAAATTTTTATTTTTTGGCCCGGTCAAAGTCATTCTTCTGCCGGGGCACCGGTGCTGCGGCGCTTGCGGCGCACAAAGTAGGCAACGTACACCACCCACACCGGGATGGCCACTGCGGTCACCACCCGGCTGGCAGAAAGCCCGGCGGCCTGATACACAAAGTCGATGCTGCTTGCGCCCGCCGGGCAGAGCACCGCCATCAGTCCCTCGTCCACCCGCAGGATATCGGCCTTTTCGCCGTTGACGTAGGCGGTAAAGCCGTCATCGTAGGGCACAGAGAAAAAGACGAGGTTCGTCTTGTCCAACGTGATCTCGGCATGGAAGCCTGCATTGTTCATCTGGAACACAGAGCAGCTGTGGGCGCGGCGGTCGGCGCAGTCCTGCGTGTAGCTGTCGTAGTGCAGGTCATTTAGCATGTCCTCCGAAAGTTCGGTCAGGTACTCGCCATACTGCGCCACATCTTCGTCCGTCAGCACCAGCGCCCGCAGCAGCAGGTTGGAGCGCAGGGTCTTGACCGAGGCCTCATAGGTAGCCTTGGTCACATAGTAGTCGTAGGTAAAGCCCATGGGAACGTAGTTATCGTTGTGGTACAGCGTGTAGCCGTCCACGTCGGCAAGATAAGTCCAGCCCGCGTCTGCCTCGTCCTCAAAGCTTTCGCGCTTTTCCGGGGTGGTAATGAGGTACTCCACGCTCAAAAGGCCGCGCAGGGCGTAGTTTGTGATCTCCGGCTCGCTGCGCACGTCCCGCTTGACCCCCAGCCCCGGGTAAAAGCTGAGGATGCTGGGAGCCGCCGTGCTGCCGAAGTATTGCAGGCAGCTCTTATCCAGCCACATCCCGATGTTGTCGTGGATCTTGTAGGTGTCGATGCGGTAGTCGCCCTCCGGCAGGTCGTTTTTCAGCTGCAGGGCATTGGTATCCTGTTCCACAAGGTCACTGTCGGTGTGCCACTGGCCGAACTTGCCAATGCCGATGTGCACCATGCTGAACACGCAGGCAAACACCAGCACCGCCGCCGTCATGCGCTGGGCAAAGCGGCTGTTCTGCCGCCATATGCCGCAGAGGTAGCGGTACAGTGCAAGCCCCAGCAGACCAAAGCCCAGCACGACAAAGAACTGTTCCGGGTTCTTCAGCACGCCGAAGGACCATGTCCCGGTGGTATCGTCCCGCACGGGCACCACCGCAAACACCAGCGTAGCCAGCATGATCCAGCCGATGCCCCGGGCGGGGGCGTCCAGATCAACATCCGGGTCCTCCAGCGCGTTCACGGTCATGGCGGCAAGGATGAGGGAGGGCATATAGTACCAGCGTGCGTAGTAGCTGGAGTTGAGCGCGTAGAAGGCACTGTTCAGCACCGGCACCAGCGCGCACACGGCGCATACTGCCACGATGCGCTTTTTGCTGTCGGCCTTGCGGCTGCGCCAGTAGGCCATGGCACCGGCCAGACTGCACAGGGGCAGGTAGGCCGTCATGCTCGTCCACTTGATCACGCCCTCCGACCACACCGAGGTGAGGTAAGGGGAGTCCGGCGGCAGGATCCAGCTGAGCAGGATAGCCAGATACTGCTGCACCTTGGCGTAGGTCAGAAAGCCCCAGCCGGAGGAAAGGTCAATGGTGCGCGGGTTCTGCAGCAGGCTGAGCACCGCCGGGAACAGCAGCAGACAGCCCATGGCAACGCCCAGCACGCTCTCCCACAAAAGATGCCCGAACTTGCGCCCGGTCAGCCGGAAGTCCTTGGTGGTCAGTTTGCACACGAAGTAGATGCACAGGAAAATGACCTGTCCCACAAAGAAGAAATAGTTGTTGAGCAGGTTCACCGCCACCCAGAAGGCGAACAGGCCGTGACGGTTTTCATAAATGGCCTCGTCCAGCGCCCAGAGCAGATAGGGGAACAGCGCCACCACATCCACAAAGTGGTTGAAGAACACGTTGTACACCGCAAAGCCGGAAAGCGCGTACAGGCAGGCACCCAGCACCGCGTAGTTCTCGTTTTTGACGTAGCGGCGCAGATACAGGAACGCGCCGCCGCCCGCAACGCCGAACTTGAGCACCAGCAGCGGCACCATCATATAGGGCAGCCAGCTCTGCGGCAGCAGCACCGACAGCCAGAAGAACGGCGAGCCGTACAGGTAGAAGGAGTAGGCGTTCATCACGCCGCTGCCAAGGTCGGTCGCCCACGAAAAGGTATTGTGTGGTGCACCGGCAAAGGCGCTGTCCGGATAACCTGCGCCCTTGACGAAGCCGTTCATATACCGGTAAAAGGTGATCTGCTGGCTGTTAAAATCGCCTGCATAGTGGAAAAAGCCGCCGTCAAGGATGTAGAACGGCAAAAAGAAGATGGCCGCCGTCAGGGCGCACAGCCCCACCGCCTGCCAGAATTTTTTATGGCTCTGCCCCCTTGGGGTGAGCAGCCGTGGTTTTTTGAACTTTTCCATAGCGTTCCTCTTTCTCCGCGCACCGGCGCGGAAGTGGATTTGATGTCACCTTGTAGTATAGCACGGCGGCGCGCAAGAAAAAAGGGCTTGACAAGCGCACGCGGGGCGGGTATGGTGAAGAAAAGGAGGCGTATTGCCATGCTGTATCCCTTCAGCGCCCTGCTGGCGCGCATGAAATATATTACCCGGTGGAGCCTGATGCACTCCACCCGGGCGGAATCCCTCAGCGAGCACACCTGTGACACCGCACTGCTGGCGCACCTGCTGTGTCTCATCGCCAAGCACTACACCGGCACGCCCTGCCGCCCCGAGGTGGTGGCAGTGGCGGCGCTGTACCACGACGCGCCGGAGATTATCACCGGGGATATGCCCACGCCGGTCAAGTACCACTCCCCGGCGCTGCGGGACGCTTACAAGGCACTGGAGACTGAGAGCGTGCGCTCCATGGCGGCTCTGCTGCCCGCAGAGCTGGCCGCAGAGCTGACCCCCTGCATGGACGGCAGTGCCCTGACGGCAGAGGAGCATCGTCTGCTCAAGGCTGCCGACCGGCTGAGCGCGCTGATCAAATGCACCGAGGAGCAGCGCAGCGGCAACCACGAATTTGACGCCGCGCTCACGCAGCAGCGCGCCGCGCTGCAGGCCATGCAATGCCCGGAGGCCGACTGGTTTTTGGAGCACTGCCTGCCCTGCTACACCCAGAATCTGGACGAGCTGACGAAGCCGTAAAAAAATACAATGCCGGACAGCCCACAGGCTACCCGGCATTGCTCTGCTTCGGGTCAAATTACGGGAACGGTACTTCCCGCACATCGTCAGGGTCCAGCCCGGCTTTGCGCTGCTCTTCAAACACGGCGGCGATCAGCTCGTCCAAGTCCTCTAAATGGGTCAGGGTGCAGCAGTAGCGGCGCAGGGCGGCAGCGCCCTTCAGCCCCTTCATGTAGTGCATGGTCTGGGCGCGTGCCTGCGGCATAGCCACAAACTCGCCCTTCTGCTCTACCATCTCCTCCACCTGACGGCGCAGCGCGTTCATCCGCGCTTGCAGGTTCGGCTCCTTGGGGGCGGGCAGACCCTCCAGCGCGGCGTTCACCCGCTCAAACAGCCACGGGTCGCCCAGTGCGCCCCGGGCGATCATCACGCCGTCGCAGTTTGTCTCCCGCACCATGCGCAGGGCATCCTCGGCGCAGTGGATATCGCCGTTGCCCAGCACCGGCACCTTCACCGCGTCCTTTACCCGGGCGATGATCTCCGGGTCGATGCCCGGGGTGTACATCTGCTCCCGGGTGCGGGCGTGCACCGCTACCAGTGCCGCGCCCGCCTGCTCGCAGGCCTTGGCGCACTCCACGGCGGTGATGTGGTCGGCGTCCCAGCCCTTGCGCATCTTTACGGTAACAGGGCGCTTGGTGTGCGCCACCACCTGCTCCACGATACGCCCGCAGCGGTCGGGGTCCAGCATCAGCTTGCTGCCCGCCCCGCCGGAAACGATCTTGGGGGCAGGGCAGCCCATGTTGATGTCCACAAAGTCAAATTCATACTGCTCAATGGCGGCGGTGGCCTCGCCCATGATCTCCGGCACCTCGCCGAAGATCTGCACCCCGTAGGGTGCGCCGTTGGGCGCTGCCTTCAGCAGGCTGACGGTCTTATGGTCGCCGTACACCAGCGCCCGGCTGGATACCATCTCGCTGACGGTAAAGCCAGCGCCGTGCTGCGCCATCAGGCGGCGGCAGGGGGCGTCCGTAAAGCCCGCCATTGGTCCGAATACTGCCCGATGGGGCAGAACGATGTTTCCGATTTTCAAAGGTTCCATTGGTGTTCCTCGATTGTTCTGAATGACCAGAGAGAAAACGATTTTGAATTGCCTCCGCTGCGCTCTGGCAATCACAGCGGAATTTTGTTTTTATAAGAGCAATTCCGGGCAGCCTGCAGGCTGCCCGGAATTGCATTTTCACAAAAAAGGCTGCAACCGTAAAATGCAGGTTTCACGCAAAGCCGTTTAAGCAGACAGAAACGGCTTTGCGTAA
>ERZ857969.4241-NODE-4241-length-12902-cov-3.347163_pt1 | contig 12902 bp, 10 predicted proteins | sample MGYA00519864_ERZ857969 | MGnify/ENA primary metagenome ERZ857969 (study PRJEB31778, sample SAMEA3449382) | human gut metagenome | biome: human gut; feature: human-associated habitat; material: faeces | place: United Kingdom | collected 2010/2012 ... | reverse complement strand
AGCTCTATGCGATGAAACGTGATTTCAGGCGAGTATGGAACTATTTCGGTGCCGAAAAGATGCAGCAGGTCATTGGACTTATGAGGGGGCAGGAGCAGACCGCGGATAGAAGCCAGAAGAAGAACAGGCAGAACAGCGTAGAACTGTAAGCGTAGTAGACCCCCGCTAGCGGATGTTGGCGGGGGTCTGTACATATAAGTGATAATTCGACCCCGAAAAATGCAATAGAAATTTTTATCGGCTTGCAATCACGGAAAAGCTGTGGTACGCTTTACTAGGATAGTATAAAGGAAAAGTGTATCTTTTTTAGAAAAAGACACCATGGTGTACCAATAGTGGTACATTTACTATGTTAAAATGAAAGAAAACAATGCGGAAATCCGCATTTGATGGAGGAAATAAAAATGGTAGACACCAAAAAAGAGCAAGAACGCGAAGAGCTGCACCGTGCAATCTGGGCGATTGCGGATGATCTGCGCGGCGCAGTGGACGGATGGGATTTCAAGAGCTACGTTCTCGGTACGATGTTCTACCGTTATATTTCGGAGAACATTGCCAGCTATATCAATCAGGGCGAAATTGATGCAGGCAACCCGGACTTCCGCTATGAGGATATGTCTGATGCAGAGGCAGAGCAGGCACGGGAAGGGCTGGTACAGGAAAAAGGGTTCTTCATCCTGCCCAGTGAGCTGTTCTGCAATGTACGGGCAAAAGCGGCCAGCGACGAAAACCTCAACGAAACGCTGGAAACAGTCTTCCGGCACATTGAGGAATCCGCAAAGGGCAGCTCCTCCGAGGGGCAGTTTGCAGGGTTGTTCGATGATTACGATGTCAACAGCAATAAGCTGGGTGCGACTGTTGCCAAGCGCAATGAGAAGCTCGTGAAACTGCTGAACGGCGTGGCAGATATGAACCTTGGCGATGTGAAAGAGCATGACATTGATGCCTTTGGCGATGCCTATGAATACCTGATGACCATGTACGCCAGCAATGCGGGCAAGTCCGGCGGCGAGTTCTTTACGCCTGCTGATGTGTCGGAACTGCTGACCCGGCTGGGTACGGTAGGCAAGAAGGAAATCAACAAGGTCTATGATCCGGCCTGCGGCTCTGGTTCGTTGCTGCTGAAGGCAGAAAAGGTGCTGGGACGGGACGCTGTCCGCAACGGCTTCTTTGGACAGGAAATCAACATCACAACGTACAACCTGTGCCGCATCAATATGTTTCTGCACGACATCGAATTTGACAAATTCGACATTGCCTGTGAGGACACGCTGACCAATCCGCAGCACTGGGATGATGAACCTTTTGAGCTGATCGTATCGAATCCGCCGTACTCCATCAAGTGGGCCGGTGACGAGAATCCGCTGCTCATCAATGACCCGCGTTTTGCTCCGGCTGGTGTGCTGGCTCCGAAGAGCAAGGCAGACTTGGCCTTTATTATGCACTCGCTGGCATGGCTGGCTTCCAACGGCACGGCAGCAATCGTCTGTTTCCCCGGCATTATGTACCGTGGCGGTGCAGAACAGAAAATCCGTAAATATCTGGTGGACAACAACTTCATTGACTGTATCATCCAGTTGCCGAGCAACCTGTTCTTTGGTACCAGTATTGCCACCTGCATCATGGTGCTGAAAAAGGGTAAAACGGATAATAAGGTGCTGTTCATTGATGCTTCTTCCGAGTGCGTCAAGGTGACCAATAACAACAAACTCACGCCGGAAAACATCAATAAGATTGTGGATATTTTTGCACAGCGGGCAGAAAAAGCGCACTTCTCCCATCTGGCGGAGTATTCTGAGGTGCAGGAAAATGACTACAATCTGTCCGTTTCCACTTATGTGGAAGCCAAGGATACCCGCGAGAAGATCGACATTGTGAAGCTGAACGCTAAAATTGCACAAATCGTAGCACGAGAAAACGAACTGCGGGCCGCCATTGACCAGATCGTGGCAGAAATCGAGGGCTGAGATGGAAAGCAAAAAGAAAGATTCGGCATTGGTACGTTCTTCTGCGGCGGAATACCTGACCTTTGTTGCCTCTACGGGCGAGGACAAGGACAGCATTGAGATGCGCTACGAGGATGAAAACATCTGGCTGACGCAAAAGATGATGGCGACCCTTTACGATGTGGGGCTTCCGACCATCAATGAGCATATCAAAAAGATTTATGCTGACCATGAGCAGGACGAGGCGGCAACTATTCGGAAATTCCGAATAGTTCAAAATGAGGGTGGCCGACAGGTTACTCGCAGCGTGAACCACTATGATCTGCAAATGATTATTGCGGTCGGCTTCAAGGTGAACAACCAGCGGGCGGTGCGGTTCCGTGTCTGGGCGAACCAGATCGTGGAGCAGTACACCATCAAGGGATGGGCAATGGACGAAGAACGCCTGAAAAACGGCGGCACAGTCCTGACCAAGAAATACTTTGAAGAGCAGTTGGAGCGTATCCGGGAGATTCGCATTTCGGAACGCAACTTCTACCAGAAACTCACTGACATTTATGCTACTTCGCTGGATTATGACCGCAACGCGCTGACCACAAAAGAGTTCTTTGCGAAGGTGCAGAATAAGATGCACTATGCCGTGCATCGCCATACGGCGGCAGAACTGATCTATGAACGTGCCGATGCCGAAAAGCCGCACATGGGGCTTCACACATGGAAGGACGCTCCCAACGGCAAAATCAAAAAGAGCGATGTTTCGGTGGCGAAAAACTACCTGACCGAAGAGGAAATGAAGTCCATGGAGCTGATCGTTTCGGCATACCTCGACCTTGCCGAGAACCGTGCCCGCCGTCATATCCCTATGACCATGGAGGACTGGGCCAAGCGGCTGGACATCTATTTGCAGGCAGATGATTTGGAAGTGCTGAAGGACGCAGGCAAAATCTCGGCACAGCTTGCAAAGATGCACGCCGAAACGGAGTTTGAAAAGTACCGTGTGGTGCAGGATCGGCTGTACCAGAGCGATTTTGACAGGTACTTGGAAGAAAATTTGTAAGATGTCCATAGGAGGGAGGCCACAATGGAAAAGAAAAGCAAGGAGCTGGATTGTTTGCGACAGGCGGTAACATTGGGGCTTCGGAAAAGAGGACGAACAAAAACGTTTTTTAAGGCTGTAGAAGCAGGGTTAAAAGACAAAGAATCGATACTTAATGGTGAACGACCTGATTTTGTGATATTAACTCCGCAAGAGCAAAATGGTAAGAGAACGCTTTTGGGAATCGAGCACTTTCGTGTGGATCATCGAGTAATACAGAAAAAGCGAAAAACGGAAGATTCAGAAAGGCAAGTGGCGTCCATAGGTGTAGTAGATCAAAAAAATGTATCGGATTTTTATAATAAAGCGATCCAAATGCATGAGGATGCCCCAGAAACTTTCTCTGTTGAGATGGGCAAGGTGGTAAAAGGATATGTAGAAAACCACTGGAGTGCAACGTATAACAATTTTATCGAATCATTTAGATATACACTTGATAAACATAGAAAGAGCATAGATGATTACTACGATGAACTCAACAAGAAGAGCAGGGGAAAGTACAACTTAAAATTAGGCTTTTTAATTGAAGTTCATAGCGAATTTGAACCATTGTGGGCAATTCAAAAGAAACGAGTGAAGAAAAAGCCAAATGGTCTGATGCCGATGCTTGAAGATGTTGTACAAATATTAGAAGATAGTATTGATACAAGTAAAGTGAATTTTCTAGTATTTTATTTATCAGAAACATTAGAAACAGGAATACATGATGTGATAGTAGTTCCTACAAAAGGAATGAGAAAAAATTTGGAAAGACAAAGCATAAAGATATATCAATATTGTGGTAGTGATGCAGAAGAGAAAGCGTTTACAAACTCAAAACCTATAATAGACGCTGAGTGCAAGTTGGAGGAAAATGAAAATCTTTTGACTAAAATATCCTGCCAAAAAGATTCAATAAAAGGAAATCGGCTGGGTTGGAAAAGAATTTGTATGGCTTGTATAAAAGCTAGTATATGTATAGTAGATAAAAAAGAGTGCTTAGTTACACAAGATGTATACAAAACAATGCAATATCTAAGCAACAGGTGAAGAAGGAAAATATATGACAAAAATAGATGAACTGATTCAGGAACTTTGCCCGGATGGTGTGGAAACATTTCCATTGGAAGAGTGCTGTAATATTCTTGATAAAAAACGTAAGCCTGTAACAAAAAACTCTCGCGAAAAAGGAGAATATCCCTATTATGGAGCTAATGGAGTACAGGATTACGTTTCTGATTATATTTTTAATGGAAAGTTTGTCTTAGTTGGAGAAGATGGTAGTGTAATAACAAAATCTGGCACACCTGTTGTGACATGGGCAGAAGGAAAAATTTGGGTTAATAATCACGCACATGTTATAGAAGAAAAGTCGGGGACAATGCTTCGGTACCTCTATTTTTATATTCAAACAATTGATGTTACTTCATTAATTCATGGAAATATCCCTAAACTTACGGGTAGGGATTTCCGGTCACTGAAAATTGCGCTTCCGCCGCTTGAAATTCAGCGTGAAATTGTCAGTATCTTAGACAATTTCACAAATCTTACAGCGGAACTTACAGCGGAACTTACAGCTAGAAAGACACAATATGGTTACTATCGAGATAAATTACTTGAAGTTGAAACAGATATTCATAAATACACATTAGGAGAAATCGCAACGGTAACGAAACTTGCTGGTTTTGAGTTTACCAATTATGTAACATACTCAGAAAGAGGGAATATAATTGCATTACGAGGTCTAAATGTAAAAAATGGAAAACTGGATTTGAGTGATGTAAAGTATATAGATAAAAGCGATTTCTCGAAATTGGAAAGAAGCAAGCTACATATTGGAGATATGCTTTTCACCTATGTTGGAACAGTTGGACAGGTTGCTATAGTTGATGAAGAAGATAAATATTATTTGGCACCAAATGTGGCTCTGATTCGGTTCGATAAGAAAATATTGCTTCCGCAATATATGAAATACTACTTTCAGACAACACAGTTTTGGGATAAACAGATTCGGCGATTACTTCAGTCGTCTTCTATGCAAAATATTCCAATGGAAAAAATTCGAAAATTTGAAATTATTGTTCCACCCTTTGATGTCCAGAACCGCATTGTAAATGTGCTGGACAACTTTGAGAAAATCTGTTCCGACCTCAACATTGGTTTGCCTGCTGAAATTGAAGCCCGGCAGAAGCAGTACGAGTATTACCGTGATAAACTCTTGACATTTGCAGAAACTGGTAACACAATTTTGAGCAGAGCAGAGCAGAGCAGAGCAGAGCAGAGCAGAGCAGAGCAGAGCACTAATTAAGCTCTTGCAGTATGTGTTTGGCTATGCGGTTGTTACGCTTGAAGATATTGCTGAAAACTGCGACAGTATGCGAAAGCCTGTTACAAGTGGCAAACGTGAAGCGGGAGAGTACCCGTATTATGGGGCTTCTGGCATCGTGGATTATGTAAAGGGTTATATCTTTGACGGGGATTACCTGCTTGTGTCAGAAGATGGCGCAAATCTTTTGGCAAGAAGTACGCCGATTGCGTTTTCAATTTCGGGGAAAAACTGGGTCAATAATCATGCGCACGTTTTGAAGTTTGATTGCTACGAAACCAGACGGTTTGTAGAGTTTTATTTGAACTCGATTGATCTGGCTCCGTATATTTCTGGCGGTGCACAGCCTAAATTGAACCAGAAGAATTTGAACCGAATCGAAATTCCGCTTCCGAGTCAGGAACGGCAAAAATATATTGTGGATATTCTTGACCGTTTTGATGCTATCTGCAATGATTTGACCAGCGGCCTGCCTGCAGAGATTGAAGCAAGACAAAAGCAGTATGAATATTACAGAGATAAGTTGTTGAGCTTTAAGGAGAGATTATGAAAATTAGAGATTTTGAATTAAAAGACCAAACGGTTTTGGAAATTGGAAAATTCGCGATTTTATGGAACTGGTTTGAAAAAGAATTTTGCCATAATGAATGTAATTATAAAGAACTTAAAAAGGTTGCCCCGTATGTGAAAATTGATTTTCAGAGTCAAAAAGATTTGGCAGAAGTATTTGAGCAAAGAAGGTTCTTGTTTGAACAGATGATTGAAGAATATGTAAGGACAGCATTATATCCGGATAACGCTAAAAGACCGAAAACAGAGCCGGAAGAGAGAAAAGCGATGGAAGGTTTTTTAGCTCAAAAAGAAGAGTATATAGTTCTTGGTTGCCTAATGTCAATTTACAGAATTCGTTGTAATATGATGCACGGCTTGAAAATTGTTGAGCAGTTGGACGATCAATATGAACTTTTTAAGGCGGTAAATGGAGTTCTTGAAAGTATAAGGTGATAGAAATGTCCTTTTTCAATATCGTTGCGGCTACCAATGAGGATACCGTTGTTGCTACCTATGAACCCTCCAAGGTGCGCTCTGACAGCTACCAGAGCGAGGCGGAACTGGAAAAAGAGTTTATCCGGCTGTTGTGCGAGCAGGGCTACACCTATCTGCCGCTGCATACCGAGGATGAACTGATTGCTAACCTCCGCAGCCAACTGGAAGAGCTGAACCACTACCAGTTTTCCGATACGGAGTGGCAGCAGTTTTTCAGTGATGTAATTGCCAACCCCAACGAGCATATTCCCGAAAAGACCCGGAAGATTCAGGAAGATAATGTGCAGGTGCTGCACCGGGATGATGGCAGTTCCAAAAATATCACGCTGATCGACAAGAAGAACATCCACAACAACCGCCTGCAGGTCATCAACCAGTATGAGGTAAAACAAGCAGACGGCGCACGGCATGATAACCGCTACGATGTGACGATTCTGGTCAACGGCTTTCCGTTGGTTCATGTGGAACTGAAGCGGCGCGGGGTGGCCATCCGGGAGGCATTCAACCAGATCAACCGCTACCAGCGGGATTCGTTCTGGGCGGGCTGCGGCTTGTACGAGTATGTGCAGATTTTTGTGATCTCCAATGGCACAAATACCAAGTACTACTCCAACAGCACCCGCTACAATGCCATCAAGGACGCCAAACACGGCAAGATCAAGAAGGAAAAGACCAGCAACAGCTTTGAATTTACCTCCTACTGGGCTGATGCGAACAACCGCGTGCTGACGGATCTGATCGACTTTACCCGGACATTCTTTGCAAAGCACACGATCCTGAGCGTACTGACCCGGTACTGCATCTTTACCTCAGAAAAGATGCTGATGGTGATGCGCCCGTACCAGATCACGGCGACCGAGCGGATATTGAACCGCATCGAGATCGCCAACAACTACAAAAAGTATGGCAGCATCGAGGGCGGCGGCTACATCTGGCACACCACTGGTTCCGGCAAGACGCTGACCTCCTTCAAAACGGCACGGTTGGCATCGCAGCTGCCCTACATCGACAAGGTGCTGTTTGTGGTAGACCGCAAGGACTTGGACTATCAGACTATGAAGGAGTATGACCGCTTCGAGAAGGGAGCGGCAAACTCCAACACCAGCACCACGATTCTGAAACGCCAGTTGGAAAACCCGGAAGCACATATCATCATTACCACGATCCAGAAGCTGGCGACCTTCATCAAGAAAAATCCGGGGCATGAAGTCTACCAGAAGCACGTTGTGATCATCTTTGACGAGTGCCACCGCAGCCAGTTCGGTGATATGCATAAAGCCATTGTCCACAATTTCAAAAAGTACCACCTGTTCGGCTTTACAGGAACGCCGATTTTTGCAGTCAACGCAGGAAGCTCCACTGATCCACGCTATTTCACCACGGCGCAGACGTTCGGCGACCAACTGCACACCTACACCATCGTTGATGCCATCAATGACAAGAATGTGCTGCCATTCCGTGTAGATTACATCAAGACGATGGATGCAGAGCCAGACATGGACGATAAACAAGTTTGGGATATCGACCGGGAAAAGGCGTTCATGGCACCCAAGCGTATTTCTCTGGTGACAAAGTACATCCTCGACCACTTCGACCAGAAAACCTATCGGGGAGACAAATCGTATGAGTTTAATCTGCTGACGAATGTGGCAGAGGTAGCCTCTGCCCAGCGTGGTGCGGTGGAGGAAATCAAGCAAAAACAGCGCGTCAGCGGTTTTAATTCGATTTTTTGCGTGGCTTCTGTGCCGATGGCAAAGCTGTATTATCAGGAGTTCAAAAAACAGATGGCGGCAGACCCAACCAAGCGGCTGCGGATTGCTACCATTTACAGCTATGGAGCCAATGAAGCAGAAACAGACGGGATTCTGGACGAGGAAAACCCGGAAGATACCTCCAACCTCGACCAGAGCAGCCGGGATTTTCTGGACGCAGCCATTCAGGATTACAACGAGATGTTCCACACGAACTACTCGACCGATGGCGAACGGTTCCAGAATTACTATAAAGATGTATCGCTCCGCATGAAAAATAAAGAGCTTGACCTGCTGATCGTGGTCAATATGTTCCTGACGGGCTTCGATGCCACGGCCCTGAATACTCTTTGGGTGGACAAAAACCTGAAGATGCACGGTCTGATTCAGGCGTTCAGCCGGACGAACCGTATCTTGAACAGCATCAAGACCTTTGGCAATATCGTCTGCTTCCGCAATCTGCAGAAGCGGGTGGATGCGGCTATTTCGCTGTTTGGAGATAAAAATGCGGGCGGCATCGTTCTGTTGCGCAAATATGCGGACTACTACCACGGTTATATGGACGAGCAGGGAAAATACCATCAGGGTTATACAGACATGATCGATGACCTGACGCAGAAGTTCCCGCTGACAGAGCCGCAAATCATCGGGGAGCAGAACCAGAAAGACTTTATCGTGCTGTTTGGTGCACTGCTGCGGATGCGGAACCTGCTGTCCTCCTTTGATGATTTCAAGGGCAACGAACTGATCTCTGAACGGGATTTACAGGACTATTTGGGCCGCTATCAGGATTTGCGGGATGAATGGCGTAACAAGAAGCACGATGAAACCAAAGAGGATATCACGGATGATGTGGTGTTCGAGGTGGAGCTGATTCGGCAGGTCGAAATTAACATTGACTACATTCTGATGCTGGTCAAAAAGTACCATGACACCCATTGCGATGATAAGGAAGTGCTCATCACGATTCGCAAGGCGATTGATGCCAGCCCGGAACTGCGCAGCAAAAAGCAGTTAATTGAAACCTTTATTGCAGGGGTCAACGATGTGGATGACGTGATGGCAGAGTGGAACACCTTTGTGTCCGAACAGCGGGAGAAAGAGCTTGCAAAGATCATCCAAGAGGAAAAACTGAAGGAGCCGGAGACACGCAAATATCTGGCCAATGCGTTCCGTGATGGTGAAATCAAAACTGTGGGCACCGATATTGACAAGCTGATGCCGCCTGTTTCTCGCTTTGGCGGCGGTGGCCGTGCGCAGAAAAAACAGGGTGTGATTGATAAGCTGAAGAGCTTCTTTGATAAGTTCTTTGGGATTGGCGGAAGTTCGATGACAGCGGAAGATAACAAATAATATTTGATATTAGGAAAAATATCTGCTATAATATTCACAGAGATCCCGCTGGTTGTGTGATACTATCCTGATACTAAAAAATCGGCAAGCCACATCTACCACGGCAATCTCATGGAAAAGTGAACATCCAAGGATAAATTCACTAAACAGATTTGTTTAGTAAGAATCCGGACTTACCGAGCTCGAGTAATTTCCAATAGCGCCATCACCCCGGAGGGGTCCGTGAAAACGGAACCTCCGGGGTGTTTTTATCTTTCGGCACGATCAAACAAGCCATAACGTTCAAAGCGTCTCCTATATCAGCGCTCCCCCGAAGTCTTTTGAACGCAGTATTTTACACAAAAAGTCCGAAACCTCTTTCTTCTCTGCCTGCAGGGGAGTATAATAGATTCTGTTGTTTGCAAAATAGGAAAGGGGAAGTATCAACTATGGAATCGAAGCAGAGGCTTTTGGAGCCGCAGCTCGTCCAAACAGGAAGGGCAGATCAGTTCAGCCGCAAGGTGTTCTGTGACGGAATGCGGGACGGTGTGCCCATTGCACTGGGCTATTTTGCGGTATCGTTTTCGTTGGGCATCGCGGCGCGCAAGGCGGGTTTTACGCCGTTTCAGGGGTTTCTTGTCAGCCTGCTGAACAATGCCTCCGCAGGAGAATATGCCGCATTTGCGTTGATCATGGCAAACGCCACCTATTTTGAGGTGGCGGTCATTACTTTAATCGCCAATGCGCGGTATCTGCTGATGAGCTGTGCACTGGCACAGCGCTTTGCTCCGGAAACGCCCTTCTGGCATCGGCTGCTCATCGGCTATGATGTCACGGACGAACTGTTCGGCATTACTATCGCCCGCCCGGGCAACCTGAACCCGTACTATACCTATGGCGCTATCCTGCTGGCGGCACCGGCTTGGGCTTGTGGTACGGCGCTGGGCATTATAGCGGGCAACCTGCTGCCGCTGCGGGTAGTCAGCGCCCTGAGCGTGGCACTTTACGGAATGTTTCTGGCCATCATCATCCCGCCGGCCCGCAAGGATCGGATCGTTGCGGTGCTGGTCGTCATCAGCTTTGCGCTGAGTTTTCTGTGCAGCTATCTGCCGGGCATCTCGGCACTCTCCGAAGGCACCCGCACCATCCTTTTGACAGTGGCGATCTCCGGTGCAGCAGCGGTGCTGTTCCCGGTCAGGCAGGAGGAAAACGAAGATGACGCATAACAATTATATCTATATTGCGGTCATGGCGCTGGTGTCCTATGCCATCCGCATCCTGCCGCTGACGCTGATCCGCAAACCGATCAAAAACCGCTTCATCCAGTCGTTTTTGTACTATGTGCCCTATGTAACGCTGGCTGTGATGACCTTTCCGGCCATCATTCAGGCAACGCAGAGCCCGGCAGCAGGTGCTGTTGCACTGGTAGTCGGCATTGCTGCCGCATGGTTTGGCGCAAGCCTGTTTCAGGTGGCTGCAGGCTGCTGTGCCGTGGTGTTCGTGCTGGAATTTTTTATCTGATGCCTTATTGCGGGAGAACAAAATGAAGAAGATCCTTGTAACCGGTGCAGGCGGCTTTGTAGGTTCCCGCGTGATGCAGCAATGGGCGGGGCGTTACGAACTGTGCACCTTTCCTAAAGGCTTTCTGGCAACAGCAGGGGAGGACGCCGTGCGGCAGGCTGTTTTGCAGCAGCGCCCGGATGTCATTCTGCACACTGCAGCCATTTCGGATACCGGCTACTGCGCCGGCCACCCGGAGCAGGCTTACCGCGCCAATGTGGAACTGTCGGTCTGGCTTGCCCGGGCGGCAGCTGAGATCGGCGCAAAGCTGGTGGCTTTCAGCTCGGATCAGGTCTATGCCGGTGTGGAGCAGTCCGGCCCGCTGCCGGAAACAATTCCGTTAAAGCCTGCCAATGTGTACGGGCAGGGCAAGCTGGAAATGGAGCAGCGGGTGCAGGCGCTCTGCCCGGGTGCCGTATTGCTGCGCGCCACATGGATGTACGACCTGCCGGGCTACCGGCTGCCCATCCGGGGCAACCTGCCGCTGAACCTTCTGCGTGCGGCGCAGCGGGGAGAATCTGTCCGCTTTTCTGTCTGGGACTTCCGGGGCATCACCTATGTCCGGCAGGCGGTAGCACTGCTGGAAGCTGCCCTGACCCTGCCCGGCGGGGTCTATAACTTTGGCAGTGAAAACGCTGAAAACATGGTACTGACCGCCCGGCAGTTTGCTGAGACACTGGGGATCACGGTCGATATTCAGGAAGCTGACTGGGCACGGAATCTTGCGATGGATTGCAGCAAGCTGCGGGCGCAGGGCATCGTATTTGACACCACACAGGCAGGGCTGACGCGCTGTTTGCGGGATTATGGACTGCTCTGACTGCAGAAACAAAAATTTTTCCGTATCGCACAAAAAACAGAGAAAAGCACGAAAAAAGCAGGGGATTCTGTATGATGCCAGGCGAATCAGGCTGGACAAATCATGCGGAAGCCCTGCTTTTTTGCTTGTCTGCCGAAGAAAAGTTCGCTTAAAGGATGCAGCATTTCTTCATATAAAAAGTCATACTTATTTTACATCTTATCTGCATTTTGCTATAATATTTTCGCTTTTTTGCAAAGCATCCGAACCGCATAAACCTTTAAAACCTTGAGGAGAGTGGAATTTTTGAAGGAAGTCAAGCTTGAAGAAGCGGCTTATCAGTTTGAAGCCAAAATGTCCCTGCGGCAGGCCATCCCGCTGGGCTTGCAGCATGTCTGCGCCATGTTCGTGGGCAACCTGACCCCGCTGCTGATCATCACCAGTGCCTGCGGCATTGCCGGTGGTGAATTTGCAGACCTGCAGGTCACCCTGCTGCAGAGCGCCATGTTCGTGGCCGGTGTGGTCACGCTGGTGCAGCTGTTCACGGTCGGCCCCGTGGGCGGCGGCGTGCCCATCATCATGGGTACCAGCTCCGGTTTTATCGGCGTGTTCAACAGCGTTGTCGGCAGCATGGGAGGCGGTGTGCTGGCCTATGGTGCCATCATGGGCGCTTCCATCATCGGCGGCATCTTTGAAAGTGTGCTGGGCTTCTTCCTCAAGCCTCTGCGCAAGTTCTTTCCGCCTGTGGTCACCGGTACCGTGGTGCTGTCCATCGGTCTGTCGCTGATCTCGGTGGGCATCAATTCCTTTGGCGGCGGCAACAGCGCCAAGGACTTCGGCTCGGTGGAAAACCTGCTGCTGGCCCTGTTCGTGCTGGTGGTCATCCTGATCTTCAAGCACTGGACCACCGGCTTCCTCAGCTCTTCCGCCATCCTCATCGGCATTCTGGCCGGTTATGTGGCAGCCTTTGTCATGGGCTTTGTGCTGCCCACCACCGGTGTCACCGCCGACGGCGTGGAGTACACCAAGGCCTGGGTGCTCAACTGGGACAAGGTGGCACAGGCTT
>ERZ857969.4231-NODE-4231-length-12936-cov-7.574567_pt1 | contig 12936 bp, 4 predicted proteins | sample MGYA00519864_ERZ857969 | MGnify/ENA primary metagenome ERZ857969 (study PRJEB31778, sample SAMEA3449382) | human gut metagenome | biome: human gut; feature: human-associated habitat; material: faeces | place: United Kingdom | collected 2010/2012 ... | reverse complement strand
CGGGCATGGCCAGGAACATATCGTGGCCGCGGCCCCGCAGGGAACGGCACACCGCCTCCGGCGCGCCGGCACAGAGGAGATGGCCGCCGTCCAGCACGGCGGCGTGGGTAGCCAGGGGCAACGCCTCCTCGAGACGGTGCTCCGTCAGGAGGACGGTGATGCCCAGCTCGCGGTTCAGGCGGCCCACGGTCTGCAAAAAGTCGGCGGCGGCAATGGGGTCCAGCTGACTGGTGGGCTCATCCAAAATCAGCAGCCGGGGCTGGAGCACCATGACCGAGGCCAGGGCCAGCAGCTGCTTCTGGCCGCCGGAGAGCTCGTCCACTTTCTTATGGAACCAGTCCTGGATGCCGAAGAAGGAGGCCATCTCCGCCACGCGGCGACGGATGGAGGGCGTGTCGCAGCCAAGGCTCTCCAGTCCGAAGGCCAGCTCGTGCCAGACCTTGTCGGTGACGGTCTGCTCCTCCGGAGACTGGAGGACGAAGCCGATATCGGCGGCCTGCCGATGGGGCGGCAGGTCATCCAGCGGCTGACCGTCGAAGAGGATACGGCCCTCGGCCGCACCGTGGGGGCGCAGGGCGGGCTTCAGCTGGCGGAGAAGCGTGGTCTTGCCGCAGCCGGAGGCGCCGCAGAGGACCCAGAACTCGCCCTGACGGACCGTAAGGGACACATCCGCCAGCGCGGGGCAGGGCTGCTGGGGATAGGTAAAACCAAAATGCTCCAAACGCAGCAGTTCAGGCACGGGGAGTCCCTCCTTTCCGGGCAAGATAGCGGCGCCGGGACAGGGCGTCCAGCAGCACCGGCGTAAAGCAGAGCAGGCCGTAAACGGCGAAAAAGCTGACCGTCAGCGGTGTGACGGGGCCGCTGAGCAGCATGGGGTAATACTGAAAGCGCAAGCCGCCGGCCAGACCGCCGCCCAGCAGATACAGGCCGCAGAAGGCCAGCCAGAGGGCGACGGCACCGTCACGCCGGTCAAAGCGGTAGAGGGAGAAGGATGTCCTCCCCGGCAGGCCATAGCCCCTGCAGCGCATACTATCGGCGGTAATGAGCCCGCTTTCCAGGCTCCAGGTGACAACGATGGAGAACACACGCAGGGCGCTTCTGACGCGCCGGGCTGGGGCGCCGGTCTGGGTATCACGGCCCAGATGCCGCTGGGCCTGCGCCACGGCACGGAGCCGCCGGACAAAGCGGGGCACAAAGCGGAGGATCATGCTCAGCAGCAGGGACAGCGCCTGGATGACGCGGCCAAAGAGGTACACCACCTTGTCCGAGGTGATGACATCGGTGACGCAGACGAACCACAGCGCCACGGCGCTGAGCATGGCGCCGGCGGCCAGACCGTAGAGCAGGCTCTCCAGCGTCAAAGGATTACCGGAGGGCAGGTAGGCCAGAATGGTGACGCCCTGGTGGACAAAGGCCGGGTTCAGGGCCGCCGCCAGGAGGGCCATAGGCAGCAGCCACAGCAGATGGCGGCGCAGGCCCTTGCCGCCCAGCAGACGGGCAACATACCACCCGCCGCCCAGCGTCGACAGAACCAGGCACACCGGGTGCATAAAAAACATGGTGCAGATGATGACCAGGGCAAAGTAGGAAAAGCTCACCGCCGGATGGCAAGTGCGCAGCGTATCGTCCATGGGATCACCTCCTGCATACATGATGTCTTAACCTTTTAATTATACCCTGCCGCCAGGGGATACGTCAATCCTGCGTGCGGAAAAAGGGCGGCAAAAGCCGCCCTTTTGTCAGCCCATGTAGGTATTGCCCACGTCTGCACCCATATTACAGGTGTAGAGCCACTGGATGTTCTCGCCGCCGGAGAGCGTATAGCTGTCCGCGCCATAGCTGGGGAAGGTTCCCCCCACGCAGTACATCCAGCCGGAGCTCCTGCCTACGTTCTTTTCGAACAGGCCGTTGATGCCCCTGACATAGTTGCCGCTGGAGCTCACCGGGATACCCGCGTCACCGCAGGCCCGCTTCAGTACGGACATGACAGACTCACCCTCGGTGATGGTCACCGTGGTGGACAGGATCACGCCGTCGGCGGGGATAAGGCCCTTCACGCCGTCGGAGCACTTGTCCATATTATTGAGCACCGTGGCGCAGGAGATGTACAGCGATACGGATGCCGCCGGCGCAGGGTCAGGTGCAGGCGCAGGGTCCGGGTCCGGCGCAGAAGGCTGCTCCTGTTCCTGCTGTTTCTTCTCTTCTTCCAGCCGCTTCTGCTCCTCCAGGCGCTTGGCTTCCTCCTGCTTTTTGGCGTCCTCCTCGGCCTTTTGGGCATCATCAGCCGACTTCTGCTTGTCAGGCTTCTTATCGTCCGCGGTCTTATCCTCAGTCTTTGCCGCGTCCTGCTTGCCGTCAGCCTTGGTGGTGCCCGTTTCAGCTGTGTCGTTCTTCCTGGTGTCCGTGGTCTGCTCCTGCGTTGCCGTGGGAATGTTGCCGGGGGCGTACGATACGGTCTTTTTCCCGCAGGCGGCGCAGGTCAGCAGCAGGGACAGTGCCAGCGCCAACAGCCAAAATCGGTGGTTTTTCTTCATATCTCTCATTCCTCATAAAAGCGCCATACGCAGAGGCGCTTTCGCGCCTCTGCGTCGGCTGTTCTGTTGTTACTTGGAAACGCGCTTCTTCCGGGTCAGCACCACAACGGCTGCCGCCGCCAGGGCTGCGCTGCCCAGCCACAGCACCATCTGACTGTCGTCCGCCGTATTGGCAGAGTCGGTCTTGTCCGGCGTCGCGGTGGGGTTGTAGTAATAGTGGTTGGTGGACCCCGTCCAGCTGATGGCCACAGGAGACAGGCCGGTCAGCGTCACCAGCAGGCCGCTGGGGGTTTTGGTGACAGCGGGGAACTCCACGGTACCCACATCCAGGCCGCAGTCCGCCATGGCGACCATGTGCGCCACGGTGAAGTTATACTGGCCGTACTTGGCGGCCACGGCCTCCGGGTAGGGCAGCAAAACTGTGATCTTGCCGGCTGTCAGGTCCTCCTTGGTGGCAGGACGCCACTCGTTGTGCTCGAATACGAGCAGCGACACATCCATGAAAACGGTGTTGTCCTTATTGCTCTTGCTGTTTTTCAATGTGATCTGCAGCTGCAGCTCGGCTTTGATCTCTCCCTCGCTGTTCAGCTTCTCGTTATCCTGCAGGGTATCGGGCACTGCAATAGTGTCAGATACCTCGATGCGCTTCAGTGTACCATCCTCGGACTTCACCGCACCGCAGACGCACTGGATGCCGTTCACATAGGTGTGCCCGGTCTTGTTGACCACCGCATGGCAAACCTTGCAGACGTTCCAATGGTCATTTTTGTCCACGAACACCTCTGTGCCGGGGGTGTGGCCCAACGCAGCGATGACGCGGGTCTCCTCCTTGGAGCAGACGGAGCAGGTGCGCTTCTCCGTGCCGGTCTCGGTGCAGGTGGCCGCCTTGGTCACCGTCCACGCGCCGAAATTGTGGCCCGGCGCGGGAACAGACTTTTCCTCCACGGCGCCGCAAATGGAGCAGATCCGGCGGCTGACGCCGTCCTTGGTGCAGGTGGCGGCCACGGTCACTTTCCACTCGCCGAAGCGATGGGCGCAGGCGGCGTCGGTCATATCGTAGAGGGCGTTGGCCTTCTCGGTAAAGCGCGCATAGGCGGCCATGGCGCAAAGCGCCTGCTCCGTGGCCATCTCGTTGACGGCCTTGTCTGCGAACTGATGCTTAAAGCCGCCGTTCTCCGCCACGCGGTACTGCAGGAGGTTCCCCAGCACGCTCAGGGTCTTCCCCTCCACGGTCTTGGTAAAGCGCGCGTCCGTGTTGGCATCCAAATTCAGGGCGGAAAGGGCGATGACCACCTGCGCGCAGCTCTCGGAGGAGTCGTAGCCGCTTCGATACTTGCCGGAGAGCCAGTTGAGGGCTTTCTCCACGGCCGTGTTCACGGTTTCATTGCCGCCGTCCTTATAGTAGGGCGCCAGCGCCTGCAGCGCCATGGCGGTCATGTCCACGTCGCCGACGGGTTTTGTGTCGGCGCTGGCTCTCCAGCTGCCGTCTTCGTTCTGCTGTGCAAGAACAGCCTGCACCAGCCAGGAGGTGTCGGAGGTGTAATTGCGACTGTTGAGCGCCAACAGACCCATGACGAGGCCGTTGATATCTGTGTTACTGGTATCGGTGACCTTCATGATATCCTTGTTCTGCAGCGCCTTCAGCAGGTTTTCGCCGCCCACGTTGGCGGGGTCCTTGCCGATGGCGGTAAGGGCCAGAATGATACGCTCGTTGTCGGTGACGGTGGGGTTACGGCTCTCGGGATCGACAAGAACGCCATCCGCGCCCATATTCTTCTGCACATAGGCCACGACCTTCTCATAATAGGCCGCGATATATGCCTCGGACAGGGGCACCTTGGCGCGAGCCTGTCCCAGTACCGCCCACTCGCCGAAGAGATAGCTGACGACCGGGGCGCTCACCGCGCCTTGGATATACGCCTTGGCGCCGGCATACGCCTCATCGAAGCCGGGCACTTCCGCACCGGGCACCATGGGATCCGTCGGGTCCAGCGGAATATAGGTGTCGGTAAAGAACAGGCGCAGGGTGTCGCCGTCTTTGAGATAGGTGTTGTCCAGCGTGGTCTTGGGCAAGGTCTCGGTGCCGCCCTGTAAGGTGAGGCCGAACATCCAGCCGGAGGACTTGCCGTCGCCCTTCTCCTTGAGGGTGTGGCCCGCCGCATCGGTGATGCTCTTGATGTAGGCGCCGCTGCCGGTATAGGTGTACTTGGCACTGTCAAGGCACGCCTTCACAGCGTCCCAAGCGGTGGGATCCTCGTTGGCCTTGCCGGTGAAGGTAAAGTCGGAGATTCCCCGGAAAGTATGGCCGTTCTTGTTGTAGCCGTCCACCTTGACCTTCACGGTGAGGGTCTGATTTTCGTTGGGGTCAGCGGCGTTCTTCTCGCCGATCACCGTCAGGTCGATGTGGATGGGCTGCTTGTAGAATTGGGCAAAGTCCTTGTAGCGTTCCTTGCTCTCCTCGGTGCCGTTGATACCGAACTTTTCCCAATACTGGGCGTACTTGGTGTAGGTCAGGACACTGTCCAGCGTAACTGTCGTATTGTACTCCGGCTGGTGCACACGCAGCAGCTCATTCTCGATGACGGAGGGTCGGGAGGATCGGAAGCAGCGGTATTTCTCCGTATCGAGCCAGCCAGGGATATCGTCGGCCTCGATGCCGTCGAAGGTCATATTCACCGTGCCGCGGACGTATTTCAGCGTGCCGTCCTCGTTTTTGCAGATCTCCGCGAAGGGATACAGGTCGGAGGTGACCTTGGTCTTATCCGTATTCTCGTTCTTGATACCGTTCCAGTAGACATCCCCGGTCAGCGCCTTGGTCATAAAGGCGGCAGCGCCCTCCAACTCCTGCTGGGTAAAAGGCTGAATGGTGAAGCTGAACTCCTGCCGCGCCAGCAGAAGGCCGGAGCTGCGGGTGGTGATGGTCACCACATACTTCGCCTCCACCGGCTTCTCACCGGGCAGTGGGCGGTAGACCATGGCGTGATACCCGTTGAAGTCCAGCACATCCGGGGTGAGGCTCACCATCGTGACCTTCTGGTTATAACTGTCGGTCATGATGCCCGCTTTCTCCAGAAGAGCGGGTCTGGGCATCTGCATATCGTCGCTGACGGCAGTCGTGTCCACGGACTTTGTCTTGTCCACAAAGTCGCGCAGGAGCCCCTGATACTTCTCCGCCAGAGCGTTTTGCATCTCGCTGGTCACGCTGCTGTCGAAGGGCGCAACGGTGGCGTCAAAGAACACATCGGCATAGACCTCCACGCCGTTGTCGCCGGTGATGTGCGCCAGCGTGTAGTCATCGAAGGCGTCATAGGTCACGCGGGCGATCAGCCGGAACTTGCCGGCCTTCTCGGGCAGCGCCGTGCCGTCTGCGGGCTGCAGGGGGCGGTTGACGGTGCCCACGCCGGTGCCGTTGGTGCCGTTAGTGATGTAGAGCCACTCGGTGTTCCGGGTGCCCCACTGCACCTTCACATCATAGCGCCCCGCAATGCTGGAGGGAAGCGTGAGGTTGGAGGTGATGCGGTCGTTCACGGTGTAGAGCGTCCAGCCCGCCACCTCGCTTTGGGTGGCCCCGTTGGTGTTCTCGCCGCGGATGAGTTCCCAGTTCAGGGACCCGGCGGCGCTCTCCAGCAGTTTCTGCACCGCGTCGGCGCTGCGCCCCACGGTGGCACGGAGGGTGATCTCCTTGGTGACCCCGGCATAGGTGATGTTGAACTTCAACCCCGTGTACTGCACGGTCTGGCGGGCGGTGCCGTCGCCGGTGAAGTAGATAATGTCGCCGTTGTCGGCAATGTACTGTACCTTGGTACCGTCAAAGCCGTTGGCCTTGGCGCTACCGTTGACATAGGTGATCTCGGAGTTGTCCGCCACATCCGCATAGCCCTGCTCTGCCAGCAGGCGGCGGAAGGCTTGAGTGATGTTGGTTTCATCATAGAGCCCCACGCCTTGCAGGGGCTGCACGGCGGTATTCTTGCGCGTGAACTCGACGGCAATATCCTCCAGCGTCTGCACCTTTTCCGCATTCTCGGACCAGAGGCACAGCGTGAAGGTCTTGGTCTTCGTGGCAGCGCCGCTTTGGAGAGTGGCGGTGAGGGTCACCGTGACCTTATCCGCCGCAGGCGCGGTGAGCGCGCCGGTGGCGGTGTTCACCAGAGCGTTATCCGCCGTCCATGCGAGGGAAACGGTCTTCTCTCCACTGCCCTCCACGGGAACGGTGACGCTCGCGGGCAGGGTCAGGAAGCCGGTATAGGTCTGCGCGATCTCCTCTTCCTCCTCCGGGTCGCTGCTCACCGGGGTAAGGCCGCGGAGCTGATAGACGCCGGTGGCATCGGCCTTCAGAAGGTCTGCATTCTCGGCATCGAGCCCCAGTTCCTTATAGAAGTGCTTTTGCAGGGCGTTCAGGAAGTAGTCGTGCAGGTCCGTGACCGCTTCGCCGGGCTCTTCGATGCCGTATTTCTCACAGAGGTCGGCCTTATCGTTATAGTCCGTAAGGTCATAGAATCTCAGCACAGTCTCGGCGTACCAGTCGGCCTTGGCTTTCTTGGCGGCGTCGGCGGCGCTCATGCCGCGAAGTTCCAAGGCGTTGGCGGCGGCGGCAGCGGCCTTGAGGTCGGCATTGTCCACGGGGGTGCCGCCCTGCCAGGGCAGCACCGGGAAGCCGCCGTTGCTGTTGCCGCTGTCAAGGTGCATCCCCATCTCCGCCGCAAATTCCGGGGTGCGCATATAGTCCGCGGTGCGGGCAGTCATACCGCTGGTGGTGCCATCCGCCGCGGCCTGTGGTGCGACGGTGTCCAGATAAGCGCAGTTGGTGATGGTGGCGCCGGAGTTCACCTTGCCTACCACCGCACCGAAGCTGCTTTCCGGACCGGTGACAGCACCTACAGTGTAGCAGTCTTTCATAACAGCATTACTGCGCGCACAGCCGACAAGTCCGCCAAATCCGCCAGCGCTAACACTCTTTGCGTTAGTGTGGACGTTCCCCGCAAAATAGCAGTTCTCTACGGTACCGTAAGTATAACCCACGATACCTCCCGCGCCATTTTGCACCGCATACCGGGAGTACTTGAACAGAATATCCGCTGTGCTCACGCAGCCACTAATGACATTGCCTGCCACACCATGACCAACAATACCGCCAACACCAAAGATCACGTCATCGCCGCCTTTGATGTAACCACTGACGAGGCAGTTTTCAATCCGGCCTTCACTCTTATCCGCAATACCTCCGACATTACTTGTACCGTCAATGGCGCAATCCACACACAAACTCTTGACAGTTCCATTGGCGCTCAAATAATAGACTAATCCGCCAGTTCCTGCCAAACCACTAACGGTGTAATTATCGCCGTCCAGGGTGCCGGCAAACTTATTACTGTCGGTACCGATGGCCGTCCAAGTCTTGCCGTTGAGGTTGATGTTGGCGGTGAGCTTGCCGCTGATGGTCGTGCCGCCCTTGTTGACCGCATCGGCAAACCATGCCAGTTCCGCGGCAGTGCCGATCTGATAGACGCCGTTTTTGTCTTGGGTGGGTGCGGTCTTGGCGGTGCCGTCCCAGCCCTCACCCGCGTAAGTTAAGGTGAAGGAGAGCGTCTTGTCCTCGGCGGCGGTGATGCTGCCGTGAACGGGGATATAGCCCGCCTTGGCGACGGTATAGGCATACGTCTCGCCGAGGTAGAGTTTGTAGCCGCCGTCGGTCTCGGGCTTGATGGTGCCGCCCACGGGGTGGGTCACGGTCACCTTAGCGTTTTCCGCCGGGGTCACGGCAAAGGTCAGGGTGCAGGAGGCAAGTTCGCTCAGCGTGACGGTCTTGTTCACATCGGCATTAACGGTGATGCTCCCCGTCTCGGTCTCGTAGCCGAACTTGCTGACGGTGTAGGTGTATTCCGCGCCCTTTTCGACCACATAGGTATATACGCCGGTTTCCTTGTCGGTAGTCTTGGGGCTGGCTGGCAGGCTGCCCTTTTCCAGTTTTACCGTGGCATCCGCGGGAGTCGCGGTAAGGGTAATGACCGGCTTGGCGGTGAGTTTCACAGGTTGGGTCACATCCGCATCGGTCACCGTGATCTCGCCGGTGGCGGTCTCATAGTCCTTCTTGCTGACGGTGTAGGTGTAAGTTCCGGGGGCAACGGCGTATTTGCCGCCGCTTCCGGTCAGTTTGTTGCCGCTTTCATCCTTCAGTTCCACCTTGTCGGCGGTGGGAGTTGTCGTAAGGGTGATGGTATAAGCCGGAGAAACGGCAAAATTCTTGAGCCGGACATAGTAACTATTTCCATTTTCGTTGAAAGATAAGGTGAGGGTTTCCCCCGTGTTCAACGCCGTGCTAAAGGTTTTCCAACCATTCTCCTCATAGACTGTCAGCAGAGTAGTAGTACCCTTTTTCACAGTAAAGAAGGCGGAGTCATCCTCATCCCAATTGTCTTCATGCCCCTGTGCAAAATACTCAAAAGAAATCACGCAAGGTTTCGTCGCCGTCAGCGTCAGGGAGGTTGTTCCGTAGTAACTCTTGTTGCTCTCTAAATAGTTTCCGGCAGCGGATTTGATGGGCTTAAAGCCTTTGGTGCCATTGCTGGCGGTGATGCCTTCGACACCTTGGAAGATATCCGCAAAGGTCAGTTTCTTTTCAAAGGGCAAGTTCACGGTGACGGCGGCAGCGGCAACGGTGAAGCTGCCGGAGAGGTCGTCGCAGTCTTTCAGCGTGGCCTTGTAGGTATAGTCCCCGGCGGGGAGAGTGCAGTTCGCGCCGCTGCCCTCGTACACCTTGGTACCGTTGTACTCCACGGTGACGGTGGGCGAGGCGCTCACGCCCTCCGGTTTGGTGATTTGGAAGGTCACAGAATACTTGGCCGCTTCTGTCAGGGTAACGGTCTTGTTCACATCGCCGGTCGCAACACTGATCATGCCGGTGGCCGTCTCATAGCCAAACTTGCTGACGGTGTAGGTGTAGTCGGTATTCTTGGCAGCGATATAGACATTCTTGCCGGTGGAACTGGCCGCAGACTCCTTGTAAACGGTGGTGTTTCCCTGTTTCAGTGTTACCGCCGCATCATCGGGGGTAAACTGCAGGGTAATGACCGGCAGTTTGACAAGGGTAACATTGACCGTTTGATTTTCGGCGCTCATGGTCACCTTGCCGGTGGCGGGCTCATAGCCCTTTTTGGTGACGGTGTAGGTGTAGTCCGCCGCGGCTTTTACGGCGAATACGCCATTGCTGCCGGAGACGGTTTTGCCTTCCTTATCTTTCAGAGTGACCGTCGCGTCCGTCTGGTTCGGCGCTATGGTCAGCGTGTACAGCGGGGAGACGGTGAAGTTTTTGAGCCAAATGCAATCGCTGCCACTGGCGGTAGACCTGTCCTTGCTGTAGGTCAGCGTAACGATGTCGCCGCCTTTTACGGTCAGCGAATTGTCGGCTGTCCATGCAACTGTTCCGCTCTTGGTCAGCTTTGTTTCCCTATTTTGTGCCACGAGGAGCTTATCATAATTGCTCTCACTGCTGACCTTATAATCAAAGGAAAGCAGCATCTTAGGTGCGTTCTCCAAGAACGTGATGGTAACCGTCACGGTGGTGCTGTTCATCCCGGCGCTGTTGGATCTCAATGCGCCTTCCTGCGCGTCATCCACAAATTCCTTGCCGTCGCCAGCGGTGTACTTGCCTGTATGACTGTACTCCACGGTGGCATAGCCTTCCAAGGCATTAAAGGCCTTGCTGGGGAACAGTTTTTTATTGATTTTTACGCTATATGTGGTCTCTGCGCCCTTATAGTGCACAGTCAGCGTTTGGTTTTCCGCCACATTAACGGAATTAAAGCCGGTGACGGTGAAACCCTCTGTGATGTCCTTGGTGCTGTTGTCGCTATAGGTAACGGTCACGGTCAAACCGGTGGTGTCAAGTGCATCACCCTGTTCAAACTCCGTTTTGTGCGTGCTGCCGTTTTTCACCGCAATGCTCTGCACCTTTTTCAGCGCCACGGTTTGGGTGCTGTTCTCGGTGGGCGTCACGGTGCCGGCGGCGGGCTCATAGCCCTCCTCGGTCGTCTCGGCGGTGTAAGTATAGGCGTGACCCTTCAGCAGCTGATAGGTCGTTCCCTCGGTGGGCGCAACCTGCGTCTCGCCGTCCTTGAGGGTGAGCGCGGCACCGGCGGGAGTCACGGTAAAGGTCACGGTGACCCACTGTGCAGCATCCTCCGCCAGCGTAACAGTAACATTGGCAGGATTCGCCACGGGGTTGTCGTTGCCCGTCACGGTCACGGTGCCGGTTTTTGTGGTGTAACCGTCACAGGACACGGTATAGGAATACGGTGCATCGGCGGCGGGCAGCGCCACGGTGGTGGAACCGGTATAAGTGCCGCCGTTGATTTCGAGCGTGGCATTCGCGGGAGCAATGGTAAAGGATACCGCCGCGGTGGGGGTCTCCCAGCTGAGGGCGGGATAGTCCCCGGCCTTAGCCATGAAGGCCTCCCCTAACAAAGCCGCAAACGCGGGGGATTTCATTTCATCAGCGGTTTTTGACGTTGCCGTCTGGCTATTGCCGTTGGCACCGGCAGATGCCGTGGTATCCAGATAGTAGCAATTCGTCACGGTGGAGTTGTAGCACCAACCGGCGATAGCGGCGTAATTCGATGTATCCGCAGTTGCAGAAATTGTCCCTATGCTATAGCAATTTGTAACCGTTGTTCCTCCGCCGGTGTTATTTGTAGCATTTCCTACAATGCCGCCTAAGCACACGCCCTTATCGCTTCGATCGCTGGAAATCGTTCCAGTGTTGTAGCAATTGCTGATACTCGTATTCTTCGACTCAGCGACAATGCCCCCTACATAACGGTCGGTAGCCAGAATATCAGCTTTATTCGCGCAGCCAGTTATCGTTGCATCAGTAGCCTGTCCAGCAATGCCTGCTACACATTTCTTACCGGTCACCTTTCCCTCGACCGTAACGTTTTTCACAACTGCACCGGCAGCCAGCTTTGCAAACAGCGCCTGATAGTCGCTATCACCGCTGATCGCCAGCGTCACGGTGTGGCCGTTGCCGTCAAAGGTGCCGGTAAAGTCGCTGGCATAGGGCTCGGTGACAATGATATCCTTCGTCAGCGTATAGCTGCCGCCGGCGTCCATCGCCGCAAACTCCTTCGCGGAGCTGACAGTTCCTTCCGCCAGCGCCAGCGCCGCGCCGCCGCTGCGGGCAGACCGGGACACAGGCACTTCCTCAGCGGGCTCCTGCTGCTCCTGCGTCTCCTCATTCCCGGCAGGGACGGTGTTCTCCGTGTCCACCGGAGCTATCTGTTCCTGCTGGGTCTGCTGCTCCTGATCCGCGGCCAGCGTGTCGGCCAACACGGAGGTGGGCAGCATGCTGACGACCATCACGACGGTCAGCAGCCAGCTTATGACTCTCTTCCTCATATCTCTTTCTCCTTTATGTAAATTTTTTGTCGACGTGAGGGGGTGGGCGGGGATGCGGCAACATCCCCGCCCCACTTATGGAAAAGCACGCGGCCAATGGCCGCCTCAGCTTGACAAAGGGGACTCGTCTGCACAGTTTCACGGTGCAGATGGAAAGCGCACGGCGCCTCAGCTTGACAGTCGAGTTTTCCACACCGCTTCGCTGTGTATGGCAGCGTGTCAGCCTGGCAAGGGAAATATTTTTCATGCAGGGCATGAAAAACGGGACAGAGTGCACTCTGTCCCGCGAAAATGAAACGCTGCCCGGCGCAAAGCCGGACAGCGAACGCAATAGATACGACCCCTGCACCACGGAAAGACGTCGCCGCCCCCGCCGCCCGCCCAAAAGGGCCGGCCGCGAAAAAGGCGGTGCAAAAAACACCGACCTCCCGTTCAGGAGGTCAGCGTGGTACATCTACATGGTGGTACAAGATTCCCGCACACGGAGAGCGCGCCCGCTGCAACTTTGTCCTACACAATGCAATTCTCCTGGCTCGCGCCGCGGGGGGCAGACATCCCTCCTCGTTTGCAGCCTACCTTCTCATGGGCTTACCCATAATGGCGGACTTTCGTCCCGGCGGCTTACGCCGCTTCGGTGCATCCTTGCGCTCACAGTACCGGTCGTGCGGGGTTTGGCTACCCCTTTCCTTCTATGCCGACGCCTGGCCCGTGGTGGGCTGTACGGCCGCCGGCGACATTGGATCAACAGACTGTTTATTTACTTGTCAGCGACATTATATTACAGGAATTGGCCGTTGTCAACCCTCCTCCCTACCCCAGCGCCACGTCCAGGATCATCATTACGGTAAAGCCCGCGGCAAAGGCCAGCGCCCCCGGGCCGGAATCGCCGCGCGTGGGCAGCAGCTCGGCGGCCACCACATAGAGCATGGCCCCGGCGGCAAAGCCCAGCAGCCAGGGCAGTGCCGGAACGATGAGCGCCGCCGCCAGCACCGTCACGCCGGCGGCCAGGGGC
>ERZ857969.4229-NODE-4229-length-12940-cov-6.164222_pt1 | contig 12940 bp, 2 predicted proteins | sample MGYA00519864_ERZ857969 | MGnify/ENA primary metagenome ERZ857969 (study PRJEB31778, sample SAMEA3449382) | human gut metagenome | biome: human gut; feature: human-associated habitat; material: faeces | place: United Kingdom | collected 2010/2012 ... | reverse complement strand
GTTTCAGCTCGCTGCACCTCTATGTTTTTGGCGTTAATGCCGTCAGAGCCGTCTTTACCATTTTTACCGTCTGCTCCGTTTTCTCCGGCAGTGCCCCGCAGCTCGGTAAGCGCCACAAGGTTGTGCCAGTCGGCTTCGTCGCTGTATTTCCACTGAATCGCCGTGCCGTTGTTTCGCACCTCCGGCAGTGCGTCGCCTGTTTTTGCCGCCTTGCTCCATCCTATTGCAAGCACGCTGCAAAGCACCAAAAGAGCGGTGCAAAGCGCCAAAAGTGTACCTGTGAGTAGTTTTTTTCTTGTTTTCATCTTTTTTCCTCCGTTCGGAATTGTTTATCACGGCGGAGCTTTGCACCGCTGCCTACGCCGTAAATGAGCGGCGGTCGATAGGCTTATGCTTGGTTTGCTTTGTACTTATCCACAAACAGGGCGACCCCCTGTTTTAAGACCTCCATCTGGGTTTTCAGATAATATTCATCCTCAAACATCGCATAATGAACGCAGGCGCGGACGAATATAAAGATCAGCGGCGTGATGACCGTATAGGGAATGCCGATCTTCGGCTCCAGCCGCTTGGCGTACTCGGTATAGCGCTCGTTCACGCCCTCAAAGAATTTCTTGCCGTGCTCGATATACTTCGGGTGCGTATAGATCTGATACATCAGCCGGTACTTTTTGCCGTGTTTTTTTGCTGTCCAGTAGGGAACCTCTTTCACAAACCGGACGACATCCTTGGGGTCGGTGGGCGCCATCTCCATAAAGTCGTCCTCAACCTTTTCCATACAGTATGCGGTCGACTCAATAATCAGTTCATCCACACTGTTAAAGTAGGAATACAGATTTCCTGTCGTGCAGCCGCACGCTGCCGCCAAAGCCTTGATGCCCGTTCCCGTCAGCCCGTTTTCGGCATAGCATTCAAAGCATTTTTCCATCATTTCCCGCTTGCGCTCATTGTGCTGTTGCTCCGTTGTTTTCATATTGCTTCGCTCCTTTATAAGAACCGACCGTTCGGTTATGATTAGTATAACATAGAATTGTGTCGAATTCAAGAACTGTTCGAGAAAAGATGTAAAAAAAGCGGGACAGCCGCAAATCAATTGACTGTCCCGCCGTCCGTTATTTCACGGAGCGCTTTTTCTTTTTGCCTACAACCGTAGTACCGATCACAAAACCGCCGCTGATGAATAGCAGAGCGATCCACAGAGCCGGATTGCTTGTATCTCCGGTCCCCGGAGAATTTGCTTCCTCCGCAAGCGCCTTAATCTTCTCAGCAAGCGCGTCAACCTTGCCCCGAGCGTCCTTGCCGAGCATGGCTTTTTCGTTTTCGGTAAGCCCGTCAAGGAGCTTCTTCACTTGGTCGAGCGCACTCTTATCGCTGAGCTTGGCGTCATCCGCGGAGGGCAGCTTGCCGATCTCCTCAGCTGCCTTTTCCGCATTGCCGATAGCCGCAAGCGCCGCTTTCACGGTTTCAAGCTTCTCTTCGAGGTCCTTGCCCTCTTCTTCGGTATAGTTGCCGTCAAAGTCACACAGAGCGCCCTCCAAAGCCTTTTCAGCCTTTTCAAGGGCTTCCTTATTTTCGAGCTTCACATTGTCCTTGGTGATGCCGTCAACAGCCTTGATCTCATCGGCCTCGGCAGCGTCCTTCGCCGCAGCAATGCGGTCAAGGAGCGCACGTGCCGTGCCCTTCAGAGCTTCAAGCGCGGCTCTCTCTGATTCCGTCAGGTTGTCGCCGTCAAGCAGCGTGTCAATGTCGGAGATCAGCTTCTCGACATCCGCCTTGTCGGCGCTCGTCACCTTGTCGATGTCGTAGCCGTTCACGGCATCGGTCAGACGGGAGATTTCGTCTGCAACATCTGCAATACGCTTATTCAGATCCTTGCATTTTGCAGCCGCCTCGGTCAGCTTGTTCCACTCATCGTCGGTGGATTCGCCGTCGTCAAACGCCTCGGCGATGTCGAGGATTTGTCTTTCGACAGAGGATATTGTCTCTGCGTCGCTTGACTTGACATTATCTGCCGTGATGGCGGAGATAGCATCGGTGATGGACGAGATCGGCTTCATGTAGACCGTGTATTCGGTCACATTGCCCGCCTTATCCTCTGTGCGGATAACATAGGTAGCATCCTTGTCGCCGACAAGAGTGAATACATCTTCGACGGTCTCACCGCTCAGCGTGACCGATGCAAGGTTTTCGTCGTCGATCGCGACCTTTTTGGTCACATAGTAGGTCTTGTCATTCTCGACACCGACGATCTCGGGTGCAGTGGTATCAAAGGTCGCACCGTCCGAGCCGATGAGGGTGACATTTCCGGCGTTGTCCTCGATGCGGACATAGATAACGAACTTATCCATATCCTTTGCCTCAATGTCAAAGTCGCTGTTATCTGTCCAGTCGGTGATTGCGCGAACCTCTTCATCCGTGAGGATTCTGTCGGATTTGAAGTACATCACGGACTTCACACCGGAAGCCTCATCCGTCGCCGTCAGCTTGACATGGACATCGTCCTTGAAGAACAGACCGAAAGTGATCGTGTTGATAAACTTCTGGAACGCCGTGCGTTCGTTCAGCTTAACCTCACCGGTCGGCGCGGTCTTGTCGATCTTGTAGTTCTCCGTCACTGCCGCAGAGATGATACCGGTCTCGGTGTTCTTCACATAGAAGATCAGCTTGCCGTTTCCGGTTTCATCCGATGCGGTAAGGGAATCTACCCACTCGCCGTTTGCCGTATCGGTCAGGCTGAGCTTGTAGCCCTCCTTTGCCGTAATAACAAAGTCTTTATTTATCCAATCATTGGAGTTTACGCTGTATTCATCGCCCGTAGCCACATACTCTACAATATTCGCCGTAATGCCGCTCGGCTGTGTGAGCGTGTAGTTGCCGACAGTCACGCTGTCGCCGGAAAGGGTAAATGCGGTGAAGCTGATGGCGATGTCCTTGCCGATCTTGACGCTGTCAAAGGTCGGAACACCGTTTATGAGCGTCAGCATATCACCGTCGACCACGCCCACAAGAGCAGGCGTGCCGTCGATTGCGGCGGTGTTTTTGCCATCGTACTGCTTATCCTTGACCTTGAGGTCCGCGATCGTCAGCTCCTTGGCAGAGATACTTGCCGTGGTGTTTGCAGGCTGTGCCGCCAGCACATAGTTTGCCGCATCATCTCCGGAAAGGGCAAAATCGTAGAACGCGACCGCTTTGCCGCTGCCGACATTCTTATCATTATACAATGCCTTGCCGGTTACAATGTCAACCTTGTCGCCGTCAACCAGCCCGTCTATCACCCCGGCGGCGGTAATCTTCGCTTTTGCGTTGCCGTCGTAGGTCTTGTCGCTGACCGTAACACCGGATATGGTCGCCTCTCTCGGCTTAATTTCAAAGGCCATTGTCGAGAATGCCGCTTTGAAGGTGTCGGTCTCGGCCGTTGTAATACGAATCGTATACTTGCCGACATTCTTCGGTGCGGCAGCGGTATATGCCGAATCATCCGCATCTGCAGGCTTGTATTCAACCGTCGGAGTACCGTCGGAATCGGTATCAAAGATCGGAGCGTCTATCGGCTTTCCGTTATAGGTCTTTCCGTCGCTCGGCACATGGTCGATGAACGGCGTTTTTTTGCTCACGGTCAATTTTACCGTTGTCACGGCAGGCTCGTCACCCGACCTGTATTCCTCACCTAACGGGTTATAGGCCGCACGGACGGTGTATTCGCCTGCTGCAAGAGCGGAAAGATAGCTGTTTTTCAGTGTGATCGTTCCATCATCGGATATCATGTAATCGGCACTGTCAAGAAGTGCGTCACCGTTATACAGCGCCGCCACGGTATTGCCGTTAAGACTGACGCGGAAGGAAACATCCGCGCCGTCAAGCTTCGTGAAGCTAATTGCTTCGGTGATTGCCTCGGCGTCGGTATAAACCACCACGCCGTCGGAATTGATAACGGTAATGTTGCCGCTCGCATCCGTCACACGCAGGTATACAAATGCTTTCCTGTCCGGCTCGATATCAAAGCTCGCGCTGCCGTCCGCAAGCGTAAGCTCCGTCCAATCGCCGACAATCGCGTCCTTATCCTCAAATGCGGTCTCGGAAAGCAGGTATTCCGCCTTGGAAAGGCCGCTGCCGTTATCCGATGCGGTCACCGTCACCGTCTGCGTCTTTTTGAAGAACAGACCGAAGGTGATCGTGTTCATAAAGGAATTGAACTTATTGGTGCCGATTGCGATTTCCGCTGCGGGCGGAGTAATATCCGCAACACCGAAAACGGTGACGACAATATCGCTCGTCACAGGTGACACGGTATAGCTGCCGCTGTCGGAATGCATGGGCGCGCCGTTTACGTCGACCATAAAATTCTCGGTCTTGGAATATCCTTCTGCTATCTCCAAAGTAAAGGTATACTCCTGACCGTGGCCGACAAGCGGATCACCGCTGAGGGTATATCCCGCGCCGCTGCTCAAAGTAACCTTATAGAGCATATTTACGGTTACCGTAACGCTCGTCGTGTTTCCGGCAACATCGGTGGCGATGACGGTATGCTGTTTGTTGTCGGGCATAAGGATATAACCGCCCAGCGTCAGCTGTACCTCTTCGCCGTCCACCGTCACGGTAAAGCCGTTATCATCGGTCACGGTGAATTCGGCAGCACTGTAATAGGTCTTTCCGTTTTCAATGCCGGAAATTATCGGCGCGTCACTGTCGGTTGCCTCAACATAGCCGCAGATACAGCTCTTTTCGTGGGTTTCGGTATTCCAGCGGCAGTCATGCGCATGGGGTAAGACCGTGACATTTTTAAGACCGGTCACATAACCGTTTACGATTTCGCCGCTGTCCTTATCGGCGAAGGCACGGCCCTCCCCCAGATAGCCGGCAAGGGTGCTGACTTTGGAGTTTTCCGTCATGTCGATATCTGCGAACTGGCCGCCGGATATAAGGGCTTCACTGCTTTTCAGGCTAACATAATTGGTGAATGTACCTCCCGTAATGCTGAGCTTTCCGCCGGTAAAGGTAACCCATGCGTCCATATTGCGGTCTATGGTTACATCCGCTCCGCTAATTGTGCAATAGTCGACAGCGGCGCCCCGAATTTCAAGGGCCAGCCGTCCTTTATTCAGCGTTAAAGACCTGACTTCGCCACTGCAAAGGGTAAGGGCGCAGCCGTAATTTTCATCGCTTTGCGCATCGGAAATTGCCTCATTGATATCTGTATATCCCCTGAAAACACCGGGTTTTGTGATAGCTGCCGCTATTTTCAGTCCGCAATACGGGCAGTTGCCGTCCGAATCCATTCCGACGTGCTCGCATTTCATCACGGCAAGGTCGTACTGCCCGGCAGCTGCCCAGCCGGTTCTGTTTTCGGCGTCGGCACGGGAAACCCAGCTGTTCTTTGAAAACTCCGTTCCGATGCCGTCGTAGCGGCGGTAGGCATAGCCCTCGGGGAGGAGATCGGTCAGCTTCACACCGTTATAGAGATCGCACATTCCGGCAGTTATATGTCCGCCGGTGAATTTCAGCGTACCGCCGTAAACCGCAATGGAATAGGTTGTGTCTTTGCTGCCGCCGGCTGTCACCTCGCCGCCGTCTCTGACAGCAAGACCTAAAGTGCCGTTGCCCCTTGAGTCGATGACCGTCAGCTTGCCGCTGCGTCCGGCGCCGCCCACATTCAGCGGGTATCCGCCGAGGCTCCTGCCGTTTAAATCCAAGGTAAAGCCCGTGGAATCGGTATCCGCATAAAATCCGTCGGGCAGCATGGTATTCCGCGCCCAGAGCTTCACCGTGCAGCCGGAATTTTCCGACTTGCAGGCCTCCGTTAATGCCTCGGTAACGGTTCCGAAATGCGTTACCGAGTCGCCCAGTCTGAGATCCGCCGCAACCGCAATACCGCAGTGGCTGCAGATGTTGGTGTCAGGATCGGGATCGTGTCCGTCATACACCGTTACGGTGACTTCTGCCCGGTAGCCGAGCTTATCGGTGACAACGACGGTTACAGGACCGTTTGCCGGAGGGATGACAAAACGGTTGTTTTCGTCAAGGGTAACGGGCTCGCCGCCCACCGTAACGGTGTCGATATTTTCCTCAACTATGGTAGCGGTCACTTCATCGCAATAAACCTTACCCGCTTCAACGCCCTGGATGACCGGGGCGGTGGTGTCAATGACAAAGCCGTCGGAGCTTAAATAAGTGATCTTGCCGGAGGCGTTGGTGATCTTTACATAAACGGCATATTTTCCGTCCGCATCAATACCGATAGGGCCGGTGTAGGGAGCAAAGGTATTCCCCTCCCAGCTTCCCACAAAGTACATCTTATCACCGATAAAATATTCGACCTCCACATCCTCGCCGCTTGCATCCCCGGCGGTAATCGTTACGGTCTTCTCCTCCCGGAAAAACAGGCCGAAGGAAATGAGATTCAGAAATCTCTGCCATGCGTTGCGCTCGTCAATGCGGATCTCGCCCCAGGGAAATCCGGTTGCCTCCCACAAGGCGGTGAGCGTGACAGATTGAACGCTCTCGTCCCCTGCAAGGTCGGCATAGGTCGTTGCCGCATGAACGGCCGTCTCGCCGCACTTCCAGCCGACGAAATAATACCCGGGTCTTTTGGGAAATTCTATGTTTTCGAGCACGCGATCCGTCCATTTTACGTCGGTTTTATCGCCGATCACCGTGCCGCCGTTTGTATCAAACCTTACGGTATAGGACGGCTGAGCCTGACCGCCGATGGTGAAACAGTGTTCCGCCCTGCCGCAAAAGCTTCCCGTGCCGCAAATTATCACCTTGGGTGCCTTTGCGGGGTCGAACCCGGAATCGCCCGGTGAAATGGTGTACGGATATACGTTGTTCTTATAGGTTACGGTATAGTCCGTGCCTTCCTCCAAAACGGTAAGCACTTCCGCGTCGGTCCGATGAGCAAGCCTTGTCAGCTTCTTTTCGCTTCCGTCGAACAGGCAATTTTCAAGCCCGGAAAGGCGCAGAAGCCCCTTTTCATAGCAGTATCTAAGATCGTATTTCCCGCAGATACGGCATTTGCCGTATGCATCAACGTCATGGTCGAACCGCTTTCCGTTGACGGTGCTGCCGCAGAAGGTCATATTTTCCTCCGGAATACCCGGCAGGTTCTTTTCGTGCAGGCCGTCATAAATGCGGTAGTCATCGGGTTCCTCCTCGTATTGCTCTGTATGGCGCAGGGATTCTACGGTGCTGTCCGTGATTTGGATTTTGACATTCAGCCATTTGCTGTAGCTGTCTTTTCCGATACCGGGAACATAAGTGCCGGAGCTGCCCGAGCGCAAGGTGCCGCCTTTGGCGATCACATTACTGTTTTCAATGATGATCTCCAGCGTTGCGTCGCCGGTCGCATGATAGCCCGCACCGATTGCAGGGCACATCCTGTAAGTGGTGGCATCTACCGTGCTGTTTGCAATGCGGATCCGTGCGTCTTCATTAAATGAGGTGTACCATCCGCCGCCTATTGCCGAAGCATCCACAGCCACCGGCAGATGAAGCTTACTGTCCTGTATGTCAATACTTTTAAAGGAGGCATACTTACCGCTGCCGATACAGCATCTGTTGGAGTAATGATCGTCCGACATGCTTATGTCGCTGCCGCGGATCACGATTTCACCCACAGCGGCATTATCGGCATTGCCGCCGATCATAGCCCCCGTTACCACGGTGCAGTCGGTAATTTCTACTTTTTTCAGCGTACCCGCACATTTCATATAGATTCCGCAGGTATGGATCTCGGAATTCTTAAGAATAATACTCGATCCGTCCCCGCCCTGTATGCTCCTTGGCTTCGGCAGGCTTATTTCGCTGTTTTCGACAATGAGAGTGCCGTTATTGCCTACGGAAATTCCCAGGTAGGTATCGTTTCCTTTCACGGACATAACACGGGAATTTTGAATGAGAATTTTATTCCCTTCTTCAAGGGGGTTGCCGCCGATAAGATTATATTTGCAGTTAAACAGAGGGAGATCGGCATCCGTGATCGTGATATCGCCGACGCTTTTATCCGCCGACGCACCGATACAGGGCCCGGACTCGCTGGAAAGGGACTTAATGGCATTGCCGATAATGGTGATCGATCCGTAATCGAGTTTGCTTGTTCCGCCTATAGCGGCGCCGTTGCCCTCTGCCGAAACGTAAATTTCTCCGCCGGTGATGAGCAGGGACGCGTTTTCGGAATATTCCTCGGTTTTCCATACGTTTGCACCGCCGATGCCTGCCGCGCCGCCTTTGCCGTACGCATGGATAACACCGCCGTCGATCAGAAGGCTTTTTCCGCTGCCGATACCTGCGGAGAGAGGATATTTCAATTCTCCGTTTCCGGTAGCCTCGATATTGCCGCCGTGGATGGCGACATCCGCATAATATCCGCCGATTCCCGCTCCGCTGTAGACGGTGGAGGCGTTGATGTTGCCGCCGTTTATGGTCACAGTGCCATCATGCCACAAACCGATACCGATGCCCTTCGGCCAGTAGTATCTGGACGAATCTTCTGTTACGCCGGCTATCGCCGTCACATCGCCGCCGTTGATGGTAATGTTTCCGCCTTTCCCGGCGCCGATTCCGCAATCCACGCCCTTGGCTATGACGGTGCCGCCGTTGATGGTAACGCTGCCGCCCAACTCGTATTTATTGGTTCCGATCCCGACTCCGCTGTCGAGAGCACTTGCAAGGTAGCTTCCGGTGGATGCGTCGACAATACCCCCGTTTATGGTAATATTACCGCCCTTTATGCCTTCACTGGGATAGCGCATATCGCCGGTCCCTCCGATGCCGGAAGCGCCTGTCCCCGCCTTTACCTTGATATGGCCGCCGTTGATGATGACATCTCCTTCATCCCGGGAAACGCCCCTTGTCCTCCCGTCTCTTCTGGCATGGTAGCTTTTCATACCGATGCCGGGGGTATTATTGCGGAACTCAGAGATCCATTCGGCTTCCTCTTTTTCCTCTTTAGGAATTCCGTACAGATCGATGGCATCCGGAATACACGCCGTCAGCTTACCCATGGTTTCGGCATCGTCAGTCTGACCGTAGACGGTAAAGGTGTCGCCGGCCCCCAGGTCAATGCCCCATTTTGCATCCAGCTGCGCGCCGTCCGTCAGTATAAATTTCACATCGCCGTTCAGGCGGATACGGCTGGTGACCGTCACATCGCCGCTTATTACATACCAGCCTGCCGGCAGGTCATAAAAAGGGTTATTTTTGATGTCCGGCTCAAAATAGCTCGTCAGCTCGGTATAGGTAAGGCACCCCTGCATCTGGCCGTTTTCGTCCAGGTAAGGGACCGGGGGCATACCGATGCTGTCCTCCGACCACCGGGCCACCAGCATTCTGACATTTCCGGGCACGGTCGAGCCGGGGGCATAGGTATTTCCGTCGTCGCCCACCCACACAAAGTCCGACGAGGCGGGATTGCCTTCGGAATCGGTCAGGTGCTTGGCTGTGGGCGCTGTAAACGATGCCCCCTGCCGCGCGATCATCCGGACAGGCCCGGTATCGCCGCCAAGCGTGCCTTTGTTCAGGTTGATCGTTACTGCCCTCAGATCTTCGGTTTCCATCTCCTCCGGTATCTCAAGAATCGGGCGATAGCCTATGCCCGTGCCGGAGGACGGAGAGGCGCCCACAAAGCTGTCGGCCCCCTCGCCGCCCCGATATACGCGCATGGAGGTATCGTCGGCAAAGGCATCCTGTCCCCAGGAGGGCGATCCCTGCCAATTTTTGATATAGTTCCGGGTGAGGCTTGCAGGGTCGATCTCGCCCTTGACACGGATGGTATCCCATTCGTTGTTCCACGGAGTGCCGCGCACTTCCGTTTTGTTCAAATAGCTGTCGGTTCCCGCCGAGGGTGCGCGCATGGTATAGGTTATGCCGCCGCTCTCAAAAGGCTTTCCGAAAATAAAGCCCTTTTCATTCAGCTCGTCCCAGCTCACATCCCGTGTCACATTGTAGTTTGCCACAAGCAGGCTCCGGCTGCCGTTGACCCCTGCCGACGAACCGTCCTTTTGAGCATAGGTGTCGACCGTTCCCGCATAGGTAAAGGGAACACAGTCCAAAGAGCCGCCGTAAAAATCGGTATTGGCGCTGCCGGAGATACCGGCCTCGGAGAGATTGAAATAGTATGTCGAGCCGGCTTCAAAGGAAAACTTCTCCTCGAAGGTCCAGCACGCGGTAAGGGTATTTACTTCGACAGGGACGGGGTCGCCCACTCGGTAAATATTCCCGTTTTCATCCCGCCAGTGGAAGTTGTTTTTCTTCAGGTTCGTGGCGAAATACATTTCGGAATTCACAGGCGCAGAGAAGTCCTGCCCGGCTTTTACGATGATTTTTATTTTCCCCGAAGTCCTGCCGGCGGTGCTCCACACATAGCCGCCGTTAAGGTCCAGGGTGACCACCTTGAAATCCTTTTCCGTGAGCTCGGCGGGGATTTCCAGAACAGGGCGTATGCAGGTATCGTTTCCTTCCGATCTCAGCTCGCCGTTATCAAACCTGCGACTCGATCGTTTGGAGGCGTCCTCGCCGAAGGTATCCTGTCCCCAGCAATAAGAGTCGTTGCCTTTTATATATCCCTTATTCCGGATGGCATCCCATTCGTTGTTTTCCGGGATAACCGTACCCTCCTCCGAAACTCCGCTGCCCACCGTGGGCGCACGCAGAGTGTAGGTTAATCCGCCGCTCTCAAAGGGCTTTCCGAAAATAACGCTGCCCCCATACAGTCCGTTCCAATCCGTACCGATTTCCAAAGCCTCCGCAGAAGCAAACAGGCGATGGTCATAGCAATAACCGTACGGCGCATCGCTGTCCGTTGCAGCCGACGCGGCAGCTGAGGAATCGGCGTTCCCTGCCGAAGCGGCGTTCAGCACATAGGAATCCACCGTTCCGACATAAACGAACGATTCATAGTATTTGTAAAAACCGTTGATCATGCCACTTATATCAAACCAATAGGTTTCGCCCTCCTCAAGGGAAAGCGGTTCCCGGGTTTGATCGGCATTCTCTGCCGACTGCCCGTTTTCTGCGGCAAAAACCAAAGGCGTGACCACAGACAGCACCATACACAGTGTCAGCAGGATACTGAGTATTCGTTTCTTCATGTTGCGTTACCTCCGTTCAGATATTGTGAGCGGTATTTATCTGCAAACAGGGCGACTCCCTGCTTTAAGACCTCCATCTGGGATATCAGGTAATATTCGTCCTCGAACATCGCATAGTGGACGCAGGCACGGACGAAGATAAAAATCAGCGGGGTGATGACCGTATACGGAATGCCTATTTTCGGCTCCAGCCGCTTGGCGTACTCGGTATAGCGCTCGTTCACGCCCTCAAAGAATTTCTTGCCGTGCTCGATATACTTCGGGTGCGTATAGATCTGATACATCAGCCGGTACTTTTTGCCGTGTTTTTTTGCTGTCCAGTAGGGAACCTCTTTCACAAACCGGACGACATCCTTGGGGTCGGTGGGCGCCATCTCCATAAAGTCGTCCTCAACCTTTTCCATACAGTATGCGGTCGACTCAATAATCAGTTCATCCACACTGTTAAAGTAGGAATACAGATTTCCTGTCGTGCAGCCGCACGCTGCCGCCAAAGCCTTGATGCCCGTTCCCGTCAGCCCGTTTTCGGCATAGCATTCAAAGCATTTTTCCATCATTTCGCGCTTGCGCGCGTTGTGCTGTTCCTCTGTTGCTCTCATATACGCCACTTCCTTCTTGTTAACTAACTAATCAGTTAAATATAGTATAACATAGATTTGTGTCGAATTCAAGAACTGTTCGAGAAAAGATGTGAAAAAAGCGGGGCAGCCGCAAACCAATCGACTGTCCCACCGTCCGTTATTTCACGGAGCGATTTTTCTTTTTGCCTATAACCGAAGTGCCGGAACGGCACCACAGGATAAATGCACGATTCCTTTTTTATCAAGAGCTCCCTATTGCTTTTATTTGTTGACAGCATCCTTTAGAATCTTTCTTGCTTGCGCCAGCTTCTTTTGCAACATCAGGAACAAAAATCATTCGTTGATTTAATTTATCACACCGAATCGTGAAAAATCTACCAATACAACAACACGGCGATATGATGTATACCGCCGTGTTGTACCTTTTTTACTTGCCAAAGCAAGAGCCGTATTTTATCTTAAAAGCACATCAAGTTAAGAAGCAACATCGCACCCTTTTCCAGCAGCAGTACTTTTCCTCCCCCTTCTTCGACTTGTGTAATACTTCAACGCTTCAACCACAAACTCTTCAACCTGATCGTTCTGTAGCTCTTTGGGAATGTATGTGGATAATCGCTCATAAGAAAAACTGTATTTAGGCTTTTGATTTGGTTTTTCTTCATTCATAATTGCTTTGACCAAATCATAATTGAGTTTTCCCTGCTCAAAGGCCTTGCGCATACGGATTGTTTGAGCATGAGACGGAAAAGCGGCCGTTTCATCAATCTGATCGACAACATCTCTTTGTGCTTCTTCGTCAAGGTATGATAGTTCCACTGCGGGACACAGTTTGATTTTTTCCAGATCAACAAATTCCAGCAGCTCCGGAACTAGGCTCGTCAATCGAATATATCTGCGAATTTGATCCTGGCTTTGCCCTTCCTGCTCCGCAAGGATCTGCCGTGATGTCTTCCTTGTCAACTTCTGTGCAACTTGCGCAGAAGTCAAATCAGAACGTTTTCCCTGCCTTTTCATAGCCTCAAGCTTCATCTTGTAGGCAAAGGCGCGTTCGCTCGGAAGCACCTTTGTTCGTTGACAGTTACTGTCTACCATCATAATAACCGCTTCGTCATCGCTTGCTTCTACAATGTGGCAGGCTATTTCGTCATGCCCTAAAAGCTCACAGGCATGTTTCCTGCGATGCCCGGAAATCAACTCAAACCGATCAGCTTTTTTTCGTACAATAACCGGCGAAATCAAACCGTTTCTCCGGATACTTTCAGTCAGGTCCGACAT
>ERZ857969.4226-NODE-4226-length-12943-cov-8.163330_pt1 | contig 12943 bp, 9 predicted proteins | sample MGYA00519864_ERZ857969 | MGnify/ENA primary metagenome ERZ857969 (study PRJEB31778, sample SAMEA3449382) | human gut metagenome | biome: human gut; feature: human-associated habitat; material: faeces | place: United Kingdom | collected 2010/2012 ... | reverse complement strand
TAGTGGGCAGCGGTGAAGTCCTTTTTGCCCGTGCCGAGGCGGTCCGTCAGCAGGCGAAGCATGCGGGGGCGCAGAGCCTCCGGCGCGGAAAGGAGCGCGGCGCAGAGAAGCGTCGTGCCCTCCGGCGGCAGGAGGGCGGCGGCCTGGGCGTCCAGGAGGTCGTTCTCGGCGCGCAGGATATCCGCCGTGCGGGTGATATGCGTCACGGCGGCGGGGTTGATCGCCAGCAGCTGGGGCATGATGTCCAGCCGGAGGCGGTTGCGAGCGTAGTGGGTGTCCAGGTTCGTCTCGTCGGTGACGTAGGGGAGGCGGTTCTGCGCGATGTAGTCATCGATAGCGGCGCGGGGCGTATCCAGTAGGGGGCGGATGATGCCGTCACGGACGGGGGGAATGCCGGTAAGGCCCTGGGGGCCGGTGCCGCGAAGCAGCTGCAGCAGGACCGTTTCGGCCTGGTCGTCGCGGTGGTGGGCGGTGGCGATAAAATCCGCGGCAAGGGCATCCGCCGTGCGGCGGAGGAAGTCGTAGCGGGCGCGGCGGCCCGTCTCCTCCACCGTCAGGCGCCAGACGGCGCACAGGGCGTAGACGTCCACCGTTTCGGTGTAGAAGGGAATGTTCCGTTCGGCGCAGAGGGCGCGGACCAGGTCCTCGTCACGCTGGGCTGTGGGACGCATACCGTGGTTCAGGTGAGCGGCGGCCACGCGGAAATCGCGGGCCCGACCCAGCTTCCACAGGCAGTCCAGCAGGCAGACGGAGTCGCGGCCGCCGGACACGGCGCAGAGGATCAGCCCGCCGGGAGGCGGGAGCATCCGCCAGCGCGTCATCCAGGCGGTCAGGTCCAGGGGCTCACTCATCCTCGTCATAGCGGGTCTCCAGCGTGCCGAAGGCGGTGTACTCGGGCATCCAGCGGAGCTCTACCTTGCCGGTCTCGCCGTGGCGGTTCTTGGCCACAATGCACTCGGCCACGTTGCGCTTCTCGGCATCGCTGTTATAATAGTCATCCCGGTAGAGGAACATGACGATGTCGGCGTCCTGCTCGATGGCACCGGATTCGCGCAGGTCGGACAGCATAGGACGCTTGTCCTCGCGCTTTTCATTGGCACGGCTCAGCTGGCTCAGGCACAGCACGGGCACCTGCAGCTCCTTGGCCATGATCTTCAGCATACGGCTGATGTCGGACACCGCCTGCTGGCGGTTCTCGCCGGAATAGCCCTTACCGCCGGCGGAGGTCATCAGCTGAAGATAGTCGATGACCACCAGGCCCAGATTTTCCAGGCGGCGGCACTTGGCGTTCATATCCGCCACGGTCAGCAGTGGGTTATCATCGATACGGATGTCCATGCGGCTGAGGGCGGAGGCGGCCTCGGCGATGCGCTGCCAGTCGCTCTCCCGCAGGTTGCCGGTGATCAGGCGCTGGTTCTCCACCAGGCCCTCGCTGGCGATGAGGCGGGTGACCAACTGCTCCTTGGACATTTCCAGGGAGAAGATGGCCACGGTCTTACCGGACTCGCGGGCGGCGGACAGGGCCACATTCAGGGCCATACTGGTCTTGCCCATACCGGGACGGGCGGCCAGCAAGAGCAGGTCGGACTTGTTCATGCCGTTGATCTTGGCATCCACAGCGGAGAGTCCTGTGGACAGGCCCGGCACGGTCCGGCCTCCGTTAGCGGACAGCTCGGCCAACTGGCTCATCACGTCGCCCAGCACCATGCCCACCGTCACCATGCCCTGGGCGCTGCGGCCACGGCGGATGGCGTAGATCTGCTGCTCGGCGGCTTCCAGCATATCGCCGGCGGCGCCGCTGCCCTCCTGCACCATGGCGGTGATGCTGCCGGCGGCCTGGGCCACCTGGCGCATGAGCGACTTGTCCTGCACGATGCGGACGTACTCCATGACGTTAGCGCTGGTGGGAGTGACCTCCATCAGCTGCAGCAGATAGGAACGGGTATTGTCGTTATACAGTCCGTTCTTCTCCAGCTCGCCGGCCACGGTGACGCCGTCGATGGGCTGGGAGTAGACGAACATATGGTAGATCGTCTCGAAGATCTCCCGGTTGGTCCGCAGATAGAAATCCTGGGCCTGCAGCTTGTCCATCACGTCCTTGACGCAGTCGGCGTCGATGAGCATGGAGCCCAGCACCGCCTGCTCCGCCTGAGGGGAATGGGGCATGGACGGCGTCAGCAGGGCGTCGGTGTTGTTGGCCATGGGAAGACCTCCTTTCAAAATTACGGTAATAGCCGCGCCTGCGGCGCGGTGCTTTCCCCGCTTATTTCTCTTCGATGACGTGGACGTACACGGTGCCGGAGACCTCGTAGCCCAGCCTGGCCTTGACCTCATAGCTGCCGAAGCTCTTGATGGGCTGGTCCAGCACCAGCTTCTTGCCGTCGATGGTCAGGCCGTGCTGGGCCTGAAGGGCATCGGCGATGGCGGCGCCGGTGATGGCGCCAAACAGCTTGCCGCCCTCGCCGCCCTTGGCGGCGATCTTCACCTGGCAGGCCTTCAGCTTTTCGGCGATGGCCAGTGCCTCGGCCTTGGCCTCAGCGTCGGCTTTGGCCTTGGCCTTGGCCTGGAGGTTCATGGTGTTGACGGCGTCGGCAGTGGCCTCCACAGCCATGCCCTTGGGGATCAGAAAGTTGCGGGCATAGCCCTCGGCGGCCTCGATCATCTGGCCCTTCTTGCCCTTGCCTTTGATGTCCTGCTTGAGAATGACTTTCATATCTGTATCTCCTTTACCTTAATTTTCAAAGTACTTGTCGATGGCCTCCAGCAGCTTTGCCTTGGCCTCGGCCACGGTGATGTTGTCCGCCTGGCCGCCGGCGGTGGTGGAGTTGCCGCCACCGCCCAAGGCCTCCAGGATCACCTGGACGTTGACCTCACCCAAAGAACGGGCAGACATATACACGCCGTCACCTTTTTTATACAGCACAAAGCTGGCACGGATGCCCTTGAGGGTCAGCAGCTCATCGGCCGCCTTGGCGGCGGTGACGCGGTCGCACTCCTCATCCAGGGCCACCACGGCGATATCGTCGCGGTACAGCTCTGCCTGACGGATGATGTCGTAGCGGGCGATCATGGAGTTCAGGTCCCCCTGGAACATCCGCTGGACATCCTGGGTGTCGGCCCCCAGACGGCGGAGGTAGGCCGCCGCCTCGAAGGTACGGCCGCCGGTGCGGTTGGTAAAATTCTTGGTATCCAGCACGATGCCGGAGAGCAGGGCCTCGGCCTCGCATTTCAGCACGTCAGACGGCTCCACCAGATACTGCATCAGCTCCGCCACCAACTCGCTGGCGGAGGAGGCGTAGGGCTCATGGTAGTTCAGGGCCATCTTCTCAATGTAGCTGCTGCCGCGGCGGTGGTGGTCGATGACGGCCACACGGTTGCACGTCTCCAGCATTTCCTCGGACTCCACACTCTCGGGGCGGTTGGTGTCTACCACCACCAGCAGGGAGCCGGGCTGGCACTTGATAAAGGCATCCTGGCCGGAAATGGCGGTATTGGCGTATTCCGGCTGCTCGGAGAGACGCCGCAGGATGGGGTGAGCGGCGTTGTTCTCGGTGTCGATGATGATCTGGCAGGGCTTGCCGCGCTTGCGGGCGATACAGCAGATGCCCACGGCGGCGCCCAGGGAGTCCATATCCGCGTATTTGTGACCCATGACGTACACCTGCTTGGCATCGTCGATCAGCTCACCCAGAGCGTTGGCCATGACGCGGGACTTGACCTTGGTACGTTTTTCGGTAGACTTGCTGCGGCCGCCGTAGAACTCGAAGTTCACACGGTCCTTGACCACGGCCTGATCGCCGCCGCGGGAGAGGGCCATCTCCAACGCCAGGGAGGCGTTCTTGAACAGCTGCTCGAAGCTGTCCTCGTCCCGGCCCACGCCGATGGACAGCGTGGCGGACACGCCCTCGCCGGCCTGGACCTGGCGGACCTTTTCCAGCACGTCGAACTTGCTTTCGGTGTAGCCGGTGTAGTCCTTCTCCTCGAAGAGGTAGAGGTAACGGTCGCGGTCGTAGCCCAGCAGCAGCCCGCCGGAGCCGGCGGCCCAGTTATTCAGCTGTTCCTCCAGCGCGGCCAGCAGCGCCGAGCGCTTATTCTCGGGGCAGGCCTTCATCAGCTCCTCATAGTTATCCACCATGAGGATGGCCATAAGGGGCTTGGTCAGCTCCAGGGTCTGGCGCATCTGCTCAGCCTCAGTGATGTCCATCCAGTAGGTGGTGGCCAGGGTGGGCTGGTCGCCGCCCTCCGGCTCCGGGCGGCTCAGGGCGCCGAAGACGCGGTAGATACGGTCGTTCCAGCGGAACTGCTCGGGATATTCACGCTTGCCGTCCAGCAGCCAGCGGTAGGTGAAGTCGGGGATCACGGCGTCTACCGCCGTTTCAAAGATCTTATCCTTCAGGCCGGTCAGGTCCGTGAACATATCGTTGCACCACAGGATCTCGCCGGTGGCTACATCGAACACCAGCATGGGCAGCGGCGCGTAGAGCATATTGCTGGACCGGGCGGTGTCCATACCGCCGGAGACGCGGTCCATGTACTGGCGGACAGAGGCCTGGGCCATCTTGTTGCGGCGGCGGCCCACCAGAATGACCAGAAGGGCCACCAGACCCTCCGCCGCCGCCAGCAGCGGCTGGAAGGGCACCGTCACCGCCACAAAGGCGATGAGGCACAGGCTGTACAGCGTCATATTGGTGCGAAATCCGCGTATGATCTTCTTGCTCAAGGGAACGCGCCTCCTTCCCGCCGGGGATACTACTCTATACTGAGAGTAGTTTATTATAGCACGAAAGCCGGGCGGGGACAATACGCTTTTCGGGAAATCAGCGGGGAATTTTCCCGGCGGGGCGGCGGGTGTCAAATACCATCAAATGCCGTCGGCAAGTTGGGGGTGTACAAATGGGAAAAACTGTGGTATACTTTGTGAAAAGTGCTGAATACGGCACGTATTTTTTGGTTGTTTCGCGGTGCGTGGATGCCGCGGTCAATATAGCAAACGAGGGCGTTCCCCTCTATATCGAGTGCTGACGACGGGCGACAGACTGTTCCCCCCCCCTGCGATGCAGGGCAGGCGGGCGGGGCAGAACGCCTTTGTTTCCGTGCGGTCATTTTTACCCGCCGCGACGCGCTCTATCTTATCTGAAAAGGAGCATTTATTCTTTTATGGCAGAAAAATTCAAGATCATTCCCCTTGGCGGTCTGAATGAGATCGGCAAGAACATGACCGTCTATGAGTACGGCGGCGACATCATCGTGGTGGACTGTGGCATGGCCTTCCCCGGCGACGATATGTACGGCATCGACTGCGTCATTCCCGACGTCAGCTATCTGGTGAAAAACCGCAGCCGGCTGCGGGGTCTGTTCATCACCCACGGGCATGAGGATCACATCGGGGCCATCCCTTATGTGCTCAAGCAGATCAATATGCCCATCTACTGCACGCGGTTCACCGCGGGGCTGATCAAGCTGAAGCTGCAGGAGCATGGGCTGGCCAGCTCTACGAAGCTGATCACCGTGGAGCCGGGTCAGACGGTGCGGGCAGGCAAGTTCCAGGTGGAGTTCATCCACGTGAACCACTCCATCGCCGACTCGGTGGCCTTCGCCATCCACACGCGGATGGGCGCAGTCGTACACACCGGCGACTTCAAGATCGACTCCACGCCCATCGACGGGGAGGTCATCGACCTGGCGCGCTTCGGTGAGCTGGGCAAGCAGGGCGTGCTGGCGCTGCTGGCGGACTCCACTAATGTGGAGCGCCCGGGCTATACCATGAGTGAGCGCGCCGTGGGCGCCACGTTCAAGCGGCAGTTCACCGGCTGCGACAAGCGGATCATCGTGACCACCTTCGCCAGCAATGTGCACCGCATCCAGCAGGTGCTGGACGCTGCGGCGGCCTGCGGGCGGAAGGTGGCCGTTACCGGCCGGAGCATGGAGAACATCATGAAGGTCTCCACGGAGCTGGGGTACATGAAGGTGCCCAAGAACACGCTGATGGACATCAACCGCATCAAGGGCCTGCCCCTGAACCAGCAGGTCATCGTGACCACCGGCTCCCAGGGTGAGGAAATGAGCGCCCTGTACCGCATGGCGTTCTCCACCCACAAGCAGGTGGACATCGGCCCCGGCGACAAGGTCATCATCTCCGCCAGCGCCATACCCGGCAACGAAGTGACGGTGGGGCGGGTCATCAATGAGCTGTTCCGCAAGGGCGCGGACGTGGTGTATGACAAGGCGGATATGCTGCACGTGTCCGGCCACGCCTGCCAGGAGGAACTGAAGATCATCCACGCGCTGACGAAACCCAGGTTCTTTATCCCCCTGCACGGCGAGCAGCGGATGCTGCAGATCCACAAGCGGGTGGCCGAGAGCATGGGAATGGCCCCCACCAGCATCGTGGTGGCCGACAACGGCAGCGTCATCGAGCTGACCACCAAGCACATCAAGTGCGAGACCACCGTACCCGCCGGCGAGGTGTTCGTGGACGGCGGCGGCGTGGGCGAAGTGGGCGCGGTGGTGCTGAACGACCGGAAGCTGCTGGCGGAGGACGGCATGGTGGTCATCGTGCTGCCCATGTCCAGCCACGACCACCAGCTGCTGTGCCCGCCGGAGATCGTCACCCGAGGCTTCGTGTACGTGAAGGAGTCCGAGGAGCTGCTGGAGGATATGCGCCGGGTGGCCACGGAGGCGGTGGATGGAATGTCCGCCAAGAAGCGCCGGGACGAGGGCGACGTATGCCGCACCGTGCGCTCCGCCGTGAGCAGCTATCTCTATAAGCACACCAAGCGCAGCCCCATGATCATCCCCATGGTGACAAAGCTGTAAGAAAACAAGGGCCGCCCAAAAGGGCGGCCCTTGTTTTGTATTCCTCTATGAACAGATCCCCGCACGGGGAGTTCTCATAGCGCTGGATTTAACGCACTTCGCGCAGGTCGAGGCAGCAAGTTCAAGCCTGCCCGTGACATTCCAAAAAGAAACACCATCCTGACGGATGGTGTTTCTTTTTGTGATTGTCCACAGGTTTTGTTGTCTGCACTCCCGCCCACCGCAAGGAAGGGGGAGTGTGAGGGAGGAACCTTTGACGGGTTCCCCCACTCGCGTTCAATCACCCGCCCGCAGGCGACCACTTTTGCGTAGCAAAAGTGCTGCTCCAAAAAAGAAAACACCATCCTGACGGATGGTGTTTCTTTTTGTGACTGCCCACAGGTTTTGCTGTCAGTAAATTAGTGCTTTTTGTCTTGCTTTTCCGGTGACGTAGTCGCTCCTTCCAGCAAATCTGTCACAACCTGATTGAGCTGTGCAGCGTTCTTGGCGGTAATAACAGGGACACCCGTGCGCTCCTCGACTGCCTTCCGTGCAATCCCAGCAGCTTCACCACCCTCACGGGCGACAGCCAAATTCTCCGAAAATGTCCCCGGAGATTTCTGCTTGGATATTTCTGTGGTGGTCGCCTCCGCCAGCATATTCAGTACCAACTCCAGCGTGGTCATGTTGTCGCGGAGGTTTTCCTTCTTCAAGCCCTTAAAGTTTTTATATTGCCGTGTGGACATCCCCGACCATGCACGGGATATCTCATCGGTAAGTATTGCGTACTCCACGCCTTTCTGTACGCCTCGGGCATCCCACTCATCCGTCAGTTCCTTACGGACTTGGATAGCTTGCAGCCGCTGGTTGATCCACTCGCGGGTGTAGCCCTTCTTGAGGTATGTCTCCAGCGCCCGTTCAATGGTCAACTCTGGATCGATGGTTTCCTCAATGCGCTCTCTGCCGACCTGTGCCAGCCACAGCTTGAACGGTTCCGCTTTGGGTGAGGGAATGGACTGGATGATGCGGAGAAGCTGCTCAGTGTCAGCCACATCGGTCAGACGCTTTTTGCCATCTGAGGCGGTCATTTTCAACTGGTTACAAGATGTAACCGTTTCATTGCCTTCGTCTTTAAGCCGCTTCTTGGTAACTTTCCAGTAGTTGCGTGCCGCTTGATAATCAGGCTGCTCAGTCAGCACGGCAACAACATCGACGATGGAAAAGTACCATTCTTCTTTTTCCTCGTCCCACGCAGTACGAATGCGTTTGTCCTCAAATAGTTGGATCTTATCATTTTGTGCCATCCTGCTCACCTCGTTTCTGTGATAACTCTTTCAGCAATCCCTGACATCCTGCAAGCACGTCCCTCCATGTGGCCTCAAAATCGTCGGTGTACCACGGGTCGGCTACATCGCTGGGATGGTCAGTGTAATCCAGTAGTAGATGTATCTTGCCATCCGGGTCACCGCCGCAGATACGGTGCATATTCCGCAGGTTGGCGCTGTCCATGCCGATCAGCAGGTCAAATTCCTTGTAATCGTTTTTAGTGAGCTGCCGCGCCGCGTGACCGCCGCAGGTAATCCCGTGTTCGGCCAGCTTGCGCCGCGCCGGAGGATAGATGGGGTTGCCAATCTCCTCGCGGCTGGTTGCAGCGGACTCTACATGAAATTGGGCCGCCAGCCCCGCTTTTTCTACTAAGTCCTTCATCATGAACTCAGCCATCGGGCTGCGGCAGATATTGCCGTGGCAAACAAATAGGATCTTCTTCATATCACGGTGTCTCCCAATTATTATCTTTGCTTTCAGTATAGCAAATGAACCCCTATCCGTCGAGAGAAAATATGTAAGAAAGGCTCCGTTTCTCGATAAAGTGTTCGAGAAGCGGAGTTCTTTTGTATTCAATCTACTTCTGTAACTTTTCAATTTTCTCAATTCCGCTTTTCAGCCGGACAAGCACCTCATCCTTAGAAAGTATCCTGACCGACTCGACCAACGCACGAATTTGGTATTCGTCCCACTTCATAATGGCAGTATCGGCCTGCTCCAGAGTATCTGCGGCCAACTCCATGTGGCTGGTCAATTCTGCGTCTTCTGCCTGCCGCTGCTCCATTTCGGCACGTTTGGCCTTCAGTTCCGCTTGCTGGGCAAGGATCGCCTTGAAGCGTTCGCTGTAGTCGACACCATTACCGGAGGCCGCAGTGGTGAAGACAGCATCAAATTCTTGTGCCAGTTCTTCAAGTTGACGGTCGACATCCGCAATGGTAAGTTCTCCACTTCGGCTGGGGCGTATCACCACCTGTAGATTTTCCGTGACCCGCCGCACCAGTACGGGTTTCTCAGACATTACGCCGTTGATAACCCGCAGGATGGCCTGCTGGAGCTGCTGCTCATCCACGGCGGGCGAATCATGGCAGTATTTCTTACCGTAGTCGAAGCGGCTGATGCAGCGCCAGACGATGTGCTTCTTTCCCCTGTTGACCCAGGTGCAGCGGCGGTACAGTGTGCCGCATTCACCGCAGATGACCCGATCTGACAGGGCATATTTCGGCGTGTAGCAGCTTCTGCCGCTGGGAGTGCTTTTCTGTGTATTGCCCTTCAGTGCGTTGCGCCGCGCCAACTCTGTCTGCACTGCGTCGTATGTCTTGCGGTCTATGATCGCTTCATGATTATTTTGTACCAGATACATAGGGCGCTGTCCTGTGTTTCGGATGGCCTTGTGGCTGATGCAGTCCTGCCGGAATGTCTTTTGCATCAGGACATCACCTACATATTTCTCATTGGAGAGGATGCCGCGCACTGCTGAACGTCCCCATGTTGTTCCGCCACGGATGTTGGGAATATGCTGTGCCTCCAAGTATCTGCAAATCATAGGGAGACTGTCTCCTCGGAGGTAGTGGGCATATATTTCTTTTACCACTTCGGCCTGTTCTGGAATGATTCGCGGTTTACCATCCGGCCCTTTCTCATAGGCGTACAGGTTGTGGTAGTTAATGGTAGCCTCACCGCGCTGCATGGCGTAGCGCTTGCCCGCCTGGATATTGCCGGAGATGGACTCGCTCTCCGCTTGGGCAAAGGCTCCCATCATGGTCAGCATCAGTTCTGTGGACTCATCCATGGAGTTGATGTTTTCTTTTTCAAAGTAGACCGCGATGCCCTGCGCCTTCAGCATTCGGACGTAGTTCAGGCAGTCCACCGTGTTGCGGGCGAAGCGGGAGACAGACTTGGTGAGGATCAGGTCGATCTTGCCCTGCTTACACCATTTCATCATCCTCATGAAGTCTGCCCGTTTCTTGGCCGAAGTACCGGTGATGCCCTCATCCGCAAAGATGTCGGCCATCGTCCACGACTTATTCTCCATGATCTTATCGGTGTAGTAATTTTTCTGCGCCTCGTAGCTATTGAGTTGATCCTCCTCTTTGGTGGATACCCGGCAGTAGGCCGCCACCCGAAGCTGCCGCTGCTCGGCAGTTCCGGTGTTCTTTGGCGCAGCGGGTATCACGATCACCTTCGGCTTGTTCTCTCCCACGGTTATGCTCCCCTCTCGATGATCTGGCCGTTTTTCAGTAACAGGCTGGCCTGCCCCTTTTTGACATAGACCTGCGATACGGTGCTTTTCAGCAATTCGGCGTCGATCTCCGCCATCGGTGCGGCAGCAGTGAATAGATGCCGCAAGCGCTGGCTTTCATACTCACTGTTTCCAATGGCGCTATATTGCATCCCTGCCAGCCGTAGGGCGAGCTCTTTGGCACCGGCCGCATCCACCGGGCTGGTGGTAAGCGCTGCTGAGAATCGCCGCTCCATTTCGGCCAGCTCACCACGGTTGACTGTCTGTGGCTGTGGCTTGATCTGTTCCGGCGCTGCTGCAAGGCTGTTCAGCAGGGACAGCACCTGCGATTCCACCGCCTCGCTGGGCCTGCCGTTGCACAGGCGGCGCAGCGTCTTTTGCGCTTCGGTGATCTGCACTACAGGCTTGCGCTCTGACCGGCGCTGGGTGGCTTTCTGTAGCTGCTCTGGAGAGAGGATAGCGGGAAAACGCTCCGTACCAGCGTAGCGGTTGTCCTCCAGAATACGGGCCACCATATTCTTATTCCATGGCTTGTCCACATCGTAGGGCGGGCCTTTTTCTTTCAGATGGTCGGTGATGTTGTTGAAGGATGCCCCGGCCAGATAGCGGGCATAGATACCCTGCACTGCCTGTGCCTCCTGCGGATGGACGACTATCTCTCCCACGACCATCTTGTACCCGAAGGGCAGCTTCCTGTTGCCCATTACCGCACCGTCCTTTCTATACCCTCCCGCAGCTCCAGCCCATTTTTCAGACGGAACCGCAGGCTGGTGTTGCTCTCGATGATGACCTTGTCAATAAGCTGACCGAACAGCTCCCCGTCAAAATTGCGCAGCGTTTCAGGCCCTCTTTTGAGGATGGTGATGAGCTCCTGGGTGCAGGGGATGGTATCATCACCATCTTGGTTGAGGATCCTGCTTTTGGCTTGCTTGACGGCGCGGAGCTGTTCGGTCAGCTTATTGCTCTTGGATATGAAAATGTCAGGATCAACGCAGCCGCTTTCTCTCAGAGTGGTCAGCAGTTGATTCTGACTGGTAAGTTCCGCTATTTGTCTGTTCAGTTCAATGACGTCCACACTCCAGAGGAATTTCCGTTCACGGATGGACCGGAGGTTGGCGATGAGGTCAGGCAGGATGCAGCTGCCTTGGTGCTTGAGGTTGTAATACAGGCGAAGGAATGCTTGCTGGATCTGGGTTTCGGGAATCTGTGTGATGGGACAGGCGGCCTCGTCGCCGTCATGGCGCATACAGAGCCAGTACCTTGCGGATGTTGACCGCTTTGATCTGCATGCAGCACCGCAACTGCATTGGATCCGGCCATGAAAAGGTGTCTTTTCTACTGATACTGTTTTTTCTCGGCTCTTGAACAATCTCTGCACACGTTCAAACCAATCCTGCGGGATAATCGCATCGTGGATTCCTATAACATAGTAACTGTTGTGCTCTCCACTATTCCGCATCCTCTTTCGGGGGAGGGTGTCCGTGGTATATTTTTTCTGCAGCTGCGCATCACCTATATAGCTCTCGTTCCGAAGGATATATTCTATCCGCCCACGCTGCCAGTGAATGTTCAGCACATTGCTCTGATTCAGCATCTTTGTGATCTCTGTGGTGTTTATCCCTCGCAGATACATTTCGTATATACTGCGAACCACCGCCGCGTACTCCTCATTGATAATAAGCGAACCGTTTACGAGGTCATAGCCCAAAGGAGCGCTGCAGGTATTGAACTCTCCGCGCTCCATCCGCTTTTGGTAGCTCCAGCGCATATTGCCGGAGATGGACTCGCTCTCTGCCTGCGCGAAGGCTGCATACAGGGCGGTCATCAGTTCGGAAGACATCCGCGCCGTATCGATGTTTTCTTTCTCGAAGAAGATAGTCGTTCCGTTGGCACGGAACTGTCGAATGGCTTCCAGACACTCCGACGTGTTGCGGGCGAAGCGAGAGATGGACTTGACTAGAATGCGGTCGATGAGTCCGTGTCCACTGTCGGCCAGCATCCGCTTGAAGTCATCTCGCTTCTCCACTGAGGTGCCGGTGATGCCCTCGTCGGCGTAGATGTCCACCAGCCGCCAGCCCTCGTGTTCCATGATGTACTGTGTATAGTGGATGTTCTGCGCTGCGAAGGAATTGAGTTGATCCTCCGAGGATGAGCTGACCCGGCAGTAAGCTGCCACCCGCAGCTTCTGTGCATCCCTCTCATGGGTGGCCTCGATCCTGATGACCCGTCGCTCCTTGCCATCCAGGGCAAGGTTTCCGTTGATCTTTTTTTCTTCCGTGGCCGCTCACCTCCTCCTTGTAGCAACACAACATACCACAACCGCCACTGTAAAGCTACTGCTTTTTACAAAGAAGCTCAGAAAGAAATAGGGATCGTCGCGCCGGTCTGCACTGCGATACGCACGGCGACCTGCTCCAGTTCCGTCTTGGGAAAACCGGCTCGTTTCAGCGCGGCCAAAAGATTCAAAATGCCGCAAAAATCAACGTTCTTATCCTCCCATGGCGCTGCCCAGGTCATAGCCCAGGTCGCAGGTATAGCGCCACTCCACGACGTCGCCGTCCTTCACCTGGTAGCGGGAGCAGC
>ERZ857969.4225-NODE-4225-length-12945-cov-3.250737_pt1 | contig 12945 bp, 8 predicted proteins | sample MGYA00519864_ERZ857969 | MGnify/ENA primary metagenome ERZ857969 (study PRJEB31778, sample SAMEA3449382) | human gut metagenome | biome: human gut; feature: human-associated habitat; material: faeces | place: United Kingdom | collected 2010/2012 ... | reverse complement strand
TGGGAGGGGGATAAAAACCCGCTGCTCATCAACGACCCCCGTTTCTCCCCCGCCGGGGTGCTGGCGCCTGCCTCCAAGGGTGATATGGCGTTTATTATGCACAGCCTTGCGTGGCTGGCGAATAACGGGGCGGCGGCGATTGTCTGCTTCCCCGGCATTATGTACCGGGGCGGCGCAGAGCAGAAAATCCGCAAATATCTGGTGGAAAACAACTACATTGACGCAATTATCCAGCTGCCCTCCAACCTGTTCCTCAACGTCACCATTTCAGTAGATATTATGCTGCTGAAAAAGAGCAAGACGGACAACGCCATCCTGTTTGTGGACGCCTCCAAGGAATTTGTGAAGGTGACGAAGAACAACCGTCTTTCAGAGGAAAACATCCGGCGCATCGTCTCGGCGGTAGCCCAGCGCAAAGATGAGCCGTATTTCTCCCGCCTTGTGCCCAATGAAGAGGTGGGCAGCAAGCAGAACAACTATAATCTCTCTGTCTCCACCTATGTGGAGCAGGAGGACACCCGGGAGAAGATTGATATTGTGAAGCTGAATGCGGAGATTGCCGAAATCGTAGCACGGGAGCAGGTGCTGCGGGAGGAAATTGATAAGATTATCAGGGAGATTGAGGTGCAATTATGAGCGAAAAAGAAGTATTAAAAAGATTGATCGACAATCCTAAACAACCTAATGTTAGTGAATGGGTCTATGAGGTTGACTATTTTTTACAATCCATAAATGAATTGAATAAAGAAGCGAAAGAGCTAATTGATGGGATAAAATTTCAAGGGGACAAATTTAATCGCTGTGATAATTTAGTAGCACTATTACGACAAGTGTATAAAAAGAAATATGATAAAATTTCCATCCCTCCGATAACAAAAAGAAACCAAATTTTTGTTGCAATGATGTTCTCTGATGAGACTGCTTCTACATATGAGCAAGTATATAAGCCCGTTATCCAGTCATTAAATTATTCTGCTATGAGAATTGACGAGAAGCAATTTAATGGGTCTATAATCGGAGAGATTACCGCTGAAATAACGGATTCTATTGCGTTAATTGCTGATTTGACTGGTAATCGAGGCGGCGTTTACTATGAAGCAGGAATAGCCAGAGGATTACAGCTTTGCAATCACCCAATCAAGCTGGTTCTGACTTGTAAGCGATCCTTCTTTGACAATGAGCGAGTCCATTTCGATGTAAGCGGCGACAATATTGTGCTTTATGAAAATAATGATGATTTGAAGCAGAAGCTTGCAAAGAGATTACAAGCCGTTTTGGGCGTGGAGAATGAAGCATGAACAGATTAGAAAAACTGATAGCTGAACTTTGTCCAGATGGCGTTAAGTATTTGACAATTCCAGAACTATTCATTACAAGAAATGGCTATACTCCATCAAAAGCAAATGCTGAATTTTGGGAAAACGGTACTATTCCGTGGTTTCGTATGGAGGACATTCGGGAAAACGGAAGAATCCTTACAAAATCTACTCAATATGTCTCAGAAAAAGCGATAAAGGGCAAGTTGTTCCCGGAAGATTCGATTATCATTGCGACGTCGGCAACGATAGGAGAACACGCACTAATCAAGGTGCCTTCGTTAGCCAATCAGAGATTTACATACTTGGTTTTGAAAGACGAATTCAAAAGCAGTGTTGATATGATGTTCATCTTCTATTACTGCTTTAAATTGGATGAATTTTGTAAGACACATTTGAATCAAGGTAATTTTGCCTCTGTAGATATGAAGCAATTTGCAGAATTCAAATTTCCCGTCCCCCCGCTGCCGGTGCAGCGTGAAATTGTCCGAATTCTGGACAATTTCACAGAGCTTACCACAGAGCTTACCACAGAGCTTACCACAGAGCTTACCGCAAGACGGAAGCAGTATGAATATTATAAATCTTATTTACTTAATTTTAATACTAATACACCTAAATATAGACTGATCGATATATTTGATACAAGAAACGGATATACACCGTCAAAAAGCAATAAAGAATTTTGGAGTTTGAATGACATTCCATGGTTTCGTATGGAGGATATTCGTGAAAATGGCAGAATATTGAATAAAGCAATACAAGGAGTATCAAAGTCAGCAGTTAAAGGTAAACCGTTCCCTGCAAATTCAATCATAGTATCGACCTCAGCAACTATCGGAGAACACGCATTGATAAGGTGTGAGTCTTTGGCAAATCAAAGATTTACATATTTAATGTTGAGAGATGAATATAAGGACAAATATAGTATAATGTTTTTATTTTATTATTGCTTTGTACTTGATGAATATTGCAAAGATAATTTAAATCAGGGGAATTTTGCATCTGTCGATATGAGCAGATTCAATAATTTTGAATTTCCTATGCCGCCACTTGAAGAACAGGAACGCATCGTTGCTATTCTTGACCGTTTTGATAAACTCTGCAACGATATTTCCAGCGGTCTACCCGCTGAAATTGAAGCCCGCAAAAAGCAATACGAGTATTACAGGGATAAGTTATTGACTTTTAAGGAGATTGGAAAGCATGTCATCTGATATATCTGCCAATTACCGCGAATTTCATACCGAAGAGGAAGCCGAGGGGTGGGCTTGGGATAATTATGCTGATTTATTGAGCATAGATACAGAGAGCGAACTTTATAAAATAATTTCCGCCTATACCGGCAGCTGGTATAAATCTTTAAATGAGTTGCTAAGGGCATGTCCTCCAATAGGAACACCTGAATTTAATTCTGTCAACTTTGGTGTATATGAAGAAAACAAACAGGCGCTTCTTGCCATAAACGATATGCTTAAACATTATTGCCTGAAAGAAAATATTATTGTATATCGTTTTACTCACTTAAGCTGCATTATAAAAATGGCCCATAATATGCCGAGAAAAGGTATTTGCTTTTATGACAAGGCATTTGTCAGCACAACTTTAGTAAAACATTTGCTAAAGGACTTTGAGAGGGATAACCATTGCACTTGTCTATTGAAATTATTTTTACCAAAGGGGACGCCTGGGGCGTATGTGTCATTTAAACAGGATAAATCTTTGCTAAATGAGCAGGAATTTTTACTGCCTCCTAATATAAAAATGAAAATTACTAAAGCACACTATTTAAAATGGCCGATACAAATTGATTGTACTGCAATCTTAACTTAAGGGGGAATTTGCGTGAGCTATTTCAACATCGTAGCTCAATCGAGCGAAAGCACCGTTGTAACCGAATACAAGCCGCAGGCCAAACGCTCGGAGGCGTATCAGAGCGAGGCGGAGCTGGAGTTGGAGTTTATCCGCCTGCTGGGGGAACTGGGCTATGAATACCTTCCGATACATAAGGAAAAAAATTTGGTGGACAACCTGCGCCTTCAGCTGGAAGCGGCGAACGACTACCGGTTTTCCGATGAGGAATGGGGCCGCTTTTTCAGCGAGGTGCTGGCAAACCCCAAAAGCGGCATAGTGGAAAAGACCCGGCTCATTCAGGAGGACTTTGTGCAGGTGCTGCGCCGGAACGACGGCAGCAGCAAAAACATCACCCTGTTCGATAAAAGGAACATCCACAACAACCGCTTGCAGGTCATCAACCAATACGCCGTTTCCAAAGAGGAGGGCGCGGCCCATGATAACCGCTATGATGTGACGGTTCTGGTCAACGGCCTGCCGATGGTGCATATTGAACTCAAGCGGCGGGGCGTGCCCATCCGGGAGGCGTTCAACCAGATAGACCGCTACCAGCGGGACAGCTTTTGGGCGGCTTCGGGCCTGTTTGAGTACGTGCAGGTTTTTGTGGTGTCCAATGGCACGAATACAAAGTATTATTCCAACAGTACCCGGGTTAACCACATCAAGGACGCCAACTCCCACAAGGTGAAAAAGGAGAAAACCAGCAACAGCTTTGAGTTTACTTCCTTTTGGGCGGACGCCGGCAACCGGATCATCCCCGACCTTGTGGACTTTACCAAGACCTTTTTCTGCAAGCACACCATTCTGAATATCTTAGCCCGCTACTGCGTGTTTACCTCGGAAAATATGCTGCTGGTGATGCGACCGTATCAAATCGTCGCCACCGAGCGCATTTTGAACCGCATTGAGATCGCCAACAACTATAAAAAGTTCGGCACGGTTGCGGGCGGCGGCTATATCTGGCACACCACGGGCAGCGGCAAAACGCTGACTTCCTTTAAAACGGCGCAGCTTGCCTCCAAGCTTGATTCTATCGACAAGGTGCTGTTTGTGGTAGACCGCAAGGATCTGGATTACCAGACCATGAAGGAATATGACCGCTTCGAGAAAGGCGCGGCCAACAGCAACACCTCTACCGCTATTCTCAAACGCCAGTTGGAGGATGATAACGCAAAAATCATCATTACCACCATTCAGAAGCTGGCTACCTTTATCAAAAAGAACGCCGGGCACGCGGTTTTTGACAAGCATGTGGTCATCATCTTTGACGAATGTCACCGCAGCCAGTTTGGCGATATGCACCTTGCCATTACCAAGTATTTTCGCAAATATCACCTGTTCGGCTTTACCGGCACGCCGATCTTTGCCGTCAATGCCGGAGTCGGTAAAAAGCCAACGTTACGAACAACGGAGCAAGCGTTTGGCGACCAGCTGCATACCTACACCATTGTGGACGCCATCAATGACCGAAACGTGCTTCCATTCCGAGTGGACTACATCAAAACCATGGATATGGAGCCGGATATTGACGACAAAGAGGTTTGGGACATCGATCGGGAACGGGCATTTTTAGCGCCGGAACGCATCCGTCTGGTGACTGATTATATCCTGACCCACTTTGACCAGAAAACCTATCGTGGCAGCAAGACCTATACCTTCAGCGTATTGCAGAATATCGCCGATGTGGCGTCCACCAGCGGCAGGGCCGCTATTGAGGAAATCAAACAAAAACAGAGGGTCAGCGGCTTCAATTCCATTTTTGCAGTTTCCTCCGTGGAGGCGGCAAAGCTGTATTATGCGGAATTTCAGCGCCAGATGGCGGAAGCGCCGCAGCGACGGCTCAAGGTTGCGCTGATTTACAGCTACGGCGCAAACGAGGCGGAGACGGACGGCATTCTGGACGAGGAAAACCCGGAGGACACGTCTGCCCTCGATATAAACTCCCGTGATTTTCTGGGAAAAGCTATCCGGGATTACAACGAAATGTTCCATACCAATTATTCCACCGACGGGGACAAGTTCCAGAACTACTACAAAGATGTGTCCCTGCGGATGAAGAATAAAGAGCTGGATCTTCTCATTGTAGTCAATATGTTCCTGACCGGTTTTGACGCCACCACGCTCAATACGCTGTGGGTGGACAAAAACTTGAAGATGCACGTGTTGATTCAGGCATATTCCCGCACCAACCGCATTTTGAACTCCATCAAGACCTTTGGCAACATCGTCTGTTTCCGCAACCTGCAAAAGCGCACCGACGACGCGATTTCTCTTTTTGGAGACAAAAACGCCGGGGGCATCGTGCTGATGCGCGGTTATAAGGATTACTATTTCGGTTATGAAGATGGTGATGGAAAATACCATCCCGGTTATGCCGATATGATCGAAGAACTAACCGAGAAGTTCCCGCTTACGGAGGAACGCATCATCGGGGAACAAAAGCAGCGGGAATTTATTGTTTTGTTCGGCGCTATCCTTCGTATGCGCAATCTGCTGACCTCCTTTGATGATTTTGCAGGAAATGAAATCCTTTCCGAACGGGACTTGCAGGATTATCTGGGCAGGTATCAAGACCTTCGGGATGAATGGAAAGACCGCAAGCCCACAGGAGAAAAAGAAGATATTACCGATGACATTGTTTTTGAAATTGAGCTGATTAAACAGATCGAGATCAACATCGATTATATCCTGATGCTTGTCAAGAAGTATCACGACTCCCACTGCGACGACAAGGAAGTCTTGATTACCATCCGTAAGGCTGTGGACGCCAGCCCGGAGCTGCGCAGCAAGAAGGCGCTTATTGAAACCTTTATCGCCGGTATCAACGATGTAGACGATGTGATGCTGGAATGGCGGGCTTTTGTCGCACAGGAAAAGGAGCGGCAGCTCTCCGCCATCATCCAGGAGGAAAATCTGAAAGATGCGGAAACGAGAAAGCTTATCGAAGCATCTTTCCGTGACGGCTCTATAAAAACGAGCGGCACGGCCATTGACAAGCTTCTTCCCCCAATGTCCCGGTTCGGCGGCGGAAATCGCGCGGAAAAGAAGCAGGGCGTCATTGATAAGCTAAAAGCATTCTTTGAGCGCTTCTCCGGAATAGGATAATGTCTCTAACAAGCAAAAATCAATTTGAGAAACGGGAAATCAGCTTGACTTAAAAAATAGAATGGAGAAATTTATTGGAGGCCAGAAAAACGGTAGTAATTTTTTGTGCTGGATAAAATGGACTCAATCGAAGGGATGCGATAAAACTATGTTCCAAAAGAAAACGAGATATTGTCAGGAGGTGAAGAAGGAACGACAGGAGTAATTTACGCAAGAGATTCCTCGGACAGTCAGCGTAAGGAAAAGTATCGACGATCAGCTTCGTGAGTGTATGGCATTTGCGGAAAAGCAAGGAATTGTAGTGATTGATAGCTACATTGACAGAGCATTATCTGCTAAAACGGACAATCGACCGCAATTTCAGAAAATGATTAAGGACAGCATAAAGAAGAAGTTTGATGTAATCATTGTTTGGAAATTAGACCGTTTTGCAAGAAATCGCTATGATTCGGCTCGTTACAAAAATGTACTGAAAAAGAACAATGTCCGGGTGGTCTCTGCGACTGAAACATATCTGATGGTTCGGAGGGCATACTGCTCGAATCCGTGCTTAAGGGTATGGCTGAATATTATTCCGCAGAGCTTGCAGAAAAGATTACAAGAGGTTTGACTGAAAACGCTTTGAAGTGCAAATTTAATGGCGGTACAGTTCCTATCGAGTATGTCATTAACAAGGAGCGCTTATTTGAGATTGAGCCGCTGAAAGCTCCTTGGGTGCTGGAAGCATTTAAGTGGTACAACAATGGAAAGACCATTAAGCAAATCGTAGTTGTGTTGAACGAAAAAGGAGCGACCACTTCACTTGGGTCGAAAATTACGGTCAACATTGTGACAAACCTACTGAAAAACAGGCGGTATATAGGCGAGTACAGATTCCGAGATATAGTTCACGAGGATGGTATACCGCAGATCGTTCCAAAGGATTTGTTCAACAAGGTGCAGAAGCAGTTACAGAAAAGCAAAAGAGCCGCCGCAAGGCACAAGGCCGAGGACGACTATCTGCTGACTGCCAAGTTGTACTGTGGCAAGTGCGGTGTTTATATGACTGGCGAAAGCGGAACGGGAAGAAATAGCACGGTGCACCGCTACTATAAATGCAGCAACGCTAAGTACAAGCATTCCTGTAATAAAAAGACTGTAAAGAAAGAATGGAGCGAAGATATTGTTATTCGCTATACTAAGGAAATGCTGTTACAGGACTATTTGATAGAAGATATCGAAAACATCGTACTTCGCGTAGCAAGCACCAAAAACACATTCGTTATCCTCAGCCAAGCAATTATCTGCTCTTAATTTACCATCAGTTTACAAAGAACTACACGGTCAGTAAGCATAAAATATGCGTACTGCCGCGTTGCTTTAAATACATGTACACCCGATACATTTCTTCCTCAAGCGTGCTTTGCCTGGCGCATATTTTATGCCTTCTAACTTTGCGCCCTCAAAGAAAAAGAATTTCTTGATTTTCAAGGCAGACGAAGAAAGCGCTGCCTATGAGTACGCTGATTGAGAATAACGCAGAAAATGAAGAAATTCTCTTTGCTTGCGAAATAATCAGCTCCCTGCTTTTGTTTCACTCGTCCGCCTTCATTAGCGATAATTAGCTGTGAATGCTTTCCTTTAGCTATAAAAACCAACGGCAGAACTGCTTATTTATGAGTTCTGTAACGCGCCGGAGTCATGCCGGTTTCTCGAGTAAATATTTTATAAAAGCCGCTTGTTCCGCTGAAACCACAGTCGAACGCTATCTGTTCTATAGAGAGAGATGTATCAGCCAACAGCGTCTTTGCCTTTTCTACCCGTATTCTCGCAAGATATGAGGAGGGGCTCTCTCCCAGCATACCTGCAAAGGCCCTGCTCATATAAGCGGGTACAAGGCCCTCATCCCGCGCCAGCTGAGAAATGCTTATTTTAAATGAAAAGTTTTTATCCAGATATTCCTTTATACGAAGACATGTCTGTAAGACAGAGTTATTACGGACATTTTCGTCATGATGCCTGATAAGCAGACATAGTATCTGCATAAGCGCGCTTTTGGCAAAGAACAGTCCTTCGCCTCCCTGACGGAAACCTTCTTCTGCCTGCAAAAACAAATTTTTATATATATTCACATCAGACACTACGGTTTTGACAGGCAAACGCTCCAGAAAATGTTTGGACGTTGTTGTAAGATAATGGTCATAGAAGTCAATAACGTGCGCGCTGTATTTTCTCAGCTGATATTTATGCAGCGTTCCGTAATAAAAAAACAGCGAATTATTTTCCGCAGTATATATTAATTTGTGATCAAAAGAGATTTTTATGCGCCATTTCCCATCGGGCAGAAATTCAGTATAATCTTTTATTCCATCATTTCCATCAATATGACTAATCAGTCTACGTGGATCAAACACGGGTCTGCTTATACGGCCAAGACAATCATGAATAAAAAAATCCTCCAGCCAAATAGTGCTGCCGAGAGGCGTCCATCCAAAAAAATATATACCCAGGCTCTGCGCAGTAAGACTGCTTACGCGTATATCCCTCAGGCTTTCCTTCCATCTGTCCTTAAACGCCTCAAGACTGCCGTTTTCAAATATACCGTTAAGATTATACGGCGAACAGTCGAAGCGAATAACTCCATGGAATTCAGGAGGAATAAATACCATAGTACCCGAGTTCAGCCAATATTGATCCGAAAAAGCGACGCAGTCAGTAATTTCCCGGCCTGATTGGGAAATAAGACTTATACGGCGTATTCTTATTGGTACAGGCGTATTTTGTTTATTTACCAATGCCTGCAAGCTGAACATCAAGCCAACGTCTTGGCTGCAAAGGTTCCTAACTTTCAGAGAAATATACTTTGTTTTCATTAAATCTACTGTTTCGCCTAATATCTCTTTAACAAGCCCTATACTTAAAGACATGCCGAACCCCAACAGCCCCCCTTCATAGGGAGGCTGAATCAGTTCAAGAGTATATGTTCCGTTATTAACGTTTTTTTCCACTATATGACCGTCTTGAGCAGGGCGAAAACCAGCATATAATATACGGGGATTAAAAAGATTAACATCCATAAATTTCTCCTAACCTCCTAATATTATAACCCATCGCACTAGACAATGCAATTTAATAATTATTTTGTAGCTGCTGAGACTTCCAGATATATGCTTGATTTTCTGTAATAAGCGTCTACGGCGTATACCCTAAAGCTGTAATCGGTCTGTGAAGCCAATCCGCTTAGTGTACAGCTGTAAACGGCTTTTCTGTTTTTTATATGTGAATTTGCAAACATATATCGTCTTTCGGAAGGCTTGCCGTTTTTAAATATCTGTATTTCATAATAATAAACGTCGTTCTGCATGAGCTCGGCGCCGCATGAGGCGCTTGGAAAAGAAAGCTGTACGCTGTTGGAGGTAACGTCAGCGGCGCTTGCCTTGGCGTTATCTGGAAATGCCGGAGCCTTAGTGCTGCTGCGTCTGCCTTCTACAGTATATTTAAAGCTGGAAGGCTTAGAAGGAGTAATAGTCCAGGGCTGATCATAGAACGCCGTATTTGATTGGTTATCCCATACAATTAGCCTGGTTTCTCCCGACGCGTCTATCTCTGCAATAAGCATTTGCTGAGCGCCTTCAGTATTAAGCATTGAACCCATAAAATCTATAGCCGCTCCGTAACCATACCCTACTCCGCAATTTATAGATGTGTAATCTGTCTGCACTATGGCTGTAGTAAATGCAAGGGGATTATGACTATGCCCCGTCAAATTTATTATCTGCGGATATTGCTTAAAAAGCTTATCCGCCTCATTCAGACTTATATTGGTCATTGCCGTGCTTCCAGTAATGTAAGAGGTATTGCGCACAGGATAATGCTGCATAACCAAAATAGGATTGGTCTTTGAATCTGCAGCCGCAATTTCAAGCTGTTCTTTCAGCCATGATATATTATCGGCATATGAAATAACATTAGAAGCAGAAATAGTGGGCGACCAGGCGATTATATGGATGCCGTTGATTACTTTATGCACGTTGGGTTCCTCGCCAGTCATCTCTTTATACATTTGTACAGATTTTTTTTGAGTATAATATTTGATTCCTACTGTCTCCCAGTTTTCCGTATCCTCCATAAACTCATGATTGCCCATGCAGGTTATTATTTGAGTGCCCTCTTTCACTTTATTAGATATGACCTGTTTATACGACTGTATCCCCTGCTCATCCGTATCCTGATTAATGTCGCCCGCTATAAGCAGCGCGTCCAAATTCTTATATGTCTGCTTTTCGGCATAGGCATATGCCTGAGTCATTAGCTTTTCCAGTTTAACAGGATAATGAATATCAGTAGTTATAATAAAACGTGCAATCGGGTTAAACGCATCCTGCACAGGCGGAGCAGACTGAGACTGGACAAGTTCGGACGTAGCAGAAGCCGTAGACTGGCCGTTCGTCCGGCCGCCGGTTGGCCAACCAGCGGCAGTTCCCGACGGCGTGCCTTGCGGAAAAGAAGCGTTGGGAGACTTGGTTGCTTCCGCAGCGGAATCAGTCTGAGCCGTCGCAGAAGCGGAAGCAGACGTCCCGGTCTGCTGAGCGGAACATCCGCAGCCGCACACTATCAAAGCTATTATGGCTATACAAACTCTTCTAATTTTCATTTTTATCCCTCAATTTTAATTATTTTTTATATTTAAACCATATTTATTTTATATAAGCCGCCATAACTGCAATTATTGACCTAAGGCAGTAATCGTGAATATTACCTATACTGACGTTTTTTGAAAATCAAGCAATAAAGCAGTACGGTCAGAGGAGGCAGCACAACCAATCCCAGCGCAGCGGCAGGAAAAGAATCGTCTCCCGTCTCCTGCGCTTTAATAAATCCATCCTTGCAAAGGAATATATCCCCTACGGTTATATTGCCGTCTATTATTTTATCCCCTCCGTAGCGGAACTGAATGTCCAGATAGGTTACTTCGTCCAGCGTCATTTCGGTTCCGCCGTTATACGGGCCCTGCTTTATCTCAAAGTCCTTAAGGCTCATCATGATGATTCCTGAGAACCCGGCCGGCACAATAACGTAACGGTTGTTAGCATGACTCCAGGGGAAGATAGCGCTTATCATATGGTCGCCGGGAACAGGATTGCTGTTGCGCTCGGCTAAAAGATAACCGTTATCCGATACCATGGAAACGCTGTCTGTACGGCATAATAGACTGGTAAAGGCAACATCCTCTCCCGTATTATTTTCCACATCAAAGCAAACATAATCATAGTCCTCATGCCCGGCAGCAAATCTTTGGCCCATAATAGAAGATTTAAACGACCAAATAAAGTAAGTATCCTTATCCTCGTTAGGTATGTTTTCCAAACTAAGCCGGCCATTTTTCAAAGTACCCTTTGCAAATGTATAATCATCGCCGGCAGGCTGTGTAAATTGTACGTCTTCCATTTCATTAAAGCTTTTCAATACCAATATATCCAAAACTTCAACCATGAATTCAGCTTCAAAGCCGCCATAAAGCACCTTGGCCTTCTTTTTGCCCATTAAAGACGTATCGCATATAATCTCCACTCCGGCGGTTTCCATAGGTATCTCCGCTTTTTGATTGCCGTCAAAAAGCAGCGTCAACACGCCGCCCTCGGCATTTAAGCAGTCATTTACCGCATATTGAGTACGCGGCGGCGTTTTTACTGATATGCCTTTAAGGGCTGCGGGCAGCACATTAATTTCTATAGAAGTTTTAATGTGCTGCCCGGCTATCCCCAGCTCTATGTTCCTGATTCCAAAGGCTTCTCCTTCCGGAATGGAAACGGTTACCGACGGATCATTCATTGGAATAACAACGCTATCATAATAGCCGCCGCCATAAACCAAGGTAAGCTCTCCTCCGTCTAAGGACAAATTTTCATCCTTAACACAAATAAGCTTGTCGGGAAGTCTGGAAACCTCTATTCTGGTAAGCGCCTTGGGCATATTCTGAGTCAGACGGAAATTTCCGAGCTGGATTTCCAGATTCTGCGGGTTCTGTTCACTTGCAGCCGCAGCAGAGGCCGCGCTGCGTATTTCAAAGGCTACCGCTTCAATCTGGTCAAATGTATATCCGCCTAAATTTCTGAACCCGGCCATATCAACATATATCGTTCCCTTAAAGCCCGCAGGCAGCAAGCAGTAATAATCGGTTGTTCCGCTGCCCAGGCCGGCCGTCCAAGCGTCAGTATCCGCCTTAACAATATTTTGGTTTTCATCCATAAGATAATAATTTGAATCAGGCTCAAAATATCTTACATACGAATCCCCCGCTTTAGCCTGCAGGGTAAGCCCCACTCCCACCTTAGCGCCGCTGTTATTTACTGCGTCAATCGCAATATAATTGCGTCCCTGATGATTATTTCTTATAAAATATCCGAAACCATTCGGATTATTATTGGATAATATTTTATCGTATACCTGATTATATTTCTTCGCATGCTTATTGGTAAGCGTAATCATTTTAGTTTGCGGATCATATTTTGATACAAGCTGTCCTAGCTTGTAAGTGTCATTTGCATTATTGACCTGGTTCATACAGAACAGGCTTGACGCCTGATTGGTTTCTCCGGGATTGGGCCTATTATATATTATCGAATAATCCCAAGCAGCATCAAGCACAGTTTCCTCCGCAAAAGCGGAAAAAGGCATTACCAAGACAATA
>ERZ857969.4220-NODE-4220-length-12961-cov-2.952348_pt1 | contig 12961 bp, 10 predicted proteins | sample MGYA00519864_ERZ857969 | MGnify/ENA primary metagenome ERZ857969 (study PRJEB31778, sample SAMEA3449382) | human gut metagenome | biome: human gut; feature: human-associated habitat; material: faeces | place: United Kingdom | collected 2010/2012 ... | reverse complement strand
TTGTATCTCGTATGCCAGAGGATATGATGAACCTTTTCGAGAAGTTCGTTAAAGGTGCTTCCAATGTTACCAATGGTACGATCGCAGCAGTTGTCATTCTTGCGGTAATTATTGGAATGGTAATCTTCATCGTTGTTCTTTCCGATGGTGAGAGAAGAATCAGTGTTCAGTATTCTAAGAAAACACAGGGAAGAAAGATGGTTGGTGGACAGTCATCTCACATTCCGCTTAAGGTAAACACTGCAGGCGTTATCCCGGTAATCTTTGCCGGATCTCTGTTCTCCATGCCGATCGTTATCGCTGGATTCGCAGGAATCAAGCCACAGTCCGGTGCTGGAGCAACTTTAGCGCAGAAGTTCCTTAAAGTGTTAAACCAGAACTCATGGTGTAACCTTTCCAGTTTTGGAGAGTTTAAGTATACATTGGGATTGGTAATTTACATCTTATTACTTATCTTCTTTGCATACTTCTATACATCCATCACATTTAATCCACAGGAGATTTCTATTAATATGAAGAAACAGGGTGGATTTATTCCGGGTATTCGTCCTGGTAAGCCAACGGTGGATTATTTAACAAAAGTTCTCAATAATATCATCCTTATCGGTGCAGTGGGATTATCTTTTGTAGCATTCGTTCCGATCTTCGTATCCGGTGCGTTTGGTGCAGACGTTTCCTTTGGTGGAACATCCCTCATCATTATCGTAGGTGTAGTACTTGAGACATTAAAGCAGATTGAATCTCAGATGTTAGTTCGTCATTACAAGGGATTCATCAGCGAGTAAGAAGAATATCTGTAAAATTGAGGCGTCACCCAAAACCGGGTGGCGCTTTTGTATATGTTTAATAATGTAAAAAGGGTGTTGAAACTGCGCTGCTTTTGCGTTATTATAGGTTTAATCGTGCATACGTATAAAAGCACATCTGCGTCAGCGTGCGTGACGCAGGGATGACAGAATAGAACGAAAGAATCAGGGACGCACGCAGAAATGGAGAGTATATATGAAGATTGTTATGTTGGGAGCACCTGGTGCAGGAAAAGGAACACACGCAAAGGGAATCGTAGAGAAATACCATATCCCTACAATTTCTACAGGCGATATTTTCCGTCAGAACATTAAAGAAGGAACAGAGCTTGGTAAAAAAGCAAAAGGATATATGGATGCCGGAGAGCTGGTTCCGGACGAGCTTGTATGTGATCTTGTTGTAGATCGTTTGAGCAAAGAAGATTGCAAAGACGGATATATTTTAGATGGTTTCCCAAGAACCATTCCTCAGGCAGAGGCGCTCACAGCAGCATTAAAAGAGCAGGGAACAGCGTTGGATTATGCGATTGATATTGAAATGGAAGATCAGGCAATTGTTGATCGTATGGCAGGACGCCGTGTATGCGCAAAATGTGGAGCTACTTTCCATACAGTAAACATCCCGCCTAAGAAAGAGGGCGAATGCGATGCATGTGGTGGTGAGCTTCAGCTGCGTGACGATGATAAGCCGGAGACGGTAAAGAAGAGATTGAAGGTATATCACGATCAGACAGCACCTCTTATCGCATATTATAAAGAGCAGGGAATCCTTCACGAGATTGACGGAACACTTGGTATCGAGGGTGTTGCAAAGGCAATTGCTGCAGTTATTGGTTAATTCAAATTAATATTTAGAAAGAAGGCACATTATGTCGGTCACAATTAAATCAGAGCATGAATTGGAAAAAATGAGAGAAGCCGGACGTATTTTGGGAATTGTTCATGATGAAATGGCAAAGATTATTCGTCCGGGCATTAGCACAATGGATATCAATCGTAAAGGAGAAGAAGTGATCCGTAGTTTTGGATGCATCCCATCCTTTTTGAACTACAACGGATATCCGGCGAGTATTTGCGTATCTGTGAATGATGAGGTCGTCCATGGTATTCCTAGCAAAAAGAGAATTTTGCAGGAGGGAGATATTGTCAGCCTGGATGCCGGCGTAATCTATGAAGGATATCATTCTGATGCAGCGAGAACGCATGCTGTTGGTCAAATCTCAGAAGAAGATCAGTTTTTGATCGATGTGACAAAGCAGAGTTTTTTTGAAGGAATCAAATACGCTAAGGCGGGCAATCATTTGTACGATATTTCCAAAGCTATCCAGAACTATGCAGAAGCAAACGGATTTTCTATTGTGCGCGATCTGGTTGGTCATGGAATTGGAAGAAATCTTCACGAGGAACCACAGGTGCCAAACTTTAAGCCGATTGGACGAGGTATAAAGCTGCGTCCCGGCATGACGCTTGCAATAGAACCGATGGTAAATGCAGGTGACTATGATGTATGGGTGCTTGAGGATGACTGGACGGTAGTTACTACTGACAGTATGAAGTCAGCACACTACGAAAATACGATCCTGATCACTGAAGGAGAGCCGGAGATCTTTTCATGGAAAGAAGGTCTTGCATAATCCGATAGCGTGTGAATATTATATTGCAATATGTGTCATCAGTTGGGGACAAAACCCTTTTTCGTCCCCAACATCATAATATAAAAATCGCATAATGTGCGAGGAAATGGAGTTTGAAATGTCGAAAGAAGATGTAATTGAAATTGAAGGAATCGTTGTCGAGAAGCTGCCAAATGCTATGTTCAAGGTAGAATTAGAGAATGGACATCAGGTATTAGCGCATATTAGCGGCAAACTTCGCAAAAACTTCATCCGCATTTTGCCGGGTGACAAAGTTACGATGGAGATGTCTCCGTATGATCTGACAAAGGGCCGTATTACATGGCGTGATAAATAATCAGCGATCTTTTGGAAAAATAAGACTATATGTGTCAAGCAATGCGCATGTGGTCTTTTTTTTACATTGATAGGAAAATGCTCGTAACGTAGGGGGAAGCGATCACCGCACAGAGAAAGAAAAATAATGAACAGAACATTGTATGAACTCTTTTGAAAAACAGAATTTCCAGAAAATTAGAAATTCCCGAAAAAACCACTTGCAACCAAGAAATGTATATGATATAGTAGACAATGGACTTTATTGAAAGGAGGTTATTGCTGTGAAAGTTAGATCTTCAGTAAAACCGATTTGCGAAAAATGTAAGGTCATCAAGAGAAAGGGTCGTATCAGAGTTATCTGTGAGAACCCACGTCATAAGCAGAGACAGGGCTAATTAGGAGGCAGGCGATAGACCTGCTCACGAGATAGACTTGCTTTCTGTTCATTATCGCATTTACGGATGCGATGACATTGTAGGTGGAGTGATTAACCACTTCGGCAAGCTTTGGAAACAAAGCAAGGATGCGTCATTTCATCCATGTCGGTCCTATCATGGCAGATTGATGACTGCGGCGTAGTACCGGTTGCCATTTCGCAGGCAACCCGATGATTTCTGTGCAGCGTAAGAATACACTGCGGTTCGCGTATGCGGATTCATTGTGGCAGAGATTTTGGAGGACGTCTATGCAATAGGATTACAGTTTAAAGCGGCTGTGCAGTAATTTTACTGCAAAATCATGTATCTATTTTTCAAAACAAAAAATAACGGAGGTGTAAAGTACACATGGCACGTATTAGTGGTGTAGACTTACCAAGAGACAAGCGTGTTGAGATCGGACTTACCTATATTTATGGTATCGGTAGAGTTAGTTCCAACCGTATTTTAGCAGAGGCTAATGTAAGCCCTGACACTCGTGTTAAGGATCTTACTGATGATGAAGTAAAGCGTATTAGCAGTGTGATCGATGAGACACAGACAGTGGAAGGTGATCTTCGTAGAGAAATCGCGATGAACATCAAGAGACTGCAGGAAATCGGATGCTACAGAGGAATCCGTCATAGAAAAGGTCTTCCTGTTCGTGGACAGAAGACAAAGACAAATGCTAGAACTCGCAAGGGTCCAAAGCGTACTGTCGCAAATAAGAAGAAATAATAATAAGTAAGTATGTACAAATTCTAACAGGAGGGTTTGACAATGGCTAAACAGCAAGTTGTAAAGAAGACAGGCAAGAAGCGTGTCAAGAAAAATGTCGGACATGGACAGGCACATATTCAGTCTTCCTTTAATAATACGATCGTTACGCTCACAGATGCAGAAGGAAATGCAATCTCTTGGGCAAGCGCAGGTGGATTAGGATTCAGAGGATCCAAGAAGTCCACTCCTTATGCAGCACAGATGGCAGCAGAGACTGCAGCTAAGGCAGCAATCCCACACGGCTTAACATCTGTAGATGTTATGGTAAAAGGACCTGGTTCAGGTCGTGAGGCAGCAATCCGTGCGTTGTCTGCATGTGGTATTGACGTAACAAGCATCAGAGACGTGACACCGGTTCCACACAATGGATGTAGACCGCCAAAGCGTCGTCGTGTATAATTTGCATTTTTATATGACAATGAATTGATGATTAATTATTATAGGAGGAAAATGACATGGCAAGAGATATGACGCCAGTATTGAAGAGATGTAGAACTCTTGGCTTGGATCCACAGTTCTTAGGAATTGACAAAAAGTCCAACAGAAATGTTAGACAGGGAAGAAAGCCTAGCGAGTATGGACTTCAGTTAAAAGAGAAGCAGAAAGCAAAATTTATTTATGGTGTATTAGAGAAACCATTTAGAAATGATTTTGCAAAGGCACAGAAATTAAAATATGGTACAACAGGTGAGAACCTTCTTATTCTTTTAGAGCTTCGTTTGGACAACGTATTGTTCCGTATGGGATATGGTCGTACAAGAAAAGAAGCTCGTCAGATCGTAGGTCATAAGCACGTATTAGTAAATGGTAAATGTGTAAACATCCCATCATATGAAGTTAAGCCGGGTGATGTGATCGAAATCAAAGAGAAGCACAAAGGAGCTCAGAGATATAAGGATATCCTTGAAGTAACAGATGGCCGTCTTGTTCCTGATTGGCTTGAGGCAGATCATGAGAAGCTTTCTGGTGTCGTTAAGGAAATCCCAACAAGAGAGCAGATTGATGTTCCTGTAAATGAAGTGCTTATCGTCGAGTTGTATTCTAAATAATAACTCGCAGATCAGGTAAGCATTGAACCCCAAAAGGAGGTACTGGGAGTGCTTGATTTTAAAGAACCAAATATTAAGATTGCAGATATTTCAGAAGATAAGAAATATGGACGTTTTGTAGTAGAACCATTGGAGCGTGGTTATGGTACAACTCTTGGAAATTCTCTGAGAAGAATCATGCTTTCATCATTGCCGGGTACAGCAGTTAGTCATATTCGTATTGACGGAGTTGGTCATGAGTTTTCAGCAATTCCTGGTGTGAAGGAAGACGTTACTGAGATTATTATGAACATCAAGAGTCTGGCAATCAAGAATAACAGTGAGACCGATGAGGTCAAGACTGCTTATATCGAGGCCTCCGGCGAGGGTGTGGTCAGAGCGTCTGATATTCAGGTGGATTCTGATATCGAGATCATGAATCCGGATCAGGTGATTGCTACATTGAGTGGTGGTTCTGACTGCAAACTTTACATTGAGATGACAATTGTAAATGGTCGTGGATACGTAAGTTCTGATAAGAACAAACGTGAAGATTTACCGATCAATGTTATCGCAATCGATTCTATCTTTACTCCGGTAGAGAGAGTTAATATCAAGGTTGAGAATACTCGTGTTGGTCAGATTACAGATTATGATAAGCTGACATTAGATGTATTTACAGATGGTACAATTGAGCCAAGTGATGCAGTAAGTCTTGCTGCAAAGGTGTTATCCGATCACTTGAGATCATTTATTGATCTATCTGATAAGAGTTCTCGTATTCAGGTTATTGCGGCTGAAGAAGAGAATAGCAAAGACAAAGTGTTGGAAATGAATATTGATGAATTAGAGCTTTCCGTTCGTTCATACAACTGCTTGAAGAGAGCAGGAATCAACACTGTTGAGGAACTTTGCAACCGTACATCGGAAGACATGATGAAAGTTAGAAACCTTGGACGTAAATCTTTGGAAGAAGTATTGTCTAAGCTTAAGGAGTTAGGTCTTTCCTTGAACTTGGGAGATGAATAATTAGGAGGTAAGCACAATGGCAGGCTATAGAAAACTTGGAAGAACTTCCAGCCAGAGAAAAGCTTTGCTTCGCAATCAGGTGACAAATTTGTTGTATCATGGCAGCATTGTTACTACTGAGGCAAAAGCAAAAGAGATTCGTAAAATCGCAGAGGGAATCATTGCTCTGGGTGTTAAGGAATGCAATAATTACGACACTGTAACCGTTACTGCTAAGGTTGCCCGCAAGGACAAAGATGGTAAGCGTGTGAAAGAAGTCGTTGATGGTAAGAAGGTAACACAGTTTGATGAAGTAGAGAAGGAGATCAGAAAGGATCAGCCATCCAGACTGCATGCTCGTAGAAAGATGCAGAAGGTTCTTTACAACATCACTGAGGTTCCGGCAGAGATGCAGGGACGCAAGAGTGGTACTAAGACTGTTGATGTTGCAGCATTTGTTTTGGATGATCTTGCACCAAAGTATGCTGAGCGCAATGGTAATGGTGGTTATACCCGTATCGTGAAGATTGGTCAGCGTAAGGGTGATGCTGCTATGCAGGTACTCATTGAGTTAGTATAATTTTAATATTGCTCTTAATAGAAAGAGGTATTGCAGAAATTTTCTGTGGTACCTCTTTTTTGGTATAGGAAAATGCTGTTATGTAGCGTGACATCACCAAGAATTGCTTTAGCAATTCTTGTAAAGCAAAGCGCTGGCTTTGCTTTTTTGGTATAGGTGATTTGTCGAAATTGTCACTTTTCTGTGAAAAAGCTAACATATAAATGACAAAAAACAGCGTTAGTATAAGGGAAAATATGGTAGGAGCGGTTGAAAGACGGCGAAGAAATATTTACAAAAACAGATGAAAGTGTTACAGAGTCTTCAACATTCTCATCCGAAAAGAAAAGAGGAATATAGAATTTATGAAAAGATTATTATCATTTGTATTATCAGCAGCATTAATAGTGAGCGGGACGTATGCAGCAAATAGCATGCATATTTCTGCAGATGAAGCATCTTCAGGAGTAGGGTCAAGTGCCACGCCACAGACAGAATTAGATCCGGCATCCAGCCCCCAGATTACGAAAGAGCCGGGTGCAGTTCCGGATGACACACCACAGGTTAGTGGACAGCCGACTGTAAAACCAGATGATGCACCACAGGTTAGTGGGCAGCCAACCGCAAAACCAGATGATGCACCACAGGTTAGTGAGCAGCCAACGACAGTGCCGGGCAACACACCGCAGGCTACAGTAGAACCTAGTGCAACACCACAGGTTACAGAAGTAACCGCGCCGATAGCGCCACAGGTAACACAGATCAAAGGTGGTTCTAAGCGCGTCAAGTTATATTGGACAGAACAAAAAGATGCGAGCGGATATTATATTTACTATGCGACAAGCAAGACAGGAACATATACAAGAACAAAAACAATTACGAATCCCGGTACTTGCAAATATGTTAAAAAATCTTTAGAGCAAAATAAAACTTATTACTTTAAGATATCTGCCTATACTTTGAATGCCAATGGTCTTCCGGTAGAAGGAGAGCTTTCGCAAGCCTACGCTGCTAAGACTATAACGGTAAGTGCGACATCGAAAGGTGCAAGAAAGTATTCCAGCATAGCAAAGTTTAAGAAGTCTCCGGCATATAAGAAATATGCATTTTTGCGTAAAGCAAACTATACGAAAAGCTTTGCTATACCAGGGATGAAAACAACCAACGTAGCAGGTTTCGCCAATAATCGCATGTTTCCACAAGGAGGCTGCACAGCAGGTGCCTATATGCTGGTATCGGCATACGCATATAATGGAGAGGATGAATCTGTCATCTACGTATTAAGCCGGTCTTCAAAATCATATATTACGACGTTGGTTATGCCAAATAAGACAAAAATTAATGCAATGGCGTATGATGGCAAGAATGTGTGGCTGACACAAGGGAAAAAAGTTGTTCGTTTTTCATATGAGATGATCTCAAAAGCGGTAGCGTCAGGGAACTCATACACTGAATTAGCTGCGTTTGATGAAACTTATTCCATAGCAACAAATGGTTCTTATATGGCATACAGAGATCATGTATTGTGGATTGGAGCTTATAATTCGAAGCTTGCAACGAGAATGTATGGCTATGTAGTACAAACCGGTACAACAGGTGCAGTATCGCTGACACGTAAATATTATATGGCAATGCCAAATCGAACGAGAGCCGTATCCTTTGACGCGAATGGTTATATGTATGTGGTGAGAAGTTCTCAGTCAAACAACAAACAGTCCGGCTATTTGTCCCAGATTCGCACCTATAAGCCTGCATTTTCGACACCGGCAGCGTCAGGCGGTGTGGCAAAAAAAGCGTATACGAAGAAGACTACAATTCCACCAAGAGCCTGTGGAAGTATGGTATATGGACAATATTTATATACAGTATTTTCCGGTTGTAAATATTCGAAATGCACTTATAAGGTCGATCGGGTAATTGCGATCAAGTTGACTAGTATGCGGTAGGTACATGCATTGCCTATGACGATGTACGCTTTAAGAGTAAACTGTGATTAAGTTGACTAGTTGCGGTAAGTACATGTCCTTAGATTATATCTTTATCGCTATAGGAAGATTATAAATACCATCCTTTTTGCAATGGGAAAAGGATGGTATTTTTTTGCGGAATCTGTTACTATAGGGATGGCTTTTTACAATGGCGGATAGGTGCAGTAGTGGTTAAACTCGACTTTGAATTACAGCATCTATCTGAGTCGGCAGATTTATATATTTGCACACGTGGTATAAATTTGTCAGAATAGCATGTGTGCGGAAATGAGGACAAAATGACAAAGAAAGAGTATGCTGGGTATGAGTATGTGGAAAATGGTGTGTGTGCTGCACAGGGATTTACGGCTAATGGATTGAATTGCGGTATTAATCCGGTAAAAACAAAAAATGATCTTGGAATGATATTTAGTGAGAAGGAATGTACAGCAGCAGCAGTATATACTCAAAATAAAGTGAAGGGTGCACCTATTTTGGTGACGAAAGCAAATCTTGCGCAAAGTGGTGGCAAAGCACAGGCAGTGATCGTGAATTCGAAGAATGCGAATACCTGTAATGCCAATGGCGTAGAAGTGGCAAATGCCGTTTGTAAGTTAACAGCTGACGAATTGGGGATTACAGCAGATCGTGTTATTGTTGCTTCAACCGGTGTCATCGGAGCACCAATGTCTGTAGAGCCGTTTGCAAATGCTATGCATGAACTCGCAGAGGGATTAAGCATCGATGGACACGATGCTGCGGCAAAAGCAATTATGACAACAGATACCGTACAGAAAGAGGTGGCAGTAGAATTTCTTTTGGATGGTAAGAAATGTAGACTAGGTGGCATGGCAAAAGGCAGCGGCATGATCCATCCTAATATGGCTACCACTCTTAACTTTGTCACGACGGATGTGGCAATTTCCGGAGAAATGATACAGGCGGCATTATCAGAAATTGTTAAAGTTACATACAACTGTTTGAGTATAGATGGTGATACTTCCACAAATGACATGGTTAGTGTTATGGCAAATGGTTTAGCCGGAAATGCAGAGATTACCGAGAAAAATGCTGATTTCGATCTGTTTAAAAAAGCATTGTACGTTGTTATGGAGAATATGACCAAAATGTTGGCAGCAGATGGAGAGGGTGCTTCTAAATTTTTAGAATGCTCTTGTGATGGCGCACCGGATCAGGAAACAGCAATTGTTGTGGCGAAGAGTGTAATCCGATCCCCATTGTTTAAATGTGCTATGTTCGGAGAAGATGCTAACTGGGGAAGAATCCTTTGCGCAATTGGTTATGCGGAAGCGGAGTTCGATATTGACAAAGTGGCAGTAGAGTTGGAGTCAGAAGTCGGAACAGTAGCAGTATGTAAAAATGGTGCAGGGGTTGCTTTTTCCGAGGAAGAAGCGGCCAAAATATTGAACAAAGATGAAATTTATATTCATGTTCATTTGAATCAGGGCGAAGCATCTGCTAAGGCATGGGGCTGTGATCTTACATACGATTATGTGAAGATAAACGGAGATTACCGCTCTTGATAAACGGGGACAGCCGTTCCAGATAAACAGGGACTGTCGCTCCAGATAAACAGGGACTGTCGCTCCAGATAAACAGGGACTGTCGCTCTAGATAAACAGGGACTGTCGCTCCAGATAAACAGGGACAGTTGTTCCGGATAAACAGGGGCAGCCGTTTGTGATAACGGGAGTTTATTATTCCTGGCAAACGGACGGAAAGTTAAGTGCTGTGTGCCTCCCAAAACTTGAGCAAGTGTTCAGTCATAGTCTCAGGGGTGACTGTATAATGCGGAAACCACTCACGTGGGAAGAGGGATTGATAACTGCCCTGCAAAAAACGATCGTCTAATAAAAGGATACAACCATAGTCCTGCTCGGTTCGGATGACACGTCCGGCTGCTTGCAGGACTTTATTCATGCCCGGATATTGGTATGCATAAGAAAAACCATGTCTGGTGTTTCTTATTGTTGCTTCGTCGTTTTCAGAACCTGTTGAAAATGATGAAATTTCCCCGTCAAAAAATTGTCGATAGAGTTCATTTTCATTGCAAACCATTGGCAGACCTGTTCCCACAATCACAGCACCTATCAGTCGTTCTGCCTTCAAATCTATTCCTTCGCTAAATATTCCGCCCAAGACGCATAATCCTACAGTCGTTGTGGTGGGAGATTCTGAAAAATGCGCCAGAAACTCTTCTCGTTCTTGCTCATCCATTGTGGCATTTTGTGTAAGCAGAGTCAGATCTTGACTGGCATCAGAGGAGGCGATCATATCATAGATATCCTGCAGCATCTTATAGGATGGAACAAAGACCATATAGTTGCCCGATCTGGCATGCACAAATCGTAATATATAGTCTACAATTCGGGCATACATTGCAGCTCCGCGTCGACTGTATTTAGTGCTGACATCCCGACCGACCAGTAATAGTCGGTTGTGACCAGGGAACGGTGATGGGGCATAGATAGCGTAATCTTCAGGGCGGCTTGCCAGTTGCTCTCTATAGTATTGAATAGGAAGCAGTGTTGCGGAGAAAAAAATAGCGGAGCGTCCCATGGCAAGGTACTGTTCCAGGTTGGCAGATGGATTCATACATTGTAAATGAACACAGAAATTGCTGTTATCATTATAGTCGCAATAAATCAGATAGTGTTCATCAACCAACTCATATACATTTACAAAGGAACGGATGTTAAAGTAAAAATCCAGTAATTGGCTAAATTGTTCCTCCGATAATTTTTTCTCACTGAAAGAGGGATCTTGTAAAAACTCATCCATTACACTTTGAAGTCGAAGTAAGCGTCCTAACAAAGCATCTGTCATAGACAGTGTGCAGATGAGAAGTTCGTCACATTGTCTTTTCAGATCTAAAAGTGCACGATTTACACTTTCTAAAGAAGCTGTGATCTTTTTGCTTTTGGTTTTAAGGAGACGTTTGGCCTCTAACACGTCTTCTTTGATCAAAACTGCAGAGTACATATCGCGGGCACGGTCCACCAAATTGTGTGCTTCATCTACTAAAAAAAGCTTCGCTGTACTTCCGGCAGCGCCATCTGAAAAAAAGCGTTTGAGGTGGCTATCCGGGTCAAAGGCATAATTATAGTCGCCGATCACAGCATCGCACCAAAGAGAAGCATCCAGACTGAGCTCGAAAGGACATACTTCATGCTTTAAGGCGTATTGCGTTACGATATCACGAGTGATCTGTGATTCGTGAGTGATAAGATCATATACGGCATCGTTAATACGGTCAAAATGACCTTTGGCACGTTCGCAATTTGCCGGATGACAGTTTGCTTTCTCTAGAATGCAGATCTTATCTTTGGCAGTTAAGGTGATACTTTTGAGGGCTGCATGGTGGTTGGCCAGAAGTGCGAAGGTGTTTTCAGCAACCGTACGAGTAATCGTTTTGGCGGTCAGATAAAAGATTTTCCCTGTCAAATGTTCCCCCATTGCTTTAACAGCGGGAAATATTGTTGCAATTGTTTTGCCTACGCCGGTAGGGGCTTCGATATAGAGCCGTTTTTGTCGTAGGATAGATTGGTAGACACCTTTCACAAGATCGGCCTGTCCGTTACGATATACAAACGGAAATTCCAACGGGCGTATAGAGGCATCGCGTTCTTCTTGCCAGTGTATCTGCCAAGCAAGCCACTTTGCGTATTCCGTTAATAATGTTTCATAAAATTGGTGAAGGTCCTCATAGGTGATCACTTCATAAAAATAGCGGATATCTTCCGTGGGAATATGACAATAAGTGATGCGGATACCAATGGATGAAAGGTGTTCCTGCGAGGCATAAATATACGCATAACACAGCGCCTGAGCACGGTGAACGGCAATGGGCTCGTACATTGTGTGTACATTACGATATATGCCCTTGATCTCATCAATAAAGTCAGTAGGTGCCTCGGAATCATCATGAATTATAGTGCGGCATGGGATTATCGGATGGGTATGCTCGGCCTCGGTTTCTAGGGGGATCTCGCTTGAAAAGTCAGCAAAATCGTACAGCCTTGGAAGTAGAGCTTTCGGGAATATGCCGTCAGCGCGTCCTTCCACGGATATTGCAAACGAAAGGTTATCATAGCACACAGAGGATGTGTATTTTAATGGGACTTCGGCATGGTATTGTGATCCCATCTGCTTTTGTAGCTTTTTGTGAATGCGAGTGCCTTCCTGCATAGCATCAGTATCTCGGATGCCGGTAGAAGAAGATACAATATCACCGGAGCGTAATATAAATTCCACCAAGTCGCGGACAGATACTTTACATGTGTGCATAAGAGCCTCCTTCTTTCCTGGACTACTGTAATAGTTCTTCCAACATATCTCGATCCCACAGAACAACACCTATTTTATCTGCCAGCTTGCGTGCGCTTCCGGTAAAATATTGGTTGGTAAGTACCATTGCGACATGG
>ERZ857969.4216-NODE-4216-length-12973-cov-2.531042_pt1 | contig 12973 bp, 11 predicted proteins | sample MGYA00519864_ERZ857969 | MGnify/ENA primary metagenome ERZ857969 (study PRJEB31778, sample SAMEA3449382) | human gut metagenome | biome: human gut; feature: human-associated habitat; material: faeces | place: United Kingdom | collected 2010/2012 ... | reverse complement strand
TCTTCAGTGAACTTTCGAATTCTTTCTATTGTATCTTTTGTCATCTTACATTTTCCTCCGTGTTCATTTCGTTTTTATCATCTATTCAAAATAAATTTTACAATTAGCCAAGCTTTCTTTCAAACGTATATATGCCTCATACGTAGGCGTCGTTCCCTCAAGGAAACCACTTTGATAAGCATAACTTCTTTTAATATCATTACGAGTCAAAATATAACTTAAATTCTCTACTGTAATTCCACTACAATTCCTTACAATGTATATTCCGTCATTTCGGTCATACTCATCTAACAGCTCTGGATAATGTGTTGTAAAAATCAAGATCCCCCCATTTTTGTTAAAGCGGCTGTCCATAAAGAAACGAACCAAAGTCGTCACTATTTCTTTATTGAAATGATTTTCAATCTCATCCACCAGAAGATATCCACCTGATTGAAGTACTTCTTTTACCATTGAAAATGTAATAATAAAGGCACATGCTGAATGAAGAATCAACGATCTCTGTATTTGCAACCTTCCAGATGATCATTTACCATCCCTATGGATTGTAAGAATGAATATGTAATCACAGGGCCTACAAAAGCAATTCCTTTTTTCTTCATGTCAAGAGCCATCTTACGAGACACATCTGAAACTGTCGGTATCTGCTCTACCATCTTCCAATGACCATCTATGACATTATTCCCAGTAAAATGCCACAAGTACGCGTCAAATGATCCGTATTGAGCTTGAATTTTTTTTACTGCCTGTGCATTCTTGCGCACACTGAATATCTTACTGCGATTGCGTATGATTCCTGAATCCAGCATAAGATTCTCAAGTTCCTCATCTGTCATTTCACTGCATGCATTGATTTGAAAATCATGGAATGCAGCACGATAATTTGCTCTCTTATGCAAAATTGTTTTCCACGATAAACCTACACTTGCTCCTTCAAGACAAAGCATCTCAAACTGAAAATTGTCATCATGATTTACTTTGCACCACTCATTGTCGTGATATTCCTCCAATATCGGATCGCCCTCATACCACGCGCGACATCTATTTTTTTCTCTTTCCATATATACTACTATATGTCCTCTCTCATTATTTGCTATTATGACTATTATAAAACAGCTACTATAGAGACTCTTATCAAAGCATCAACCTGATTTTCTCTATCAATGCTTTATCCGCTGGAAGCCAATCCACACTATCAAGAGATTCCTTCGTCAGCCACCTTGCCGCTTCGTGTTCTTTTAGCTCAAGTTTGCCGCTTACGATTTCACACCAAAAGCAATCCATTGACAAATGAAAATTCGGGTAATCGTATTCAATCGTATCAATGCGTTCCTTCACCGATATCTCAGTATCGAGTTCTTCCTGTATTTCTCTTTTTAATGCCGCCTCGGGTGTTTCCCCGGTTTCTATCTTTCCACCAGGGAATTCCCATCCATCTTTCCATTCACCGTAGCCGCGCTGCGTGGCAAGGATCTTTCCGTTCTGACGAATGACAGCTGCTACTACTCTTATTGTCTTCATGTTTTTTTCATTTCCTTTTTTAACATATTCTTCATTTTTATTTATAGTCTAGTCTTGTCACCACACACAATTCATTTTACCATGCAGATAAACTTTTCACATAGCTTCATTTTGTATATTTCTATGGTAATCATTAATATCGAATTTCCTCCTATAAGCACCTCCTTACCTCAATATTAATATTACTTTTCTATTCTAAGCGTTGTAAAATATCTGTTAAATTTTCTATAAACCATTGATACTGTAACTTTTGAATTTTATCCAGTTCATCTTCAGATTGTTTCTTAATTTCTTGTAAAAGTTCATCTATCGCTGAATAATCATCCATAACAAATTGTTTTATATTTACAACTCGATATAACACTACAAAAGCTCCCCTAATATCATCTTTTTGTTCTGGCGAACTTTTTGCAAACATATTTGCAAGCCGCGGAATATCTAATTTTTTTGCAAAGCAGCCTTGTTTATAAAATAAATTCACATTTTTAGAAACATATGAGTAAAAGCTCTCTGCTTGCTCTGGTAAATAATCAAATTCTGGTATACTTTGCATGTTTTCTTTCAAAGCATTTTCCATTTGCTTTCTAAGTTCTTCATATTCTTCTCGAACAGAATAATTTTCCTCCCCAGGTACAATTTTAAAAATATGTTCTAACCTTAATTTATCTCCCCGACCTTCCAAATTACTGACCAATCGCATCTTCGCTTCTTCTATATTAACTCCCAAAACATCTTTCACAATTATTAAATAGACAGCAATTGACCCATAATCATAGAAAGAAATATCACTTATATTTTCCAATCTCCTAGTAATAGATTGAACTGCATTTTTAACATCTTCCTCATAATGCCTATAATAAGCAGATAAAACTAGCAGATCTGGATCATTATTACTTTTACGTTCATCATATAATTTTTTTTGCTGAAAAGCCTCATTTGCCGCCGGTATTTTTGCAATATCCAAGCTTTGCCATATAATATACTCATAGCAAAATTTAAAAAGTGGTGCTCTTTCATTGCCTAAATTAACAGAATAATTTTCTTCTCCATCCCAATGCATAATTTTTCCCGATTTTAAACGAAGTGAAAAAATAATAATGCCATAAAATATGCATTGATTGAAATCATCATCATAACTTTCCGGCAATTTTTCAAAAATATCCACGGTCTTTTGACATGCAAAAATAAACGAGCGCAAATTATTACTCTTATAAATCCATAATAATTGGCAAATATCTTGTACATGACTTTCATCTGCAAATTTACTTAAAAGTGAGTCCTTGTAATTTAAAATAATAGACTTCACAGCTGACTTAAAATCTCCTTCAAATTGTAAAGTATCTCCTATAGTTTTTTCTTTTACAGCAAAGTATTTTTGTGTTTTTTCCGTATAAGCTCTAGATCTAGCAACGTCCAAAGAATCCTCTGCAGTCTTTTTTCTACTCAAAACGTCATTATCATTTGATACATATTCAATAAGTTCTTTCTCATTTACAACCAACAATACTTTAATTCTATCCTGTTCAACTAAGCTATTAACATACCCCAGCAATTCCAATATATTTATCTGAGTTCGTTCTATATCTTCTATAATAATTAGTTTTCCTGACAAATTAACGGACTCATAAATCTTCTGCATGTCTTCTTCTGAACAACTCAAATCAATTCCAAAACAACTTGTAATACCTTTCCAAACTGTTTTTGCCATCATTTTACCAGTCGCAGTAATCTCATTTTGGGATTGTAATTTTTTTGCTCTTAACTCCAGATAAATGCTTTTACTAATCTCAGCAACACTATTCATTCCATATAATGATATTACTAAACACTGAGCAATTTTCTGCGTTTGAAGAAATGGAACAAGTTCATGTTGAATATAATGACTTTTTCCTATTCCCCAGTCGCCTGAAAGCATAATTGCATTTTGGGTCTTATCTTTTTCAATATAGTGTTTAATATATTGTGTTATTTCATTATTTGTCATTTTCTTACCTCTCCCTCCATTTTATTTTATAATAATTCTAATTTTCTTTATCCCCTTCTACTGCCTTTTTCACAAAATACATCTGCTCATCGGATAGCTCTGGATAAACTACTTGCTTTCTTGAAGTTCGTGTTCTTTTTATCGGTAAAGTGTCCCCCATAATACGTCCTCCTCCAATTTGTTTTAATTCCATTTAACCTCTATTACGTATAAAATCATTATATTGATTTTGACATTCTTAGTCAACTGTTTAACAGACGAAGATTGATGTATACTGTATACACTAATAAAGTGATTAAAAAGGGACAGCCAAATTTTCCGCTTCCCCATTATAAGATTTTCTAATAATATACTCCACTATATTGGAGTATAAAAAACAGGTGACATACAAAACTTGTATATCCCCCATTCATTTATAATTCTATTCTGCTGTTCTTACACAAACATCTGTTGCAACAGACCTTTTTTCAATTCTTCCCATGCAGCTAATGTTGCTTTCTGCTTCTCGATTACATCATCTAATGTTGAAAGGCAATCAGCAATTTTTTGTTGTTCTGCAAGACAAGGAAATTGCAATTCTCTATGTTCCATAGCATTTTTTGTAATGTGAACCATTGTTCCGCCTGTTCTTTGAGACTTATTTTTTTCCACATCATATAACAAATAATAATTTAAAAATATTTTAGAAATTATATTTTCATCAAATTTTAATTTCCAAATATGATAATGATAAATACATTTTTCACCATAATAAATTCTTGGTCCAAATGTAGCACTCCATGCATAAATGAGATCTCCATTTTCTATGTATTTATCATTATCTAATTCTAAATCGGAATAGTAATAACTATCATTCGTAAATAAGTTTCCAACTCGCAACACCAAATATTTTCCTGAATTAAGTAATTCATCCTGCTTATATGCTCTACCATTAATAAATTGTACATCATCACCAAGCTTCTTTTCTTCCCAATCTGGAAACTCACTTCCATCGTCTGCTTTGAATCTTACTTCCTGACTAAACAATTTCTTCATCACACCTTTTCTTAATTCTTTCAGTTTTTCAAGCTTACGCTGATGAAGGGTGATAAGGTGGTCTAGTTGCTTAAAATAAGCTCCAATTTTCTGTTGTTCAGAAATATTAGTTGGCAACATTAGATCTGTTTTAAAGAAATCTGCTGGAGTAATATTTAATAGACCATGGTTTCTCGCACCTTCTGCTGCAATTGCCTGAACACCCTTATGCCATAACTCTGTACTGTAATATGTAGCCAAATAATCAGAACTAGTTTTGTCTTCATCCAGAATTTTGAAAACAATGTAAAGTGTTGATAATACGCCATTTTCGTAACGGTCAAGTCGTTTGATTGCACCCCAAGGAGCATCAGAAGAAGTGCTCTTATTGTAAGCAAACTCTCCCTTGCGAATAAGATAATATCCACTCACATCTTTACTTGCTATACGCTTGTCAAAAAATTCATTTTGGTCAATAAGACCGTACTGAGCAGAGATTGTCAAAGGCAAAGTTGATTCAAGATTTTCATTCTTGCGAGTAATACGCTCTACAACTTCATCCAACTTACGCTGTTCCCAATCATCCGTAAATTCTGGAAATCTTAACTTAGGTACTCTTTTCATTTCTTTTTCTTTCATCATTTGTCACCTCGAATTTCTGGGAAATGAAGTCCTAACTGATCAAAGTACCCTTTTAATACTTCCTCGGTCTGAAGAATTTCCTTGTCACAATCTTCAATCTCTTTTACTACAGCCTCTAAATCCACTGGCTCTTCTTCCTCGAATGTGTCAACATATCTCGGAATATTCAGATTATAGCCATTCTCGATAATCTCACTCATATCTGCCACATGAGTAAACTTATCTATATCCACACGCTTTACATACGCATCTACAATCTTATCAATATGCTCTTGCTCTAAGATATTCTGATTTTTTCCTGCTTTGAAGTCTTTGGAGGCATCAATAAATAAAATATTACCTGAATTACCGTTTCTATTGCTTTTCAATACCAATACACACACTGGAATTCCTGTACCATGAAACAAATTTGCAGGTAATCCGATAACGGCATCCAAGCGATTCAGATCTTTTATAATATATTTTCTAATTGTCTCTTCTGCACCACCACGGAATAATACACCGTGTGGTAACAATACAGCTACACGACCATCGGAATCATCCATATGATAAATCATATGCTCAACGAAGGCGAGATCAGCAGCAGACTTTGGAGCCAACTTTCCAGCTCCACTATATCGTGGATCGTCTTCAAATTTTTTATCAGCAGACCACTTCAAACTATACGGTGGATTGCAAACCTGTACGGTCAATTTCAAATCATCACCATACTTATCATCTTTTAGTGTATCACCTTTATAGATATCAAAATTTTGCCAGTCTACACCATGCATAATCATATTCATTCTTGATAAGTTGTATGTTGTAGCGTTCAGCTCCTGTCCGTAGAAATGGCCAACTTTATGTGTAGTCAAATGCTTCTGAACTTCCAACAACATAGATGCAGATCCGCAGGTGCAATCACCGACAGTCTTTGCTTCGTCCAGTCCAAGGGATGCAAGTGTCGCACAAAGCCTACTCGGTCCAGCAGGTGTAAAGAACTCTCCACCTTTCTTTCCAGCATCAGAAGCAAACAGACCAATTAAAATCATATACGCTGTTCCCAACACATCAAACTGAGAATCCTGCAAATCAAAATCAATATCTGATACCTTGACCATAACGCGACCAATCATATCGGTACGATCTGCTACTGTCTCACCAAGACGTGCATCCTGTAGACGCATATCATTAAATAATCCATCAAATGCTTTGTTAGATTCATAACCCATTGTAGAACCTACAAGGTCATTGATTGCTTTTTCAAAATCTTCCACACTAAATTTATCTGCATCATTATCAAATTTGGTAATCTTACGAATTAAATTACGGAACAAATTTTCCGGCTTAATGACATATCCCAGTTTGGATAACGACCATTCTTCTACGACAGGTCTGTACTCGTCATCTTTAAACGCTTCTTCATATGTTACTCCATCATTTTTAAGGATTTCTGCCATGTACATTTCTGTACGCTCTGACAGATAACGATAGAATATTACTCCCAAAATATAATTTTTGAACTCACTAGCATCCATTTGTCCTCGTAACTCATTGGCAATTGCCCAGAGCTTCTGAGAAAGCTCATTTGCCTGTGCCTGATATGTATTTGTACTTACCATAATTATTCTCCCTCTGCTTTATATTTGTTATAGGTATCTTCCACAAATGACTTCACTAATTTTGTCAGCTTCGTCATTTTCAAAAGCCCTATCTTATATGCTGTCAGCCTCTTACGAATATCATCATCTGAAATCGTGTTGTGGAACACATATTCCGTAAATAACTCTGATACAATGCTATAATCAATCTTATTACTGAATGCAAATTCTTCCATATCAGCCTTCATCTGTTCTTTCTCAAACTGTGTAAATGCTTCCATTATATCTGCATCCTCTGGCAAATCATAAAATCTGGTCAAAATGAATTGTCTCATGACCTCTTTCTTTAATCGTAAAGATTCATTGTCAGAACGCTCCATCTCACGCAAAATTAAATCAACATCCTGCTGCTTTTCTTCCTCTGATTTGTCGCGCGTATTCGCATTTTTCAGCAAATTTAAGATGTATACAACATTAATACGGTCTGTTCGAACAAGTTCAATATCAAAATCCACATCTACCGGCACAGGTACTTTCGGATTTGGATTATGTGTCTGATCCCTGTAATACAGATACCAGCTTTTAAATCCTTCATATTCATTTTCATCCATCACAACCGCAAGATCATCCCAGTCAAACTTAGAAAATGTCTTCAATGTTGCAAGAGTCTTTGCCATGGAACGAAACGCAATAATAAACATACGAATTTCATCTTCTGATTTGAGCTGACCAGCTGCATCTACATCTACTGTAATCTTCCGCAATATTGGTTCCTGATTTATCCACTGATTCACATAATACTCATAATTTTCAAGCAGATATTCATTTGGATCTCCATCCCCTGAGAACAGAGTCAGCGCATCATCCTGCCACTGCTTGATATTTCTGTACGATACAATCTGTCCAAACTGCTTTGTCACCTTATCTACACGGTTTGTACGGCTATATGCCTGTACAAGTGAGTGCCAGATAAGATTCTTGTCCAGATACAGCGTATTCAATGGCTTTGCATCGAATCCGGTCAGGAACATATTAACTACCAAGAGAATATCAACCTGCGGTAAATCCTTCTGTTTCAATCTCTTTGCAATATCTTTTCTGTATGCATCAAATGTATCAATCGTAAATGCTGTATTGTATAAAGCATTGTAGTCCTGCATACAGCGGTCAAGAAGTTCCTGTGAATGTTCATCTGCACCATCATCCATATCTTCATTTGCCTGATAGGAAAAGATTGCAGCCACTTTCAGCTTCTTATCATCTGGTACCGCATCGTTCATCTTCCTGAACTCATCATAATACTTTCCAAGGGTCTGAATCTTATCCACTGCGAACAGTGCTGTATAAATATCCTTTCCCTGTGGATGCACATGCTGTTCATGATGCTCAAAGATATGCTTTGCAATGCCAGCAATACGCTCATCATCATGGTACAGAGGTTCCATGTCGATTTTATGACGCTTGCAGTATTCCGGGTCATCCAGCTGTTCCGGGTCAATACCCTTTACAGCAAGATTCCTTGCAAAGATGGTACGCTGATACTCTACTGAGAATCTAAGCACGTTACCGTCTGCAATCGCATCCTTAATCATGTATTTATGCAAGCATGAATCCAGCTTATCTCCTGCATGGAAAATATCAGCTGTGGTACGACCATCCGCACCCTTGTTTTTCTCAAAAATCGGTGTTCCAGTGAATCCGATGTAATTTGCTCTTTCAAAATGCTTTTCAATCTGACCATGCATCTTTCCGAACTGGGAACGATGACACTCATCAATGATAAATACAACCTTCTTATTCTTGTATGCATCCATTACAGCTGCATATTTTGGATTCTTAACAGCATTTGCCATTTTCTGAATTGTTGTGACAATCATCTTTTTCTCAGATGATTTCAGCATGCTGATAAGTACAGCAGTGCTGTCCGTATTGTCTACACAGTCTTTTTCAAAACTGTTGTATTCATCAACGGTCTGGTCATCAAGGTCTTTTCTGTCAATCAAAAATACGACCAAATCTACCATTAATTCATCACGCAAAAGCTGTGCCAGCTTGAATGATGTCAGCGTCTTTCCTGAACCTGTGCAGGCAAATACATAACCATTCTGATTTACTTCCAGTACACGCTTCTTTGCAGCCTTTACAGCGTAAATCTGATATGGTCTCATGACCATCAATACAGGCTCCGTGGTCTTAATGACCATGTATTTATCCATCATCTCTGTAATAGCTGATTTACGGAAAAATTCACCTGTGAATGTGTTCAGGTCATTGATACGTGTATTCTTTTCATCTGTCCAGAAGAATACAAGAGATTTCAGGATTGGATTGTACTGACCGTCCATCATCTCATTCTCATTACAGAAATACTTCGTCTGTACAGAATTGCTGACTACAAACAGCTGCAAATATCTAAAAATACCCTTGAAAGAAAACTTTCTGTATCTGTTAATCTGATTGATTGCTTCGTTGATTTCCACGCCGGGGCGTTTCAATTCAATCTGTACAAGCGGTAAACCGTTGATAAGGACAGTCACATCATAACGATTCTTATAAACTACATCGTCTTTGTGTGCCTTGTCCATTGTGACCTGATGTGTTACCTGATAGATATTTCTATCTGTATCACCTGAGAAGAAATCAATATACACTGATTCTCCATTATCCAGCTGTAACACATATTTATCACGAAGAATCTTTGCTGATTCATACACAGAATGATTATCTACATGAATTATAATGCGGTTAAACTCAGCATCTGAAAATGATGCATCATGTCCTTTTTCTGCCAGCTTCTTTGCATTGAACTTTGCAAGCTGTTCACGGAAATTGGCAAGCACATCATCATAGTTATCTAATTTTATGAATTTGTATCCGATACCTTCTAAACGGTCTATGAAAATATCTTCAACTTCGTATTCAGAAGTATGTGCCATACTTTGGTATGCTCCTTCTTTTCTATATATACTTTATATCTATTTTGATGGATATATGGATAACTCTACGAGTTACCAACATAACCACAAAATCTACTACTGCGGATTCCATTCCACATATCTATCCATACATGTATTACCAATTGTGATTGTTTATGTATTCATCAGCAGCTAATCTGAAAAACGCAGACAGGCTCAAACCGTGTGCTTTTGCTTTTGTGGTTTCTTCTAGAAAATTCATTTTTCCCTGTTCATTGAATTTATCCACAATCAATTTTAATTCTTCAGAAATCATATTTTTTACCTTCCTCCAAGTTTTTCACTTAGCAATTAATACCTTTTCTAAAACACCACAACAGGCAGTCTTCTACATATCGTAATAACAATAATGCATCTTCTTTGCTAGCGACATCTTCGTGATGTGTTCCCAATCCAGACTTCACACTATACATGGTCTGAAATAAACGGAATCTGTTTGCACCTTTTTTGTTTGTAATCCAATATGTATATATTTTCTTTATAGATGTAAGCTGTGCTCCGTTCTCAATAATTGTCTCACCAGTTGCATTCAGAATGCCTTTAATATAATCATTATTAACTGTATCTAATTTTTTGAAAAAGTTCTCAAAAAGCGACCTACAGTTTTCGATACAACTTACATACTGACCTGAACCAAAATTTGAAATAGCTTCATCGTAAAGAATTACCAAATCTGAATGATGCGTTACTAACATAGAACGTAAATATGTAACATCTGCATTTCTTTGCTGCGCACCACCAGAAGCAGGAATAAGAGAATAATTTATTGTTTCGTAATAATCATCCTCCTCGACAGTTTCAAGCAACTCATATCCAATTACATTGAGGTAGTTCGTTAACTTCTCATACTGCTGCTCATCTATCTGATGAATACTTTCCAAAATTGTGTTTAAAAATCTTAACAACGCTGTTTCATCGGATTCTATTTTCTCACAGATAGACATACATGTGTATTCTGGATTATACTGGTCATTTCTGTTTTGATAACCTCTGTTATACCAATAAGGACATAATCTATTTTCATATTCTTCTATAAATGATGATAATCCTGCTTTTTTAAGCAATACTTCACCATCATCGTTATTGTCAATGAATCTATTCATAATTTTCCCGAAAATGCTGTAAATATTTGAACGTGCTATTCTTTCCTTTGTATCAATCATATACTTTCCTCCTTCTTTAACATCTAATCCACTGCCTGCTATATTGCCAACAGTCGAGTTGCCGGATTAGACAACATCTAAATCACTCACTCAAATTGAGTTTGCACCCTAGATAACATTTATACTAGTGCCACAACCCACGACATCTAATCCAAAGCCTAAACCCTCTGATCGTTTTTACAGTAGATATGTTTCAATATAAGAAATACGGACTTTCATGAGCTATTGCCTAATCTCAAAAAAAGCCCGGAAATACGCCACTTTTCAGCACTTGATTTTATTTTCTTGACAGCAAACAGACCGTCTCCACATGCCCCGTCCTACCAAACAGATCCACGCCCTTGACCTTGACCGTCTTATACCCCAACTCTTCCAGCACAGCACAGTCCCTAGCAGCAGTAGCGTGATTGCAGGATATCATAACTATCCTGTCAGGGGACATTTTTGCCATGTACTCCAGTGCGTCCCTAGTGCAGCCCTTTCTTGCAGGGTCAGCTATTATCACATCTGGTCGCTCGCCACGGCTGTAAAGTATCTCTGCTATCTTTCCTGCGTCACCACATATAAATTCCGCATTTGTGAGATTGTTTGCTGCGGCATTTCGCTTTGCATTGTCTATTGCAGATTGTATTATCTCAACACCTATGAGCTTTTTCACCTTTTTGCTCATTGACAAACCAATCGTTCCTGCACCGCAGTAAAGATCAAGAAGAGTTTCCTTTCCTGTCAGCTGAGCATAATCTGCGGCAATTTCATAAAGCCGCTCCGCCTGAATTGTATTTATCTGATAAAATGACAGCGGTGATATCTCTATATCATTTCCACACATGGTATCGTGTATCGTGTCGCTTCCATACGCAGTAACAAGCTTCTGTCCGAGTATACAGTTGGTCTTTCGGCTATTCTCATTGAAAACTATACTCTTTATATCAGCATATTTTTTGCAAAGCTCACCCACAAGCACATCAAATACGCCACGCTTTTTAAGGTCGGTTATAACAAGACAGACCATTATCTCACCTGAGTGTTCGCCACGCCTGAGATAAATATGCCTGAGCAGACCGCTTCCCGTTTCCTCGTTGTATGCCTTTATCTTCCGCTTGTTCACATAAGCCATTATTTCATCGGCTATTGCCTTGAATACAGCAGGCTGTAATGCACAATCAGTGTGATCGCATACATGATGAGAACGCCTTGAATAGAATCCGCAAACTGCCCTGCCGTCCTGCTCTGCTACAGGGTACTGCGCCTTGTTACGATAGCCAACAAGCTGTTTACAACCCTCAAATCTGTCATATTCAGGATAAAGCTTACCAATACGCTCAAATGAATCCTTTATGAACTGCTCTTTTACACGGCATTCTTCCTCATAGCTCATGTGACGAAAACAACAACCGCCACACCTTGAATACACAGGGCAATCGTTCTTCGTTCTTTCAACCGAACGACTTACAATATTTTCGATAATGCCATAGCAATACGTTTTGCAGACCTTGACTATCCTGCATTCGATAACGTCGCCAATAACAGTAAAAGGCACGAAAACAGCAATGCCCTCGTGCTTTCCTACTCCGTTGCCCTCATTTGTCATACCGCTTATTTCAAGCCTGATAATCTCATTTTTCTTTAGCATAAAATTCCTCTATCTCATTTTTTCGCTTAAGCATAAGCTCAAAATGCTTATTGTATTCCAGCGGAAATTTGTAATTGAACACACGCTCCAAACGTCCGCCCTCTTTGTCAACAAGCTTTGTCGAGCCACCTGCACCCATTGCAAGAATGGTTTGAACCTCTTCCATTATATAGATATTATACAAACTCTCGTGACCCTGCTTTGTCCAGCCTATATTTTCAAGATTTTCAAGCATATTTTTCTGTCTGTAGAGATAATAAGGCAGATAGCCGCTTTCAAGAAGTCTTTTTGTGGCATACTCTACCATTTTATCGGCTGGATTTTTCAGCACTTCCCTGTCGCCACTGTGATTTAGCCTAGCCGCACGCTTTATGGAAAGTGTGTGTACAGTGATATTCTCAGGAGCAAGCTCGATAAGCTTATCAATGGTATTCTCAAAGCTCTCCACTGTGTCTGTTGGC
>ERZ857969.4205-NODE-4205-length-12983-cov-20.156327_pt1 | contig 12983 bp, 8 predicted proteins | sample MGYA00519864_ERZ857969 | MGnify/ENA primary metagenome ERZ857969 (study PRJEB31778, sample SAMEA3449382) | human gut metagenome | biome: human gut; feature: human-associated habitat; material: faeces | place: United Kingdom | collected 2010/2012 ... | reverse complement strand
CCACATGCCGATCTTCAACATCCGCGAGATCATGCGCCAGCGTTACGAGGAGCAGTCCTACGCCAACTCGATGCAGAGCGAGGTGGTGGGCAAGGTTTCGGTGATCCCGGGCGAGGTCGAGCGGTTTTACAAGTCGATTTCGAAAGACAGCCTGCCGACCATCGCCGACCAGTACGTCTACGCGCAGATCACCAAGTTCCCCAAGTCGATGACCGCTGCCAAGCAGCGCACCCGCGAACGGCTGCTGGACATGCGCGAGCGCGTCATCACCGGCTCGGCGAAGTTCGAGAACCTGGCCCGCATGTACTCGCAGGACCCCGGAACGATGATGCGCGGCGGTGAGATGGACCCCTCGCCGCTGGCCAGCCTCGACCCGTCGTTCGCCGCGGCGCTCGAAAACATGAAGCCCGGACAGATCTCCGAGGTCGTCGAATCGCAGTTCGGATTCCACATCATCCAGCTGTTGGACAAGCGCGGCCAGCTGTACCATTTCCGCCACATCCTGCTGCGCCCGGTCTACACGACCGAGGAGCTGGGCGAGTCGCTCAACCTGCTGGACAGCATCGCCAACCTGATCCACAAGGATTCGCTCACCTTCGAGAAAGCGGCCTTGCAATACTCCGACGACGCGCAGTCGAAGATGAACGGCGGCATCGTCTCGAACCACGACATTCTGGAGCGATTCAACGCCTTCGACGCCAAACTGACCGTCACGAAGTTCCTCAAGGAGGATTTCGGACGTTTCAAGAGTCTCGACGACTACAACGCCCTCAACCGGCTGAAACCCGGAGAGGTGTCGGACGCCTACCTCACGGAGGACATGCTCGGCAACCAGATGGCCAAGATCGTCAAGCTCGTGGAGATCATCCCCACGCATACGGCCTCGCTCAACGAGGACTACCTGAGGCTGGAGGAGATGGCCTTGCAGGACAAGCAGGACCGGGTCTTCAAGGAGTGGCTCTCGAAGAAGATCGACGGCATGTACGTCTACATCGATCCCGAGTTCCGCGACGGGGAGTTCGAGAACAAACACTGGGTGAAGTAGGCCGTGCGCAGGCTCGTGTCCATAGCCGCTGTGGCGCTGGCTGCCGCCGGCGTGCTTTCGGCGCGCAGTGTCATGCAGGCTCCTGCGCCCGGGGAGGGCGAGAAGAAGCTCATCGACCTCAAATCGGACCTGATGGGCCCCGTGGCTCCGGGCGACTCGGTGGTCTTTCTGGTGGGCAACTTCGCCGCACAGCACAACGGCGCCGTCATCACCTGCGACTCGGCCGTCCGCTATTCGGACATGCGCATCGAGTTTTTCGGCAACGTGCTCATCAACAAGAATACGACCTACATTTACGGTGACCGGGCCGAGTACGACGGCGAGCTGAACGAGGCGCGGGTCTACTCCGACATCGTCAAGGTCGTCGACGGCGACGCCACGCTCTACACCTATAAATTCCTGTTCAACACGAAGAAGAACATCGGCGAATTCGCCGACGGCGGGGTGATGCTCAACCGCGAGAACCTGCTCGAATCGGTCCGCGGCTACTACTATGCCGACACGAAGGAGCTGATCGCCGTCGACCGCGTCGAAATGCGCAACGACGAATACGAACTCAAGGGCGATTCGGTGGTTTACAACATGGCTACCGACAACGCCTTTTTCTTCGACCGCACCAACATCTGGAACAAGGACGGCGACTACCTCTATGCCGACCGCGGTTCCTACGACAAGGCCGATACGCTCTACATCGTGACGCGCAACGGCTATATCCTGACCGAAAAGCAGGAGATCTGGAGCGACAGCCTCCATTACTACCGCGCCGAGGACCATGTGATCCTGCGGCGTGATTTGCAGCTGGACGACGCCGAACACAAGGTGATCGCCTTCGGCGACTACGGCGAGTACTGGAAGGAGCCGGGAAATGCGTTCCTCACGCGCCGGCCCGCGGTGGTGAGTTACGACCTTTCGCAGGGCGACTCGCTTTTCATGCGCGCCGATTCGATGTACCTCTTCACGATCAATGAAAACGCACTGCGCCGGGCCGCCGCTGCGGCCAAAGCCGATTCGCTGGCGCGTCTGAAAACCGATTCCGCCCTTCTCGGGACGCCGCACCACCCGGCCGGGGAGCTTCCCGAAGGCCGTCCTGCGGCGGATTCGCTCGGAAGTCCCCGCGTTCCGGCCGTCGGTCCCGGTTCGCCGGAAGACGCCGCAGGGCCGGATTCGCTGGCCCGGCGGGAGGTCCCCGATTCGCTGCTGGGCGTTTCCGTCCCGGATTCGCTGGCCGTTCCGGCCGTCGATCCGCTCGACACGCTGGTCGGCGATGCCCGGAAAGCCTACCTCAAGGAGCAGGCCGCCAAGTTGAAGGCGGCCCAAAAAGCCGCTGCGGCCAAGGCCAGGAAGGAAAAACTGGAGGAGATCGCCAAAAAACGCCAGGATAAGACGACGGCCAAACTGCTGGCCCAGAAGGAGCGGGAGGAGCGGCGTCTCGCTGCGCGCAAACTCAAGGCCGAGTCGAAACTCCGCGCCCGTCAGGCCCGCGCCGCCCGCAAAGGCAAGGTGATTCCGGTCGATTCCACGGCCCTGCGCGAGATCGACTCGCTGATCGCCCGCAACGACCGGGAGATGGATTCGCTGCTGTTGCAGATGGCCGATTCGCTGGCCGCCGACTCGCTGGCGATGCGGATTCCGGCCGACTCGGTCGATTCGCTCACCGACTCCGCCGACTCGGTTTACCGCCTGATGAAGGGTTTCCGCAATGTGCGCATTTTCCGTTCCGATTTCCAGGCCGTATGCGACTCGATGACGGCTATCAGCACCGATTCGACGATCCACCTCTACATCAATCCCGTGCTGTGGAACCAGGGCAACCAGATCACCTCCGACGTGATGGACATATTCACCGAGAACCAGCAGATCACGCGCGCCGAGTTCATCGGCACTCCGATGATGGTCTCCCAGCTCGACACGGTCCATTACAACCAGGTGGCGGGCAAGCAGATGACGGCGTGGTTCCGCGACAATCAGATCTACCGCAACGACGTGAACGGCAATGCCCAGACGATCTACTACATGCAGGACGGCGAGCCGCCCCAGATCACGGGCATGGGCGTCATCGAGAGCGGCGACTGTTCGTTCTATATCGAGGACAAACAGGTCGTGACGATCGTCTACCGCAAGGACCCCGACTGGAACATCTATCCGATGGACAAGATTCCCGCCGATCAGGAGCTTTACCTCAAGGGGTTCAAGTGGGAGGGCGCGCGGCGTCCGACGCAGGGGGCGGTTTTCGACCGCAGGGTCCGGCCCTCGCAGCGCGAGGAGAAGTCGCATCTCGCACATCCGGATTTCCCGCTTCTGAAAGCCCTCGAGGAGCGCAAGAAGCGGCTGATCGAGGAGCGCCGCTGGGCCGACCGCAACGATCAGGTCGATGCCGCCACCGTGGAGTGGATGCGGGCGCTGGGCTTCGAGGTGGGCCAGCCTCGGGAGTCGGGACCCAAGCTCTGAAAAATTTGAAAAAGGTGAAAAGACGCAAAAACTTTTCACCTTTTTTGTGCTATTTTTGCAGCCGGTTAGCCGTTAATGTCTGTTTTCCCATGAAGAAAAGTCTGATAGCCCTGGCATTCGGGACGTTGGCGCTCGGTATGGCGGAGTTCGTGATGATGGGCATTCTGCCCGACATCGCCCGCAGCCTCGGCGTCTCGATCCCCGAAGCGGGGCACCTGATCTCCGCCTATGCGCTGGGCGTCTGCTTCGGGGCGCCTCTCACGGTGCTGGTGGCCCGCACGCGGCCGCTGAAACACATCCTGCTGGCCCTCACGGGCCTGATCATTCTCGGCAACGCCTGTGCGGCGCTTTCGCCGAACTACTGGACCCTGCTGGCCATGCGTTTCGTATCGGGACTTCCCCACGGGGCCTTCTTCGGCGTGGGGTCGATCGTCGCCGAGCGCGTCGCCGACAAAGGCCGGCGGGCCGAGGCCGTGTCGATCATGGTCGTGGGCATGACCGTCGCCAACCTCTTCGGCGTGCCGCTGGGAACCTATATCAGCGGCGTCGTGACGTGGCGCGCCACGTTCGGGATCGTCGCCGTGTGGGGAGCCGTGGCCATGCTGCTCGTGAATTTGTGGGTTCCGGCTCTGCCCGCGCTGCCCGATACGGGGATGAAGGGGCAGTTCCGGTTTCTGAAAAGCGCCGCTCCGTGGCTGGTGCTGGCGTCGGTGATGCTGGGCAACGGCGGCATCTTCTGTTGGTACAGCTACGTCAGCCCGCTGATGGTCCACACCTCGGGGTTCCGTTCCGAGGACCTGACGCTGATCGTCATGCTGGCCGGTTTCGGCATGTTTGCGGGCAATATCGTCGGCGGTCACTATGCCGACCGGTTCACGCCCGAGAGGGTTGTACGCTTCACGCTCGGCACGGCCTGTCTGGCGCTCGTCGGCATCTTCTTCGGGGCGCATGTCCGCTATCTTTCGCTGGCGCTGATGTGTCTGACTACGGCCTGCCTCTTCTGCGTATCGTCGCCCCAGCAACTGCTGATCCTCGAAAATTCGCGCGGCGGCGAGATGCTCGGCGCGGCGCTCGTGCAGGTGGCTTTCAATCTGGGCAACGCCCTGGGGGCCTACGTCGGCGGCCTGCCGATCGGGCGCGGGCTCGGCTATGAATATACGGCGATTCCCGGCGCGGCTTTCGTGCTGCTGGGGATGACGGCCGCCATGATCTACATCCGTAAATATCCCCGGCATGAACAGCGATAACAGCGAAGAGATCTTTCCCGTGGTCGACGCGGCGGGGAACGTCGTCGGCAAAGCCACGCGCGGCGAGTGCCACGGCGGGTCGATGCTCCTGCACCCGGTGGTGCACCTCCATGTTTTCAATTCGCGCGGCGAACTCTATTTGCAGAAACGCCCCGCCTGGAAGGACATTCAGCCCGGACGGTGGGACACGGCCGTGGGCGGCCATGTGGACTACGGCGAGATGATCGCCGAAGCCCTGCGGCGCGAGGTGCGCGAGGAGCTGGGCATCACGGATTTCGTGCCCGGGGCGGTTGCGGTCTATCCGTTCCGCTCGGAACGCGAATACGAACTGGTCCATGTCTTCCGCACGGTCTACGACGGCGAGGTCCGTCCGAGCGGGGAGCTTGACGGCGGGCGTTTCTGGTCCCCGGACGAAATCCGCGAAAACCTCGGACAGGGTGTTTTCACACCCAACTTCGAAGGCGAAGCCGGATTGATTCTCGGGTGATTCCGTTGTCCGCGCCGGCGTCGTTTCCGGTTTTTCGGCCGCCGCTGCGGTTGAGGCCCGAAAGTTGATGCGGGTACGGGTATGCAGACACTTCTGAAACGTTGGACGCACGCCCTGCTCGAATGGCTGGGCCTGACTTCGGCCACCGGCGATGCGCTCGACCGCTGGGCGGCTTTCGTGCTCGTGGTGCTGGCCGCCGTGGTTTTCGACCTGCTGCTGCAACTGGGCATCGTACACGGGGTGCGGAAACTCGTGGAGCGCACCCGGGCCAAATGGGACGACACGCTTTTCAGCGTTCCGGTTCTCCGGCGCATGTGTCATATTTTGAGCGCCATTCTGCTGGCCGTCGTGCTCCCGGTGGTCTTCGAGGAGAAATCCACCGGGCGCGTCATCGTCCTGCGGTTCATGGAGGCCTATATCGTCTTTTCGGTTTTCCGCTTCGTCAACGCCCTGCTCTATGCCGCCTTCCACATCGCTGCGGCGCGTCCCGCCTGGCAGAACAAACCCATCAAGGGCCTGCGGCAGACGGCGCAGGGCATTGCGCTGCTGATCTGCACGATTCTGATCGTTTCGATCCTGCTCGACAAGTCGCCCGCCATCCTGCTGACGGGACTGGGCGCCTCGGCGGCCGTGCTGATGCTGATTTTCCGTGACAGCATCCTCGGCTTCGTTTCGGGCCTCCAGCTCGCGGCCAACGACATGCTCAAGGTCGGAGACTGGATTTCGATCCCCAAGTACGGGGCCGACGGCAACGTCGAGGAGGTGTCGCTCACGACGGTCAAGATCCGCAACTGGGACAACACGCTCGTCATGCTGCCGCCCTACCTGCTGACGACCGATTCGTTCACCAACTGGCACGCCATGCAGCTTTCGGGCGGGCGGCGCGTGATGCGCTCCGTGGCGATCGACATGACGAGCGTGCGTTTCTGCACCCCCGAGATGCTGGACCATTACCGTACGATCGACCTGATCCGCGACTACGTCGATCAGACCGAACGCCGCGTCGAGGAGTACAACGCCGCGCACGGCATCGGCTCCGGGGAACGGCGGATCAACGGCCTGCATCAAACCAACCTCGGGGTTTTCCGGGCCTATCTGGTCCGCTACCTTCGGAACGAGGTTCCGGTGAACAAGGATATGACGCTGATGGTGCGGCAGTTGCAGCCCACCGAAACGGGACTTCCGATGCAGCTCTATTTCTTTACCGATACGGTCGTGTGGGTGGATTACGAGGGGATTCAGTCGGATGTCTTCGATCATGTGCTGGCCGTGATTCCCGAATTCGGGTTGCGGGTCTTTCAGAATCCGTCGGGGGAGGACGTCGCCTCGCTGCGCAATGCCTTTTTTCCAAACGCGCAGACACCTTCGCAGACATCCCCGCAGACATCCCCGCAGACATCCCCGCAGACATCCCCGCAGACACCCCCGCAGACACCTCCGCAGGCGTCACCGCAGGCCTCCTCACAGGCCGCCCCGCAAAATGCGCCGCCCCTGCATGCATCCCGGCCGGCCGCCCCGCAAAGGCCGCAGGCGGAACAGCCCGCCCCGGAGGAGGCTAAAGCACCAGCATCAGCATCACCTGAATGATGATCACGCGCAGGAACATGCACACGGGATAGACCGTGGCGTAGGATACGGAGGGGTTGTCGCCTTCGATCGTGTCGTTCACGTAGTTGAGCGCCATCGGGTTGGCCATGCTGCCGCACAGCAGTCCCGAGACCGATCCGAAGTCGACTTTCAGCACCCGCAGGGCGAACAGCCCCACCAGCACCACCGGCACGAACGTCAGGGCGAATCCGATGCCGAGCCACAAGGCCCCCTCGGGGCGCATGACGGTCTCGAAGAAGTGGGTTCCGGCATCCAGCCCGAGGCATGCGAGGTACATCGAAAGGCCTAGCGCGCGCAGCATCAGGTTGGCGCTCTGGGTGGTGTAGGTGATCATGTGGAGCCGGGGGCCGAACGTGCCGATCAGGATGCCGACGATGATCGGGCCGCCCGCGAGGCCCAGTTTCACGGGAATCGAAATCCCGGGGATCGCCACGGGAATGCTTCCCAGCGTGAGGCCGAGGATCAGGCCGATGAACACCGCCGCGAGGTTGGGTTCGTTGAGGCTCTTGACGGCGTTGCCGAGGATTTTCTCGACGTTGCGGATCGCCTCCGCTTCGCCCACCACGGTCAGACGGTCGCCCAGCTGCAAACGCAGGTCAGGGGTGGCCAGCAGCTGCACGCCCGAGCGGTACACGCGGCTGATGTTGATGCCGTAGGTGTTCCGCAGGCGCAACTGCGAGAGTTTCTTGCCGTTGATTTCGGGGCGTGTCACGAGGATGCGCTGCGAGATGAGCTGGCTGTCGACGGAGTTCCAGTCGATATTTTCCGTGTTCCAGTCCTTGGTCTCCTGCTCGCCGAAGATCAGCCGCAGGGCGTCGGCCTCGCCGGGCGTGGTGATGACCAGGATCAGGTCGTTCTCCTGTAGGGTCTTGTCCGAGGTGGGGATCGAAACCCGCCCGTCGCGCCACAGGCGCGAAATGACGAAATGGTGGTGGCTCTGCGTCGCGATTTCGTGGACGCTCTTGCCGAAGACCGCGGGATTGGTGAGGTGGTAGCTGGCGATGAAGACGTTCTTGCGGTGTTCGGCGTCGGGTCCCGGCATGTCGCAGGGACGCACGAAGAGCTTGCGCAGGAAGACCACGGCCAGAATTACGCCTACGACGCCCAGCGGGTAGGCCACGGCGCAGCTCAACGCCGCTCCGTTGGCGTCGATGCCCATTTGTTGCAGTGTCTGCTGCGCGGCGCCCAGCGCCGGGGTGTTGGTCGTCGCGCCGCACAGAATGCCCGACATGTCGGGCATCGAGACTCCGAAGGCGTAGCTCATCGCCATGGCCAGGGCCGTTCCGAGCAGCACGATGGCGATGGCGGGCGAGACGAGCCGCAGTCCGTCGGCGCGCATCGAACTGAAGAAGCCCGGCCCCACCTGAAGGCCGAGGGCGTAGACGAAGATCACCAGTCCGAAACTCTCGGCATAGGTCAGCATCGCCGGGTCGAGCGAAAGCCCGAAATGCCCGGCCAGAATGCCCACGAAGAAGATGAAGGCCGTTCCGAGCGAGATTCCGAAAAAGCGGATCTTTCCCAGTCCGATACCGATCGTCGAGATGAGCGAAACCACCACGACGGCCTGCAAAGCCGAGTGCTCGACGAACAATTCTTTAAGCCATTCCATTCCTTCAACTGTTGAAACCGTTGCAAAAGTAGGTCAAATTTTCCGGATTGCCGCTTTTTTGCAGAACGAAAAGTGGTCCGTATGCGTCCGGGCGTATTATTTTGCCTTTTCGGGGTATGACATTTTGGTCGAGCCTTATTACAAAAACGCTCTACCTATTGTGGGTTGGGATAATTTGTCTACTTTTGTATTGCTGGGATAAACACAGATCATCAGTGACGCACGAAGGACTTTTCTGCCGGAGAAGGTCCGGGATTCAATCCGGCAGCCGCCCGGATTATTTAGGAACTTGATGTTCCGGGTAGCAGCGAGGGTGACCGTTTTAGGTCACCCTTTTTGTTTGAATTCGTTTATCAGAATCTCCCGTTTTCAGAGTTGCAACGGCTTCCCGCGGTGGAAATCGGGAATCTTCGACGGAAAACGAACTCGTATTTGGCCTGCACGGTTTGGGTGACGGCGAGCTACTGGCTGCGCACGGCGAGCTGCGCCTTGCTGATGTCGTTGCGCGCGGCACGGCGGTTGAAGATCGGGATGTCGAGCGAGACGCCGGCGTATTCGCGGCTGTTATGGCGCATCTGTGTCCCGGACGGCCACCGCGTGTTCCGAGCCTTCGGGCCGCAGCCGCTTCGCGGGGCGGTTCCCGGTTCCCCGGGCGCATGGCGGATCGCGCCGGTCGTGCGGCGGCCGTCGGGGCGAAAAAGAGGTGATTGCGGAATATCTGCCTATCGGTAAAAAGGCCCGCCCGGGCTTTTCGGGGACCGGGCCGGGCTTTATGCTTTGAGGCGCAGGAACGAATAGCCGAAGCGTCCGGCTGCGGCGCGTTCCAGCTCCTCGCGGACCGAGGGGTGCGCCACGGCTATCAGCGCTCGGGCGCGTTCGGCGAGGTTGCGGCCCCGCAGGTGCGCCACGCCGTATTCGGTGACGACATGCTGGACCATGTGGCGCGTCGTGACGACGCCTGCGCCGGGCGACAGCAGCGCCCTGATCTTCGATTCGCCCTTGGGCGTGGTCGAGGGGATGGCGATGAAGGTCTTGCCGCCTTCGGACAGCGCTCCGCCGTACATGAAATCGTGCTGGCCGCCCACGCCCGAGATGATGCGCATTCCGACCGAGTCGGCGCACACCTGCCCCGTGAGGTCCACCTCCACGGCCGAATTGATGGCCATGACTTTCGGGTTTTGCCGGATGCGGAACGGGTCGTTGGTCCATGCCACGTCCTTCATCACGAGGTCTTTGCGGTAGTCCATGTAGTCGTACAGCCGGCGCGAGCCGAGGGCCAGCGAGGCCACCGTCACGCCGGGCATCACCGCCTTCTGCGAGTTGTCGATCACGCCGCTTTCCAGCAGCGGCAGCACGCCGTCGGTCATCGCCTCGGTGTGCAGTCCCAGATGCCGGTGGCCGCCGAGGGCCGCCAGTACGGCGTTCGGAATGCCGCCCACGCCGATCTGCAACGTCGCCCCGTCGGGAATCAGTTCGGCGATGTAGCTGCCGATTTTCCGTTCCGTTTCGCTCGGCACGGCCGTCGGGACCTCCACCAGCGGGGAGTCGACCTCTACGGCCGCCGCCAGGCGCGAGACGTGGATCACGGCGTCGCCGTAGGAGTAGGGCATCGCCCGGTTGACCTGCGCGATGACGGTCTTGGCGCACTCCACGGCGGAAACCGCCAGATCGGCCGAGACGCCGAACGAGCAGTAGCCTTCGGCGTCGGGCGGCGAGACGTTGATGAGTGCGACGTCGAGAGGCAGCGTGCCGTCGCGGAACAGCGCGGGGATTTCGCCCAGGAAGGCCGGAATGGTCTGTCCGTAGCCGTCGGCCAGCCACCGGCGGATGTTGTTGGCGACGAACAGGCTGTTGACGAGGAACGACTCCTTGTATTCGGGGCGGCAGTAGGGGGCGTCGAAGGCTCCCACGGCGAAGGCCGAATAGACCGTCACATGCTCCAGTTCGCCGCCCCGTTCGGCCATTGCGGCCACGAGCGCTTCGGGGATCGAGGTGCTGCCCTGAATGTAGACGCTGTCGTTGGATCGGATGAGTTTTACCGCCTCCGCGGCAGTCGTGTAGTGCATGTTGTCAGCGGTTATTTTCTGCAAAAGCGGTTAAACGTTCTTCGAGCATTTCGAACTGTTCGGGGCGGTTCATCTGCGAGACGCAGACGCGGATGCCGCTCTGGCGGCTGCCGGTCGAGGTGAGCGAGATGGCGCAGATGCCGTAGAGCAGCAGCTCGCTCAACAGTTCGGCGCTGGTCATCGCGCCGTAGCCGACCGTGTAGAAGAATCCGTCGCTGACCGGCTCGTCGCGGTCCTTGTCGTAGACGATGCGGAATCCGTGGCGGAGGAACGTCTCCTTGGTCAGCCGGGCGCGCCGGGCGTACTCCGAGGCTTCGCCCACGAAGTCCAGTTCGCCGTCGGCCGCCGCGCGGAACATTGCCGCCAGGGCGTGCTGCGCCGAATGGCTCGTGCCGGACGAGGCTGCATAGAGAAAGACCAGTACGTAGGCATCGCCCAGCCGTCCGATGTTGTAACGCCGGCGCAGGGCGGGGTACTCGCGGCGGAAAAGCGCATCGGAGATCGCCGCCACGGCGATTCGCTGTCCGGCGTAGCTGAATATCTTCGACCCGGAGACCAGCAGGATGTAATTGTCCGTGTAGCGGGCCACCGAAGCCTGGTAGGGGGCTTCGAAAGGCCGTCCCAGCGGTTTGCGGAAATCCATGCAGAGGTAGGCGAGGTCCTCGATGACGATGGCGTCGTACCGCGTGGCCAGCTCGCCGATCGTGCGCAGCTCGTCCTCCGTGAGGCAGATCCACGCCGGGTTGTTGGGGTTCGAGTAGACGATGGCCGCCACGTCGCCTGCGGCGAGGACGCTCTCGATCTTCGGCCCCAGCTTTTCGCCCCTGTAATCGTAGATGTCGAACGACTCCGAGGGAATGCCGAGAATGCGTACCTGACTGCGCTGCACGGGGAATCCGGGGTCGATGAAGAGGATTTTGCGCCGCTGCGGGTCGAGCTGCGAGCAGAGCAGGAATGTGGTGAAGCTGCCCTGCATCGACCCGACGGTGGGGATGCAGCCCCGGGGGGCCACCTCCACGTCGAGGAAGGCTTTCAGGAAGCGCGACGCCTGCGTCTTGAGTTCCGGAATGCCGAACATGTTGGGATACTGCGACGCGACGCCCGCCTGCAGGGCCGCGCATTCGGCCTCGACGCCCGCCCGTTCGGGCGGCAGCCCCGGCACGCCCATTTCGAGGTGGAGGAACTCCACGCCCGTGTCGCGCTCCATCGTGCGGGCGATGTCGCCCGACTGGCGGATCGTGGCCTGCGCGATGTCGGCTATGTCCATCCGCTCCAGTGCGGAGCGCAGGCAGGACCTGTCGAACGGTATTTTCATGGCTTTGCCTGTTTTTGGGCCGCTTCGTAGCCGGCGCGGAACGCCGCGAGATTCGTTTCGACGACCTGCCCGCCCTTGCGGGCGAAGATGGCGCGGATGCCGGACTCCAGTTTCGCGGCGTCGATTCCGAGCAGCGGCGCGGCAGCTCCCAGCAGCGCCATGTTGGCCGAGCGGGGCGCCATGGCGGCTTTGGCGACGGCGTCGGCGTCGAGGACTACGGCGTGCGGGAGTTTTTCCAGTTCGCGCCGCAGGGTCTCGCCCTCCGGGTAGTTCGGGATGTTGATCAGCGGCGTGATGCCGGTGATTACCCATCCGTCGTCGGCGAGCCACGGCAGGTAGCGCAGCGCCTCCATCGGCTCCATCGAGACGATGAGATCGGCCGCGCCGCGCGGGATGAGATCCGAACGGATGGCCGACGACGAGATGCGCAGGTTCGACTGCACGTCGCCGCCGCGCTGGCTCATGCCGTGGACCTCGGCCTGCTTGATGTGAAGCCCGTCTTCGAGGGCGGCCCGTCCGATGACGGCGGCGATCGAGAGGATTCCCTGGCCTCCTACGCCCGAGAGTATGATGTCGCGTTTCATAAGCCTTTACTTTTTAGCAGCGTTGTGTCGCTTTGCGGTCTGGATACATTCTCTTCGCGGGATGATCACCGAGACGCCCCGGTGGGCGATCTCCTCGCGGATCACGGCCTTCATCTCCTCGCGGTTCTTGGGCAGGGGCACGACCGTGCGGATATGTGCGGGATCGACGCCGATGCCGGCGCAGATCTGTTCCAGACGGCCCGTTCCGGCCGAATCCTGCCCGCCGGTCATGCCCGTCGTGAGGTTGTCCGAGATGATGACCGTGATGTCCGCGCGCTCGTTCACGGCGTCCAGCAGGCCCGTCATGCCCGAATGGGTGAAGGTCGAGTCGCCGATCACGGCCACCGAAGGGTGCTGGCCCGCGTCGGCCGCGCCTTTGGCCATGGTGATCGAGGCCCCCATGTCGACGCATGTGTCGATGGCGTGCAGCGGCGCCAGCCACCCCAGCGTGTAGCAGCCGATGTCGCTGAAAACCTTGCCCGCGGGGTATTCCTCGCGGATCACCTCCGTCAGGGCCGTGTACATGTCGCGGTGTCCGCATCCCTGGCACAGCGCGGGCGGACGGGGTACGACG
>ERZ857969.4204-NODE-4204-length-12986-cov-3.211121_pt1 | contig 12986 bp, 10 predicted proteins | sample MGYA00519864_ERZ857969 | MGnify/ENA primary metagenome ERZ857969 (study PRJEB31778, sample SAMEA3449382) | human gut metagenome | biome: human gut; feature: human-associated habitat; material: faeces | place: United Kingdom | collected 2010/2012 ... | reverse complement strand
TGACCCTGGCCGTAAAAATTATTTGCAGTCCCTATAAAGGCGCGGTACGGACGCGCTGCTCTTAAAGGAGGATTTTAAATTGGCAAAAGCAAAAACCCGCTTCGTATGCTCAGAATGCGGATATGAATCAGGCAAATGGATGGGACGCTGTCCCAACTGTCAGAATTGGAACTGTTTAATTGAAGAAGTAATACAGCCCCAGCGCCCTCAAAACGCGCCTGTTTCCTTTAGCGCCGGCACATCTCCTATCCATCTTAAGGATGTGGAAACCGCCGAAATTCTGCGCACAGCCTGCGGAATCCCCGAGCTGGAACGGGTGCTGGGCGGAGGCATAGTTCCCGCCTCGGTAGTGCTATGCGCCGGAGACCCGGGGATAGGCAAATCCACGCTGCTCCTCCAAATGGCGCTCAACTGCGCCCGCATGAACGTTAAGACCCTTTACATATCCGCGGAAGAATCTGCTAAACAGGTGCGCCTCAGAGCGGACAGGCTGGGCGAAATAAACGGCGAGCTTTATATCCTGGCTCAAACTGAATTAAACGATATTATAAATCATATACAGCTTTTAAAGCCTGAAATAGTTATCTGCGACTCAATACAAACCGTTTACGCTCCAGAAATAAGCAGCGCTCCTGGCAGCGTATCCCAGGTACGCGAATGCGCCGGACGCCTTATGCGCCTTGCAAAGGAAGAGGGCTGTTCAATATTTATAGTAGGACATGTTACCAAGGAAGGCTCCATTGCCGGCCCCAAGGTGCTGGAGCATATAGTGGATACCGTGCTTTATTTTGAGGGAGAGCGTTCCACAACCTTCCGCATACTCCGCGCGGCAAAAAACCGTTTCGGCTCCACCAATGAAATAGGCGTATTTGAAATGAGCTCTTCAGGTATGGAGGAGGTAGCTAATCCCAGCGAAATGTTTTTAAGCCAGAGCCTCAGGAGCGAGCCTGGCTCGGCAGTATACTGCGCCATGGAGGGCAGCCGTCCCGTGCTCTGCGAAATCCAGGCCCTGTGCAGCACAGCCGTCGCCCCCATGCCCCGCAGAACAGCCACAGGCGTAGATTACAACCGCTTAAGCATGCTGCTGGCCGTTCTGGAAAAAAAGCTGGGCTTTAAGCTTTACGGCCAGGACGTATTTGTAAATGTGGCGGGCGGCTTCAAAATTGACGAACCTGGCGCCGATTTGGCCCTTGTATGCGCTCTGGTATCCAGCCTGCGCGCCCAAACTATAGACCGGGATACCGTGCTTATAGGCGAAATAGGCCTCACAGGAGAGCTTCGCGCAGTTACCGGCGCGTTAAAACGTATAAGCGAATGCGAGAAATTAGGCTTTAAGCGGGTAATACTGCCTCAGGGAAATAAAAAAGGACTGGAGCAGGCCGGTATAAGGCTGGATTTTGCCCAAACCCTTAAAGGCGCGCTGAAATTATGCTTTGAGGAATCAAGGGTCTGAACCGCCGCTGATAATTCGGAGCCTGCAGCCCGCCCGGACGGGGCTTCAAAGCGCACGCGCTCATGGCGCAAAGGCGTCTCTCATCAAAAATTGCACTTCAGGGCTGTTATTGAGCGCGCCCTCTTGCGCGCGCCCTTGCCTTTATGATATAATATATTCATATAAAATTCAGGCGCGCCGCTTGCATTCAGATTTAAAATCTGCTGAAAATCTGCTGCCGCAATAAAGAGGAATCTGAAAATGAAAAGACTTTTTAAAATAATATCTTTCCCGCTGGGCGCTGCCTGCGGCATAGGGCTTGTTTTTTTCCTTATTGATTTTATCAGAAATTACTATGAAGTAACCCTGGCCGATATAATAACTGAAACGGGCGTAGGCGTCATTTTTGGAGCGGCAGCCATAATTCCAGGCGTGATTTTTTTCATATTCAGCGATAAATTCGCCGAATTTATCTCAAGGAGCATTGCGCGTACTGAAAAAAGAATTTCCAAAATGCCCACAAAGGATTTAATCCTCTGCCTCATAGGGCTGGTGCTGGGGCTGGTAATCGCCTTTTTAATAGCTCAGGCCTTCCAAATTACCAGTCCTCTGATATCCACCATTATCAATCTGCTGCTTTATCTTTCCTGCGGCATCCTGGGCATAAGAGTGGCCCTGGCGCGGCGGGATGAAGTTAAAATCGACCTTACCGGCGGAGAAGGCGCGGGCGCAGTATATATTCCCGATTCCAGCGTGCTTATAGACGGCCGGATAGCCGACGTTATACAAACAGGCTTTCTGACCGGCACCTTTATAATCAGCCAGGCGGTAGTAAACGAATTAAAGCGGCTCACCGAAAGCGAGGACGTGCTTAAACGGGCGCGGGGCCGCCGGGGTATGGATTTGCTGGCCCGCCTTCAGGAATCGGGAGTTGTAATTCAATTTGACTCTACCGAATACGACGGCGATATAGACAACCGGCTGCTTAAGCTGGCTAAGGCAAAGGGCGCCGCCATTATAACCAATGATTATAATCTTAATAAGCTTGCCCATGCGGGCGGAGTAAAGATTCTCAACCTGAACGATTTAAGCAACGCCGTCAAGCCCGTACTGCTGCCCGGCGAAGAATTAAGTCTGCAGATTGTCCGGGAGGGCAAGGAGCCGGGCCAGGGAGTGGCTTATTTTGAGGACGGCACCATGATAGTGGTGGAGGGAGGCAGAAGCCTGGTAGGGCAAAGCGCAGAATGCATAGTAACCAGCGTTTTGCAGACCAGCGCCGGCAGGATGATATTCGCCAAGGTAAATCAAAATACAGGCGGTACCGAATAACCGTCTTAAATTCTGAAAAAGAGCGTCCGGCAAATACGGATGCCGCGCCGAAAGGCAACGTATTTACATTATAAGGAGAAAAAATGGATTACCATATTGAAACCGCGGAGGTGCTGGACGCCTTTAAGGAGGAAAGCGAATGCCCCTTTTGCCTTATACGCGAAAAGCTGGACGCTTCCTTTACCGACACATATTTAGGAGGCGCGGCCATGTCCCCCGACTATCGGGTGGAAGTAAATAAAAAAGGGTTCTGCGCACGGCATTTTAAGCAGCTCTACGACGGAGGCAAGCGGCTTCCTCTGGCGCTGCAATTGCATACTTTTCTCTTAGAGCACAATAAAAAAACTCTTAAACAGCTTGAAGCCCTATCAAAAAGCGCTCAAAAGGATAAAAAGCTGTCCGCTCAGATAGACGAATTTATCAAATTTCAGGCGGCCGGAGAATGCTCCTGCGTAATATGCGAAAAGCAGGCGGAGCTAATGCAGAGATATATGGATACGGCGCTGCTTCTCCAAACAAAAAGCTTAGAATTTAAAGAACTGTTCAGAAATGGCAAAGGCTTCTGCGAGCCTCATTTTTCCCAGCTGCTTGTTCGCGCCCAGGTCTGCCTGAGCGCAAAGGAAAAAAGCGCATTTATATACGAGGTAGTTCAAATCCAGGCGCGCAGTCTGGAACGGCTGGCCGGCGAAGTGGAATGGTTTACCAAAAAATTTGACTATCAGAATAAGGACAAGCCCTGGGGCGGCGCTCAGGACAGCATTCCCCGCAGCATTAACAAGCTCAAGGGCAAAATAATATAAAACCCGCCCGATTCGGTTCTAAAAAATAAATTTTATTGAAACCTAAGAGAAATTACTCTTCATATTAGGCTTTAGCTGAAAAGGTTAGACAATACAATCAAAATACAATGCGTTTTTGCATAAAAGCCCGTTGCATCCCCTTTGCTGCGCGGTCTTTAATATTACGCCCGGCATGTCTTCAATCGCGCGCCGCGCAGCCATCAACGGGCTCTTAAGCAAAAATCTCCGACCGCAGAGAAAAGGGAATTTTCCAGTTTTGCAAGGCGGCAGGACGCATAAACACCAGGCGTATTTCAATGACGACAACGCGGCAAAATTGAATAATTCCCTCCTCGGCGGCACATTGTACTCTGATTGTATTATCTGGACAAAGGCGCAAAAAAGGAGGAGCTGCGGCTCCTCTTTAGAGGCATTAAACAGCTTTCAAAAATAAGCCGGAAATTTTTATTGCAAGGTATGGCCAAAGTGTTAAATCAAACTGTTTTCAGAGAAGAAAGCATTTGGGAATGCTTTTTCTAGAAGTGTTTTAAGCGCTACGTTCTTGCCTGTTGATTTGAATTCTATCTTTTTAATTTGATACTTGTCTAAAATAAACTCTATCATTCTTTCCTCAGCTCCCCGTCCTAACGCCCGGCAGGATAGACTAAAGAGAATTAAGGCGTCGCCTTCAACCTCAATTGCTCCCACAAGCCCCAAATCAGAAAAGCGGTCGGAAACCGAAACAGAATACAGTTTAACGGCTTGGGAAGCAACGCGCTCCTTAATTTCAGCTGCTGTATATCGCCTGCCATTGGTGCATTTATTTGTCCGCTGGGTAAGTTCGGATATCCGGCTAAATTCAATCGGCGCCGCCTCGTGAATATCCATCTTGATTTCCAGAGCGGCTATATATTCGGCATAATCCGTATATTTTGCCTTCAGTTCTTCCCGAAGTCGGTTTGTCCGATAGGTTTGACTGCGTTTTTCAATATCTGCTATGCTAACATCCCTTTTTAAATTGAAGCAGGAGAACTGCTCATAGTCCATATTCCGCTTGAAGAGAATGGGCGTGACCTCCGGAAGCATTGCTCTTACTGCTTCAATCTCAATAGGGGAATCATCCGCAAATACCATGCTGTCCAGACTTATATTGAGCTTCTCAGCTATTTTTTTGATATTGCCGGGCTTGTCCTCCCAGTTTGCCTCAAAACAGGCGATATGCTCCTCTCTCAAAATCATTTCGCTGTGCTCGCGGAACATAGTCAATATATCAGATAAATCGTTTTTGCTGCATACGGCCAGAATGACCCCATGATGGTACAGCGACAAAACAAAGCGCTGAAAATCCTGATAGACATGGCCTAATCCGCTGCCTCCGAGCTTTAAATTTTCCATCCCGTCTTCAGAAAGAATACCGCCCCAAAGCACATTGTCGCAGTCGAGTACAAGGCACTTTTTTGTGTCACCCTTTTCAATAAGGTACTGCTTATGAATTTCCTTCACGGCGGCTTCAACTAGAGTTTTGGAATAGGGGGCGTTCCAGCGGTATTTGCTTTTGGCGTCGTAAGCATTCAAAATGCCAACCTCGGCGATGAGATGTTTTAGGTCGATAAATAACGCTTGGTCGCCCAAAGCATCCCTTAATTTCAAATTCAGCTTGTCAGCAAAATCATGGCACACATGACCGACTGCCACAGACAACGGTATGCCATAATCCTCAAACAACAACCATAGAATTTTCACATGAGAAACGCTTGTCAGATTGGCATGCAGCTTTTTACAAAGCGCAATGGTTCCATCCGCATCCTGTTCTGCCAAGGAGTAAAATTGTCCTGGAAGCAAAGCTTCTATGCTTAACCAAACTACAACTAAATCAGTACTTGCAAGCTGTGTTTGATATTCCGCATTCATATGTTCACCAAACGGAATTGAATGGACAACGGTATTGTCACCAAAATATCTCTTTATCAGCGGCAGAAGGTGAGGTTCAAATATGATATTAGAAACAACGGCTATATGTATTTTGGTTTCCATCCTATTCACCAATTTCTTTATTTTGATTATCAAGCGCAGCAGATATAACTTCTGCTATTTTAGATATGGTGTTCATTTCGGTCAGCAGCAGGTATTCATCAGGAATCTCAATATCGAACTCTTCTTCCAATGCAACAACGATATGAATGAAGGCAATGGAATCCATGCCTAATATTGATAAATCTTCTTCTATTTGTTTAGCGGAAAGTTCTGTATTTTCCATATTGCAGTTGATAATTTGCAATACCTTGTCTATAACATCCTCTCGCATATTTTTTATATCCTTTCAAAATAAAAACTTAACAAATGCGTCATTTATCAGACACGCAAAAAACGCTTTCACGGTTATCCATTGCCGGCGCCAGCATTGGATTAATAAACTTGCAAAGAAATTCATCTCCCTTTATCTGATTCATACCATGATTTTTGAGCTTCATACATTTGCGCGTATATACCATTTAAATTTATTAATTCCTCGTGCGTACCCACTTCAACTGCTTTTCCATGAGAAAAAACGATAATCCTATCCGCCATAGGAGCAAATCCAAGACGATGCGATATAAAAAGCATGGTTTTTTTATCAGATAGTTTATATAAGAATTTGTACATATCTATTTCAGCCAAAGGATCTAAATATGCTGTAGGCTCGTCAAAAACCCATATAGATGTATTACTGTTTGCAATAATTCTTGCTGCTGCGATTTTTTGTTCTTGTCCTTTAGATAACTCCCGCCCATTATCTTCGAGCTGTCCCAAAGAAGTTTCCATACCATTAGGCAATGTTTCAATAAAATCACCAATCCCAAGCGTATTTAGAATCTCTTTAAGCGATTGGTCAGAATACTTTTCCTGCCCGCCTAACATAATATTTTCCCTTAACGATATTTGGTACATTGTAAAATCTTGGCTAAGCGCCTGTGCTGTTTTAAGCGGAATAGGTTTGTCAACTGAAAATTTTTGGTTTCCAATATTAACAGTCCCTTCAAAGTTGGTTAATAATCCTAGCAGAATATTTGTAAATGTAGTTTTTCCTGAACCGTTTTCTCCAACAATAGCTATTTTTTCTCCGGATTTAATGCTGATATTCAAATTATCCAGAGCCTTAAATTCAGATTGCGGATATGTATAAGTTACATTTTCAAATTTAATATCTCCGGTATGCGACATTAGCTGGGGATTGGATGTTGTTTCATGATAGCTCATAATTTCAAAATATTCTTCTACCACCAGTATATCTTGAATTCGGTTAGATATATAATAACTTAACGATTCTGATTTTCCATATAGATTATCAAATATAATGATTAAAGAAATAATTACATCAACTGATTCTAACCCGTTAGATACGCGAAAAGAAAGATATAAATACGCAGAAAAAATTGTTATTATAAAGAAAAGCAACGACCTTGCTTCCGCAAAAATGGTATATTTGTGTATTTTCAAATAGCCGTCTCTTGCGTCATCATATGCTTGCTTATACTTTGAAAATATCTCTTTAAACAATCTACCAGACTGATATTCCTGATGCGAAACTTTATCTTTGGGTAATTGGTCCAGGTAATCGCGCTTTTCATTCAATTCGGTGGTATTGGCAAACATTTTATGCTTCGTTTTAGACATTTTAGTGGACATAATACCACTAAAAACAATGGACGCAATAACTAAAAATGAGAAAACCACATTTACTTTCGACAAGTACAACATATATACAATCACATATAAAATAATTTCAATAATTCTAAAAATTGATTCTATTGCTACATTATAACCATTAATAACTTTTTCATTTACTCTATTTATTTTTTCGTATATATTCTCTGATTCAAAATATTCATAATCTATAGCTCCCAATTTTCTTTTTAGCTTTTCATTAATATCTTCGTCAATGTATAGATTAGATTTGATTTTAAAAATAGGGTAGTACTGTCCGATAATAGTTGTTAAGAGCAATAAAAGCAATATAAGAATTGCAGTTGAAATAACTGAAAGAAAGTCTATATATACTCCATTATATAAATCTGTAACCGTCATAGTAATATAATCGATAAATTTTAATAATAACAATCCATTTAATGATGAAACTATTAAAAATAGTATTGTGCCAATAAAGCGAATTTTATTAAATAAAAACACCTCTGCTAAGGTTTTTAAATATATTCTAACAATGCCTTTCGATCTTTTTCCCATAAATCCACACTAACCTTTTTATATATAAAGCTCTTTTTGAGAATCAAATAATTTTTTATATAATCCGTTTAGTTGCATCAATTCATCATGAGTGCCCGATTCAACAATTTCGCCCTTGTCCATTATAATAATTCTATCTGCTAATCTAGCAAAACCAATTCGATGCGAAATTAATATAGCAGTCCTATCGCTGAGAATATCCTTAAAATGCAATAACATTTCCATTTCCTTAAGCGGATCAATAGCTGCCGTAGGTTCATCTAATATTAAAATGCTGTGCTCCCCCATATATGCTCTTGCTAACACGATTTTTTGCCACTCACCGCCTGACAAATCTATTCCATCATCATAAAAGATTTTCCCTATCAGACTTTTTAATCCTTTTGGCAATTTTGCAAGCAATGCATCGCAATTGGCTTCTTGAGATGCTTTATTAATATTATCCTCATTATATTTTTCAATATATCCATATCCTATATTGTTTTCTATTGAAAGAAGATATTTTGTAAAGTCTTGATATGCTAGTCCCCAAATATAACTAAATTTATGTTTATTTGATTTGTTTACTTCCTCGCCATTTATATATATGTTTCCTTGCGAAGGAGATAAAACACCGGTAAGCAACTTGCTTAAAGTCGTTTTCCCACTACCATTATAGCCTAATATACTAACAACTTCTCCCTTTTGAATAGAAAGCGAAACGTTTTTAACCGCTTGCTGTACTCCGGTTGGATAAATATAGCTAACATTTCTAAGTTCGAGCATCTGAAAATTATCTGCGTCCTCAAACTTTTCAATACATTCATCAACATATTCATTATTTACATATTCTACATAGTGTTGAATATGTAAATAATTATTATAAATATCCCCCATGAATGCCTGTAGCAGCGTTTTAACTTGACCGCATGTCACAGGTACAATAGTATACAACAAAATAAATGACCCAAGGTCAATTTGCCTGTAAATTAATTGAATAAACAATATAGCTAATAATAAAACAGAATTTATTAAAAAATCCCATATAGAAAGCAGCATTTGTATTTTTTGCTTTTTTATTTCAAAAGCGCTGCGGGTTATATTTAGGCTTTTATAATTTTCAAGCCATTTTTTTAAAAAAAATCCCTGTGCTGTAAATATCCTAATTTCTTTTGCATTGGCTTTAGAAGAAAAAATCCCGCCAAAATAATCTGCTTTTCTTTGTTTTCGCACCAATTCTTGTTCCAAAACATAATGCGCTTTAGCGAACTTTCGGATAACAAATAATGAAAAAATGGAATTCAACGCTATTAACACTATTAGAATTGGTGAATAATTTACAATTAAAGGTATTTGGACGAATGATATTACAATTATTAATGAGATTATTTCGTTAATTGAAAAGACTTGAAAAGGAATAATCCCTTGTCCTTTTGTAATATTATACATTCTATCATTAAAAGAAGGGTCATAAAAACTTTGTTGCGGCTCCTTATAGAGTAGTTTTGTTAAAAAAGTATTAAAAATAAAGTTTACTTTATAAATAAATCTATGAGCAAAATATGAATCTATATACTGATATATAGTATTTAAAAACTTTATGGCAACATATGTTGTTAAAAAAACTATAACAAGCCAAAAAGGCGATGCGTTTTCGAGACTGGTAACAAAAAGTTTTTGAAGAAATGATACTATTGTTGGTATTACCATTCCAACCAAAGTAATGCAAATGTAAAGACAAAATAGTCCTTTCGCATCGCCCCATATTCTTTTTATAATCCAAAAATATTGTTTCGCTATTTTCATAATTATGCTTCTTCCTTGGTTATGCAACGCACACCCATTTCACTTAATGGTAACGCCATATTAGCGCTGCCTGTTCCAATTTCAAGCGCATATTTACCTGAACCAGTTATGTCCTTAACATACTTTTTGAAATAATTACAAATGAGTTTCATAGTAAGCTCTCTAATTTTTTCTTTTTCAAGTAATATAAGGTCTTCTAATAAATGCTTTTTCTTTTTCAAACATAAAAAGCGGCACAAAGCGCAGCTAAATACTGCAGCTAGTGTCGCCTGCAAAATTTAATAATATAGAAAATAAACAAAATAAACTTACTGTACTATGCCCTTCATACTTATAGAATAAATTTTGAATAAGTTTATGACATACCATTTGCTGTCACGTCCTTTTGTTTGCTTGGCTCATCTCCCAATAGAATATTATGTGCAATATATTCGCTAGTGTTATAATACCACACATTTTTCAAATGTCAATAATTTAAATTTTGTGTATATGGTACTTTTTATTATAATATACAAAAATATCTTGGCTGCATTCATATCCTAAAATGATAGCAAAATAAATTTTCAACTAGTCATCAATAACATTTAATATACTTTTTCATTACTAAAACGGTATGTTTTCCACAGCTTTATACAACCGTTATGCGGATTTATCAGCGGTTTTGTCATTATCCAAAAATTGCTGCGCTGAATATCGAAAATCTGCCAGCTTTTTGTTAAAATATATTTACACAATATATACCCTCAGTTTACAAAGAAGACGGTCAGAAGGCATAAAATTTGCGTCCTGCTGCGTTGCTTTCGCTCCAAGTATGCGGAATTGAGCATAACGCAGAAAATGGAGAAATTATCCAGTTTTGAGGCGTGTAGTTCCTTGTAAACTAAGGGTATAATCTATAGTTATAATTGATACAAGAAATCGGGCGTTTATTGTCCACGCATATTGAAATATGTTTACAACTAGAAGCTTCTGTGTGATATGAGCTGGCTCGGCGTACATCTGATGTTACAAGAACCAATCTCAAGCTGATTGTACCATGCCGCATACGCCGTGTCAATACCTCAATCTTAAAAAAACTCCAGGCTCTGTGCGCAGGCTGGTTAATTAAAGTTCTATAATACGCTTTATAAAATAAATAATTAGAAGATGAACTGGATAAAACCAATAAAAACTCCATTGTATAAGCTTGCTTTTTTTGCCACGGCGCCCGTTATAGCGTCTTAACAATGGAATGGAAAAAAGAATGCCTATTCTGGAAAGCACGGAGGGCATATCATATAAAGCTCCCTGAAGCAGATATAAGCCTGAAATTGCAATGTGAGCCGCCGTCTGCTGGTTTTTTTCTTCGTGAAATATTCCGAAAAACAGCACGAGCAAGACGGCTATATAATTCCAGTCCGCCGAATAAGCCAGCAGGCAGCAAAATCCAATAAGCCCGCATTTAAATAGTATCGGAATATCCCAGTAATAAATGGCTAGCGCAGCCAGGCCGCACAGCAGCGACCACATTGCATCCGTAGCCTTCCAGAATTCTCCCATGTTATATTCCATGCAGAGCACATACGGATAGTAAGAAACTATGGACATAATCAGCAGCCTGGCCATGTATTTTTTTAAATTAGAAGTATGATAGTATCCCTCGGCTATTAAAAAGCACATAATAGGCGCCGTTAATTTTCCCGGCATGCGCAAAAACTGATAAACCGCATAATGGTGAGGCATAAATACTATCATACAATGGTCAAATACCATTGCTATAATGGCAATCAGCTTAAGCTAATTGGAATTAAAGGTCGCTCTCGCTGCACGCGTCCTGGGTGTGATTTGATGTTTGCCGTCCATAATGCTCCTTGATATCGAGACCGCAGTCTGCTAAAAAAGAATAATCTTAGAAGCTTAAAAGATTTAATAAGTCTGTTAATTACACAACCCGCAAAGCTTTTGCTTCCCGGGCTGTTAAAAATTTTCCATTTAACAGCAATATGCTGTTTATGGGAGATATGGTGATCCATCCGAGATTCGAACTCGGGACACCCTGATTAAAAGTCAGGTGCTCTGCCGACTGAGCTAATGGATCATTTGTGCGCTGAATAATCTTCTAGCTGAAAACGGGTTAATTATAGCACATATAAAATAGTTTGGCAACAAAAATATTAGACTGCTGAAATTTTTGCGCTTAACGGGCGTTTTTTCTTAAAGAAGCGCATAGACAATACAATCAAAGCGCAACGCGGTTTGGACCGCAATATCCATTGCGCACCCTTTATGCTGAATTGTACCTCTGATTTGCTGTCTAAACGCCCTAGCTTATTTTGGATATATAAATTAAAAAGCGGCGTGTGCGGATTGATTTACTCCCATATCTTAATTCAGCGATTTAATTAATAAATTTTATCATTGAACAGCCTGCTCCCATTCGTCCTTAACCGCTTTCAGGTAACTAAGCATATTAATTTCGTCCTGCTCGTTATAGCTATAATCCAGCGCGCAGCCCACATTGCGAGCCAATTCTCCAAAAAGGGCGCCTGCTGTAAAAACCGCTTTCCAAAGGCGCTCATAATTGCTATCTGAATATGTGTTCATATATTTGATATATATATTCTCAGGTAGAAGCCGCTTATAATATTTGCCCATTTTACCTGCCGATACCTTGAAGTCGTTATTTATCCCTATATACCAGTCTATCATATCCTTTAAATCAGAGCGCACAATCTCGTTATACATCTCCATTGCATAGGGCAGCTCGTCCCTGATTATGCCTTTAGCTACATTTTGCATACACCACCAGAAATTATTGCAGCAGGAGCTGTAAAATAATTCGCTGGGACGCTTTATATGATAATCGCTATCGCTGGCAGGCGGGAACTTAGGCAGAAAATTATCTTTATCCAGCAAAACTACGCTCTGACTGTCTCTGCTTATTAAATGCGGCTTTTGGACAGGAATTAAAGTTAAATCTATTCTGCTGCCGTCATAAAAGAGCATAAGCCAGTTAAAGTGTCCGCTGCCGTCCGGACTGCGCATTGTTTCAGGAGTCTGCGTCATAAGCCTGCGCCCGAAAATATTCAAAAAATCCTGGTTATTTAAAAAGGAATCAAATTCACGCACTACATATACTATATCATAATCCTGATATTTATCCCGGGGAGCATTGGGATTGGCCCGCGAGCCGTTGAGTATAACCCCGCGGACGCGCTCGTCCGTTTTGGCAAAACCTAATATCAAATCGTACATTTGACGTTCTGAACGCATATTTAGTATTTTTTCCGGCATCTTAAGCCACTCCCTGCGAAAGATATAAATTTTGCTTAATTATAGCATAGAAGCTTTTGCTTGAAAAGAGAACGAATATATAAACATATATTTTTAATATCGCGCATGCCCATAGGGGGGCGGCTCTTTGCGGCCGGAACGGCCGCCGCGCGCTTTAAAGCGCGCGG
>ERZ857969.4202-NODE-4202-length-12987-cov-3.609573_pt1 | contig 12987 bp, 10 predicted proteins | sample MGYA00519864_ERZ857969 | MGnify/ENA primary metagenome ERZ857969 (study PRJEB31778, sample SAMEA3449382) | human gut metagenome | biome: human gut; feature: human-associated habitat; material: faeces | place: United Kingdom | collected 2010/2012 ... | reverse complement strand
TACTCGATTTAATGCAGGAAAAAACACTCTCCCTCGCCGACCGTCAGATCGTCATCGAGCCGGAGTTAATCGAGAGAGAATCTTGCAAACCTAGGTAAAAATTTCAATACCACTTTACGCAAGCCGCGAAAAGTGGTATTATTGTATCTAACGGCATTTACTGATTTAAAGTGCAATAGTTTACTGCGTCAATGCGGCAATGAAAGGAAAAATAGATAAATGAGACAGCTAATGTTAGGAAACAAGGCACTCGCAAGAGGTCTGTATGAGGGCGGCTGCAGTATTGTATCAAGCTATCCGGGAACTCCGAGCACAGAGGTGACAGAGGAAGCGGTCAAGTTTGAAGAAATTTACTGCGAGTGGGCACCAAATGAAAAGGTTGCGCTAGAGACAGCGTTCGGCGCATCGCTAGCAGGAAAAAGAAGCTTCTGTGGTATGAAGCATGTAGGTTTAAATGTTGCAGCAGATCCGCTTTTTACTTGCTCCTATACCGGAGTAAACGGTGGATTGATTATCTGTGTGGCAGATGATCCAGCGATGCATTCATCTCAAAATGAGCAGGATTCCAGACACTATGCAATCGCAGCAAAGGTGCCAATGCTAGAGCCAGCAGATTCTGCAGAAGCCTGTGAGTTTGCAAAGGCAGCTTATGAAATTTCAGAGGAGTTTGACACACCAGTTATCATTCGCATGTGCACAAGAATTGCGCATTCACAGAGCATTGTTGATACGAAAGAGCGTGTCTGTCCGCCGACAAAGCCATACGAAAAAAATGTCAGAAAGTATGTCATGACACCAGCCAATGCGATTGCGCGTCACCCGTTTGTTGAGGAGAGAACGGCACGTCTGGCTGAGTTTGCCAATACCAGCTCGCTAAATCGCGTGGAAAAGGGAAGTGAGCCAATCGGAATCATCACTTCTTCAACCTCCTACCAGTATGTGAAGGAGATTTTTTGCGATCACGTCAGCATTTTAAAGCTGGGAATGGTCAATCCGCTTCCAGAAAAGTTACTATTAGACTTTGCCAAGGGAAAAGAGCTGTTGCTGGTTGTGGAAGAGCTTGATCCAGTGATTGAAACCTACTGCAAGAGCTTAGGTCTTTCGGTTCACGGAAAAGATGTACTTCCGATGACAGGTGAGTTTTCACAAAATCTGCTTGCAGAAAAGCTAAGTAAAGCATTTCCAAAGCTTGCTGAACTAATAGGAACGATTCCATCTGGCAGAAAACTTGATGAGGAGATTCCAGGTCGTCCGCCGGTGATGTGCGCTGGATGCCCACACCGTGGATTATTCTATACATTGTCAAAGAATAAATGTACCGTGCTTGGCGATATTGGCTGCTATACGCTTGGTGCAGCTGCGCCGTTATCTTCCATTGATATGACACTTTGCATGGGTGCATCTGTCAGCGCAATCCATGGCTTTAACAAGGCGCTCGGAGAAGAGAGCGAGAAGAGAACAGTTGCAGTAATCGGTGATTCCACATTTATGCATTCTGGAATGACTGGACTTGCGAATATCGCATACAATCAGAGTAACTCCACCGTCATCATTTTGGACAACTCAATTACTGGAATGACTGGACATCAGCAAAACCCGACGACAGGCTATAATATCAAGGGTGATCCGGCCGGAAAGATTGATTTGGAAAGTCTGTGCCGTGCGATGGGCATTCGCCGTGTCACTGTTGTCGATCCATACGATTTGGATGCGTGTGACCGCGCTGTAAAGGAAGAGCTTGCAGCCACAGAGCCGTCTGTTATCATCAGTCGTCGTCCGTGTGCACTGTTAAAATATGTAAAGCATAAGCCAGCTCTTGTTGTCGATCAGGAGAAATGTGTTGGCTGTCGCGCCTGCATGAAGCTAGGCTGTCCGGCAATCAGCATTAGAGGCAAAAAGGCAATGATTGATGCAACACAGTGTGTTGGCTGTGGTGTCTGCAGTAAGCTGTGCCGTCCGGGTGCATTAGGGGAGGTAACAAAATGACAAAGAATATTATGATCGTCGGTGTCGGCGGACAGGGATCGTTACTGGCAAGTAAGCTTTTGGGATGGCTTTTACTAAATGAAGGCTATGATGTAAAGGTTTCTGAAGTGCACGGTATGAGCCAGAGAGGCGGAAGTGTTGTCACCTATGTGAGATTTGGCGAGAAGGTGTATTCACCGATTATAGATAAGGGCGAGGCAGATTTGATTGTCTCCTTTGAAAAGCTTGAGGCAGTCCGCTATCTGGATTATTTAAAGCCAGATGGCACAGTGGTTGTCAACATACAGCAGATTGATCCGATGCCGGTTGTGACAGGGGCAACTGTCTATCCGCAGGACTTAATCGAGAAGATGAAAGCAGCTGGTGCAAATGTGGATGCGATGGATTGTCTGACACTTGCAAGAGAGGCAGGCTCTGAGAAGGCTGTCAATTTGGTCCTTCTTGGTCGCCTATCAAGACACTATGACATTCCACTAGAACATTGGCAGGCTGCGATTGAGGTATGTGTGCCAAAGAAGTTTCTTGAGATCAACCAGAAAGCCTTCCTTCTGGGACGAAATACAAAGCTGGATGGCGAAAACTAAACAAAGGGGAAAAAGAAAATGCCTGTAACTGATTTGCTGGAGCGAAATCATAAATTGTACGGAGATGAGGTCGCTTTGGTGGAGCTAAATCCGCTGATGAAGGATACAAGAAAGACAACTTGGAAGGAGTATGATCTAGTTCAGCAGACCTCTCCAGTTGCCTATCGAAGAGAGATTACATGGAGCGTTTTTGATGAGAAGGCGAACCGTGTTGCCAACATGCTTTTAGGCCGTGGCATCAAAAAAGGAGATCGCGTTGCGATTTTGATGTTCAACTGTCTGGAATGGCTTCCGATTTATTTTGGAATTTTAAAGACGGGCGCAATTGCGGTTCCGTTTAACTTCCGTTTCTCAGCAGACGAGATTCAATACTGTGCCGATTTGGCTCAGGTTCATATTCTGTTCTTTGGCTCTGAATTTATTGGTCGAATTGAGTCAATTGCCGATGAGCTGCAAAAAGGTCGTCTGCTAATCTATGTCGGAGATGGTTGTCCAACCTTTGCAGAGAGCTATAGGGAGCTGGTTGCAGACTGCTCAAGCCAGGCGCCTCTTGTTCGACTTGAGGAAGAGGACGATGCGGCAATCTATTTTTCATCTGGTACGACCGGATTTCCAAAGGCCATTTTACATAATCACGAGAGCTTGTCTCAGGCGGCACAGATGGAGCAAAAGCACCATTTGACCAGCCGTGATGATGTCTTTTTGTGCATCCCGCCTCTGTACCATACCGGAGCAAAATTTCACTGGATGGGCAGCTTATATGCAGGAAGTAAGGCAGTCCTTTTGAAAGGTACCACACCAGAGATTATTCTCGATGCTGTCTCAAAGGAGCAGTGCACAATTGTCTGGCTTTTGGTTCCGTGGGCTCAGGATATTTTAGCCGCTCTTGATAGAGGAGATATCAAGCTAGAAGACTATAAGCTTGACCAGTGGAGACTGATGCACATTGGTGCCCAGCCGGTTCCACCGTCATTAATTCGCCGCTGGAAGCAGTATTTTCCACACCACAAGTATGATACCAATTATGGCTTGTCTGAGTCCACCGGTCCTGGCTGTGTGCATCTTGGACTTGATAACATTGATAAAGTTGGTTCCATTGGTATTCCAGGCTATCGCTGGTCCTGTAAAATTGTCGATGAAAATGGCAACGAGGTCAAGCAGGGCGAGGTTGGTGAGCTTTGTGTCAAGGGTCCTGGTGTGATGACTTGCTACTATAACGATCCGAAAGCGACAGCTGAGACACTCAAAAACGGTTGGCTCTACACTGGAGATATGGCAATGCAGGACGAGGATGGCTTTTACTTCCTCGTTGACCGAAAGAAAGATGTCATCGTCAGCGGTGGTGAGAATATCTATCCAGTTCAGATTGAGAATTTCCTAAGTGCCTATGAGAAGGTGCAGGATGTCGCAGTCATTGGACTGCCTGACAGCCGTCTTGGTGAGATCACGGGAGCTGTCATTCAAGTAAAAGATGGTATGGAATGCACAGAAGAAGAGATTAATGAGTACTGTCAGAAGCTGCCTCGCTATAAGAGACCAAAGAAAGTTATCTTTGCCGAAGTGCCGCGCAATGCAACTGGAAAGATCGAAAAGCCGGCCCTTCGAAAGAAATATGGTGCCGAGCATCTGGTTGCACAGCAGAATTTGGCCTAACCGGAGGTATAACAAGACCATTCGGGGAACGCCATGGGGATGGGGGAATGCGGCCCTTTAGGGCCACTTGCCCTGTCCCCGTGGCTGACCAGTTACAAAATGAAATTGTGTAGCGCAAAATACCATTTCGTCGGCGCAAGCCACGACAAAACTTTGTACCCTGGAATGAAATCTCTAAGATCCATTAAAACCGGAGAGTACAAAAGACAAAATAGTAAAATCACTGGAATCAGCGCATCAAAGGCGAGCGATGATTTTATGATCTGGCCTAAAAGTGTACAGAGGATGCTACACAGCGCAGAAAAAACAATCAAAAGTGCAAGCTCTGCGATAAGCGTTACATTTACTGGGGCGACAGAGCCGATGATAAGTGCAAGCAAACCAAAAACAGAAAGAAACAGAGCTGGAAGATAGCTATACAAAAAAGGGACAAACCATTTTTCATCTGGGCGGCGAAGCAGAAAGCGCCCTTTTTTTGCGTCATGACGATACTGGGAGCTTCCAGCAAGTGCAGTCAGCATTATAAAAAGTACAGCAAGTCCGCGAACTGGAATTTGAAATAGTGCCTGATCGTCATAGAAGTTTTCAGGAATATCCTCATACACAACATGAAATACTGGTGTATTTTCCTTCTCATAGGCGTAATTCTCATCGACAAGTGCTTTTAGTTCGTCAGCTGTTTTTACTGAGACGACATCGTGGGATGCAATAAAATCAGCAAGCATTGTCTTAGCATATTCCTGAAAAATTGCATTGTAGACAGCTTCGTTTACAACGGCAGTAAGAACAGTTGAAGGAGAGGTGTAAACGCTGATACATCCGTCTTCACCAGCATGCATCTGTGATTCTAAATCATTTGGAAATTCATAACCGCACTCTGCTTTTCGAAGGTTAATATCTTCCTGCATGTAATCTAGTGATGAAGAGCGGTAAAAGCGATACAATCCATCATCAAGAGTCTCAAGATTAGTAAGTACAGCTTCGGTCATTTCATCAGGATCGGCACAGTATAATCCAATGCGGATGATTTCGTGGCGGTCTGCATTTTGTGCCGCAGCAATGCCAATAACAAGAAGAATAGCGGCCATACACCAGAGAGATTTTTTCTTTCTTGTATAGCGGGCAAGGAATGAGAACCAGGCACGAATTAATTTTAAATTTTTATTTTTTTTCATACGTGCTCCTTTCTCTGAGTGAGTGTGTCAGCTTACTTTTTTTGAATGCGCAAACAAGGAGTGCAGCGATTATCAAAAGGATTCCTTCTATAATCAGAAGAATGCTGTCAAAACTGGAAACGCTTTGACCAAATTGCCAGAATATCATATTTTTTAATTGGCTTCCAGGCAGTGTGGCACTTATGCGGCGAAGCATATCCGGCAAGAATGCAGAAGGAATCAGGCAGCCTGAGGCATACATTACAAGAAGAGATACAGCAAAAGTGGTGATCATACAAGCCTGCTTGCCATGGCAGATGCGGCAGATAAAAAGTTCAAGTGCGCATGAAAAGACTGCACATACAAAGCATGAAACGAGAGCGCGTCCAATCAAAAAGGCAGGAACAATATGTGCTGCGCTTCCAATTGTACCGATCAAGAGACAGATGGCTGAAAAAATGAGCCATTGACATATTACTGCTGCTGAAAAGTCTGCCAGAAGACAAAACGAATCAGAAAGGCCAAGGCGCGAGAGTGCAGGCAGTACGGTACGGTTTGGAGCAACAAAGAAAAAGCACAGATTTATGCCTGACAGCAAGAACAAAAGAGCCAATCCGCTGCATAGATAGCCAACAAGAACGAAATCTGTGGCAGGTGCGTTGTCAGAAGAGACTTCTTCATTTAAAAGATTGTTTTCTTCGCTGTCGCTTCCAACAATTTGAAACAGTGCATCACGATTCAAAACAGCATTGATATATAAGTCGTTTAGCTGTGTGTTTGCTTTATCCTGTTGTTTTTCGGTGGCATCAAAGTCATTATAGATTTCATACAGCGCATAGACTCCAGTTTGAGAGCTTGCTACCATCTGGGAGAGGCTGTCAACAATTTGACGAAAGATTACTGTCTCAATGCTTGGCTCACCAGGATAAATGATGCGGGCAGGAAGATCATTCGTGCCGCTCATAATCGTGTGGATCATGCCTTCTGGGATAATGACGGCTGCCTTAACCTCACCTGAATCGAGCATGGCTTTTGCTTCATCCTCAGAGGTAGTCTGTTTAATTGTGACCATCGAGGATAAGCTTTCCATGTTTGAGACCATGCCTAGTGCAAGTGAGTAATGAAGTCCTGCATTTTTGGGCATAACGAAGACAACGTTAAAGTGAGAAGCGGCTGAAGTGTCGTTTTTTTGATTGACGAATGAAAGGCCATATATGGCTGCTGCGCAGATGATGCCTAAAAGAGCGAGGCCGCACAAAAGCTTTCCTAGCCTTCTAAAGCAGCGCTTCCAGGTAAAAGCCAGATAACAACGACGCAAATTTAAAGTAGAACTCATGATAAGTATTCAATAATCTCCTTTACTGGTGTGTCGGCTGCAAGCGTTCTTGCTTGACCGTCCTTTAACAGAATCAGTTTGCTGCACAAATCAAAATCAGCCTCTTCATGCGTAGCAAGAAGGACGGTATTTCCCTGAGCACAGTACAAACGAATATATTCGCGTATATCCTCCTTACAGACAAGATCTAGCGCAGCATCAGGTTCATCGAGAAGTAAAAGCGTTGGGCGCGATGCAAGTGCGCAGGCAATGCTTAGGCGCTTTTGCATGCCGCCAGATAGTGCCTTTGCCTTTTTGTGGAGGAAAGGCTCAATTTTTAATATGGATAGAAAGCCATCCTTTAAATCATCTTCAATGGAATATTCGGTAGCACTGTACCATAATTTTAAGTGATCCATGGCAGTCATATCAGGGAAAAGCGGGTTATTTTGAGCCACATATCCGATTTTTGTGGACTGCAGAGACGGATTTTTTAACAGATCCTTTCCATCAAATAGAATAGTTCCGCTGTCGGGTGTATCTGTTCCTGAAAGAATATGCAAAAGGGTAGACTTTCCGCAGCCGTTAGGTCCGAGTAAGCCAATGCATTCGCCAGGCGCAACATCAAAAGATACATTTTGCAAAACCTGCTGTTTTTTATAAGATTTTGAAATAGATTGTATAGATAACATAAGACTCCATTCTGCTGCGAGGCATTTTGCAGCAAACTTGTTGACTGTAACAAAAATAGTATAGCACAAAATGCGCTGTAAAATATATATAGAAATTGACTTTTTTGCCACTCTGAGATACAGTAAAATTAGAAAGATATATGCTGCAAAAGGAAGGAGTGAGTAGTTTATGAGGAAAAAAAAGAGGTGGGCACTGATTATGGCAATCGTTATGCTCATATTGTCTGTGCCAAATAGTATGATACAGGCGCAGGAAATAGAGAGTACACAAGAGTTTGCTATAGAATGTGCAGTGGAAAGTGAGAGTAATCCGCTATATGGTTTTAATAGTGAGACTAGCACAGCAGTTACATTTGAAAGTGCACAGCAAACAAGGGCGCCAGAAATATCAGGTCCTAGATTAGAAAATTTTGATTTGGGAATTGCATATCTTAGAAATGCATTTGTAAATCGAGAAACGCATATTGAATTTGGTTTTTATTGTGATCAGCCAATTGATAAAGCGGGTGATGTGATTAAGAATGCACTTTTTGCACATACAAAAAATCCAATTGAAGGAGATTATTTGAGGTTTCAGTATCGGGAGTATAGTGTTACTCGATATCTTGTCACATCTGGTTCACGATACTGCTATCTTATTTTTATGGATGTAGTGTATATGACAGATAGTGCACAAGAAGCAGCAGTCAGTACAGCAGTAGGAAATCTGCTTGGGAATCTCGGTGTAAATTCAATGGATTCCTACAGTAAAATAAAAACAATTTATAATTGGATTTGTCAGAATGTTTCATATGATTATGCACATGTGGGAAATACTGAGTATTTAAAACAGTTCTCTGCATATGGAGCACTGATTGAAGGCACGGCAGTTTGTCAGGGATATGCTGTGTTATTGTACAGATTGCTGCTTGAAAGTGGTGTTGACGTGCGTGTTATTCCAGGAACAGGAAATAGTACACTTCATGCGTGGAATATTGTTGAATTAAATGGTGTTTATTATAATGTGGATTCAACTTGGGATGCAGGAAAAGATTCGTATGGATACTTTCTTTGCAGCGAGGCTGATTTCTCAGGTCACATAAGATTAGATGGTTACCGCACAGATGCGTTTATGACTTCATATCCGATGTCATCTAAAACATATGAGTCAGAAGAAAAAACAACACAAGAAACAACTATACCAGAAACGACAGCACAAGAAACAACAACACAGGAAACAACAGCAGAAGAGACATCACCAGAAACTGAATCAAGTACGCAGGAAACAACTCCAGAAGGAGATTCTTCGGTTGAACAAACTACATCAGAGCAGGAAACAACATCACAGAAGAAATATCCGGATGGATTGGCATTAGATAAAAATGGAGTTTGGAAATATTATAAAAATGGTGAGGTTTGCACGAGTTACACGGGTCTGACATTATACTATGGAACTTGGTATTATGTAGAAAGAGGTGTACTGAACTGGAATTATACAGGACTTACAAAATATTATGGAACATGGTATTATGTAAAAGGCGGACGTTTGGATTGGTGTTACACAGGTCTTACAAAGTATTATGGGACGTGGTATTATGTAGAAAAAGGTATATTGAACTGGAATTATACAGGTCTTACAAAGTATTATGGAACTTGGTACTATGTAAAAGGTGGGCGATTGGATTGGACATATATTGGTCTTACAAAGTATTATGGAACTTGGTATTATGTGGATAATGGCGTATTGAACTGGAATTATACAGGCCTGACACAGTATTATGGAACATGGTATTATGTAAAAGGTGGGCGTTTGGACTGGAATTATACCGATTTAATCCTGTACTATGGAACATGGTATCATATAAAGGGCGGCCGCTGGAACTGCAATTACACAGGCTTGGTTCAGCACTGCAAAACATGGTATTATGTGAGCGGAGGATGTCTGGACTGGAACTACACAGGCTTGACAAAATATTATGGAACATGGTATTACGTGGAAAAGGGTGTACTGAACTGGAATTATACAGGACTTACAAAGTATTATGGAACATGGTATTATGTACAAAAAGGAATTTTAAACTGGAAGTACAATGGAATAGTATATCATAATGGTGTGCGCTATACTGTGACAAACGGAGTAGCAAAGTGTATGTAGGGAAGCATCATGTTTTTTCCTTTACAACCAGTAACGCTTATGCTATACTGCGAATAGAAGCTGTCCGGCAAATATTGGCTTAAAAGCTATCGTTTGCCAAAGAGAGCACCACAAAAAAAGAAAGGTAAATGAAACAATGAAGGGAATTATTTTAGCAGGCGGCAGTGGTACAAGACTGTATCCGCTGACCAGAGTAACATCAAAGCAGCTGCTTCCGATTTATGATAAGCCGATGATTTATTATCCGCTGTCTGTTCTTATGAACGCAGGAATCCGCGAGATCTTAATCATCTCTACACCAGATGATACACCGAGATTTGAGGCACTTTTAGGTGATGGTCATCAGTTTGGAATCGAGCTGTCTTATGCTGTGCAGCCAAGCCCAGACGGACTGGCTCAGGCATTTATTATCGGAGCTGATTTTATTGGCAATGATAATGTAGCAATGGTTCTTGGCGATAACATTTTTGCAGGTCATGGTCTTACAAAGAGATTAAAGGAAGCAGCAGACCGCAAAGTCGGTGCTACAGTATTCGGCTACTATGTAGACGATCCGGAGCGTTTTGGTATTGTTGAGTTTGATAAGAATGGAAAGGCAATCTCTATTGAAGAAAAGCCGGCACATCCAAAGAGCAACTATTGTGTAACTGGTCTTTATTTCTATGATAACCGTGTTGTTGAGTATGCAAAGAACTTAAAGCCATCTGCAAGAGGAGAGCTTGAAATCACTGATCTGAACCGCATTTATCTTGAGAACGGTGAATTAAATGTTGAGCTTTTGGGACAGGGCTTTACATGGCTTGATACTGGTACACATGAGTCTTTAGTAGATGCTACTAACTTTGTACGTACCGTTGAGACACATCAGCACAGAAAGATTGCTTGTCTGGAGGAGATCGCATACTTAAATGGATGGATCACAAAGGAGCAGCTGATGGAGATTTATGAGATCTATAAGAAGAATCAGTATGGTGCTTATCTGTTAGATGTCATGAATGGAAAGTATATCGACAAATAAAATAATGATGAAAAGAAAATATCGTGTGATATTGCTGGCAGCGCTGGTGCTTGGCTGGATGGGTGTGATTTTCATGTTCTCCAGTCAGGACGGCGCTGCGTCGTCTGAGACGAGCGGTCGGGTGGTAAAGGTAGTTATTACCGTGATAAAGCCCGATTTTAACAGCCTTGCAAAGAGCGAACAGATTAGCTTTCGGGATATGGTCACATTTTTTGTACGCAAGGGAGCGCATTTTACAGAATACATGATTCTGGGCGTGCTTCTTTTTTTATTTTATTACGAGTGGAGACCGAAGATTTCTCAGGTACCGCAAAAAGAAAATACGCATATAATGCAGCTTCGCTTACGCCGCATCTGGTTTATGGCCTGGATCACAGGTACGCTTTATGCAGCAGGTGATGAGTTTCACCAGATGTTTACCGGAGGGCGTTCCCCGCAGGTAAGAGATGTGTGCATAGACAGCTCAGGGGTATCAGTTGGATGTCTGATTGCACTGGTGGTCATGGTGCTTATAGTAAGAAAATTTGCAGGAAAAATGCAGAGGCAGACAGAAAAGTAATATGTAAAAGTAAGACAAAGTAAGGCATCAAAGCTAAAACATGAAAGTGAAGATGCCAAAGACAAGACATCATATAGGACAGCAGGAGGAATAAAAAATGACAGAAGCATTGGAAAAGAATATTAGAAAAGTAGTGCCGTATGTTCCGGGAGAACAGCCGCAAAATCCAGACGTGATAAAGCTAAACACAAATGAAAATCCATATTCACCTGCACCTGGCGTAGCGCGCGTGTTAAAGAGCATGGACGCAGATCTGTTTCGTCTTTATCCAGATCCGACAAATGGCTGTCTTGTAAAAGCATTGGCAGATTATTATGAGTTAGCAGAGGATCAGGTTTTTGTTGGAATCGGTTCTGATGATGTTTTAAGTATGAGCTTTCTGACATTTTTTAATTCAGGAAAACCAATTCTGTTTCCGAATGTGACGTATTCATTCTATGATGTGTGGGCTGATCTGTACCGTATCCCGTATGTGACATGTGCGCTTGATGATCAGATGATGATCAAAAAGGAAGATTATTTCAAAGAAAATGGCGGTATTGTGATTCCAAATCCGAATGCACCGACTGGAGTGTATGAGCCGCTTGAGACATTTGAGGAAATTTTACAGAAGAACCCAGATGTTGTTGTTATTATAGATGAAGCCTATGTGGATTTTGCAGATGGCCCGTCAGCACGCACTCTGATTGAAAAGTATCCAAATCTGCTTGTTGTTCAGACCTTCTCAAAGTCACGTTCCATGGCTGGAATGCGTATTGGCTATGCGATGGGAAATAAAGAACTGATTAAGGCACTTAATGATGTTAAATATTCCTTTAATTCCTATACAATGAGCCGCGCTGCGCTTCTTTGCGGTGTTGAGGCTGTAAATGACAGAGCTTATTTTGAGGAACATGTAAAAAAGATTTGCGATACTCGTGAAAAGACAAAGAAAGCATTGGCTGCGCTTGGTTTTTCATTTCCAGACTCCCAGTCAAACTTTATCTTTGCAGCACACAAGAGCATGCCTGCAAAGGAGATTTTTGCATCATTAAAGGAACGAAATATTTTTGTTCGCTATTTTAACAAACCAGGTATTGATAATTATCTGCGTATCACAATCGGTACTGATGAGCAGATGGCAGCACTTGAGGCAGCATTGAAAGAAATCTTGCCGCAGGCATAAAGAATATACGAAATAGAATAAATCAGATAAAAAAGCAGAGGCAAAATCGGTAAAATGATTTGTCTCTGTTTTTTTTGTTTTTTAAAATGGATGCTTCCTATAGTATGCAGGTGTTACACCAGTTAATTTCTTGAATTGCGATAGAAATGAACTTCATTGTTATAACCGCAAAGTTCTGCAATCTGGGAGAGCGACAGATTGCTTGTAGACAGATTGAATCTTGCTCGTGTCACACGCATAAGAATCAGATCTTGCTGAAAGGAAACGCCAAACAGTTTTTTATAGATAAGCTGAAAATAAGATTCACTTATATTAAGCTGCTTGGCACATCGTGCAATTGAATGCTTTTGCTCAAGTGAATTAGAAATTTCAAGGTGAAGCTGTTTAAGCTGATTTTCAAGAGGTGTGATATATGTACGGCTTTTGAAAGATGCATGTGCTGTAGAAAGGCTGTTAAATAAAAAGGTAAACAGAGCACGCATATTTTCATCCTTTAAGTCAGGCTGTCCAAAGGAAAGTTCTAGTAGAATATGGCGGATACAGAAGGAAAAGATATTGGTATCTTCCACAGAGAATGGGTGGTTGCTGATTGCATTTAAGCGTTCAATGAGCTTGGGTTCATCAGTATCAAAGTGAAGCCAGTCATTTACATAATCACCGTCTGGATTTCCATAATAATTTGGTGTGTGTGGTGCTAAGATAATTATTTGCGGAGGCTCAATGGAAA